>ERZ773178.47-NODE-47-length-114805-cov-9.613142_pt1 | contig 114805 bp, 126 predicted proteins | sample MGYA00580533_ERZ773178 | MGnify/ENA primary metagenome ERZ773178 (study PRJEB29015, sample SAMEA2737859) | human gut metagenome | biome: human gut; feature: human-associated habitat; material: faeces | place: China | collected 2012 ...
CTGTAACGGTATGCCTTATTCACTATCATCACCTGCCTTGACTTTCTATATACTTTCACTCTTACTACTGATTATACTGCAAATCAACTTGTGAAGCTATTGTTTTTCTGATGGCATCGAGCCCTCAGAAAAACCTGCAATTCATCTCACCGCCTAAAGAGGTGGGAGACTTCTTGCAGAATCAGGTTAAACCTTAAACTTAAACGTTTATTGGAATTATTTCAAAAAATATTATGTTCTATCCTTGACTTTATTAAGTGATGATGCTATCATAGCACCATCAACTGATAAACGTCACAAACGCGATGACGCAAAATAGTACGTCTGAGTCTATCGTTTCCAGAGAGCTGCCGGCTGGTGTGAGGCAGTACAGGGACTAGACCGAACTCATTGCCGAGCGGAAAGGCTGAATAAAGTAGGCCGATACGGGAACTCCCGTTACAGAGCGTGGATATCGCCATGAGCCGTATCCGAGAGGGCATCCGCAAAGGATGAAACAGAGTGGTACCGCGGAAGGATTATATGACGCCTTTCGTCTCTTCAATGCTTCAGGCAGAGAGACGAAGGGCGTTTTCGTTTCTCTCCATGGTTTTAAAAGGAGGAAAATCTTATGGCTAATATTTCATCGATCAAAGCCGCTTCACTGAGCATGTGTTTTTCCGTCGGTGCCGTCTTATTCAGTTCTCACGCCGGCGGCGGTTTCGCTACGGGCAACCAGGAAAACGTCTATTTCGTCAGCCTCGGCTGGCTCGGCCCGATTACGGCTATCATCACCATGCTGCTGTTCACGCTGACCATCAAGGAAGCCATGAACATGTACAATTCCCGTCACCTCACGAGCTACCGTCAATTATTCCAGAACTTATACAGCCCCTTCAAAGGCATTGAATACCTCTTCGAAGCCTTCTTCTATATCATGGTCTTAATGGCCGTATCGGCTACGATTTCTGGCGCCGCCTCGGCCATCAATGCCCAGACGGGCCTCAATTATTACGCCGGTATCAGCATCGTCGGCACGATCATCTTCTTCCTGACCATCTTCGGTGCCGGCCTGGTACGTCGGGCCACGACCTACATGGGCATGGCCATCTTAGCCATGGTCATCATGATTTTCTCCGTCGGCATCTACATGGGCGGTTCCATTGAAGGGACGCAGTTCTTCACGGCTGCCATGGCCCAGGATTTCGCCACGAACGGCTTCAGCAAAGTACCGACAGCCATTCTCCACGCTTTCACCTATTCCGGTTTCCAGTGCGTCGTCATCCCGACGATGATCGTCGTCGGCACGCCCTTAGTCACCCGTAAGAACTGTGCCACGTCCATGTGGTTCTCCTTCGCCATGAACGCCATCGCCCTGACCTTAGCTGTCTGCATGCTCTTAGGCTGGACCGGCATCTACGGCAAATCGCCCTTACCGACCCTGACCAGCTGCAAAGCCATGGGCATGTCCTGGCTGACCATTGCCTACAGCGCCTTCTTACTGCTGTGCCTCATCTCGACAGGTGTCACGACGGTCTTCGGTTTCACGGCCCGCTTCTCGGAAACGAAATGCCTGAAGAAAATCAGCCGCAACACCGTTACCCGCTCGGCTATCGTCACCTTATTCATCATCATCGCTTCCATGACCGTCTCCGTTGCCGGCCTGACCAACATCATCAAATACGGCTACGGCTATTGCGGTTACTTAGCCATCGCCATCATCATCGTTCCCTTCCTGACCATCGGCCGCTACAAAAACAAACGCTATGCCGCTGACAGCAAATACCGCGCCCGCATCGACGCCATGAACGAAAACCCTGAAGCTGCCCAGGCATTCCAGCCGACAGCCGAAACTGCTGGACATTAGAAAAAAGGGACCTCGCATGATGGTAGATGCGGCCTATTTTCCGATAGGAATGGCCTTGAAAAAATGAAAAATCCGTGACTTCCACGTTGTGGATTCAGATGCCGCTACGCAGCGGCAAATTCAACCTGACGACATCGCCTCGTGGAACCCACGGCTCGTGGAAAAAATCGTGGCTCGTGGTTCGTAAAAATCCTGCCATTATACTCGGATAGGCTGTGGTCGAACTTCGCAGCGGGCCGCCCTAACCGGGTCGGCCCCTACGCACAAGGCCATGGGCCGTGTATGTTTTTGCGACCTGCGATCTGCAGCTGAAAAAGGCCCGTCATATGGCGACGGGCCTTTTTCAGTATCTATGAGGTAAATTTTAGCTGGAGCCTAGCGGATAGAAACGTCTTCGCCGGCGAGGATGCGTTTCATCGTGCGAGCCGGGCACATCTTGCCGCACATAGTGCAGGTGCCTTCACATTCCGGTTTGCTCGATTCGTAGTAGCGGCGGGCTTTTTCCGGATCGATGGACAAGGAAATCATCTTGTCGAAGTCGACGTCGACGCGGGCTTTACTCATGGCGTCATCCCATTCCTGGGCACCCGGGATGCCTTTGACCAGGTCGGCAGCGTGAGCTGCGATGCGGGCAGCGATGATGCCTTCTTTGACGTCGTCGACGGTCGGCAGGCGCAGGTGTTCAGCCGGTGTGACGTAGCAGAGGAAGTCGGCACCACAGGAAGCGGCGATAGCACCGCCGATGGCACTGGTGATATGGTCATAGCCCGGTGCAATGTCCGTGACCAGGGGCCCGAGGACGTAGAACGGAGCGCCGTGGCACAGGCGTTTTTCAATTTTCATGTTGGCTGCGATTTCATTGAGGACCATGTGGCCCGGGCCTTCAATCATGACCTGGACGTTATGGGCCCAGGCGCGTTTGGTCAATTCGCCGAGGGTAATGAGTTCTTCAATCTGTGCGGCATCGGTAGCGTCATGGGTACAGCCCGGACGACAAGCGTCGCCGAGGCTCAAGGTGACGTCATATTTTTCACAGATGTCGAGGAGACGGTCGTAGTATTCGTAGAACGGGTTTTCCTGATTGTTCATTTCCATCCAGGCGAAGAGCAGCGAGCCACCGCGGGAAACGACGTTGGTCAGGCGCGGGTTGTCTTTGATGCGCTGAGCCGTCTTGCGATTCATGCCGCAGTGGATGGTCATGAAGTCGACGCCGTCTTCTGCGTGCTGTTCGACGACGGAGAAAAATTCATCGACGGTAATGTCTTTCAGGTCCTTTTCCAGCATGCCGACAGCATCGTACATGGGGACCGTGCCGATCATGGCCGTAGACATCTTGACCAGTTTACGGCGAAATTCACGGGTCTTGCCGAAGTTGGACAAGTCCATGATGGCTTCGGCTTTCATATCGATGGCATTCTGGACTTTCTGCAATTCTTCTTCATGGTTGTTGTGTTCCGGAGAAACGCCGAGGTTGACGTTAATCTTGGTGCGGCAGTCCTGGCCGACGGCTTCCGGCGACAGACTGGTGTGGACTTTGTTGGCCGGAATGGCGACTTTGCCGCTGGCGACGAGGGCCATGAGTTTTTCGACAGGCATGTGTTCCTTTTCAGCGACGATCTTCATCTGCGGCGTGACGATGCCTTTGCGGGCAGCATCCATCTGTGTTGTGTAATCCATTACTAACATCCTTCCTATACAAAAAAATAATCCAATGCAATAAAAAAAGCTCGCCCTACGGTCCTCCGCAGGTGAGCTTTATAATCCCGTAAAGCTTCCCTACGGCGGCATGATCCGCATCAGGTAAAGGGTCAAGTGTAATCCGTCACTTTTCTCAGCCCGAAGGCTCCCCTAGCTTTTTCTATATATCTGTGGCTATTATAGTACGCCACGAAAAAAAATGCAACACTTTTGTCATATTTGGCATAGACAAATACGTTATTTATCCTACATAGACGTACATTCACCGATATGGTATAATGAAACCACATTGAAAAGGAGGTCTTACCTATGAAATATAAACCCTTGAAAGGCCTGATCGTCGCAGCCATGCTGGCGTCGTCCCTGGTACTCGCTGCCCCGCAGTCCCTGGCAGCTGGCCCGGAACCATCTGTCGTCACCGTCACGGGCTATGCCCAGCAGGAAGTCGCACCGGATACGGCCTATGTCACTATCGGCACGACCAACACCGATGCCGACGCCCAGCAGGCCCGGACCAAGAACAACCTGGCCATGAATGAAGTGACCAATGCCCTGAAAGCCATGGGCATCCCGGCCGAAAACATGAAGACTACGGGATTCTATATGTCGCCGAACTACGACATGAAAGGCCAGAAAGTCACGTCGTATACGGTAAGCAACAACCTCGAAGTCAAACTGACCGACCTGACCATGGTATCGCAGGTCATCAACAAGGCCGGCAGTCTCGGTGCCAACCAGATCAACAACGTACGTTTCACCAATGAACACGCCGACCAGATCAAAGAAAACCTGATCAAAGAAGCTGTCCACAACGGTCAGCGCGCTGCCCAGGCCGCAGCGGAAGCCGCTGGCAGCCAGCTCGGCGCCGTCAAGGAAATCAACATTTCCGGCACAAGCCCCTCGTATAACCGCGTCTATGCAGCCGGCATGAGCCTGCGGGCCGTCAAGATGGAAGCCGCCGATTCGACGCCTGTCGAAGCCGGCACCAATACCCTCAGCCAAAGCGTCAACTTGACCTATTATTTGCAATAAGCATACATGATTTGCGGGACGCCCTCTGGGCGTCCCCTACGAGCCACGAACCACGAGCCACGAGCTACGAAAAAAGGTTTTGTCCTTTGATGACAAAGCCTTTTTTCTTTCCCCAAAATATGCTATGATAATACTGTTCTACCATAATAAAATAAGTTCTAAATCATGGAGGCCAGACAAGATGAAAGAATACACCCCTTTTAAATCCGGTAAAGTACGCGAAGTCTATGACGCAGGTGACAGCATTATCATGGTTGCAACGGACCGCATTTCCGCTTTCGACCATATCCTCAAGAACAAGATCACCAAAAAAGGCGCCATCCTCACGCAGATGTCCAAGTTTTGGTTCGATATGACGTCGGACATCATCCCGAACCACATGATTTCCGTCGACAACGCTGACATGCCGGAATTTTTCCAGCAGGAACAGTTCGTCGGCAACAGTATGAAATGCCAGAAACTGACGATGATTCCCATGGAATGCATCGTCCGCGGCTACATCACGGGCAGCGGCTGGGAAAGCTATCAGAAAGACGGCACCGTTTGCGGCATCAAATTGCCGGCAGGCCTCAAAGAATCAGAAAAACTCCCGGAACCGATCTTCACGCCGAGCATGAAAGCGGAACTCGGTGACCACGACGAAAACGTCTCCCTCGAAGAAGGAGCCGCTTTCATCGACAAGACCTTCCCGGGAAAAGGCAAGGAATACGCTGAAAAAATCCGCGATTATACCCTGGCCCTTTATAAAAAATGCGCCGAATACGCCCTTTCCAAAGGCATCATCATTGCCGACACGAAATTCGAATTCGGCCTCGACGACAAAGGCAATATCGTCTTAGGTGACGAAATGCTTACACCGGACAGCTCCCGCTTCTGGCCCCTCGAAGGCTACAAAGCCGGCCAGAGCCAGCCGTCGTATGACAAGCAATTCGTCCGCGACTGGCTCAAAGCCAACCCGGACAGCGATTATCTCCTGCCCCAGGACGTCATCGACAAGACCATTGCCAAATACAAAGAAGCTTACGAAATGCTCACAGGCAAAGCCTTCGACTAGTGTCTACCAGCTAACGAAAAGGGACTGTGCATGATGGTTTCGACCATCATGCACAGTCCCTTTTGCTTACCACACTTTTACTTGTATCCATTCATCGTTATAGCGTTTATCCCCTTCTTCACCTAAATACTTGTATGTTTCCTGACCAGCGTAAGCTTCTTCCGGCGGGAAGACGACAGGGTTATCTTTATAGTCTTCGTCTTCTTCCATATCCGGAACGGCCGTATTGGGCGTCGAATAGGTCAGGTACTCGAAGTTCTTCAGGGCAATGTCCGGGCGGCTCATGAAATCGATGAATTTATGGGCATTCTCGACGTGTTCGGCGTTCTTGGGGATGACCCACGAGTCGATCCAGAGGTTGGTCCCTTCTTTGGGGATGACGTATTCCAGGTCGCGGTTCTCCAGGATCATGCGCAGGGCTTCGCCGGAAAAGACGACGCCCATGGCCGCTTCGCCGGAGACGAGCTTGTCCTTGACGTCATCGATGCCATAAGCCTGGACCAGGGGCTTCTGGGCAATGAGCATCTCCCGGGCTTCTTGGATCTGCTGGGGATCCGTCGTATTCAGGGAATAACCCAGGCGCTTCAAGGCGACCATGAAGGAATCGCGCGGCGAATCCTGCATGATGATATCATTCTTATACTTCTCTTTCCAGAGGATGGCCCAGCTGTCGACGGGTTCATCGACCATGGTCCGGTTGTAGACGATGCCGACCGTCCCCCAGCAATAAGGGACGGCATAGCGGTTGCCCGGGTCGAAGGACTCGGACTGGGTCCAGAACTGCTTGCCGACGTACTGGCGGGCGTTAGGCAGCTGGGAATAATCGAGGGGCTGCAAGAGATCGTTGTGGATCATCTTCTGGATCATGTAGTCCGACGGGCAGATGACGTCATAGCGTTCGGCACCGGCTGCGACCAGGGGATACATGCTCTCGTTGGTATCAAATTCATCCATGACGACGCGGATGCCCGTTTCTTCTTCGAACTGCTTGAGCGTGTCCGGGTCGACATAGTCCCCCCAGTTGTAGACATAGACGACGTTGTCCCCGTCTTCTTCACTTTCCCAGAAGCCACAGCCGCTCAAGGCCAGGATGCAGCAAAGGCCGAGCAGGATCAGGCGGATATATTTCATGACAGACCTCCTACCAGTTCCGTCCCAGGGTCAGGCGCTTGCGGTTGACGATGAGCAAGACGGCGAAGACCAGGACGAAGACGAAGACTAACGTCGAAAGGGCGTACATTTCCGGATGGATGCCCAATTTCAGTTCGGCATAGATTTTCGTCGGCAGCGTATCGATGCCGGCACCTTTGGTGAAATGAGTAATGATGAAGTCATCGGCAGACATGGTGAAGGCCAGCATGAAGCCTGCCAGGAGGCTCGGCCGCAATTCCGGCAGGACGACGCGGCGGAAAGCCACGAACGGCGTCGCTCCCAGGTCGCGGGCCGCATCATAGCAGCTGCGGTCCAGGGACAGGAACTGGGGCATGATGCACAGGATGACATAGGGCAGGTTGAAGACGACGTGGGCCATGAGGATGGAACCATAACCCAGGCGCAGGCCCATGCCCAAAAAGAGGAGCATCAGGGAAATCCCCGTGACGATGTCCGCATTGAGCAGAGGCATACTGGCCACGCCGAGGAAGACCGAGCGCGGTTTGCGGCCCATGCCGCGCAGGGCCATGCAGGTGATGAGGCCCAGGACGGTGGCAATGGCCGCTGACGACAGGCCGATAGTGACGGTGTTCTGCAAGGCGTCGAGGATGCCTTCATTCTGGAAGAGTTCGCCATACCACTGCAGGGTAAAACCCGTCCAGTGACCGCGGTAGCGGCTGGCGTTGAAGGACTGGGCCACGAGGACGCCGATGGGCGCATAGAGGAAGAGGACGACCAGGGCGACGTAGAGTTTCTTCACTTTTTCCATCACTTCTTCACCTGCCCTTCACTGCGGTCGAAATAAGCCGTCACGGCCATGTTGATGACGATGAAGACCATGAGCACCAACGACAGGCCGCTGCCCAGGTGCCAGTCGTAGGCCATGGTAAATTCCTGTTCGACGATATTGCCGATGAGGAGAATCTTGTTGCCCCCTAAGAGGCCGCTGATGAAGAACGTCGTCAGCGACGGAATGAAGACCATGGTGATGCCGCTGATGGCACCGGGCAGGGACAAGGGCAGGATGACCTTGGTGAAGGTCTGCCAGGAACTGGCGCCCAAATCGCGGGCAGCGGCGATGACGTTGCCGTTGATCTTGCTCAGGGCCACGTAAAGGGGCAGGACCATATAGGGCAGGAAATTGTAAATCATGCCGATGACGATGGCTGCCGGCGTATTTATGAGGCTCATGTCGGGCAGGGACAAGAGGCGCAGGAACTGGTTGAGGATGCCGTTCTTTTCCAGAATCGTCTGCCAGGCCATGGTCGTCAGCAGGGAATTCATCCACATGGGCAGGATGAAGAGCAGGAACAGGAGCGAGCCCTTCCCCCGCTTCTTCTCAGTCAGGATGAGGCATAGCGGATAGGCCACGATGAGGCAGATGACCGTGCTGATAAGGGCCAGGACGATGGACAATTCCAGGGCCTTCAAGTATTCCCAGTGGGTCATGAGGCTGATATTGGCCAAGGTCATCGCCCCCTGGGCATCGGTCAGGCCGTACCAGGCGATGGCCACGACGGGACAGAAGATGAACAGAACCGCCCAGATGAGGAACGGCGCGGCAAAGAGGTTGCGGATTGCTGCTGAATTAATCATTTTCCATCGCCCTTTCGTCTTCCGATTCCGGTTTATTCATGATCTGGATGTTGAAGGGGTCTACCCAGAGGCTGACTTCGTCGCCAGGCTGGTAGTGCTTCGTCGATTTGACCAGCCATTCGATGCCCCGCGCCTGGATAGTGAGGTTGTAGGTCATGCCTTCGAAGATGGTCTTGGTGACGACGCCGTTGAAACCGCCGTCCTGAGGCGGCCGCAGTTCCATGTCTTCCGGCCGGATCTGGACGTCGACAGGCCGGTTGGTCCCGAAGCCGACGTCGACGCAGTCGAAGTCGTAGTCGGCAATGCGCACGAGCTTATCGTGGACCATGAGGCCGTCGACGATGTTGCTGTCCCCGATGAAGTCGGCAACAAAGGCGTTTTCCGGTTCATTGTAGATGTTTTCCGGCGTACCGATCTGCTGGATATAGCCCTGGTTCATGACGACGACCGTGTCGGACATGCTCAGGGCCTCTTCCTGGTCGTGGGTGACGAAGACGAAGGTAATGCCCAGTTCCTCTTTGATCTTGATGAGTTCCAGCTGCATAATGCGCCGCAGTTTGCGGTCCAAAGCGCTCAGCGGTTCGTCCAGGAGCAGGACCCGCGGCTCATTGACGACGGCCCGGGCGATGGCCACGCGCTGCTGCTGGCCGCCGGACAAGTCGACGATGTTGGCATGTTCATAGCCGTCGAGGTTGACCAGTTTCAAGGCATAACGAATCTTGTCGCGGATATAGTCGCGGGACTTGCCGTGGATTTTCGGACCGAAGGCGATATTTTCGGCGACGTCCATATGGGAAAAAAGAGAATAATTCTGGAACACCGTATTGACCTGGCGCCGGTTCGGCGGCAGCTGGGTGATATCGGCTCCCTCAAAGAGGATGCGCCCTTCATCAGGCGTCTCAAAGCCGGCAATGAGGCGGAGCGTCGTCGTCTTGCCGCAGCCGCTGGGGCCGAGGAGGGTGACAAATTCATTTTCCGAAATCGCCAGGTCCAGGCCGTCTAATACCTTGTGCCCATCATAGGTCTTGGATACGTGCTCCAAGTGAATCAATTCTTTTTCCATTCTCACTTCTCCTTCTATTTATAAATAAGACCGTAAAAAAAGGGAGTCGCATAAGCTCGATGCGAGGTCCCTTTCTCGATATTATTTTCTACGGGTCCCTTCGCCCCATGGCAGGGACGTCGTCCAATAGGACGGACGCGGGCGTTCCGGTGCTACGCGCGCCGCTTTGGTCCGGACCAGAGCGGGTTTGGTGGAACCGACGGATTTCGCCTGGACCTGGGCAGCCTTCTGACTATGCTGTTCATGCCATTCCTTCAGGCTCGGGAAAATCGGCGCTTCCTTTCCCTGCGTCGTCATGGCCGACCGCTTATAGGGCTGCATGGCCATGGCTTCATGACCGGCGAGGCGCCAGATTTCCCGCCGCGTCTGTTCGACGGTCTGGACGTAGTTCATGGTCTCCGTATAATGCGGGACGCCACGGGCCCGGTCGACGGCACCGGGGCCGGCATTATAGGCCGCTTCGGCATAGACGAAGGGCTTGTCCCACGTACGGTAGCGTTCGACCATCTGGCCGAGGTATTTGACGCCGCCAAAGATGTTCTCCCGCCGGTTGTACGGGTTGACGTTGAGCGAGGCCGCCGTAGCCGGCATGAGCTGGGCGATGCCGACGGCGCCGACACCGGAAACGGCAGAATTGTCGAAATGGCTTTCTGTCGTAAAGACAGCCGTGACCAGGATCGGGTCGACGTCATACATATAGGATGCATCGCAGATATCCTGGGCGATAGCCGCCGCTTCGCTGCCGCGGATATATTTGCTGACCTGGTCGTAGACCATTTCTTCCTGTGTAATGGCCTGGACCGGCGCCAGGGTCATGACAGCCAGCAAAAAGGCCGCCATTTTTGTCTTACAGGCTTTGCTAAGTATCAACTTTCACATTCCTCCCCACTCACGACGATACTCTACCTTTTATTATAGCATGGTCGTCAAGCTATCGGCCAATACCTTTTACGTCTGCCCTATTAGGGTTCTGCATCATTGTTCCACGATGCGGAAGACGACGCCTTCGTCGCAGTCGGGACACTGGATGTCCGATGGCCAGAGCGCCCCCTGGCGGCCGGCGAAGACATAGGGATAGAGGGCCTGGAGGGCCGTCATGCAGAGGGCACCGCTCTTTTCTTTATTGACGACAGGCCCGTCGAAGACGATTTCATCGCCTTCCTTATAGAGATCGCAATGAGATTCGACGACGACTAATTTGACTTTCTTGGCATCCATTATAATACCCCCTTACAGTTCAACAGGAACGAAATCGAAGGCTTCGACATCGAAGAGGCCCGTGTCCAGTAATTTCAGTTTGGGAATGACGGGCAGGCTCATGAAACAAAGGGTCATGATGACGTCGACCTCATCGCTGACGCCCAGGATATGATGGGCCTTGGCGTAGAGCTCATCCATGGCGGCATCGACGGCAGCTGCCGGCTGGTCGCTCATGAGGCCGGCAATGGGCAGGGGAATGGCTGCCAGGACCTGTCCGTCCAGGACGATGGCCATGCCGCCCTTCTGGGTTTCCAGGACCTTGACGGCAGCAGCCATGTCCCCGTTGTTCGTGCCGGCGACGATGATGTTATGCGAATCGTGGGCAATGGACACGGCGACGGCGCCCCGCTTCAGGCCGTAACCGCGCAGCAGGCCCAGGCCGACGTTGCCCGTGCCGTGATGGCGTTCGACGACGGCGACCTTGACGATATCGGCCTGCGGGTCGTAGATGAAATCGCCGCAGTCGTCGCGCCGGATGGAAGCTTGCCCCTTTTCAGTGACGACGCCTCCCGGCAGGATATCGATGGTCCGGACCTGGTCCGATGTCAGGTGCATGACCAATTTATCTTCAGAAAAGCCGGCAATGCAGACGGAACTGCCGACGGCGCTGTAATCGGCTCGCGTAAAGGGCAGGCTGTACCGGCCTTTTTCGGCTACTTTCCGGCCGCCGATGAAGGTCGCCAGGGCCTTGAAGTCCTTCAAATCCTCGAAGAGGACGATGTCCGCCCGCTTGCCCGGTGCCAGGGCGCCGCGGTCGTCGAAGTGATAGCAGTCGGCGGCGTTGAGGGTCGCCATGGTAATGGCCGCTTCCGGCGACAGGCCGGCGGCGACGCAGAGGCGCAGGTGTTCGTTGAGGTGGCCTTTCTCGAAAATCGTCTTGGGATGAAGGTCGTCCGAGCAGAGCAGAAACCGGCGCAGGTTGGCCGGCGTCACGGCCTTGACCAGGTTGGGCAGGTCATGGCAGGCCGAGCCGTTGCGCAGCATGACATATATACCGGCCTGGAGGCGCGCTTCGACGTCATCCAAGGTGAAACATTCGTGGTCCGTCCGGATCCGGGCCGATGCATAGGCCTGCAGGTCCTTGCCCGAGATACCGGGGCTGTGGCCGTCGATGGGCTTTTTCGCTTCATAGGCGGCGACGAGCTTGTCCAGGACGGCATCGTCGCCGTTCAGGATGCCCGGGCAGTTCATAAATTCGCCGACGCCGAGGATGCGGTCGTCTGCCAGGGGACCTTTCATATCGTCGGCTTCCAGCACAGCGCCGCTGTGGTCGAACGGCGTCGCCGGGACGCACGACGGCACCATGAAGCGGATGTCCAGGGCCGTCTTTTCTGCGGCTTCCATCATGTAGCGCAGGCCGGCCAGGCCGCAGACATTGACGATTTCATGCGGGTCGGCGACGACGGTCGTCGTCCCCAGGGGTACGACGAGGCGGCCGAACTCTTCCGGGCTGACATAAGACGACTCGATATGGATATGGCTTTCGATGAGGCCCGGTGCAGCATAAGCCCCATGGGCCTCGATGACTTCCCGTCCTTCATAAGGGCCGCCGACGCCGGCGATGACCCCGTCAGCCACGACGATATCCCCGGTCCGGATGGTCTGTGTATAGACGTCGACAATCCGGCAGTCCTTGAGGACGACGTCCCCCGGTTCCAGGCCCCGGGCTACGGCAATGCGCCGTTTTAAAAGATTCCCTGTCATAGTCATAAAGTGCTCCTTCCCTTCGGCAAAGGCGTAAATTTTTTTCTTTCGGACTCATTGTATCATAAATTTCCTTTCTTTGACAAAATAGTTGCTCAAAAAGACAGAACCCCCTATAATAATTATATTCAGTTGATGTCCGTCGTCTTTTTGGCTTTATGTGTGTACATGTATGGGTATCAACTTGTTTCATTTCAAAAGGAGTGTGAATGTATTATGGAAAACCAACCGTCCTTTCTCGACCGGTTCTTTCACCTGAGTGAAAACGGCACGACGGTCCGCACGGAAATCCTGGCTGGCATCACGACGTTCATGACCATGGCCTACATCCTGGCCGTCAACCCGACCATCATGAGTGCCGCCGGCATGGACAAAGGCGCCGTCCTCACGGCGACGGCCCTGGCCTCCTTCATCGGGACGCTGTGCATGGCCTTCTTTGCCAACTACCCCTTCGCCCTGGCACCGGGCATGGGCTTGAACGCCTTCTTCGCCTTTACCGTCGTCCTGCAGATGGGCTACACCTGGGAAATGGCCCTGGCCGCCGTCTTCTTTGAAGGCCTGATTTTCATCGTCCTGTCCCTGACCAATGTCCGCGAAGCCATCTTCAACGCCATCCCTATTACCTTGAAGAAAGCCGTCTCTGCCGGCATCGGCCTGTTCATCGCCCTCATCGGCCTGCTGAACGCCCAGATCATCGTCGCCAATCCGGCAACCAAGATTGCCCTGTTCTCGTTCAAACAGTCCGCTGCTACGGGGACCTTCCACACCGTCGGCATTACGGTCCTCCTGGCCATGCTCGGCATCGTCTTCACGGCCGTCCTCATGGTCAAGAAAGTCCGCGGCAACATCCTCTGGGGCATCCTCTTCACGTGGATCCTGGCCATCCTCTGCGAACTGACCGGCCTCTACGTCCCCAACCCGGAAATGAAGATGTTCAGCGTCATCCCCGACCTGTCCGGCGGTGCCGCTGCCTTTGCTCCGGCCAGCCTGAGTCCCATCCTGGGCCAGCTCGACTTCAGCCGCGTCTTCAGCCTGGACTTCCTGGTCGTCATGTTCGCTTTCCTCTTCGTCGATATCTTCGACACGTTGGGTACGCTCATCGGCGTCTCGTCCAAGGCCAACATGCTCGATGAACGGGGCCGCCTGCCTCGCATCAAAGGCGCCCTCCTGGCCGACGCCGTCGCCACGACTATTGGGGCAGTCCTCGGTACGAGTACGACGACGACCTTCGTCGAAAGCGCTACCGGCGTCAGCGAAGGCGGCCGTACGGGCCTGACGGCAATCTGCGTCGCCGTCCTCTTCGCCTTGTCCCTCTTCCTGTCGCCGTTCTTCATGGCCATCCCGGCCTTTGCTACGGCACCGGCCCTGGTCATCGTCGGCTTCCTCATGCTGACCTCCGTCGCCGGCATCGATTTCAATGACTTCAGCGAATCCATTCCGGCATACATCACCATCATCGCCATGCCGTTCTGCTACAGCATCTCTGAAGGCATCTCCTTCGGCATCATCTCGTATGTCGTCATCAACCTGCTCACAGGCAAACGGGAAAAGATTTCCCTCCTCATGTACTGCCTGGCCGTCATCTTCGTCATGAAGTACATTTTCTTGTAAGAGATAGGGGCTAGTGGCTAACAAAAAAGCTGTCGCATAAGCGACAGCTTTTTTGTTATACGAACCACGAACCACTAAAATCACTTCAACAATCCTTTTTCGGCGATGAAGTCGGAGACCATGTCGGCGGCGGTAGCCGTGATCTTGATGCAGTGCTTGCGGTATTCCGGCGTACCGAAGCTGAGGGTATTGAGAGCCCGGCAGCAGGTGGCGCCGAAGTGCTGTTTGAAGCGGTCATGAAATTCGCTGGTGTATTTATAGACTTCCGGCAAGGGCTTTTCGTCCGGTGTCCGGCGGCCGACGAGGGCGCCGATGACCAGACAGGCCCCGCTCAAAGCGCCGCAGACACAGCCCGACCGGCCGATGCCGCCGCCCATGCCCGAAGCCATGCGGATGGCCACGTCCGGCAACTGGAGGTTCATCGTATCGTTACAGGTCTTGATGACCGATTCGATACAGTTATTGCCCTGCAAATGATACTGTTCTGCTAATTTATATTCTCTTTCCATGAGGATCAATCCTTTCGTAATTAACTCCGGCCTTCGCCGTCCTTGAGATCGTCGGCGATCTTGTGGAGGACCTTCTTGGCCTGCTGACGGCGATGCCAGTACCACAGGCCGCCGTAGACGATGGCGATGACGATGAGGACGATGGTCAGGCGCATAGAATGTTCTTCCATCATGACCAGGTCGTGGCCGACCAGGACTTCGCAGGCTACAGACGGCAATTTGCCGATGAAGCAGCCCAGGATATAGTCGCGGTAGCTGATGCGGCTCAGCGCCCCCAGGGCCGTGACCAGGCCGTTAGGCGAATACGGGACGGCCCTGGCCAGGGTCATGGCCTGCCACGTACTGTAGTGGTCGAGCTTGCTGAGCATGCGGCTCTTCTCGATGACCTTCTTGGCCTTATGGCGGAACAGGGTCCGCATGAAGAAGAAGCTGATGATGACGCCGATAGTCTCGGCCACCCAGGAGACGACGGTCCCGCCGACGACGCCGAAGAGGACGCCGTTGGCCGTGGAAATGAAGATGGACGGCAGGAAGCCGACGATGTTGATGACGATGTCGATGATCATGCTGACCAGGACGGCCCAGGCGCCGAAGGAGCGCAGGTAGTCGATGGTCCCCTGCATATTGCCGCTCGTCGACAGCTGCCAGACCGTGCGGTAAAAGTCAGGGATGGCCACATAAATCGCGGCCAGCATGATCACTAAAACGGCAAAGAAAGCGATTTTGATATGTGTTTCATGAATCTGCTGCGTAGTCATTCGGATGCCTCTTTCTATTTTCGTTCCTGCATCTTGGCCATTTCGGCAATCTTATCGTGCTTGAGCTTGGTCAGGTACATGGACCCGCCGATGATGAGCACGCCGCCGGCAACGGTCAGGCCCGTCAGGATTTCGCCAAAGATGACGAAGCCCCAGAGGGCGTTGAAGAAGACGCCGATATAGGAAACGAAGCTGACGACGACGGGATTGGCCGTCGCATAAGCATTGGTCATCCAGATCTGGGCGATGACGCTGAACAACGCCAGGCCGCCATAATAGATCCAGTCGCCATGAGCCGGCATGACGAAGCCGCCGGTCAGGGCCATGAGGACGATGCCGGCCAGGGCGGCACAGACCAGGAAGTACAGGACGACTTCATACGGGTGATGACGGCCGGAACCGGTGAGCTTGCTCACCGTCGTATAGGCACCGGCGGCAAAGACGGCCTGCCCCAGGGCGAACAGGGAATAGACGTTGAAGGACGAAAAATTCCAGGGCCGAACGACGAGGCAGCCGCCGATGAAGATGATGAGCAGCGGCAATTTCGACCCAGGCGGCAGGACTTCCTTTAAGAAAAGCGCCGCGAAGAGCATGACGAAGAACGCCGACAACTGGGAGATGATGGATACGTCGGCCAAGGGCATGCCGCGGAGGGCATAGAAGATGCAGATCATGCCGATGCCGCCGAGGACACCGCGCAGGGTCAGCGTCGGTACGTCCTGCTTCGACAGATGTACATGCTGGATGCGCATGAGCCCCAATATCAGAAGGGCACTGAGGAAGCCGCGGAAGAACGCGATTTCCCCAATGCTCGTCGTATAGGACAATTCTTTTACGATGACATTCTGGATACTGAAGGCCAGGGCTGATAAGATAGCGTAAATAACCCCTTTACTCAAACCAAAGGCCTCTTTTCCTAGTGCTTGGCAGCAATGGCGTCGACAAAAGCCAGGACGGCTTTCTTCATGTCTTCTTTGTCGATGGAATCGCTGAAACGGACCGGTTTGTCCTTGAGATCAGCCAGGGGCTTGGGCAGGGCAATGCCCGTGACGCTGCTGATGTCGGCCAGCATGTCGAAGGGATCATCGCTCTGGCGCAGGGCCAGGGCTTCGCAGATGACCGGCGGGAATTTATAGGGATGAGCCGTCGCCATGACGACAGTGTGGCGGCCTTCGTCCAGGCCCTGGCGGTGGCGGTTCATGCCGACGCCGTAAGCGACCGCCGTATGGGGATCGAGGAGATAGCCAAAATCATTGTAGACGTGGTTGATGACGGCCTTCGTTTCGTCATCGTCGATCCAGCCGCCTTCAAATTCCTGGCGGAGGGTCTTCAATTCCGCTTCCGAAACGCTCATCTTCCCCGTTTCCAGCAGGTCTTTTTCCCACTGGGTGACCTTTTGGGCATTCTGTCCGGCGACGTAGAACAAGAAGCGTTCAAAGTTGCTCGACAAGAGGATGTCCATAGACGGGCTCGACGTCGTATAGAAATCGCGGTTCATATCGTAGACGCCGGTTTCAAAGAAGTCGGCCAGGACCTTGTTCTGATTGGATGCACAGATCAGTTTGCCAATGGGGATGCCCATTTTCTTGGCGAAATAGCCGGCCAGGATATTGCCGAAATTCCCTGTCGGGACGATGACGTCGAATGTTTCGCCTTCGCTGATGGCGCCATTATCGACGAGGGAGACATACGTCGATACATAGTAAGCGACCTGCGGGAACAAGCGGCCGATGTTGATGGAGTTGGCGCTGGAGAAGAGGACGCCTTTTTCGTTGGCATAGGCATTGACTTCGGCGCTGGTGAAAACGCGTTTCAAGAAGCTCTGAGCGTCGTCGAAATTGCCGTAAATGGCCGAAACCTTGACATTGTCCCCTTCCTGCTTCTGCATCTGCTGCTTCTGCATGGGGCTGACGCCTTCGCTGGGATAAAAGACCATGATATTCGTACCGGGTACATCTTTGAACCCTTCCAGGGCGGCTTTACCCGTGTCGCCGCTGGTCGCCGTCAGGATAAGGATATCCCGGTCTTCTTTTTCTTGCTTCTTGGCCGCCGTCAGCAAGTACGGGAACAACGACAGGGCCAGGTCCTTGAAGGCCAGCGTCCGGCCGTGGAACAGTTCGGCAATGGACAAATCCGTATCGATGGAATGGAGCGGTACGATGCGGTCATCGCGGAAAGTCGTATCATTGTAGGCCGAAGCGATCATCTGCTTCCGTTCTTCCGCCGTGAAATTCGTAAAGAAATGGGACAAGACGGCTTCGGCGATGTCCTGATAGGATTTGCCGGCCAGGTCTTTATAAGACAGGACATTTTCCGGGAATGATTCCGGTACATAAAGGCCTCCGTCAGCAGCCAGCCCATGCAAGAGTGCATAAGACGGCGAAACACATTCGTCAGATCGTGTACTTCTAAAATTCATCGATAAAATCCCCCTTTTTGGCTAACCTCATAGAATGGCTATAAGTAGTTCTATTATAATGGGAAATCCCCATATTGTCCACTGTTCCTCAAGGACTGACGGGCATTTTCCGCTTATCTTTCGGCCCCGGCGTCTCTTTGTTTTACCAGTAATCTGTAGTATAATGGAAAGGTAAACGATAAACTTGATAAGCATCCGCAGAAATGAGGTATACCATGGAAAAATTAGCCATCATCGACATGGGCTCTAACTCCATCCGCTTTGTCGTCATGCAGATTGCCGACAACCAGTCCTATTCCCTGCTCTACCAGGAAAAGGAAGCCATCCGCCTGGGCCACGGCCTGAGCCAGACCGGGGTCATCAGCGAAGAAGGGGTGCAGCGGGCCCTGACCTGCCTGCACGTCTATAAACACATCATGGAAGTCATGGACATCCATGAATGCCGGGCTGTCGCGACAGCAGCCGTCCGCAATGCCAGCAACGGCGAAGCCTTCTTGCAGCGCATCAATGCGGAAACAGGCATCACGATGGAAGTCATCAGCGGCGAACGCGAAGCGTACTTGGGTTATCTCGGCGTCATCAACACCATTGCCATGAAAGATTTCCTCATCTTCGACCTGGGCGGTGCCAGCGTCGAAATGACCTTGGTCCGCAATGGCGAAGCCGTTCATTCTCTGTCGGTCCCCATCGGCGCCGTCACGCTGACTGAAAAATTCGGCACCCAGGGCAACCCGGACGCCGACGCCATTGCCAGCCTGATGAAATTCGTCCGCAAAAAAATGGCCGCCGTCCCCTGGATCCAGGACATCCACCTGCCCATCGTCGGCATCGGCGGCACAGCCCGTAATTTCGCCAAGATGGACCAGCGGGCGACGAATTACGAATTGTCGAAGCTCCACAACTACATCATGCCCTTGGACCACTTCGAAGGCCTGTACCAGGAAATCACGACGCGGACCAGCGCCAACCGCAAGAAAATCGCCGGGCTGTCCAGCGAACGGTCAGACCTCATCGTCGCTGGTGCTGCCGTCATCAAGACCATCTTCGACATGACGGGCAGTCCGGAAATGGTCGTCAGCGGCTGCGGTCTCCGCGAAGGCTTGTTCTATGAATATTATGCCTCCTACTGCCATCTGCCCTCGCCTCGCTTCGACGACATCCTCGATTTCAGCGTCAAGAACTTCCTCGGGACCCTGAGCGGCGTCATCATCAACCAGGCCCACTACGACCAGGTCACGCGCATCGCAACGCAGCTCTTCGACCAGCTCCAGCCCCTCCACGGCTACGGTCCGCGGGAACGCCTCTTATTGCAGACGGCAGCCCGCATGCACGACGTCGGCAAGATTGTCAACTTCTACAATCACGCCCGCCACTCGGCCTTCATGATCGCCCACGCTCCGCTCTACGGCCTGACCCAGGTCGAACAGATCATTACCGGCTTCATCGCCGGCTTCCACCACGGCATCAGCCGCAAGATCATCCGGGCCTACCGCTATGCCAACATGGCCTCGGCTGAAGACTGGATTATGATCCGCAAGCTCTCGACCATCCTGGCCCTGGCCGAAGCGTCGGACCTGACGTATGAACAAATCGTCACCAACGTCGAAGTCACGCTGGCCGAAAACGTCGCCGTCATGATTCTCACGACGACACCGGGCTCGACATACAACGCGGCCGACTACGAAATGAAACAACTGAGCAAACAATTCAAAAAAGAATTCGGTGCCTCCCTGCTCCTCGTCTGGAAATAAGGGTGCCGGGTGAAAAAGGCGCTGTCCTATGAAGACAGCGCCTTTTTGTGTTTGAAGTTGAAAGTTTGATGTTTGATGTGGATGAGACAAAATTTAAAAGCCATCGCCTCAAACATCATACATCAAATCTCAAACATTTAAGAAAAGGAATCTCGCATGATGGCAGAAGCCTTCGTGCGACAGGGCCCTTTTTCTCTTATCGCCGCGTCATGTCGGCGGCGGTGACGTTGGGATGGTGGTACTGGTCTTCGGCGAGGACCTTTTTTCCATGGACGGTGACGGCCTGCTGGGGACACCAGTGGACACAGGCCAGGCAATGGCTGCAATGGGACCCGATGACGGCTCGTTTGGCCGTACAGATGATATTGCTCACGGGGCAGATGCGGGCACAGAGGCCGCAGGCAATGCAGCGGTCCCCGTCGACGGAAGGCGTCAGCCAGCGTTCCCCGGCACGGCGGACCAGGCCCAGGTTCATGAGCCAGGCCGATGCAGACGAACGGATGGCATCGGTATCCCGGATCTGCCTGCGTATCTTATCGGCGGCAGCGGCAATCAGCTCATCGGCGTGGTCCAGGCGGTTCGTGTCGTAGCGGATATGGCGGCGCGACGCGATGGTGCTGTTGGCGATCATCGGCAAGACGGCGCCATACGACAAGGCACACTGCTGGCGCTGCAAAATCCGGTCCATCGTCTTGAGCGCCCGGCCGGCCGTACTGCCGCAGGTGGCGATGCCATAGAAATACGTCGATTTCTGGAACCGGACTTGTCTGATGAAATCCTGTACGGGGTCAGGAAGGTCCCCGAAATAGACGGGAAAGACGAAGCCGATGATGCGGTCCTGGATGCGCTGGCACCGTTCGTGGATAGCCGAAATGGGCACCGCCGTATCACCGGTCAGTTCAGCCAGTTTCTTGGCCACATATAATGAATTTCCCGTTCCTGAAAAGTAAAGAATCATAAGGCTCACCTCAGAGACCGCACTGCAAATTTCCCTTTTGCAGACGGACGGTATTTTACATCCATTATAGCATGAAACCCTGTCATTTGTCTTGATACATTTGTCTTGATACATTTGTCTTTACACGTATCCGCGTTCACAAAGGCTGACGAAAGTCCCGTCGCCGATGATGATATGGTCGAGGACGGGGATTTCCATGATCTGGCCGGCATCGGCAATGCGCTGGGTGACGACGATGTCCTCGTGGCTCGGTTCAGGGTTCCCCGACGGGTGGTTGTGGACCAGGACGACCGCCGCCGCATTGTAGCGCAAAGCATAACGGAAAACCTCCCGCGACTTGGCCAGGCTGGCGTTGATCGTACCGATGGTCAAAGTCCGATAGGCGATGAGCTGGTTCTTCGTCGATAAATAGACGGCGCCGAACTGTTCCTGCGGCAAAAAGCGCAGGTCTTCCATGACATAGCCGGCAATGGCCTGGGGCGTACTGAAATCGGGTGCCGCTTCCTTGACATGCTGCCGGGAAATGCGCCGTCCCAGCTCGACAGCGGCACAGACCGTGACGGCCTTGTCCGTTCCGATACCGGGAATCTGGCAGAGGTCACCGATACTGGTATCGCTGAGATAACAAATATTTTCCCCTGGTAGGGAATGGAGGACCTGCCGCGACACATCGAGGACGGATTGTCCCTTCGTACCCGTCCGCAATAAAATCGCCAGCAAATCCTGATCGGTCACAGCGGCCGGGCCGTGACGGAGGAATTTTTCCCGCGGTTTCTCACAAACAGCGAGGCTGCGGAAAGGATCGCTCATACATGGACCTTGGCCTTGTGGAACAACTTGCATACCTGGGACAAGGGCAGGCCGACGACATTGGTATAGGAACCGTTGATTTTATCGACGAAAGCCGCAGCCCGGCCCTGTATGCCATAGGCACCGGCTTTGTCCAGCGGTTCCCCGGAAGCGACATAGGCTTTGATTTCCTTTTCACTGAGCCGTCGGAACCAGACCTTCGTTTCGACGACCTTCGTGTATTCCTTGTGGCCATTGATCAGAGCGATGCCCGTATAGACGGAATGTTTCCTTCCCGATAATTCGCGGAGCATCTCGATGGCCGCTGCTTCATTCTTGGGCTTGCCCAGCATTTCCCCATCGATGGCGACGATCGTATCGGCCCCCAGGACCCACTGGCCCGGGAATTTCTCGGCTACATCGCGGGCTTTCCCCAGAGCCTGGGCCTGGACGTATTTTTCCGGGTCCTTCTTTTTCGGCGATTCTTCATTATACGTACTCGGATTGACCATATAGGCGACGCCGATTTGCGTCAACAGTTCGCGGCGACGGGGCGAACCAGAAGCTAAGATAAGCATGTAATCCCTCCTAAATTACTGAAGATGACGGAAGAGGATGGCTGCCAGGATGACGCCGATGATGCTGAGCATGTTCGGAGCCAGGTGGATGCCAAACTGCAATTCCATGAGATAAAGATTGAGGTGAATATTCTGGATATTCAAGATTTCATAATGCTGCGTCAGCGCCGGCAGGATGCCCTTCAGGGCCGGGACCGCATACAACGCTTCCCCGACGATACCACCGAGGATGCCGCCGACGATGAGAAAGATAAAAAAGAACAGCAGGCTGTGTGAACCAGGGGTTTTCATGGACTACCTCCATTATACACGAAAGATACGAAGGGGCCGCCCTTTCTCATGAAATTCTAATCCATTCTGAGAAAGGCAGCCCCTTTTTTAATAAATGACCTTATTGATTTTTCTTTTTCTGCATTTTAGCCCACGTATCGCGGAGGCCGACGATGCGGTTGACGACGAAATGGTCTGCCGTCGTATCGGGATCAATGACAAAATAGCCCTGGCGCAGGAACTGGAACTTATCACCTACGTGGTACGTTGCCAATGCCTTTTCAGCCTTGCTGTGGTATACATCGAGGCTGTGGGGATTAATCTGGTCGAGGAAATCCTTGCTTTCCCCTTCTTCTTCGCTGCCATCGTCCTTGAGGAGATAATCATAGACGCGGGTTTCGACATCGACAGCGTCTTCTGCGTTGACCCAGTGCAGCGTCCCTTTGACCTTGCGGTTGGCGTTGGCACCGCTGCCGCTCTTGCTTTCCGGATCATACGTGCAGTGCAGTTCGACGATGTTGCCGTCTTCGTCCTTGATGACTTCTTCGCACTTGATGATGTATGCATATTTGAGGCGGACTTCCTTGCCCGGAGCCAGGCGGAAGAATTTCTTGACCGGTTCTTCCATGAAATCATTGCGTTCGATGTAGAGGTTCTTGCTGAACGTCATTTCACGCGTACCCATGGCTTCATTTTCCTGGTTGTTGTCGGCTGTCATCGTTTCCGTCTTGCCGTCGGGATAGTTGGTGAGGACGACCTTGATCGGGTCGATGACCGTCATCAGGCGCGGTGCTTTCAGCTTCAAGTCTTCGCGGATGCAGTATTCCAAGAGAGAAATATCGACCAGGCTGTCAGCCTTGGCGACGCCGATGCGTTCGCAGAAATCACGGATCGATTCCGGCGTGTAGCCGCGGCGGCGGATACCGGAAATGGTCGGCATACGCGGGTCATCCCAGCCGCTGACGATGCCCTTTTCGACGAGGAGACGCAGTTTGCGCTTGCTCGTGATCATGTTGGTGACATTCAGGCGGGCAAATTCGATCTGCCGCGGTTTCTGGCCTTCCGGATCGTCCCAGTCTTCGAGGACCCAGTTGTACAGCGGACGATGGGCTTCAAATTCCAGCGTGCAGATAGAATGTGTAATGCGTTCGATGGCGTCCGATACAGGATGAGCGAAGTCGTACATCGGATAGATGCACCACTTGTCGCCCGTCCGGTGATGCGAAGCATGGACGATACGGTAAATGACGGGGTCGCGCATATTGAGGTTCGGGCTGGCCATATCGATTTTGGCGCGCAGGACCTTTTCCCCATCGGCATACTTGCCGTCCTTCATTTCTTCAAAGAGCTGGAGATTTTCTTCGACACTGCGGTTGCGGTACGGGCTTTCCTTCCCCGGCGTATTGAACGTGCCGCGGTATTCGCGGATTTCATCGCCCGACAGGTCATCGACATAAGCCTTGCCCAGGCGAATCAATTTCTTGGCATATTCATAGAGCTTATCGAAATAATCCGAAGCATAGAACATGCGGTCATCCCAATCGAAGCCGAGCCATTTGACATCGCGCTTGATCGATTCGACATATTCCGTATTTTCCTTGGACGGATTGGTATCATCAAAACGGAGATTCGTCAGTCCGCCATATTTCTTGGCAATGCCGAAATTCAGGCAAATCGACTTGGCGTGGCCGAGGTGGAGATAGCCATTCGGTTCCGGCGGGAAACGGGTATGGACCCGCTTGCCATATGTATTCTTTTCGTTGTCTTCATCGATAATATTTTCAATAAAATTCTTGGTCGTTTCGTTATCCATCGATGTAACTCCCTTTCATATATGTATAAATGCCTTCAATATCACATTATACTGTGATTTGCGCCTGTTTTGCAACCATTTCACGTAAATTTAGAAAAATAGCGAGTTTTGGTATTTCTAGTATAAAATGATTCATTTATTTTTACGTAGTTTTATTTCTTTTTTTTGACGAATTTTTGACGACAGGCTGATGTGATACAGAAAAGTGGCGTCCACTCGCAATGGAATGGGCGCCATTTTTCTTTATTTCCCTGGCTCTGGCCCATAAAGTCTTTCCATACCTGCACGGGTTACAAGCCAAATCCGCCCGGCTTTTCTGGCCTCTGTGGGCAAAAATTTTGGCTTTGCCTTAGCATATCCGCTACAAGCTTGCTGTACAGTGATTGGAGCTTTCCCCCATTTTTCTGCCGCTTCTGCCGCTGTCATGACTTCTTCTAAGGGATTCACTTCTTCACCACCTTTACTAAGACAAAAACAGAAATAATTAACGCTACTGTTGAGATGGCTAAAGTTAATTCTTGCATGATTACGATATGGACGATATAATATAGTCAAGATGTCACCCGAGGGGTTATCCCCTCAGGCTTTGACTCTTACTTCTTATAAACCTTGTATAGCATTATCGCCGTTGCCAAGTTGATTAATGCCGTTACAAGGTTTATTGTTATTATCAGTACGTCCATATCGCTCACCCCCTTTCTCTATGATTATATTATACCTTAATTTGGGATATTTGTCAATGCTTAAACATTGAATAGGTAAAAAATATACCCGCAACCCTATTATTTACATAGGATTGCGGGATTTTTATTAGTTATTTTCCGCTGTTGTACTCTTGCTCAGCACAAATTTAATGGCCCAAATCGTGCCATTAATCAATAGCGGCAAAACAAATTTGTCACGGATAGCATTCCAGCCAGTTTCGGACGCGGCATGCGCCTGTACCTGTGTCACAAACTTATCCGCTACGGATTCAAGCGCGGTCATCCCTTCAGTGCTCAAGCTTTCAATGATCTGCTGTTTCGCAGATTCTACTACATCGCTTGCATCCAGTGCTGCCAGCATACCGTCACGTACTTCTGTCCATTTGCTCATAGGTTTTACCTCCATAAATACAACATAAATGATTTTAACCTGATTCTGCAAGAAGTCTCCCGCCTCTATAGGCGGGAGTACGTTCACTTGATAGATTGCTCGTAGTCGGTGATACCCCGTGCTACGGCACGAGCTAGGTCATCCTGCTTATTTGCCAAGATTTCATCATCGTCGTGATTGGAGATGAAGGCGAGTTCGACCAGCACGGCCGGCATGTCCGTATTTGTGAGGACATACAGGCCGTTGACGCCCGGCGTTGCGATTTTCACGCCGCGATCTGTAGTACCGAGCGCGTTAACGATCTGGCTTTGGATGCAACCGGCAAGAGTGCTACCGTTAGAGCTTCCAGCACAAGCCCATGTTTCCGTGCCATTCGCTTCTTCTGCATCCGCGGCATTACAGTGGATAGATACGAAGATATCGGCATCGCTGCTGTTGGCAGTTTCACAGATTTCATACAAGCTGTCGGACTGAAGCAGTTCCGTTTCTACACCTGCCGCGTTCAGATAACTTTCGACAGCTTTGCCGACAGCCAGCGCTACATCACATTCACGCAGGCCCGTTTCTTCATTGACGGCACCCGGGTCGGGATTGACGTTCGGCGCATGACCTGGATTTAAGAATACTTTCATATTTTTTCTTCTCCTTTCTGATGAACGGCGGACTTCACGGTGCCGCCTATGTAACCAAGAAGACCTGACGCGATGCTCATTGCAAGCTCGTTCAGTCCATAAAAAATGGCCATAATCAGCGCTGTGACCAGCCCGATGATGACCAAACAATCTGCAATATTCACTTTTTCAAACATGCTTATCACCTACATACGTGACAATACGGATGTCAGCACGGAGGCAAAAATCCCAACCACTGTGACACTCGTGCCAAGTGTCCAGCAGATGTCGTGTTTCAAATCGTCGATGCGATGATGCGCAGATTTACCATACTCAATTGCTTGGACTACTTCGCGGTTGAGGTTCGTCAGTTGCAGCTCTATCCGATCCAACCTGGTCATTAATTCAGTATCATTCATATAATCCTCCTTTATTCAAATAACATTCGTCTATAATAGGCGGAGGTCTTGCTGTCTTCGTCATGGCATATGGTATCCTTTCAGAGAGGTGATACTATTGAAACTACCAAATGGATTCGGCACAGTCTACAAAATGCAAGGGAATCGTCGCCGTCCTTACGTGGCAAAGAAGACAATACAGGGAAAACAAAAGCCTATCGGCTATTTTGAAACATTTGAGGAGGCCATGGCCTGTCTCGTCGAGTATAATCGCGACCCTGCCTTGCTGAGTCCGAGCAAGACAACTTTTGCCGAGGTCTACGCGCTTTGGAAGGCCCAGCACTTCCCGCGCCTCCGAAGTGATTCTGCGCGCATCAGCTACAAAAATTCGTATCGTCATTGCTCCCGCCTCCATCAAATGATTTTCGTGGACATCCGGCTCGGCCACCTCGACCAGGTCATTGACGATGTGCGTCATGCAGGCTGCGGATACCCAACGCAGAAGAAAGTCCGCTCTCTGCTCGAGCAGCTTTACAAGTACGCAATACGATATGATCTGGTCGTCAAAGATTATGCCCGATATCTCGATATTGACCGACCTCGTAAACTGCACAAGAAAAAGCCGTTTACCGTCCGTCAGCGCAACCGCTTGTGGCGTGGCGTTGATGAGGTGCCAGAAGCGCGTCATGTGCTCATGCTCATCTACTCCGGATGTCGTATTGGTGAGTACCGCCACATACGCAAGACTGATGTCAAGCTGAGACGCCGTGTCATCGTCATCCGGCACAGCAAGACCGAGGCAGGACGCGGGCGGCTCGTCCCCATCCCCAAGCGACTCATATCGTGGTACGAGGATGCCATGCAGGGAAAAGGAGACTACATCTGCACGCGGCGCGACGGGACGCGTCACAGTTACGACTCGTTCCGACGGGCCATCTTTGACCCAGTCATGCGCCACTTTGGCATGGCGCATACGCCGCACGAATGCCGCCACACGCTTGCCAGTATGCTTGACTCTGCTGACATCAACCGCACCGTCATCAAACTCATCCTCGGGCACAGCCTTGAAGGAGTGACCGAGCGCGTCTACACACATAAGAGTGTGCGCGAATTACTAAGAGCCATTGACAAGGTTTGTACTTAACGTGTGCTTAACGAATACATGTAAATCCATGCTATCCCTTGATAGTCCTGCATCGCCATGCGCTTAACCTGTCATTGCAATTTCACACGATTCACAAGAGCCGCTAACCCTTACACCACAAGGGTTTGGCGGCTTTTTGCATCAGATACAGCGCACGATTCTCGCACGATTCTCGCACGATTTTATTTGTCAGTGTCCGACTGACCAGAATCCCCGTCAGCCGTTGCTTTGCCTGCCTCGGCGGCTTTTTCGGTGTCATGCGTCTGCGTCCGGATATAATCCGCACATTTTTCATTTCGGCACCAGCCTTCAGCATCCAATTTATGCCCGCAGAATGGGCAACGTTTTGCTCTTGCCATAATCATTCAGCTCCTTTCAATGCAGCTTTATACTCGGCCTTAACTTCTGCATACTCTGATTTCAGCTCGGCAATCAAAGACTCATCGCCAGCCAGCGTAGCAGTCGCAAGTGCATCTTTGAGCTCGCTAATCTGCGACTCATAATCCGCCGCAATCGACGCCTGCTTCTGCTCCGTCGTCACAATAATTGCCGGTGCATCAGTCGGCTTGCCATCCGCGCCGCGAATATAGCCCGTACCATTAGCGCCCGTGCCGCGATTACCAACATAGTACGCATAATCATCAGCCGATGTTTCGATGTATCCGTCATCGAGATACTTCTGCTTTTCTTCTGCTGTCGAAAAATGAATGCCGTCTGCAACGGTCGCAATGCGATTACCGTCAAAATCAAATTTGCATAAATACATAAAAATCATCCTTTCTTAATTTAATTTACAGTGGGGAAGAACTTATACCCAAACCGGGGCACTATTTACAACATTTCCAATCCAATTTGCTAATGAAGTTTATGCCATTGTCTGCACTGAGGCAGATGCTGGCGTGTGGAAACCAACTCAGGCAGTCATAAGTGGCATTGCAAATGGTGCAACTACATTAGGTTGTACTATACACTCTCGCTGGATCGATAATGGCGTTGTCATATTAGCCGGGGAGACAATAACCTATGTAGCTATCGGCCGATAGCTATATGTAAGTAAACAGTGGGGAAAAAATACATTGACATCAAACGGCCAACAATTTACATTTCCGCTAACAAGTTCGTCTGGATGCTTCGTGATATTTGCGAGTGATCGAGACTATGGTTGTGATAGGCTCGGTATCGTGCCGGACACAAGAAATACTTTTGTTTGTTGGAACAAAGGCGACACTGGACAATTCACGGAATTCGATTTTTCGTGGATTGCACTTTGCATCTAATTTTTAGACGCCGATAGTGATACAAAAAGCGGCGGGGCGGTCGCTCCCGGATGTACGCAGTGCAAACGACGTCATCGACCAGTTATAGTCTCTTAAAACAGCCACCGTTTGCTTAAAATCTCCATCCGAGCTATCGACAACACCCGTCGCTACTATTTTGTACCATTGCTTGTACGCAATGGGCAATGATACTGATGTCGCATTACCACCTGGGGTATTAGTAGATATCCACTGTTGAATGTTATATCAAGCTTTCGCAATTGCTATATACTGTGCGGACTGTTCCCATGTAGGCTGGCTGGAATAAATCTTTATTGATGTTGTTGTAGCAAATTCAGCACCGAAGCAGATTGTTGCCTTCCCGGTATCACATGCCAAAGTCCTTAATCCTTCACTTACAGCAATTGGGAGTGTAACCTCTTTGGTAGCCCCTGTGAAATCTCCGGTACTTCCCCACTGTCTACCATCCGATCACAATAAGATTAATTGTATCACCGCCGCCGCTTGATCCCATATAGTCTTGATCAATCCAGGTAAGATATGTAGTAGTAATTTCTTGTGTTATCTCCGAAAAACAGCTGACTCCGGTCACTCTAGTTAATGTGCATCCAATGGGATTATTTGTAAATGCACACGGATACACCCATTTCCAGGGAGTTGGTAAGCCGCCAACATTTTTGGTTCCCCACTGTTTATACGCCGATGGAAATCCAGCCAAAAGCACCTAATGCCTTGTTTGCGCTATCTGTCGTTACCGTGAAGTTGTTATTGGTAATTGATAAAACGGCTGCTGTGAATGCGTCACCGTTCGTCCCCGTAATATCATACGGAATTGCATGAACGAACTGGCTATAAGCAAGTGGAAAAGATACGCTATATTGAAGAGCAGTAGCATTATTTTTTCCCCACTGTACAATTAGACCGCCAAATAGTTTGCCAAAGTTTATATAGCCGTTTTGTGCCATCAGGCCGGACACTCCCAGTGCCGGCACGGTAAATTTATTGCCGTCCCAGTTTACTGCAAGACTTCCTTGCAAGTTGCTCAAGATAGTTGCGATGCTCGCCGCCGGCAGCGTTTTCCAATCATTCTGCCCGGTGATAGCGTTAATCATGTACACTATCCCGCCAAGCAACGTTTTAAGTGCTGCCGTATTCGTTTGCGGTTTATCTATGGTCCCAAGCGCGACATTGAGTTCTTCGATGAGCGTCCAAATTTCTCCGCCGGTCAGCACTTTATTTTGTGCCCCGGCAGGCGGCGCTGGTACCATGCCGCGAGCTCCTGCTTCTGCTGCCGTCGCACCGACAAAGTCTTGATGCGCTGAAGCAGATTCATCGTGTTCTTGAATCATCGCCGCCACATCTTCTTCCGGCGTGCCGTCTATGATCGTTGAATCAATCTCAACGTTTTCTGCGTTGGAATAGCCAAACGCCATGGTCATCGTCTGCCTGTATACGGAGCCGCTGCCCTGTGCCGGCAGCGTTGCCGGCTGGTCGTCCGTCGTGACGCTGAACAAAATATTGCTTCCCGATGTGCCTTTTGCATAAAACCCCATTTCGCTGAGCACGACAGCGCTTGCCTGGCCTTCGTTGCTAACGCGGAACGTAATGAGGCACTCCATGTCCTGTTGTTTGATGCTGACAATATCGGCTTTAATTTTTTTAGCGGCTAAGTCCGTTGCCGTTTCTAAATTCGCCGGTGTGCCGCTGCCGAACCAGATTTCCGTAATGTTTAATTTAAGCTGCCCGGCCGTAACGGCTGCGGCCAATTCCCGGCCCGCGTTAGTAAGTGTAACCTGTTTCCAATTTGCCATAATATTAGTCCTCCTTGATGTCTACGCGGCAAAATACCATTCTGCCAGCGAACTTCGTTTCTTTTGCAAATGCCGTCTGCCGTTTAGCTGGCGGTATCGTAAGATATACGTGTTCCATGCCCTGGCCGTAAAAAGTGTACTGCCGCTCCAGACGGGTAATAAAATCGTACCGGAGCCCGATGTGCGCCGGGACATACACGTCCAGCGTCGCTTTCAGCTCGTCTAATTTTGTGTATTTTCCTTCCGGTATGATGATGTCGATGCGGTAATCTTCCGGGTAGTCTTCGGCAATGCCCGTGCCGTCCGTTACGTACAAATTGATGATGTTTGTAATAAATTCAAGCGTTACCGACGGCGCGCTAATCAAACGAGCAAGCACATCGTTACGTCGTTCTTCATCGGTTCGTTCCGTATTGGTGGTAAGACCGACAAACCGCTCCCAGTCGGCCAGTCCCCACGTAGCCGTCTGCACGAAGAATTGCTTCACCGTTTCGATCTGGTACTGCCGCTGTGTTTCATGCTCGTCGGACAGTGTCTGCAGCATATCCGTAAATGCCGGATCATGTCTTAAGAAACGCGGCAAATACCGCTGCAGTGCTACGGGCGTAACACGCAAAAACTCAAACTCAGCCATGAAGCACCACCTCGCTAACCTGCGGGATTTGTTCGTCTGTAACGGGGATATTGTCCATACCGCCGTTCAGCAATAAATCTTCATAGTCATATACCTGCGTTTCGTTGCTGTTCGCTAAAATTGTTTTGCCGATTTTCGCATACGATACTTTCTGTCCGTCATAATCGTCCGAAGCAAAATACCGTTTCAGCACATTTTTGATGCCGCCGATATTGCCGCCGCCGCTTGTCGGCGTCAATTCCACCTTGACCGGCAGTACCGTCGGCGCCGTAACCGTAACGGTCGCGCCGATGGGGTGCTGCGTTTCAATGTATGCCGCTACCTTTTCGAGCAGATCTTCCGACGCCGGGTCGCCGTTAGAATCGGTAATCAGCACTTTAACCGTACCGTTGCCGTTCCACAGCTTTTTTACCATCGCTTTGCCAACGCCTTCAATACTCGTTGCCCATTCGATGTAGTTGTTGGCATTGCCGCTCGTCGCCGGATGCCGTACTTTGAACAGCAGCCGTTCCAACAGTTCCGCGTCGTTTTCTTCATCGAAGCCGTCGTGCGTCGCCGCATCATTCGTGACTGCCGTAATGCCGGGGATAGACATGAAAACGACCGTTATTGCCCCGGCCTTGACGTTACCGCTTATTCCGGCCGTTTCCGCCTCAATAGCAATCACGCCCTGTTCTGTAATCTGCGTATCTTCCGTAGCATGGAACAATACGCCGGACTGCGTCGCAAACAAGCTTCCTTCCGGCACCGTGCCGTTTCCCGTTACCGTCAGCTCGCCGATTGCTTTTGTCGCTTCCCGGCGGTAAATGCCGTGTTCTGCCGCCCGCAGGGTCAGATATGCGCCCCAGCTCGTCTCGGCAAAGGCGGCCTTGTACATCTGCTCCCGCTCGACTTCCTGCTTGGCAAATTCGATGCTGTTCGACGCAAACATATCGTATTCAAAGGTTCCTTCAAACTTGCTGGCGTCTGTCGTGCTCTTGTCTTGCAGCTCTTTCAAAATCTCCGGCTGTTCCCTAGCCTCATACATTGATATTCACCTCCCCGTATACCGTCGTAAGTGTAATATCGCATGTCACCCGCGTTCCTTTACTGGAAAACGTAATCGAGTCAATGGACTGGATGTACGGATTGACCATCAAACACTCGACGATAACGCGCTTCAGCTCCGAATAGCGTTCCTGCACGCTCATGACCTTGCCGATGAACGGCATCAGCTCGATGCCGTACTGCCACGAGTACGCCAGATAGGCGTACCGTTCCGTCTTTAGGGCTTTGTAAATCCACACCTTCACCGCTTCGTTACCTTCCACCATGATGTGGTTGCCGGCCTCATCGTACAGGAAAACGTCGTGTTCAAAATCCCAGGCATATTCCCGGAACATAGGCAGGTCTATACTGCGATTCGTTTGTTCTGTCCCCGTGAAGGGATATTCTGCGCTCATAGTTTCACCAGCTTATCCGTAATAATATACAGCTGACTGCCGGCGCAGGGCAGCACGCTGACCAGGTCGCCGGGCTTCAGCGTATCCGTATAGATAATATCGTCTGTATAGTCGTTATCGATGTCATGGTTATGGCTTGCATAGGCCGCGTCGCCGCTGCCGCCGGAACGATTCTGTGTCGCGCTGACGATATGACCGCGAGCCTCACGCCGATAGCCGACGAGAAGATATTCGGCAATGTAGATATTTTCTTTCGTCAATTCGATGTTGTTCCACTTGACGACAATATCCGGCGGCGGCTGTACGATGATGCCGACGCTCTGCGCCGTAGGGACGTGGGATTCGGCTACGTCGTGCATGATGCCCAGTACTTTCTGCATAGAATTTTCCGCGCTTGGTATTTCTGCCACGTCGTCACCCCCTGCTCGTCTTGATGATCTTTGTCGGCGCGTAGTCCATGGCCGTGTAGTCGCTACCGTGAACCGTCCGATGCTGCGAACTGCTATTCCCGTAATAGCCGCCGCTTCCGTCGTATATGACGACGTGCTGATTATCGCCGTACACGATGACATCGCCTTTCTCCAGGCTTCCCGCCGAAAAGTCCTGCACGCCGATACCGGCATTTTCCGCGTCGGCTACTATCTGCGGCACGTTGACGACGCCGTTATTGCTTTCCTGCGCCAGGAACGGGCTGTAATAGCCGCCGATTTTCCCGACGGCTTCTACGCAGCCGTTATCGCCGTTATCCATTGTCGTGTTGCCCCAGGCGCCCCACCCGGCGTCCATGCCGGCAGACACGTTCATCGTGCCGTCGGCTTGCGCCGCCTTTTCCTGCTTTTCCGCTTTTACTTCGTCCATTAGGTTCTCAAACTCCAGCTCCAGTTTCATTTCGTGTTTGCCGTCCATAAAGGTATGGGTGTCGGCTTTGACCCAAAATTGCCCGTCGAACAGGCTGTCCCGTACTTGAATAGAATAGGACGCCTTCACGCGATAATCGCCAAGCACCGTAATATAGCCGCTTCGCTCTGGCCCTTTCAACAAGGCGTTCGCGCCTTCCTGCGTGTTTTTGTTGGGGTCCGTTTTATACACGGCCTGAATCATGGAATACTTGTCTATCCATTCCTGATTCGTGACATAATTCAGCGAGTTGCCCTGCTCATCGGTGACTAGAATCCGGTTGACCATGTTTTCAATGCTTTCCCGGTACACGCTCTCCGCCATGTTAGCGTTAGCATCGGCGATATAACCGTCGATGAGCGACCCTTTCAGGATAATATCGAGCTGGTCTCCCTGTTCGCCGGCCATGATGGGGAAATACTTCTGTTTCGTCGTTTTCGCCGCTTCCGTATAGGCCATCATGATGATTTCGTACCCCGTCTTATTGTCGGCGATGAACGCAACCGGCGTGCTCGTCGCCGCAAAGTTTCCGGGCTTAATGCCCATTTCCGTGCAAATGGCCGCGGCGACCGCTTCGGGCGTGACGTTTGTAAATTTCCGCGTCGTCCGCGATTTCGTCAGGATAAAGAGGTTGTCAAAGGCCACGATATGGACGCTACCGCGCTTGCGGTCTTTTTCCACGTCGAACACGTTGCCGCGAAACACCAGCGCCCCCGCATCGTCATAGCCGAATACGGTTTCGCCGTTATTGATGACAACCTGCGGCACGTTGGCGTCGCGGTCGTCCTGTACGTAGTCAAATTCCAGTTTCCGCGCTGCCTGCAGCCGCGAGCCGCTCCACGTAAGGGAAGAAATCAGATTGGATATATCTTTTTCCTTATGCCAGATCCTCATTTCGGCACCTTCAATCGTTCGCCTAGCTTCAGCTTGCCAATGTTGTTAATGGCTAGGTCCTTGATATTATTGGACCGAATAATGTTTCGATAATGCGTATAATCGCCGTATACTTTTTTCGACGCGTCCAGCACGTCGTTGACTTTATCCGTCAGCGTTACCGTATCCGGCGTTTCCATATCGGCCGCCCGTTCTTTTAGGCCCGTTTCCTCGGCGGTCTGCTTGTCGTTGTTCGCCATCGGCGTGTTGAGCTCTTTGTACTCTATAAACGACAACGTATAGTAAATGTCCCGCGAGCCGTCCCGTTCGGAATAATCGAATTGTTTCAGCGCCATCATCAGGTTAATGTTCGTATCCGAGATGATGACGCGGATCGGCGCCTTGGCTTCTTTCCATTTCGTCAGCATTTCCACACATTCGGCCGGCGTCTTGTTGTCGCCAACGACAAATGGGTATTCGTGTGTCGGCGACGGGAAAAAGCTGGAAAATTTCAATCGTTTCAATGCCGGGTTGCCGAATAACTGCGCCTCGCCGAACTCGATGATGTCGACGGTACGGTTGTTTTGACTCGTCTGTATCTCGTAAGACGCCGGCGTCACCGGCAGGATTAGCTTTTCTGCGTTGCAGCTGAGAATAACCTGCCGGTACATAGAGCCCCCGCCAAGCGCGGCGGAAACGAGCGTCAGCAAATTTCCGAAGCCCGTCATCAGACTATCTAAACTCATTTACACACCTCCGTAATTGGCGTGGGCTGTGCTCATCAGCTTCAGCAACTCATACGCAATTCGGCTTATATCGGCCTCTTCGCGAACGGTAAACGTATTGCCGGAAATCGTGACTTGCGGCGCGCTGCCGCTTCCAACTTGAGCCAGTTGTTTTTGCAGCATCCGCTCCGTCGTCGCGTGTGGGTAAATCCAGCTGCCGTTGGGCAGCCATATAGCCTCGCCGCCCCGTTCGTTGACTTCCGTCCAGCCGCCGGCAAAATGCGTCGATCCCGTCGCGTTGTGGTCGAAGATACTTCCCACGTCAAAACTAAACGACGGCGCGGCGCCCTGCACAGCGTCCCACGCACCGGACAGCTTCGCCGAAATAGAGGAAGCCGCTGCCGATGCGCCTTGCGCCAGCGAATCCCAGACACCGCTCGCCCAGGTCTTTAACGCCTCCAGACTTTGGCCGGCCCTGTTTTTCGCTTCGTCAAAAGACTGCGCCCATTGCTGGTTTTTCTCCGCCGCCGTCGTGGCGATTGTATCCCAGCAGCCGAGGGCAAACGTTTTCGCCTCGTCCGTTTTGATGTTCATGTAATTGGCAAAGCCGTCGAGATTTTGTTGGATACTCGTTTCCCATTCCTGCCCTTTCGCCTGCATCTGCGCGCAGGACTGGGCGTAGGCGTCGACCCATTCCTGATTTTTAGCGGCAAACTGCGCTGAAATGCGGTCGAAGGACTGGCTGGCATACTGCACTTCGTTATCCCAGTCGAGGCCGCCAAGATACTGCCCCAACGCGCCGCCGCCAAAGGACCCGGCCATGCCGACAACAAGACCGCCGATAGCTGCGCCAGGTACAGCCCCGACGCCGCCAAACAGCGAGCCAATACCGGCACCAGTAGCGGCTCCGGCTTTAGCGCCGACGAGCCAGCCTGCCGTACTGCCGACGGTGCCGCCGACAGCTGCCCCTGTCTGCCCTTCCGGCGCCATGGCAATATCCAGCGCGCCGTTCAGTAACGTAAGAGGCAAGCCTACGCGTGCCAACCGTCTGGCTATATTCGCCGCCCGGCTGCCCATGCCCGGTCTTGCCGGCCCGGGCGATGGTTTCCCCGGCGCACCGCCGCCTCCGCCGCCGCTTCCCGGCGTTGTCGTGCCGTTGACGATGACGGTCCGCGCGTTGACGACCATATCGCCTGCACCAGAACCGCCGCCCCCTGGCTGGGAAGAAGGTGCTTTGGTTAAATCACCTAAATACTGCCGCGCCCGCTGCGCAAGGCTTACGATTTTCGTCAAGCCGACAACTAATGCTCCGCCGGCCAGCACAGAACCGACGCCGTCGAGCGCTAAGGCTTTATCTTTCAAATCCTTCAAACCATCGCCGAGGGTGGAAAGTAAATCCGTAAACTGAAACCCGTCGTCCAGGGCTTTATTAAACCCTCTCGTTAAATCAGTCAGCTCATCGATAAAACCGCGAAGCCCGTCGCCTGCACCACTATCTAGCAGTTTAATGGTCAAGTTTTCCCACGCGCTGGATAATTCGTTCAGTGAGCCTTTCAGGTTATCCATCATGACAGCCGCCGTGTCCGCCGCCGTAACTTTACTCATAGCGTCGTACATATCCTTGACGCCCTTAGCGCCTTCACGCATTAAAATCATGCCGCCACGGATAGCGTCCGACCCGAACATGGCGTTCAGATAGGTCATTTGCTGTTCTTTAGTAAGGCCTTTCAGACGGTCCTGCAAGAGCGCCGCGATGTCAGCCATGCTCTTCATGTTGCCACTGGCGTCGAAGAAAGCCGACGTGCCGTTTTCTGTCAGCAAATTCAATTCCGCAAACGCTTCCATTTGCGTTTTCGTCGTCGGGATCATATTCTGCAGCATCGTCTTGAGCGACGTGCCGGCATCCGAACCCTTCAAGCCGTTCTGTGCAAATACCGCCAGCGCCGTATTCGTATCGTCAAAGCTGACGCCCGCGCCGGCTGCAACGGCCGAACAAGCCGCCAGGGAATACCGCATTTCCTGCACGCTCGTCGCGCTGGCGTTCGCCGCCCCAGCCAGTATATCTGCCGCATGGGTAGCGTCGTCCATGTGAAACGCATTCATGGCGGTACTCATGATTTCCGCCGCTTCGCCCATGCCGAGGCCCCCGGCTGTCGCTAAATTCAATGCTGCTTCCGACGCATCACCCAGCACGTCTTTTACACTGACGCCGGCTTTAAGCAGTTCCGTCATGCCCTGGGCCGCTTCGGTGCTGCTGAAGGTCGTTGCGTCGCCCAGCTCCATAGCTTTCGCTTTGACCTGCTCCATGGTCTGGGAGTCTAAATCTGTCAGCGCCTTAATTTGCGACAGCTGCGCCGTAAAATCGGAATAATTTTGCACAGCGTTGAAAGCGCCGAAGCCGATGCCGGCTGCCCCGGCCATCTGCATACTCGTCCCCATAAGCATGCCGCCGGCCATACCGGACAGGCCGTTTTTCATCTGCTGCAGCGGCCCGTTTTGCCGGATATGGACCATAGCCGTATAGACTTTTCCCTGCAAGCCGCTCAGTTCCGTTTTGATGCGCCGCACAGCCTGCGTCGCTTCGTCTTTGGCCCGTACTGTCGCTGAGTAGATGCCCCGGAGACCGGATAGGGACGCTTTCGCCTTATCGGCCTGCTGCGCCAGTTTCACGGCGGCGACGCCGGATTTTTCCATGCTGGCCGCCGTATTATCTACGGCAGCCGACGTGCCGCGCAGAGACCGTTCAAAATCCGTAAAGCCGCTCTTCGCTTTTTTGACCTGCGCCGAGAACTTATCCCGCAGTTCCAGCGTGGCGCTTAATACGTAATCGCTCATAGCACGACCGTCCTTTCTGCCAATAGTTTCCATTTATCGGCGTCCTGCTTCTGCTGCAGCTCCATAGCCGCGTGACAAAACAGCTTTTCCGATGGTTTCAGTGAAAAGAAATACTCCAACGTGTGACCGCGGAGGACCAGAAAAGCGGCTGTCGCCGCTTCCCAGTCCTCTTTGATTAGTTTTTTACGTCTTCATGGAGTTTTGATTCAATGTCTACGTTATAGCCGGCGCATTTCAAGATGGCCCGGCTAATGGCCGGCACTTCGCCAGGGTCGAATAATTTATACACGATGTCCGTCGGCTCCGTGCAGCCGTAGGCCGTCTGTAAGTCCTTGTCCTTCAGGTTCGGCGCTACGGTCGCATTGACAATTAAATACGCGTCGCTGCCATTCGACAAGTCCAGTGTTTCCGTGACCAACCCCCGGGACGGTTTCAATACCGTAATCGTGCCGATGCTGGTCTTCAAATCAAATTGCTCGTCCTTCTTCGCTAAAATCTTATCTTTCTGCTTGATTAAATCCTGTACACTAACTGCCATGGTATATATTCCTCCTATTCGACAACTTCCAGGAACTGAGCGTCTTCCGGCGTAAAGCCGAAGGGAAATTCCTTTTCGACGACCTTGCCCTTTTCAAAGGTCATCAGCGTCAATTCGTTAAACCACACATTGTCAACGGAACAGCGCTCTTTCTGACCGTCCACCGCATCGGGGTCCTCGACAAGGCCGACGAGCGTCGCCCGCGGGTCACGGCCAGCCTTCCATTCTTCCAGGTACTTATTGATATTCCGGTTGATGACCGACTTAATCGTAAACGTACCCGACCCGGTCAGCGATACGATCTTGCTGTCCTTGCTGTTGCCAATCAGCACATCTTCGCGGTCGGCCGTTACCTTGCACTCATATTTGGAAATCTCAAACAGGAGTTCGTCGTCCCACCAGATTTTGCCGTGCGAGCCGTTCCATCGCCGGCGGCCGCGGTACTGCGTATCTTCTGCTGCTCTTGCCATTTAAGCTACACCTCCTACATCATAAAATTAATCGTCAAATCTTCCATGGCGTTGACCGGCGTAATCCGGCCTTCCAGCATAACCTTCGTGCCCGTGTTGTACTCGCGAATCTGCTGGTCCGTCATGGTGCTGGGGTCGTCGCCGTGAAGGGTTGCATAATCCTTCTGCGCTTCCACGTCAATATCCACCGTGTTGATGGCCGTCGGGCTGTTGTCCAGCACGTTGCCTTTCAGTTCTTTGAAGTAAATCAAAATAGCGTTGATGAAGTTCATCTTGTGGTCGTAATCGTTAATGTACTTGCCGATATACGACGTTTTGAACGTGTCGCGAATGTCGTCGGTAATCATATCGATACATTCGATAATTTTAATGTATCGGAAGTCTTCGCCGACATCGGTCGTAAATGTCGTCAGGCTGTTGCAGGCACGGGCAATCTTGACGCCGTTGCCGTCCTGTTCGTCGAACAAAAGCAGCTGCCCGTCGTTAATCAAGCTGTCGATGTCCTCATAGGCATCGCAGCTGACGACTTCGTTCAGCTGGTAATACGTCGCGCTGCGGTCCAAGGCCAGGCCTGCTAAGATACCGGCAATACGGGCCGTATACTGAGCCGCCGAATAAGTGATGTACTCTTCGTCAGAGGATACCACAGCTTCCCCCACCATTGCACTGCCAGCTTCCGCAGCGGTGTATTCCGGATTGAGTACGCGAATATTACCGGTGCAGAAATTAATAACGCCCTTATCGTCTGCGGGCTGATTGGCAACCACAGCCTTGAAGGTCTTGTACTTATTGTTGCGCATCGTCTTAATCCACGACGCCAAATCTTCCATATCCTGGGCATCGCCCGTCGGATTACAGATATAGTTCCACTTGACATTGGCAATCTGCTTCAGGACGCTGGACTGTGTCACCGTCGGCGATTCGACGCTGTCGTCGGGTATGGTATAAACCAGCACCCGCAGCGGCGTTCCTAAGAGGCATTTCTTAATCAAATCGACGTTGGCCTCCGTCAGCCCTTCGGCCGGAATGTCCGTTACGTCGTTAATCCGGTAATATCCCATCGTATCAGTCTTTTCATTTTTCAAAATCATGACAACGATACCGCGGGCCGAACGAGCAATAGCCGTCGTAGCCTTCGTTTTAAAGGTAATCAGCACCTGCGGCGCGCCGAATACTTCTTTTTCGTTTGCCATCGTATCACTCCTTTTTTAGCGTAAGCTGTAATTCTTCCATTAGATCCTCCGTCAGCCTTTGGGCTTCCCGGTAATCGGCAAATTCCAAGTTGAAAATGTAATGCAGCACCTCGTCGTGAATCGTCGTTTCCGCGTCGAGTATGGTGATAGCCCTGTCCTCTATATAAAAGACCGGACGAATCACCGCATCCAACGTATCGGCGATGTCATACAGTACGGCCCGATCGACGCGGCCATACCGGTCTTCGTCGGGGACAAAGGTAATATCCACTTGTATGACCCGTTCACTGTACACGCGGTCGACCGTATGCACCATAGGCTGCATTTCGACATAAAAATACGGCGCATCTCGTTTTTCTACGTTATCGAAATGCACCGCATACTTCGGGTAATTCTGTTTTAGCAGGACCGTGAAGGCCTTCTTCATACTTCGTAAGTTAATCATCGCCAAATATATTCTCCATGATTTGTTTCGCATCGTCGCGGAAGGTTTTGCCGGACTGCAGCATGGCCTTATGCAGCATTTTCTTACCCGGTACAAAGGATTTTTTCAACCGTTTGCCGATAGCCGGTACAAATCGACCGGGTGTCTGCCGGTGGCCGTATTCCACATGGGCCGCATACTCGGTATTGTTGTATACCGTCACAGCCCCCTGCACAGCCCGGGTACGGCGCCAACCGTTTTTCAATACTCCTGTATCCGTCGGCGTATTGTCTTTCGCATGGCCGATGATGACTTCGGCTTCCTGGGCAACAAATTTGTTGCGTTTCGCCGCCCCCGCTTTCGCAATCCGGTCCAGATGCTCGCCGAGCTCATCAAAACCGCCAAATTGAATCCCCATTAGGCCTCACTATCCCTTCGCACGCTGATTTCCTGATGGGTCGGATACTTAAACGCTTGGGCCGCATACAACACAAACGTCTGTCCTTCGTGCGTAATGGTCAGCGCATCGTCGGGCTGAATATCATACGACGGCTCCAGGCAGATACGCAGGTCCGCCCGCAGCCAGTATTCCCGATCGCGCTGCTCGCTCTGCAATTCTTTACCGTACTGGCTCAGCTTGCACGGCACGTCGGTATACACGTCCGTCATAGCAAAGCTGTCCGCGCCCTCGTCATCTAATACGGGCGTCTGCCGCGATACCGTCACACGATCCAGATACATGTACCGCCTCAGGGCTGCACGGCATCGGTCGTATGGCATGGACATGTCGGCCACCTCACTTTTCGGTACAAGTTTAGCTTCGGGTGCAGGGCTTCCAAATCGGCGTCCATCGTGCTACCGACGCTTGCCGTTTCGGCCACGGCAAACTGGAACTCCGTATCGTTCTGTTTGATGCTCTTCAAGGCGCTGCGCCCGCCGTTTGCCGCATCCTCCAGCCAGGCGCCTATCAGCGCCGCCCCGGTCAGGATAAGGGCCGATGGGAAATCCTTGCGGTGACAGTAGTCCAACACATACCCGACGATGTGTTGCGCATATACTTCGGCCGCCGCTTCGTTTCCCAGTTCTCCATGCAGCGTCTTCGCCGTCTCAACGAGCTTGGTAACGGCTTCGTCTGCTGTAATATATTTCATGTCGCCCTCCTTTCGGGCACGAAAAAAGCACCCACCATATTGTGAGTGCTTTTTATTCCGCTTTCATATACCATTCGCATGGCCCGCCTTCATATACATGGTTAGGCTTCATCGCCATACCGCCGGGTACATCATACATATTCCTAACAGGGGTTTTCCCTCTGCAAATACACACGTCGGGCAATACTTATAATCCGGCGGCGTGCATCCACACATAAACGGACCTGTTACATTCCCCGGCATATGCCACACCTCCTAATGTTCCGCGACCGCATAATATTTAAAACCTCGCCGCTTCAGGTGCACCATCTTCCATTCCTTCGGTTTTCATGCCCAGTAATTCATCAAAAAATATAGTACCAAGAGCATTTTCGTAACCTTCCATAGATTCACTTGTATATTCTCTTACCGGCTCTGGAGCTACGCTTTCAAAAATACTCATATACAACTGAGTCTGCAAATCTTCATCTGCTTGCCCATTAAACGTAATCGCTATATTACCTGGTTCGTTTTCTTCACATATGACATGATATTTTTTGCCTTGTTTTATGCCATCTGCTACAATCCGCCTCATCATACCACCTTCTTACTATACAACCGCTAGCATTCCAAAAATCCACTCGGCCATATCTTCATCATCAAGCAATTTAACAGTATCGGTATATGCTAATTCAACCCCCATAGACACAAGTTCATATGCAGTACCGTGATAATCTTTTCCCATATATGGATTGAGAAACTTATCGGGTCTTGTCATCTCACTTTTTCGATAGTTAGGATTTCCAGTAATTTCACCCAACCACACCAAAGATTCTCCATCAGTACGCCGATCGTAAAATGCTTTTTCCTGCTCCAGAATGCGTAAAATCACGTCTTCCATCCGATGGCCTAATTCGTGCACACATGTCCTAAACGTTTCATAATCTCCATCGCCTGACAAGGCAATGGTTTCGCCATCATAATAGCCTCGCTTCACCGATTTGACATGAATCTTACCTGCACGAATGGATTCATTGACCCATTTTCGGGGGTAATAACTGTATGCATCTAACACATATTTTGCCATTTTAGCCCTTCCACCATACAGATGTTCCTTTATTGGCGCATCCCCGGGGCCGATTTCAATAAATTTTTCAAGCACCGATTTTACCAAATCAGCGCATTTAAAAGTGTAGTCAGCTTTTAGCGCTTTCCAACTTTTCAGCATAGTATTATGCTCGTGCGCCCATTTCTGTTTTTCCTCTTTAGTTTTAGCATTCAGCCAGTTGTTATAATATGCTTTTCGAGTTTCAACCTGCCGATTTAATTCTTGCGTAATGGATCGCAATTCTTTCGTATCCAAAAGCTTGATAACTTCAGATCCCGCTTCTTTTATAGTGATCTCTCTGTCTTTTACCTCTGTACCAGCACTTAGTTGCTGTTGATACGTATTCCGCAATCCTATTATATTTTTAATTATATCATCTTTTCCTTTTGTTGTCTCAGATGGGTGATCTTTCAGCCACTCTTCCAAGGTCTTCGACTTATCGACATATACAGCCGTCCAGTCTGCATACGTCATATCTGCCGGAACGTAGACCGTTTTTCCGCCCTCGTCTCGCGCCGCCCGCGTCCCCGTCTTCATCTTATTCGGCCCGTACAGGCTGCCGGCGATGGTAGAGCGGCAGTTCGGGTGCAGCGGTGGAATATTCACGCCGTACTCCATGTCTTTCAAAAAGAATACTTCGCCGTCCATGCTGCGGCATTTATCCGACGTCCTGCGGTCGAGGGTCGCAATAAAACGGTAATACTTCATGCCAGCATCTTCGATGCTTTCAAAAGCCGCCTGATTATTGACAAAATTCAGCTCTGTTCGCACCAGGCGACGGGTGTTGCTGATGCCGACGTCCATGCGCTTAGCGACCCGCTTCGATATTTTTTCGACGCTTTCGCCGCGATGGACAGCCGTCATCATTTCAGCTTTGATGGTCTGCGCCAGCAGCTTCTGGTTTTTCCAGATACGTTCGCTGTAGTTTTTACCGCTCCACCGCGTCCGCAGCACGTCTTCCAGCGCTTTAGAATCGACCTTAGATACGGCGTTTTGCAGTTCTCCGGCCTTGGCAATGTCATACAGGCCGTGATAGTAATTGTCTTTATAGGCGTCCGTCAAAAACGACTTCATGTCTTTGGAAACCTTACGCCCCAGCTTGTCCAGTTCCACCAGCGTCTCGCTGTACAGCTTGTCCAGGCGGCTGATACGGCTGCGCATAGCCAGCACGTTCAGCTCCCGCTCCAGGCCTTTGTCGCCTGTCGCTTCGATTTTCTTAACGTACTCTTTTATGTCCATGCGCCACTGCCGGAACTCGTTTCCTTTCAGCAGCTTCCGGGCTTCTGCTATGGTCAGCTCGTTATCGACGGCAAACCGACCGTACAAAGCGGCAATCTCCGTCTGGATATGGCCCAGCGAAGCCCGGTAGTAGCTAGCCAGTTCCCGTTCGATAGTTTCCTGACATTTCTTGTGCCAGTATTGTTCGCGTTCTTCGGCCCGCTGCGCCCAATAGGCTTCGCTGTCCATATGCCGTCACTCCTTACGTACCGATTTTATGCTTAATGGCAACTAAGCGAATCGCCTTATCTTCATAGACACGTTTCCAGTTCGTGGCTTTTGCCAATTCTTCACGGGTCGGCGTTTCTACGTTCGCCTGCGACGCCTTCTGGTAGGCGATGCCACGCGGGTGGAGGATAAACGTACGGCGGTTGATCAGGTAATCGACACCAGAACCTTTCTTCTTATCGCGGTCCACTTCCGTTGCCACAAAACCTACGGGATTACCGTTACCTAAAGCAATAGCTCCCTGGCCGAACAAATATGTCGTATACACTCCGCCAGATACGGGGCAGCCGTCGTCGACGATGACACGGCGGCCCTGGTAAGCTTCAAATTCAACGCTCGTGCTGTCCCGTTCTGTCGTGATAAGGTTCTGCTTTTTGAGATACGATTTCGTCGCGCTATGCATGACAACGGCTGTCAGGTTCCCTTGGGCGTCGCCAAGCTTCTGCAGCGCATCGATAAATACGGACGCGCTGATATTAGCCCCTGCACCCTCTGCCGCCGACACATCTAATACGTGATTAGCCATCGTACTGGCGGCAAATACCCCAGTCAACAAGTTAATCAATTCTTTTTGCATATCCCGCGCCCAGAAACCGGCCGCCAAGTCACCGATAGCCGCCATAGGGTCGCTGCCGGCAAGGGATGCCGACAAATCTGTCGCACTCCACATCATGGCCCGGCGGAGCGTGACAGATACATCCTTGTTCGACGTAATTTTATTCGCCGTCAGGTCGTTCCCTTCGATGACGGCTTCCGAATCGCCCGTCAAATCCTCGAAAAACGGCATGTTGTGAATCGGTGCTGCCTCGCTGGCCAGACGGTCAAATTCGGCGTTATTCGTTACGATACCGCTCTGAAATAAGGCCGAAAGCTCCATGGTACGCTTAACAACGTACGGCGTAAAAAGTTCCGGTACAATCACATCAGTTAATGTAGTTCCTGCCATAACAAATCATTCCTCCTTTAAATCGTTACGCCGGCAGCCGCGGCAAGCGCGCGGGCCTGTTCCGGGTTCTCACGTAAAATTTTTCCCTGTTCCGTCAGGTTAAAGGTTTCTTTCGCAAATGGATTCTTATCCAACGGCCCACCACCGCCGTTCGGTTCATATCCTTTGCCCTTCGGCTTGCCGTCCTTAAACAGAAAAGGCTTATCCTTTTTCAAGGCCGTAAGCTGCTCGTCGAGGCCCGTGACCTTCCCGTCGTCGCCGAGAATCAGCTTAGATTTGTCAAACAACCCCGACACAATACCGACGTCCTGCGCATCGGCGGCGATGGCAATCTGAATAGCCGTCGAAAGGCGCATATCTTTCATTTTCTCATCGTATTCTGTCTTGGCCGCTTTATTAGCGTCCTGCAAGTCCCTGATCTGTTTCTTGAGGTCTTCGTTGTCGCCGGCATTTTTCTTTAACTCAACCAGCTGCTTATCCCTCTCGGAAATCGTCGCCTGCAATGTCTTCTTTTCTTCCTCGACGTTATCATACCGGGACTTGGGTACATATGCCTCATCTAAAAATTTTTTAACAATGTTTCCGGCCTCCCCTTTTTTATCCTCTGCAATTTCCAATGCCACAATTAGTTCATCCAATGTCATAGTTTTTCTCCCCCCTCTCCGCTATGCGCCGGCCGTATACGTTCCGGTAATAGCGATGGGCTCGCCTTCTGACATTGTAAGTTGGCCCGAAATAACTGTTCCGGTAACGTTAATCGTGCAGCCCGTAATCGTCGGCGCATTCTTGCCAGCAGGGCCCGTTGCACCGTCCTGCCCGTCTGCGCCAGTGGCTCCCGTATCACCCTTATCCCCCTTCGCGCCTTTTAGATTTTTAAATGCGAAGGCAAACGTCCTTGCCTGAGCCGTGCCGCCCGGCGTGACTGTCACGGATGGTGTTCCGGTGTTAGCATCTACCGTCGCCGTTACCTCTGTAATTTCCGCAGCGGCGCCGTCCTGCCCGTCTGCACCGGCAGGCCCGGCCGGTCCCTGCTGCTTTTCTACAGCAGCGATACCGTTTTCCATGTGATTTAAGGCTTCTGCCTCAATAATATCTCCTGTCTTCCATATTTTCGGTTCATATGACATCCTAATCACCTCTCCTATCAAATTTTAGTCTCGCCCACTTTTTCCGTTCCTACTAATGCCTTGGCCGCTACCGCATCACTATACTCGGTAGTATGCTCTACGCAATACTGGATTATACGGCAGATTTCATATTCGTTTCTGTCGGCAACTGCCGAAAAGGGAAAATCTTTACCAAATTCTTTTACATACGCTTTAAGCCATTTATACATCGTCTTCACCTCCTCCACTGTCGCCATCATTGTAAATATCCGCTTGCTCCTGCCGTTTTTGTTCTTCTGCATCTAATTCCGTTTCCTCGTCTTCGACGTTTTCGACGAAGGGGTGATTTTTCAGGATTGTCTTGCGGGATATAATCCCCTCGGACTTACTGCACATATCAACCAATTCGGCATCATTGCGGATAGATGTCCGCGTCCAAGTCTGGATAATGTTGTTGGCTGCCAAACGATGACACTGTAAAATGGCTCGTATGAGCTCGTTAAACCCCAATCGAAACTCCGTCTCCATCATCCCCGCTTTAAGCTCTAACAGCGCATACAAAAATTTCATTGCCTCGCCGCTTGTCGCGTCCAGACCCTGTTGCTGCGGGTCAATGCCCTGCCCCAAGTCAAAAATCGCCTTACGGGTGATTTCAAGCATTTTTTCCCGCGCTTCAACAGGGATATCAATCGTGAGAGTCGATAAGCTTGCTGAATCTCCTACGCCGCCATTGTCCAGCGCCACCATTTTGAACCGCTTAATCTGCCGCAAAAACTTTCCTGCATCTTCGTCGCCATATCCCGTTAAAACAAAAAGGACCTCTTGAATATCCTCAAGGTCGTTCATAAATCCGCTGTATGTTTTATCATACGTATCGATGAGCCGTTTCACAGGCGGCAGATCTCCGCGGGCGATGTTATTGTTTTGAAACGGAATAAAAGGCACGCGCCCAAACGAATGGGAATATGTATCGCCCCCTTCGTTAGCCCCAGCAACGCCGACAAAACATGGCCAATACATCAAAGTATCCAAATCCCCCTGCTTACGGAAAGCCTGACATTCCGTCTCATTCCAATACTCATATACGTCCCATGTATCGCCATTGTCATCGATGTGCTTATACGCCCGCAGCACAGCCAGCAGCGTATGATCCAGCTTTGTAGACCAAACGGGAATGACTTCGGCCGCCGGAACGACGCCCCAATTAAACCCGTCGGCTTCCCAGTAATGCACCCAGGCAATTCCGGCATTGCTGGCAGCCACGCATAAATCTTTTGCTTTTTTGCCGTAGCCGTCGCCCAATGCATCAACAATAATTTTATTCGCCGCATCATTTTTAACATCAAACTGCGGCGTTGTCGTAAACATATACGCCGCTTTCTGATTTACCAATAACTGATGGAACGGGTGCGGAATACGATTATCTGCCTGCCGCATCGGGTCTGGTAAACAGGGGCGCCCCTCGTTGTCTACTGTGCGATGATACGACGGCTTATGACTTAAAATGTCGTTTTCCCCACGGTAATACCGCTCGGCTATTGCCATGTGCTCTACTACCTCCGCATGTCCAGCCGTGTATTTTTCTATCAGCTTTTTTGCCGCATCTAAATTCATAAGCACCTCACCACCCTTGATATGTCAAAGTTCGGATCCGTCTCCGCGACATGACCGGTTCCATACCATACCGTACAGCGTCAATCGCATGATTATCTACATCTGGATACGCACTGATAAACTGCCCTTCGCGGTTGCGCTCGTACTCATAACCGATAAACTCGCGGTACGTATTGGGGCAGCGCCGCTTGTCGATATAGATATGAGCCAAATTTTGCAGCCACTTCATACCATGGTCTACGCTGTCCGGCCCTTTACGTGCACCGGCCACATTCAGCCCCAGGCCGCGCATTTCGACGATAGATTTAGGCTCCGAGGAATCGGCAATGATGCGGCAGTCATTGTACCTTGCGCCGATCCGTGCCGCCGCTTGCCGGTTTGTCAGTTTTTGCTGGTAAATCTCATCGAAAATATACAAATCTTCATGCTTGGCGTCGTAGTACATCGCCACAAAGGCCAGTGGATCCACAGCAAAACCGAAGTCCAGGCCATAGTACAACCTGTCAAAATTTCCGACAAGTTCGTTACTCATGGCCATGTCTTCGACGTTCTCAAAGACAGCACCGCCGGTGCCGGTGACTTCGCCCAAGTACTCATGACGATAGGCCATTTCATTCTTGGCTTTGAGCTTTTCTGCTTCAGCCAGGAACTGCGACCCCAGCCAGTCTTCCGGTACGGTCAAATAGGTCGAGTGATGGACCAGCCGGTCTGGATCATCCACAAGGATTTCCTCGTTGACCCAGTTGTTCCGGCTCTTCGGCGGGTTATACGTTCCAAACACTTGATAGGACGGGCCACCGCGCAGGAGAGACTGCAGCACGTTACGAATCTCTTCCATGCCGCTGAACTGGTCCAATTCTTCAAACCACACGATGCCGACATAGCCAAAGGGCAGTTTGATGGATTTGACTTTTGCCGGATCATCGAGGCCGAAGAATAAGATTTTCTGTCCTGTCGGCTTGTACGTGATTTCCGGCGGCGACATCTTGATGCGGAACCTATCTAATATACCCATCTGTTCCAGCCCCCAGACAATCTGAGGCAGGACGCTGTTCTTGATAGTGTTACCGACTTTACGGAGGACGACGACATGGATATCCGGGTCTTCCATCATCGACAGCGGGATGCGGATGCCGCCCACAAAAGATGACTTGGCACTGCCACGGCCCCCGGCCAGCAGATAAAAGGTATGCAGGTGCTGTTCGACGTCAAAAAAGACCTCATCGAACGATGGGGCAATCAGATCGGCAATATTAACTTTTCGTTTCCGTTTTCGGTTCTCGTGAGAATTCAAAGGTAATATCCTCCTCATCGTTATCCATGCGCAATTCGGCTACCTCGGCCTTGAGTTTTTCTTTCTTTAGTTCTTCCATGGCATCGAAGCCCAGGTACTTGGCCAGCATCTCCCATGCCCACTTCTTGTCTTCCATTTTGATGCTGATGCCGTCTTTCCCCTGCTTGACCTCGGACACAACGGACGTGTCGACGGTTTTACTATCCGCCAGCTTGACGTTAAAGCCGTTAAAGGTGACATAATCGCCCAGGTCTGCCCCGACGACCTTCAAGCAGTACTGCACCAAGTCGGAAACGCCGACGTCCAGATGATACTGCATGATTTGACGCAGCCGTTTCACCTCATCTTGTATGCTAGCATTTGCCAGCAGTCTTGCCCCGTTTGTATGGGCCGCCTTCTTCGTACATTTATATGCTTTCAAATATGACTGGAGTGCATTGTGTGAGGTAGCGTAATATAAGCAAAAAAGCCGCCTTTTTTCAGTCAGTTCTTCATTGTCGTTGACCGATTCCAGCAGCTTGTCTTTTAACTTTTTCTTAGGTTGCAAGGTTGCAACTTTTTTCGGTTGCGGTTGCAACTTTTTATCCTTGGCTGCAACCTTCCAGTGGCGTGTAGCCCAGCTTTTAACCGTAGATAAAGATACGCCGTATTTTACCGCAATGTCTCTGTATTTCATGCCATTGCAGTAATCCTTGTACGCTTTATCCCGCTTTTTATCGCTCACATAATCACCACCAGCCTTATTTTTATTCGGTAAACATGTATAAACAATGGTTTGTCTGTTTATTAATGTTTATTATCGTTTTATTTAGCTCAATCATTGAAATATTTATTCATTTTTATTATTTGACTAACTGCTTGATTTGATGTATATTATAGTTGACTTATGTTTGGTTCACAGAACATGCCTAAATGACGTCGCGAATCATTTAGCTAAGGACAATTATTAATTCTATCGTCCGCCTGTCCCACGGAAAAGGCCCTAGATATATCTAGGGCCTTTTTTCGTAGCTATAACATATGGTATAATATATTCGTGCGGGGCGCCCCGCCTCAATTCTTTACGAAAAGAGGTGGCAGCTGTGGACAAAAAACATAAGTCAAATGTTATCTTCCGCTCCTGGCGCAAGGATCCACGTACCGGGAAAATCTTGTACGCTCGTAACTACGGGTTGAAAGCATGGGCTATCCCCATTAAAGATTTGGAAGATACTGAAATTTCACAGTCTCGTACTAACAAGCCTGAATAGGGTCGCAACCTGTTCAGCAAACTCTCCTTACTAACGTAAGGAGAGTTTTTTTATTTTGGCGGAAATGGATGGATTCGAACCATCGGGACGAGACCGCCTCGTCCGGCTCCTTAGCGGGGAGCTGCCTTTAGCCAACTTGGCCACATTTCCATGGCTGGCAGGAACGGAAGGACTCGAACCTTCAACAAATGGTTTTGGAGACCACTACTCTGCCCATTGAGCTACGTCCCTATGATAGATACGTCCCAAAAAGGAGAGGGCGGAGGCTGGGCTCGAACCAGCAACATAGGAGGCCCCTTGGCTCTACCATTGAGCTACTCCGCCGTATAGCAGTACATGGGTAGTGGCGCCACGACTATCCATGTACCGCAACCTTAAAAGAAAGGAGGCGCGTATCTGGTGACAGTGTGTGGGATGCGCAAGGGCAGCTAATGGACTGGTGCGTGACACGAGCCCCTCGCGTCATCCCCAACTCTCACGCTATTATCGTACCACGTCCGACCAACTTTTTCCGTATTCAAATATATTTTTTTCTGCGCGATTCTGTCAAAAAACGACACAAAAAAAAAGTTATCCACAATCTCCCTCATGATTGTCTCCTTTTGCTTCGCTGCCGTCAATGAATACCAGACTCATCTGCATCGGGATGGATTCTTCGCCGAACATGGCCCCGGTCAGCCGCCGCAGTGCCTTCTTGGCTTCCGTTCGGCAGTAGGTCACGCTGGCACCGGCATAACGGGCCGTGCTTTCCCAGGACGAGCCGTCGATATATCGGGCGTGGATGATGCGATAGTCAACGGGATTCGTCGCTTTCAGCGCATCCAGGGACCGGTCCAGCTTGCGGACCTTCGGCAGCACTTCCAGAAGGTCCTGATAGCTGTCTTCGAGACGCTTTTCCAAGTCCTCCTGTTTAAAGTACGCCCGTTCCTGTGGGCTGGTCCTATCTCCGCCGCCACAACCGCCAGCAGGCGACAGGCTGGGGACTTTAGGGACGGCTGAAAGCTTCAGCATCTCTTTATAGTCTTCAATTTCCGCCTCAACGTTCGCCACATATTGCTTGAATTCATTATAGCGGTTCAGATATTCCTTCACTAATACGGTATAGTCGTTGTGATACATGGTTACCTCCTTCATAAACGTGAACAGCAGACAGGCCTGCCAGGCCTGTCCGCGATGAATCAATTATTCAGTTTGATGCCGCCTGCCATGCTACTTCCTCCGTGCGTGTTCTAACCGCCGCCGGATTTTCTCGATGTTCCGGGCTTGATAATCCATTACATCGTTGTATTCCTGCCATGCAGGCTTCGTTTTCTTTGGCCGCGGGTCCGGTTCCACACGCGTCACCTTGACCGGGCCTGGTTTGTACCAGTTTTTCATAGCCTCACCGCCCTATTTAAAGATCATGACGAGCATCGTCACAAAGGCCGCCATGCATACGACGGCGTAAATGATGAGCCCCAGCCATACCGTTCGTTTCGTCATCCTATCACGCTCCTATTTCCCAGCCGTGGCTTTTTGAGCCATGCGAGCACTTTCTGTAATTGGCACGGAGGCTTCGGTCGGCAAATAGATAACCTGGTTCGATGTTTTTTCAATGGCTTCGACCCATTTCTGTTCCATCGATTCCGGATACTGACGGATACTTTCACCTAAAATCCTATTGGCCTCGGCTTGCTTGCTGGCGGCTTCCTGTTCCGCTTCGGCTTCCTGTACCTTTATCTGTCGATCCTGGGTCGCTTTCGCAAGCGCTGCTTCACCGGCCTTGCTCTGCTCCCACACTTTGTATTGAGGATACCCAAAGGCAACTGCTGCGGAAAGCCCCAGGAACAACACCAAAGAGCTCACGGAAAGTATGGCGCGTAATTTAATGGGAGCGTCCGGTTCGCCGCCTATAAAATAAATGGCCAACGCAATTCCAACCAGTACAAAAAATCCTGCAATGGTAATCGTCATATTAGTTCCTCCTTATCGCTTCGGCGTCGAGGCTATCGGCGCCCAATAATCTACTTCACACATCGTGTAGTGGTCCGGATGCTGTACATCATTAGTCATTTTCTCAATCCTCCCTATAGCATTTTCGTGAAAAGGCTTTCAAAAATCGGTACGGGGATACTGTTGCCTGCTTGACGGTAAAGGGTTCTCCGGCTGTTAACCTGAGCGGCCGCATTAAAGTCGATATCGCCGTAACCTTGAAGCCTCCAGCATTCACGCTCGGTCAGATACCTATAATGTCCGTTTCCTATTGGCAGACATCCGCATCCCGGTGCTCTGTCCGGGCGCTCTGTAATCGTCCAACAGTAATCTTGGATGATAGGAAGCCTTCTGACAGTTCCTGTCTTCCCAATTGCCCTAAGCATTGACGGAGCTTTAACCCGGTAATAATCATCAACGGGGCCACTTTCCAGAAAGCCCCTGATATTGGCCATTGGCTTTCTTTTCAGATGGGTAAAATCAAATTCTTTGCCGCCCAAAATAGACACCGTGAAAACCCGTTTCCTGGCTTGTGGAAGCCCGAAATCCCGGGCATCCAGCAGAGCATAGGAGCTTTTATACCCCATTTGGTCCAATTCAGACATGTACTTTTCATGGTTATGCACCATATAGCGGCTCCTTACGTTTTTTACGTTCTCCCATATGATGATTCGGGGTTTCCATAGTCCCATATTTCTAACGATGCTAATGGTTTCCCACATGAGAGATGAGCGGGTTCCGCTATTCGGATCCGCGCCGCGCTGCCTGCCTGCAATACTGAAATCCTGGCAAGGGCTTCCGTGGATCAAGATATCTGGCTTCAAGTTCCACCCCCTAACGTCTTGTGTTTTATACGATAGGTCACCGCGAAAGATCGCATTGTATGACCTGACAGCCTTTTCATCGATTTCGACATAGTCGATTGATTTAACCGGAACCCCTAAGTTTCTCAGTGCGACCCGAGGGCTGCCAATTCCACCAAATAACTCAAGAATCTTCAGCATTATCATCCCTACATTTCCTCAAAAGTTCTGTGGCTCTTTCAATGCGTTTCCTGATGGATTCTTTATTGGCATGCGCCTCTTTACGTTTCCTGAAGCAGTTACCGACTGCGATATTCAAAATATCTGTGTTTGTACTGTGATTGATGGCGCTATATATGCAGTTCTCATCATCAGCATAATAATAAGCTTCGTTTTCTTCCGGAACGAACGGCGCATGCATCGCCTGGGCCGCTCTTTCGACGGCCAGTTTAATGCCTATTTCCGGATTGAAAGCGTCGTTCGAGTGGCATTTCGCCACGCCAATGTAATTCATCTTGTCGTCATCGTCGACGAACGTGACTACGATGGTCCCGCGCGCAGTCCATTTTATCGAGTTGGCCGTGTTCATCGGGAGCCCGTATTTTTCCGCCTCCCGCAAAAAGATTTCATTGATGTACTTCCGAAAATCTGCACTGTCTTTCTGCCTGATGTCGAACTTCGGCGCCTTTTCGAGGGGCTTCTGTAAATCTTCAAATTTACCAACAAGGGGGTATTCAGCAAAATACTGAAAAGCATCATCTGCCAGGTCGCACGTCTTGGATACGGCGCAATCCGCGCATCTCTTTCCGTCGCAATACGCTTTTAGCGTATTTATGGCCATCTTGGCCGTCTTGTCATCGATCATTTCATTCTCCTCCTTGATTCCGCTTCAACGCCCGCGTCCTTGGCGATCGTCGAAGCCTGGGCTTATATCCGTAGCATGGGATGCCTTTTGGTTTACATTCCCGGTCATCGGCACAGACCGGGGCCAGGTTCCCAGCCGGTGTCACCACATAGTGGATGCGGCGCCCGGCCAGGTTCCGGTGGCAGTAGTAGCATCTGCCCATAACGGCCTCTTATTTCCCGTTGACCAAATCTTTGAGCTGTTTTCCCGCTTTGAAAGCCGGGGTCTTAGAGGCTTCAATCTGAATCGGTTCGTTAGTGCGTGGGTTGCGGCCTTCGCGGCCCTTGCGGTCGCGGGCTTCAAAAGTTCCAAAGCCAATAATCTGGACTTTATCCCCCTGGGCGAGGCTGTCGCTGATAACTTCGAATACAGCATTGATTGCTTTTTCAGCATTTTTCTTAGTCATGCAGGCTTTTCCTGCAACAGCGGTAATCATATCGGTTTTATTCATTTCTGGTTCCTCCAATACCTTATTGTCATCAATCATTTTTTGACTTTTTTCTAAGCTTGGGATGTAGCTCGTTGAGTTTGTCGTCCGGCATGGGGATGACTTTGATTTCGGCGCGCGGCCATACCGGGTCGATGCCTGCGATGCAGCTGTAGGCCACATCGGCAATATAGCCATCGTTCTCTACGATGCCGGCTTTCTCTAAAATATCGGCCGTCGCCTGGACCAGCCCAAATAAATCGGGCCAGCCCCTGCGGTTCGTCATATAATATTCGACGTTCATCCGGGCCGCACAATCAATTGCACGGAAGCCGCGCGGCTTCTGTTTCAGGAGCTGCCAGATGGCGGCTTCCTCATACTGCCGGTACTGCTTCGACTGGATGAGGCCGCGGCGCGTCTTCTGCATGCTGTTCTTCTTCGTGACGGGGCGCCCGTCAATCGTGAATTTATAAACCATAGGCGCCTCCTAGAACGGAATCTCTTCGTCGTCCACAGCATTCCCCATGTCCTCAAAGGATTCGCCCGGCGCGGCGGCTTTCGCGGCTTTCGGTATGGTCCCGACGTAGTCCGCCGTGACTTCACTGTAATAGTGTTTAGTGCCGTCCTTTTCGTACGAGTTCGTTGTGAACCGCCCCAGGACGAAAACCCGGTCGCCTTTCAAGAAGTTCTGCGCCAGATCCGACGACGGCGGCCAGCAGGTCACCGGCACGAACGACGTCATTTCTTTCGCCTGTCCGTCCCTCCCCTTGTAGGTTTCTGAACAGGCCACTGTCATCCGGACGAGGGTCTTGCCGGTCCGGGTCACGCTGACTTTCGGGTCGCGGGCCAGGTTGCCCATAAGCTGTACTTTGTTCAATTTACATTCCTCCATTCCTAAAACCAGCTGATAAGAATTTCCTGCGGGTTGATGGCTACCTTATAGCCCATACTGTCGATGGTCTGTGCGACAGCATCGTCCACGGCAGCATCCCCACTTTTTTCAATCGTGGCGTAGCTCTTCCCGTCCTGGCAGGCTTTATCAATCACGGCCCGGACGCGTTCCATGCTCATGTCAATCAATCGGATCACCTCCTTAATCTACGAACACAACGTTTCCGTCATGATCTACAAAACTTTTATGCAATAAATCTTAGTCATCGGCCAGGCAGCTGATGTCTTCCAGGGCCTTCACGACGTCGTCAACTTCCAGGTTCTCCAGGACCAGGACGTCGCTTGTAATCGGCGTATCAAACGTGATATCCCAGTAACTAGGGTAAAGACGGTTTCGTTTGATTACTTCCAGTTCATACAGCCCTTGCGGGCCGCGGATGACTATGCCCCCGTAGCCATTCCCAAAGTGGAATTCAGAGGCTTCCGCCCATTCGTTCCATGGTTTAAATTTTCCGAACTTCATGGCTTTACCCTCGCTTTCCACCTTTTGAGCGTAGCCCGGTCGCTGCCGTCTACGCCCAGCACAAAGCACAGATGATTAGACGACGTGCCGCCGTCGTATCCTGTGCCTTGAAGGATCAGCAGCGCAGCGATTTCAGCGAATGTAAAACAGGAATTATTGAAGCACCGCATGTAATTTCCCATGACGCGTTCCGCCTTCTTGATGTCGAAGCTCGTGGGAAAATATGGCCGCCCGTTGGCGTCGAAATATATATCTCTTTCTATCATCTTCTTCTACCTTTCTCCGCGGTTCCCGCGGTAAATGTCGACCGGTCCGAACTGTTTTTCATAGGCCGTAAGGGCCGGGTAATCAATCCCGCATTCAACGTGCAGGCATTTCATGAATTCCCAGATAGGGACCTTGCTCTTTAGGACGGCGTCGATGTTGTCGTGGATGTACTGCTGTAGATCCTGCAAGCGCTTCGCGCCCCACTTGAAGTCGTGGCGTAATGAGTGCAGCGTCACGATGACCGAGGCGGCCACGTGGTCCGTCACGTATTTCCGCAGGCGCCAGTCCTTCGTCTTGCCTGTGATGAGCCGTTCCAGGCGCTGAGCGTCACGCTCATTGAGAAAGCGGTCGAACCCGAAATGGTCGCACAGCTCATCCCGCCAGCGGATGGAGAACCCGTGTTCTTTCGAGTCCAGGTGCTCCCAGGCGGCGTTGAGTTTGGCGAACCGGTTGCGGCCAAAGCCGTACTTGTCATGCAGGGCCTGATAGATGAGGGTCAGCCCCCAGTCCGCCCCGCTTTCGGCACCGACTTCATAGCGGTGCTTGGCTTTTTCGGCCCGTTTCTTTTCCATGGCCCGTGAAATATCATTCATTCTGACCATCCTCCCCGAAAATGTGTGCTCCGATATCGGCCATTTCCGGATCATCCAGGATGTCATCCGTCGGGGCTGGTTCCGGGTCCGCTTTCACCGCTTTCTTGGGGCGCCCTTTTTTCTTCGTATTTGCCGTTTTAACGGCCGATTGTTCCTTCTGGCTATGATTTATCGTAAGGCTATATAAAAACGTCGCCAGCTCGACGTTACTACCATTCATGTCGATTTTAATTTCCATCTTTCTCTCTCCTTTTCTGCCATCATTCCGGCATCTTCAGCCGGGCGGCTACTTCGCTGGTCAATTCTTTCACGCCGGCCAGACCGGCATCGGCCAGATACTTCTGATTGACCGGGACGCCGGAAGCGGCGAATTCTTTTACTTCTACCACGTGTGACGCTTCTGATTCGTAGGCCTTGCGAAACTGGGCCCGCAGGATCGCCGTGTCAGCCACCGGTGTCTGGCAGATTTCTTTCCAGCCGAACCGGTCGACGACGCGCTGCGTCACCGGGTCGTCGAATTCCGGGACGCCGGTATAGCCTACCGAGGCAATGGCCTTCTGGACCTTGCCCCAGGCGGTGGCGCTATCAATGGGCTTCGTGCCCATCGCCAGGGTAGCCGCCTTTTCCGAGGCTCTCCGGATTTCGGCGATGGTGGGCAAGAAATCGCAGTGGTTGATGCAGTATTTGACCCCGGCCGACAAAGCCGGCGTCGGGATGTCTTTTAACATCTCTACGTAGAAACGCAGCCGTTCCTCCGGGAGATCATTTTTGTACGCCAGTTGCAAAAGACCAATCGCTCGCAGGGTCGATACTTCCGTTGTCATCTTTCTCCTCTCCTTCCTTGGCTTGGTATTCCGCCATCAGGCGGTTCACGGTATCAATTGCGGCTTTCTTGCTATTCCTAAGAGGCTGTGCCTTCGTGTTTTCATCGTCATAGCCTCCAGCCTGCCAGCTTTTCAGAATGCCGTGGATATATGCCAGGCTTCTTTTATTACGGGTGACAGCCCTATCAATGGCCTTTATGACGGTGTCGCTGCCAAAATCGTCGACCAGTGCTTTGAGCTTTTCTAGATCCATCTCCCCAGGCATGGGGTAGATGTTTTTTCTGTAAGCAGTGATGACGTCTTTCAAGCCGTCGTCGGATGTTCCCGTTTCTTTCTTCCTACTTTCTACTTTCTCCTCTCTATTCTCTTTACTCTTATCTCTAATCTCTACGTTACTTTGTAACGCCTTATTCGTTACATCGGTGTTACTTTGTAACGCCTTTTTCTTCTTGCGATACTTGCGGACTCGTGCAGCTGATTCTGATTCGCTGCCAACCATATTCTTGACTTCTGGCATGACGGGTATTCCTTCCTGTGTTTCTTCGATAAGTCCTAAATGCTTGAAAAGGGATAATGCGACGTTCACCGTGTCAATGTCAAAGCCTGTTTTCTGGGAAATTTTTTTCGGCTCGTAAGGGATCGTCATATCTCCAATGGTTCTGATGAGTTCTCCGGCGGTATTTGCCGTCATCAAGCACATTTTAAGATATAGAACGATGTAGGCACTTCCGTTTTCTTGTTCCATTAGCCAGTCTATGGTTTCCTGCTGGAAGAAGTTTTCTCGTAACTTAATCCAATAGAAACGTTTATTTTCTGTGCTCATAGTTACCTCATATGCGGGCCAACGGGTAAAGCCGCTGGCCCATCGTTCTTTTACATATCGAGCGATGCTTCAAGGATGGCATCGTCCTGTTTTTCCTGGGCTGTCTGTTTTTTGATTTCTCCCGTTTTCGGATCTACGCCGTCAGGTACGGTTTCATCGGCCGGCATAGCTTCCGTATCGATGGTGACGGTTTCGTCTTCTTCATCGACCATGTGTTCCGAGAGGGTAGATTTGATGGTTTCATCTGCGGCGATGGCCCGGACGAATTCCGTCTTGACCGGTGCGTATTTCAATACTTTCTTGATGACCGTCTTTTTGGCCATTTCGTCGAAATACTTACTCCAGGGTGAATAGGAAGAGCTGAAAGACTGGCTTGTCTTCTTGGCATGCTGGGTGATGTCTTCTTTGCTCATCACCTCGAAACCATACCCGCCGTTGGTCATGTGGAATACGGCATAGTACATGATGACTTCGCCGCGGTCCTTAATGGCCGGAACATGGCGGAGTTTCGGGTCCAGCCCGTATTCGTATTCAAACAGGTCATTTTCATATACTTCGTGCGCCTGGATGTCCTTGATGTCGCCGCTCCGATATGCCAGGTCAATCAGCCCTTTATACCCGAGCTGGAACTGACATTCGAGTTTCCCTTTGTTCCGGTAGGGAATCAGATAGGCCTGGCCGATGGGAGTGTTCGGTTCTACCCCGAGCTGGGCGGCCTGCATCATGGCCCCCAGGAAGCTGGCGGGCGTGCACTGCTGTAACTGCGGGTTCGTCGAGAGGGCCGTGAAGACCATCCTCGTAAAGCGTTCCGGCGTCAATACCGACGGCAGGGCCTTTTTGATTTGCGGTTCCATAGCCTTGATGAGCCCTTTAAGGCTCGTGTCTTTCTGCTGCATCTGCTGTACCTGTGCCGTCTTCTTCGTAAGTCCACCTTTGGTGTTCATGAATGATTCCTCCTTTTATTTGATGGCAAAGCGTCGGCTTGCCTTGCCAATAGAAATGAAGCCTTTGTCACGCAGCGTCTGGTAGATGTCCGGCGCCGCTTTTTTGAGCTTGGAAAGGGAGCAGGTTTCCCTGGGATTCGTTGTCTTCCAGGTGACCCGGTAATCGCCGACCGTCCCAACTTCCGCTTCCCCCAGCATGTCCTTCAACTGGTTTTCGCGAAGCGTTATCTGTGCTTTCAGCTGCTCCAGGATTTCCTTATCTCCGCGCAGGTCGTCGATGATCTGTGCCGCATCATCCGGCAGGACGATGGATCTATCTTCCCCATGATAGCGGTCAGCCAGTGCCTGGGCGCAGGACACGCTCCCATCAATCTGCGGGGCTGTGTGTGTCTGCACGAGGCCCCAGAATTCCCGTTCTGCGGAAATCAGTGCCTGTATATCCTGCTCGTTCCGTTCAACCACCTTATAGGTGGGGTCGTTCCCACCGATGAGGACCGCGATATACCAGCGGTCGGCACCGGTCACGGCCATATAGTGAAGGCATTGGCAGTAGTAGGCATCCGGGATTTCGTCGCCCTGCCATTTCTTGTATTGGCTGACGCCGGCAGTCTTGATTTCTAGACCGGCATTTTCCCCGATGACTTCCCGGTCTACATTGGCCAGCATGAAGGGAAAGCTGCGGTTCTGCAGCGTCCCCAGTTTCCGGACCTTCTTTCCGGTTTCTTCCTGGAACCAGTCGGCGATATTCGGTTCATTCTTATGGCCCCAGTAGATGTACTGGTTGCCCGACAGATCCGGTGGAACGGCCTGCCCGGTCTTTTCCATCCAAAGCTGATACGGAGATTTATATGAGCTGTATCCCAGGATGATGGCGGCATCACTGCCCCCGATACCCATGTCGCGGGTCTTGAGCCATTTATCATGGTCCTTTTCGGCCTCCCGGACCGACAGTATTAAATCACAGTTACGATAAGCCATGGTTTTTCTCTCCTTTTTCGGGTATAATAATGGTAAATGTTTTTTTTGTATGTGGCCGTTGTCTGGTAGCTCAGGCAGCGGCCTTTTTTCAGTATCTGATGACCAGGCGCTGGCCTGGCTTTAATGTCGGGTTTGGTCCCAGTCCGTTGTTGACCTGAATCTGGTAGATGACCTCCCGGATATCCTGGCCGGTCTTGTCGGCTACAGGGCCAGCGATTTCCCACAGCGTTTCATCTTTGTCGACGACGTGGATGATAGCTGGATCGTTGGCAATGGTTTCGGCCTGGGACCAGGGGGTTGTGCTGCCAAGGTACAGCCCGACGCCGAAGGCCAGGGCGATGGCCAGTCCCGTCCGAATCGTCCGGAAGCGCGGTTTACGTTTTGGCCTGGTCAACCCATGTTCGTAAATCTTCATGGTCTTCATTCGACTTTCTCCTTTCTTCGTATTCAAACTGGCTCATATCAGCCGACAATCGGCTAATGAAGGTCCGGCACCGTTCCAGCTCTTTCTGGGTACGTGCCAGCTCATCTTGGAGCCGCCGCCATTCAAAGGGGCTGTGCGTCCAATCAGATGAGTCTATGCCTTCGAGTTCAAGGATATTTTTCATGCTGTACTTGACCCCAGGGAGCTTGAGCCGCTTCAGCAAGCCGTCCTGCTCCATTTTGGTGACGGCGGTACGGCAAAGCCCCCAGCGTTCCATCAATTCAGTGATCGAAATAACCGGCTTCATAGGGAACCCTCCTTTCAATCACATCTACATTTTCTATTCCCCGTCATGCTATAATGAATCCAGAAGGGAGGTGTTTTTAGTGGATTGGTATTACCTTTTAATAATTCCTGCTTACAAGCTTGTCGTAAATGCCGTTAACTGGTGTCGTCTCAATCGCCTTGAAAATCAATATTATCTATGGTTAAAAGATTATACTGACTTTGCACATCTGGCTGAAAAACGACAGCTGTTAAAAAAATTAATGAAAACAGCCAACGTAGCAGATGCTTACGTTAATCGCACCCAACCAATGGGGTTTGGGATAATTGCCAGCGGAAAATGTAATGTTTTTGAACAGTTTCCTTCAAATGAATCGGATATTGTAAAAATTACGCTGTACAAAATCTCCGAAGCTCGTGGCGTGTTTAAGGCAAACTTTTGGGAAACATTTAATCCACTTTATTGGATCCAATTCGTTCTCTTCCTTCCTAAAAAGATGTTGACCTATTTAGGGACTAGCCCTGATTTTGTTATCACCAAACTATGCCAGTTGATATGGTGGATCGCCGGGGCTAGCGTTTCGGCTTTAAAGATAATGTATCCTGATTTTTTCCCGACAGTTCTTCCACAGCTTTTACATTCCATTGCTCAACTATTTTAAATTTCTTTAATGGAATTTTTCCTTCCCTTAACATGGCCATGGCCAGTTCTGCATCCTCACGGGATGTATAGGTTTCTTCTGTTCGAATAAAATACTGAATCCCTGCCGGTTCATTTGATACTCTCTTGTTTCTTAACCAGGAGAGTATTTTTTTCATGATCATCCATGCCGCCTCCTTTTAGTGCCCCGCTTCCTGATCGCCATCTTTCAGCAGTTCGAGGATGTGATGGCCCCAGAGAAGCTGATAGCCGCTGTGCCCGTTTCCGTGGGTATACGGGATGCGTTCGCAGTATGGCTTTCCGGCTTCGGTAGGCGCCCAATCATTGCCAACTTTTTCTTGCAGGCCTTTATCCTTCAGCATGGCGTTGACCCGCTGCGGACTTGGGTTCCCCTTGCTGTTCAGGATGCCCAATTCCCTGGCAATCATCGTCGGTGTCAGCGTCGACGGATTGCTTTCTGACGGGATGAACTGTTTCAGTGGTGTCATATCGACGCCATAGGCTTTCCCGACCATCTGCATGGCTGCGGTCATGGCCATCGGTTTCTTGACTCCGAAGGTATCGGCGATCATGGCTGCCGTGTCGGCCGTATCCTTTACCGCTGTCTTGATCATCCGCGTCCGGTAATGCGGGTTCGGCGTAATCTGCGGCGTCTTGATGGCCTTTTCCATAGCATTGAAAGCTTCGAGGAATTTCAGTTTCCATTCCAGGGCTTTCGCTCCCGTGAATCCCATGACCAGAAGGCTAAATCCGTCGCGGTTCATGAGATAGTATGAATATGTCTGTCCATTTTGCTCATGCACGTATGATACTTTCTTGTACATGGTGGGGGTGTTCCCATTTTGTGGAATACCCCTTAAAACGGCTTCAATATGCCGGATTACGTGGTCGTGACGCTTATTGAAGTGTGCGACCACTTTTCGGCTGTCCGTAACTAATTGATGGTTATAAATGGTTACGAGTTCATTCATGTTTATTCCCTCCTTTATTCCTTTCCCCCTCCGTTGAACCATGCTATGATGAGTACGGAAGGAGGTGAAAATCATGAAATCAATTTATGCTTGCTTATGTGGTACTTGGGTCAACTTGAGTGCTTCAAACGCTACGGTTGATGATGGAAAGCCGGTAAATACTTGGTGGAAGAATGAAGGCGATAAGCTTTTCGAATACGATTATCTCAACATTCAATACAATGGGAAAAACTACCGTATTCACCCCAGCTTTATTCAAGTTGTTACCGGTTAAATTCCATATCAAACCATCTTTTTATTGATTCGCAGGAAAGGTCATCAAGTGCCAGCTTGGTGGCCTTTTCTTCATATTGACGGTCAATAATGGCTTTGATGCGTCGCCATTCGTTCGCTTTTAGCCCATTCACTAATTGCAATACAATGGCCAGCTTTTCTTTGTTCGTCATGCTCGCGCCTCCTTGAGCTCTAATTTTTTGTATCTTTTAAAGATACTTCATCAGCAAAAAAAATATCTTCGATGCTCTTGTTTAAGACAGATGAAACTTTCTTAGCGTCATCAAGAGAGAATTTTGTACTCCCGTTCTCTTTCTTACTATAAGCGCTCTTCGTTTCGAGACCAAGAACTTCGGCCATATCTTCACATGTCAGACCTTTTTCTTTTCTTAACGCTCTAAGTCTTTCAAACATCTTCTCACCTCCTATTGAATGTTTCCTCTTGGGATACTTAAAGTATACGAGTTATTTTGTATCTTGTCAAGATATATAAAAAATAAAATTTCCAATTAGGAAACTCTTATTGAGTATCTTTAATGGAAACATTATAATTTATATAGAATCGTTTTCGGATACTTTATATAAAGGTCAGGTGATAAATTGATGAACAGAGTCAAGGAATTACGAAAACAAAAACATATCACACAGGAAGAATTAGGGAAAGTGCTCGATATACAAAAAGCAGCCATCTCTAAATATGAAAATGGGCGTGCAGAACCAAGCACAGAAGTGCTCAAGAAGATGTCCGCTTATTTTGGCGTATCTATTGACTATCTGCTAGGGAATTCACCGGCCAAATTATCTGCCCAGAAATTGGGCCGCGGCGTCCGCATCCCGGTCCTGGGGCGCGTCGTGGCCGGCATACCCATCGAAGCCGTGGAAGAGATACTTGACTACGAAGAAATCACCCCGGAGCTTGCTGCAACAGGCAAATTTTTTGCACTGCAAGTCAAGGGGGATTCTATGTTACCAAAATTAGAGGAAGGTGATGTAGTTATTGTAAAAAAACAGGAAGATGTGGAAACAGGAGACATTGCAATTGTCCTGGTCAACGGAGACGAAGCCACCATTAAGCAGGTTAAAAAAGTTAACGGCGGCATCATGCTTTACGGCTTCAATCCGGATGTATATGAACCCCACTTCTACTCCAACCAGCAAATAGAAGAGCTGCCAGTGCGAATTTTAGGCAAAGTCATTGAAAGCCGCCGGTCATGGTAGATTACCGAGAGGAGGATATTTATGGATACATCCGTAAAAGAAAGTTGGTATTTAAAGAGTGTAACAATTTGTTTGGTAATAGCTATTGGCTCATGTTTTCCTTTTGCGGCCATGCTGGCTATTCCACTGCTTCTATATAAAAGCAAAAAGAATAAAAAGACAAATCGCCAGTTACAAGAGAAATTAGACAGCTTCATTCAAAAGCATGAGTATATGTTCGGTGATGCCGAAGCTAAACTCGCAAAGTTAAATGAAGATATTACAAACAAAGAATTATTGAAAGCGCAGATTATTTCTGAAGCTACCACAGAAGCCGACGAACTTGTTGAAAGCAAAAAAGCTGAAATTGTTGAGCTTGATAAAAAAATAGTCAATAAGGAATCAGAAATTGATAAAATCATTAAAGATGCCAATGCTCAAGCATCTCAAAAGCTGGAAGATTCTCAACGGAAATTAGATGGGTTGGCTGAAAAGATAAAAAATAAAAAAGACATCATTGATGCAATCGTGAAAAAAGCCACCCAGGATGCACAAGCGATTGCTGACCAACTAAACACTGAAATTCAAACTCTTCAGCATAAAAAAGAAGAGCTTTCTAACCAGCTAGTCGAAATGGATGAAGAGGCGCTCATGCAAGATTTCGCTCTTTATCATCCGATTTATGATTTCGCCCACTCGGAAAACTATAAATTTAAATTAGACGAAATCAGAGACCACCAAAAGGAAATGATAAAGAATAAAACCGCGGCCACCGGAAATCTTGACTGGACGGTAAACGGGAGCAAGTCCGAAGGCAAGAAAATGGTCCGAGATACACAAAAATTATTATTACGTGCTTTCAACAGCGAATGTGAGCATGTAACGGGGAAAGTAAAATATAATAATTTCGACTCTTGCAAAAAAAGAATCACGAACTCATACACAGCTATTACCAAGCTTGGCCGCGTCATGAATATATCCATTAACCCAGAATATTATAATTGTAAGATCGATGAGCTGCACTTAGCCCTCGAATACCAACTGAAGAAACAGGAAGAAAAAGAGCATCAGAGAGAGCTCCGAGAACAAGCTCGAGAAGAAGCCAAGCTGAAGAAAGAAATTGCGGAAGCAAAAAAGAAGATTGCCAAAGAAAAGGCCCATTACTCGAACGCGTTGGAAACGGCTCAAGAGCAGTTAAAAGTTACTGTAGATGCGGAAGAAAAAGCGGCTCTCCAGGAAAAAATCACCGAGTTGCAGGAACACCTATCTGACGTAAATAAAAATATGGTAGACATTGACTATCGAGAATCAAATCAAAAAGCCGGTTATGTCTACATCATTTCAAATATCGGCTCCTTCGGCAAGGACATTTATAAGATTGGCATGACTCGCCGTTTAGATCCGATGGAACGTGTCTATGAATTAGGGGATGCGTCTGTTCCTTTTAATTTTGATGTTCATGCCATGATATTCAGCGACGATGCACCGAAGCTTGAAGCCGCGCTTCATCATGCATTTGAAGATAAAAAGCTGAATATGGTAAATACCCGTCGCGAATTCTTTAAAGTTCCACTGAAACAAATCGAAAAAGTAGTGAAAGAAAATTACGATGGCACCGTTGAATTCACTGAAATTCCAAGTGCAGATCAGTATCGCGAAAGCATGAAGATGAAGCATCTGCCTGCGTAAATAGTCGCATAGCTTCAGCATCGTAATATTCAATCTGAAGAATAAACAGCACAAAAAAGTGCTTGGCCATCACCAAATATTGTATATTTAATTCATTTATTGTATTTTTCGTTTAATAAAAAATCCTGGTACCGTGCTGGAACACGATACCAGGATATGCCGCAGGTGCTGGAACAGCTACGGCGCTGTAAATCTACACACACGACTACGGGGCTGATTTACGCTATCAGTATATCACATCAGCCTCCCTTTACGCAAAGGAGGTTATTTTTATGACTGATTTAACCTATCATTTTTCGTACCGCGAAAAAGACCGCGGCTGGCAGGTCATCTTGTCGTACAAAGACCAGGCGGGCCGATGGAAGCAGAAATCACGCCAGGGCCTGGCCACCAAGAAGGCGGCCAAAGCCGCCGGCGAAAAGCTGCTGGCCGACGTACTCGATGCGATGAAGAGCCAGCCCATTGCGCCGGAGCTCGTCGACATCTCCCTGGCCGAATTTGCTGAATACGTTTTCCGCAGCCGCAACCTGACGTATAACTCCGTCCTGGCCTATCGCTACGCACTGAAGAATTACGGCCCGAAGCTTCTGGCCATGCCAGTCCGTAAGATCACCTATCTGGACATCCAGCAGGCGATGAGCAACTGGCAGTGTGCTGACGCCAGCTACCAGCTCTATGTAACCTGCCTCAAGATGATCCTGTCCCACGCTGTCGAGCCCTACCATCTCCGGCAGGATAACCCAGCCATCCACTTGAAGCCCAGGAAGTTGAACCGCCGGCACAAGATCCGGGCGCTGACGCAGGACGAATTCGACCAGCTCATGGAAAGCATGAAGGTCCGCCCGATAAAGTACTATACCATTTGTGCCATTGCCGGGTACACGGGGATGCGCTTAGGCGAAATCATGGGGCTTACCTGGAGCGACGTAGATCTAAAAGAGCGCCAAATTAGTGTTACCAAGCAATATGGCCGTATTGGTCACAGGAAGCGTGGAATCATGAATATCAAAAACAAAGCCGCCGGACATCGCGTCATCCCAATTCCGGCCAAGCTGCAGCAAATCCTGCTGGAGTATCGCCATGTAGAGCCTCGGCAAATAAACGGTCAGCTGTTTCCACACAAATTGTTGCATAAATCACTCGATGGGTATATCAAGAAAATCGTCCCGGATGCATCCATTCACAGCCTGCGTCACACCTATGCAACGATGCTGCTGGCCAACGGCACCGACATCAAGACCGTAGCGGCGCTTCTCGGTGACACGGTCACCACTGTTTTAAATGTCTACGTGGATTACACAGACGACATGAGGCGGAAAGCCGCGCAGTCGATTGAAAAAATTTTTGCGTAGAAATTTTTGACGAATTTTTGCCGTTTTAAACAAGAATGGCTTAACCATGCGGGTTAATTGGGCAAATGTGTTCAATATCACATTATACCGTGATTTACACCTATTTGGCAACCATTTTAGAGGGATTTGTGATGAGAGGCTGGTCCCGCCCGGAGCCATTGCAAATATGTCATATTCCGAGTACAATAAAGGTAATACGACTTAGGAGGTAATATACGTTATGCCTAGTGCAATGAGTATTCATTTTGAATCGGATCATCCTTTTATCGCCGTTCCTTTGGAATGTGAAACCATTGAGGATTTGCAGGACCGGATCGACGAAATTTTGAAGAAACCTTATGACATGATTGCTTTTGATGCCGGCCTCTTCAACGGCACCATCAATTTGTCCCAGCTCTGGAACGCCTTGTTATTCATCGCCCGTGATGCGGAACAGCCGTCGGTGCTCTTTTCCTGCGATAAGAGCAAGCTGCCGGAAATGTATCAGACCGACAACGATTATGCTACGATTCTGCGCTTTGCCATCCGCTCGGCCCTCATCGACGCGGTCAAAATCGAAGGCAGCCTCGACGAAGATGATATCGACGATATCGCCGGCCAGGCCGTCGACCTGGGCAGTGTCCCCATCATCGTCATCCGTGCTGACCAAGGCGCAAAGGCCGATGAATTAGTCCAGAAGATGGAAAGCCGCTGGGATTTGGAAGCCAAGACCTTTGAACTGGCCGTCCCCGTCCAGACTCAGGAAGACATCCAGGCCCTGGAAGATGCGGCCAAAGCCTTCCACGAAGCCCATCATGACGCAACGGTCATCCCCCATCCTATCGGCAAAATTGCCAAGGAAGCCATGCTCCGCGGCGACACCTTCGGCGCGCCCCTGCTCTACACGACAGACGGCGAAGAAACAGAAACGTTGCCGACCAGCACAGCTATCCACAAACTGCTCCATCCGGAAGAATGATAGAAAAAAGGGCCTTGTCGCACGACGACAAGCCCTTTTAAGTGGTTAGTAGCTAGCAGTTAGTGGTTAGCGGATGGCTTTAAATTTAAAGGTTTTCTCTGAAAACTACAAACTCTGTACTACAAACTATAAAGTAAAAGGGACCTCGCATGATGGCAAAAAAACATTCGCGCGATAGTCCCTTTTTCTTTTACTGCAAATTCTTAGTCAACAGCTGGTTGACGACGCCCGGGTTGGCCCGGCCTTTGGTTTCTTTCATGATCTGGCCGACGAGGAAGCCGATGGCTTTCTTCTTGCCTGCCTTGTAGTCAGCCACGGACTGCGGGTTGGCGGCGATGACTTTCTTGACCATGTCTTCCAGGGCCCCTGTATCAGTAATCTGGACCAGGCCCTGTTCTTTGACGACGACATCAGCCGATTTGCCGGATTCCCACATTTCCGGCAGGACTTTCTTGGCGATCTTGCCGGAGATGGTCCCTTTGGCGATGAGCTTCAAGAGACCAGCCAGGTCAGCCGGTTTGACTGGCGAAGCCGTGATGCCGATGTTTTCTTCGTTCAATTTCTTGGCGAATTCACCGAGCATCCAGTTGGCCGCTTCTTTGGCGTCGACGCCTTCTTTGACGACAGCTTCGAAGTAATCAGCCGTCTGTTTTTCCAGGGTCAGCAAGTTGGCATCGTATTCGGACAAGCCCAGTTCATCCTGGAAGCGCTGGCAGCGGGCATCGGGCATTTCCGGCAGTTCCTGACGGACCTGTTCGATGTATTCCGGCGAGACTTCGATAGGAATGAGGTCCGGTTCCGGGAAGTAACGGTAGTCGCTGTCCCCTTCCTTGACACGCTGGAGGATGGTAATGCCCTTGGCTTCATCCCAGCCGCGCGTAGCCTGCTGGATGGTGCCGCCTTCGTCGAGGATCTGTGCCTGGCGGACGGCTTCGTATTCAATGCCCTTCTGGACGGCACTGAAGGAGTTGATGTTCTTGATTTCCGTCTTGGTCCCCAATTTATCCGAACCGACGGGACGGACAGAAATGTTGGCGTCGCAGCGCATACTGCCTTCTTCCAGACGGCAGTCGGAAACGCCGAGATACTGCATGATGGAGCGCAGTTTTTCCAGATAGGCTCTGGCTTCGGCACCGCTACGCAGTTCCGGTTCGCCGACGATTTCCAGGAGCGGTACACCCGTCCGGTTATAGTCGACGCTGGTCGAGTCGGAGTTGGCAATACTGCCGCCGCTGTGGACGAGCTTGCCTGCGTCTTCTTCCATGTGGATACGGGTCAGATGGATGCGGCGCTGTTTGCCGTCGACGTCGATGTCGATGTAACCGCCTTTGCAGATCGGCAGGTCGAACTGGGACGTCTGGAAGTTCTTCGGCAAATCGGGATAGTAGTAGTTCTTACGGTCGAATTTGCTGAACGGCAGGATGTCGCAATGCAGGGCCAGGCCGGCTTTGACGGCATAATGCAGAACTTCTTTATTGAGTACGGGCAGGACGCCGGGCAGGCCTAAGCAGACCGGGCAGACGTGGGTATTCGGTTCGGCACCAAATTCCGTGCTGCAGCCGCAGAAAATCTTCGTTTTCGTTTTTAATTCGACATGGACTTCCAAGCCGATAACGGATTCATATTTCATTAAAGTTCAACCTCCCCCATGGGCGACGGCTTGCGAAGGTCCGTCCGATTCTGTTCAAACGTATAGGCCACGCGAAGCAGTGTTGCTTCGTCCAGGGCCTTGCCGATGAGCTGCATGCCGATGGGCAGGCCGTCTTTGTAGCCGCAGGGAATGCTGAGGCCCGGCAGGCCAGCCAGGTTCAACGTAACCGTGCAGACGTCGCCGAGGTACATAGCCAGCGGATTGCCGCTGTTCTGGCCAATCTTGAAGGCTGTGTCCGGCGCCGTCGGCGTGAGCAGGACGTCGCATTTCTTCAAAGCTTCGTCGTAGTCCTGTTTGATCAGGGTACGGACTTTCATGGCCCGCAGGTAATAGGCATCGTAATAGCCCGAGCTGAGGACGTAGGTCCCGAGGAGGATACGGCGTTTGACTTCGTCGCCAAAGCCTTCAGTACGGGTCTTGATGTACATGTCAACGATATCCTTGCCGTCGACGCGCATACCAAAACCGACGCCGTCGTAACGGGCCAGGTTGGAGCTAGCTTCGGCCGGCGCGATGATATAGTAGGCAGCGATACCGTATTTCATGTGCGGCATGCTGACCGGTACGATTTCGGCACCGAGTTTCTTATACGTTTCGATAGCGTCTTCCAAAGCCTTGCGGCAGTCAGCGTCGAGGCCTTCGCCGAAGAATTCTTCGGGGACGCCGATTTTCATGCCCTTGACGTCATTGACCAAAGCCTGTTTATAGTCTTTTTCGGCCTGGGGAATGGACGTCGAGTCCTTGGCGTCATGGCCGGCAACGGCATTGAGGACGATGGCGCAGTCTTCGACGTCATTCGTGAAAGTACCGATCTGGTCCAGGGACGAAGCGAAGGCGATGAGGCCGTAACGGGAAATGAGGCCGTATGTCGGTTTGAGGCCGACGACACCGCAGTAGGAAGCCGGCTGGCGGACGGATCCGCCAGTATCCGAGCCGAGGGCCCAGACCGTTTCACCCGAAGCGACAGCAGCCGCCGAACCGCCGGAAGAACCGCCGGGGACGCAATCGAGGTTCCACGGATTGTGAGTCAGCTGGAAAGCCGAGTTTTCCGTCGAGCTGCCCATGGCAAATTCGTCCATGTTGGTCTTGCCCAGGCTGACGTAATCAGCTGCCATCAATTTGTCGATGACCGTCGCATTGTACGGCGATTTGAAATTTTCCAACATCTTCGAAGCACACGTAGCCTTCTGGCCTTTGATGCAGATGTTATCCTTAATGGCACCGGGGACACCGGCAAGGTCACTGATCGTTTCGCCAGCTGCGATTTTAGCATCGACAGCGGCAGCCGCTTCCAGGGCATATTCGCGGTTATCCGACAAGAATGCCTGTACTTTCGGTTCTACTGTATCTTTATGTGCAAGAAAAGCCTTGGTCAATTCGACAGCCGATACGTCGCCGTTGACCAGTTTTTCATGCAGTTCATGGATTGTTAACATACATACGCCTCCCTGTTAATCCTGGATGACTTTCGGAACTTTGAAATAGCCATCAGCCTGTTCCGGCGCATTCTGAAGCGCTTTTTCATTGGCCAGCGACGGCTGGGGAACGTCGTCGCGCATGACGTTGGACATAGATACGGCATGGGCCGTCGGTTTGACATCGGTCACATCGACCTGGCTCAAGAGATCCATGTACGATAAAATGTCGTTCAGCTGTTTCCCGACCGTTTCCATCTGGTCTTCCTTGACTTCCAGGCGGGACAACAGTGCGATCTTCTTTATTTCTTCGGCACTGATTTTCATACTGACACTCCTTGCAGATATTTTTAGCGTGACAAATCGGAATCGTTTGTCAAAATTCAACACATATATAATTTAATCACCTTTTGCCATATTTTGCAAGCCTCGGAGCCAATGCCGCAGGTGGCAGACGGCAAACGAGGCTGCCCACCAAGACAGCCTCGTTTTGCGTTTGCAGTTTGCAGTTAATATCAACTCATCGCCTGTATGCGATACCGTGAGCCTTTTTGTCCCATCCGATGCAGGACGATTCCCCCAACGGATAGCAGCGGCGGGCGGCCCGCTACGCGCTGAGGGCTTCCCGAAGCGTCGTTGTCAATTTGAGTCTGTTGCGGCACAGCCGCATCTGACTCGTAGGGACGTACACGTAGCGCGCCCGCTTTTGAACTCCGTAAATAACCGTGACTGCGTTCTTTTCCATCGCCTGACTGCGATACCGTAGGGGACGCCTAAAAGGCGTCCCGCCATGAATCCTGTGCCTAGCCGGAATTTATGACGAATGGCACGCGGTCGTAATACAATCATGAATCTGACGCGGCAAAGCCGCATCTGAGTCCAAGGCGGCCGGTGGCCTGCGGGACGCCCTTTGGGCGTCCCCTACAATGCCTACCCTCTCATCAGGCGATAGATGAGGGCGTTGCAGATGGCGGCGGCGATGGTGCTGCCCCCTTTCCGTCCTTTGGCGACGATATACGGGACGCCGGCTTCCATAATGGTTTCTTTGGCATAGACGACGTTGACGAAACCGACGGGGACGCCGATGATCAGGGCCGGTTTCATCTTGCCAGCGTCGATGAGTTCCCGCAGGCGCAGGAGGGCTGTCGGCGCATTGCCGACGGCGACGATGACCGCCCCTTCCAGGGCTGCGGCTTTATCCATGGAAGCCTGGGCCCGCGTCGTCCCCTGGGCTTTGGCCGCCGCCGCGACATCTGCATCGGCCATGAAGCAGACTTTACGGCAGCCCAGTTTCTCAAGGCCTGGCTGGCTGATACCCATGCAGGCCATATTGGTATCGGTCACGATAGTACAGCCCGATTTCAAGGCGGTCAGGGCCTGTTCGACGGCGCCTGGGCTGAAGCGCAGGTTGCGGACATAGTCGAAGTCAGCGCTGGTGTGGACGACGCGCTTGATGATGTCTTTTTCGTCCGGCGGCAGGATGATGTCACCTAATTCGTCTTCAATGATTTCCATGCTGCGCCGTTCGATATCGGCCGGCAAAATATGTTCAATTTTCATGGGATCCTTCCTTTCGATGGATGCAGGCTGCGACGAAACGGGCGGCCCAGTCCCGTTTCCCCAGGAAATGGATATGGGGATAGCCGCCGACAAAGTGGTCGTCAGCGATGATGCAGGGCCAATGGCGCTGGCTCCCGGCCTTATAGGCCGTAAAGTCGCTGCCCCTGTCCGTGCTGTCCGAATAATGGAACTCGTGGGCCGTTACGGTATCTCCGGCCTGGCAGAAGAGATTGTCCTTTTCGGCCTGGAGAGTGACGTAGCCGAAGCGCTTCAAGGACGGCGTCATGAAGGTCTCGCCAGGGACGGCGCCGACCCAGGGCCAGCTGTGGTCCTGACTGTCGCGAAACCTTTCATGGAGGTACATGAAGCCCCCACATTCGGCGAAGCACGGCACGTGTGCGGCCAGGGCCCGGCGCAGGGACGCCCGCATCGATTCGTTCTGGCTCAAAGCCTGGGCGTAGAGTTCGGGATAGCCGCCGCCAAGATAGACGCCGTCACAAGGCGGCAGTTCCCTGTCGTGGAGGGGGCTAAAAAAGGTGAGGTCTGCTCCCGCCTCCCGCAGGACCTGGAGGCTGTCTTCATAATAAAAGCAGAAGGCTTCGTCCTGGGCGACGGCGATGACGGCCCGCCCCGATGCTGGCGGGGCCGGGTTTCGACTGCCCCCTGCCAAGGGAGCGGCCTGACGGGCACAGGCCAAAAGGCCGTCCAGATCGAGGCTCTTTTCTGCCTGGAGAGCCAGTTTTCTCATGGTTTCCTGGAGATCGGCAATTTCCCCGGCCGTGACCAGGCCCAGATGTCGGCTGGAAAAGGTGCAGTCCGACATGTCCGGGAAACAGCCAAAAGCCTTCAGGCCCGATGCGGCTTCCCAGGACGATTTGAAATGTTCGTACACCATGGGCTTGATGCGGTTGACGATGAAACCTGCGACATGGCTGTCAGGACGAAATGCAGCCAGACCCTGCAAGACGGCGGCTAAAGACAATCCCGCACCGCGGCCGTCGACGACGAGGATGACCGGTGTATCCGTCGCCACAGCCAATTCATAGGCACTGGCTTCACGGCCCGTGCCGACGCCGTCGTAATACCCCATGGCCCCTTCCAGGATGGAAATATCCGCAGCCGCGCCATGGTTCATCAGCACTTCCCGGGCAGCTGCCGCGCCCTGTTCATGGCGGCCGAAGAGAAAGAGGTCCAGATTATATGACGGTGTATCCAGGACCCGGCGATGGAACATGGGGTCGATATAATCGGGGCCGCTCTTAAAAGCCGCCGGCGACAAGCCGCGGTCCTTGAGGGCCTGCAGCAAGGCACAGACTACGGTCGTCTTGCCGCTGCCGCTGCGCGGAGCTACCAAGAGCAGCCGCGGAAGCGGCGTAGGTGATATGGATGAGGGCATGAAAATCTCCTTTCGTGAATGTAGGGGCCGCAGGCCGCAGGCCACTTTGTAGGGGCCGTCCCAAAGGGCGGCCCGCCTTCGCAGGGGAGGCAACGGGCCGTCTTTCAGGTCAGCCCCTACGCAAGCCCCGGTCGGGGGGGGCTAGGCCTTCTCTGCGTCCTGACGGACAGCGGTGATGATATATACCGGGTTCTGGGCTATCATGAGGTGGTGCTGGCCGGCTTGTTTACTGCGGGCCGTGCTGACATGGGTGATATCCAGGTGGTATTCGTCATGGGCAGCATAATAGGCCGTGACGGCGGCCAGGGTTTCCAAGGTAATGGCCGTGACGACCATGCGGCAGGTTTTGTTTTTGCGGTACAGGTCATCGAGGATGATGGCCAGATTGCCCTTCGTCCCGCCAATAAAGGCATAGTCCGGTACGATATCCAGCGATGGCAAGGTCTGGCTGGCATCGCCGGCGACAACGGTGACGTTGGACAGGTCGAAATGGCCGATGTTTTCTCGTAATACGTCCAGGGCTTCTTCATTGATCTCAAAGGCATAGACATGGCCAAACGGCGCCTGCAAGGCCAGTTCGACCGTACAGGAACCGGTGCCGGCGCCGATGTCACAGACGACGGCGTCCGCTGATGGCGCCAGCTTGGACAGGGCGATGCTGCGGATTTCCTGCTTGGTCATAGGCGCTTTGCCGCGCAGGAAGGCTTCGTCCGGCAGTCCATGGACGGGACGCACCCAAGGCCGGGCCTGTTCGTTTTCAATCATCATGACAGCCAGGGCACCCTCAGAGCGGCTGGTAAAATCGGCAGCTGTCCCGCGTAGGATGGTTTCATTGTCATAAGACAAATTGCAGCCAATGGCCACGGATACCGCATCCAGGCCGGCCTGACAGAGTTCCCGGCACAAGGCCGCCGGTGAATCGGATCCACCCGTCAGGACGAAGACTTTCCGGTGCTGGCAGACGGCGGCGACGAGGGATTCCTGGCGGCCGTGGCGGCTGACGACGAAAGCGTCGTTCCATGTCGTCTGCAAGGCCGCGGCAAAATAGACGAGACTGCTGATGCCTGGCATGCGGGTCACCGTGCAGCCGGGAAAATCCGTAAGCAGGGCGGCGAGACTGAAAAAGCCGACATCTCCCGATACCAGGACGGCCACGGGGCCTTCGTCAGCAGACAACGAAGCGGCGAGCCGGCAAATCTCGTCGCGCCGGTACGTCGGGACCAGGCGCTTCCCGGAAGAAGCAAAAGGCGCCAGCATCCGCTTGTCACCGACCAGGATGGGCGATGCCGCAATAGCTGCTTTCGCCTGCCCCGTCAACAAGTCCGGATTGCCAGGACCGGTACCGATAATATAGATGTGCATGGTATGTCTCCTTTCATGGGGTGCAGGGGCGCCCTCGTTGGGCCGGTCGCAGTCCGCCGGTCGCAGTCCGATCGGACTCAGATGCCGCGACGCGGCAACAGTTTCAAGCTGACAACATCACTTCGAGTAACCCTCGCTCGTAAAAATTCCCTGAACGGGGCTATTTTTCTGCAACCTGCGCCTCTCCTATTTAACTGAACAGATATGCGTAAAAAGCAACCTCTCAGTCAGCTGCGCTGACAGCTCCCCTATGAGGGGAGCCTTGCTCTTAGCCTCCCTGGCATGTTGCAGGCCGTAATGCCCCGAACGGGGCCGTCTTTTTGTGACCTGCGCCTCTCCTATTTGACTGAATAGATATGCGTGAAAAGCAACCTCTCAGTCAGCTGCGCTGACAGCTCCCCTATGAGGGGGAGCCTTGCCCTAGCCTCCCCTCATAGGGGAGGTGGCTCAAAGAGCCGGAGAGGTTGCTTTTTTGTCATTACTCTCCCCGTTCGATGACGATGACCTTGGCGCCTGTCTGCCGGGCGGCCTCTAATTTCTCTTGGAAACCGCCAGTGCGGCCGGAGTTCTTAGTGACGACGTAGCGGGCGCCGGTCTGGCGGAACATGGCCGCATTGAGTTCTGTCGTGAACGGTCCCTGCATACAGATGATATGAGCTGGCAGATAGCCCAGGCCCAGGGCCCGGTCCAGCGAAGGCCGGACGGGCAGGATGCGGGCATAGAGGCGCTGGGCGTAGTCGGGAAGCTGGGTAAAGGAGTCCAAATCCTTGCTGCCTGTCGTCAAAAAGACAGAGCCCGTCGTATGGCTCAGGACCTCGACGGCTTCGTCGACGGAATGGATGGCGATGCAATCGGCCTGTTCGGCATAGCTGCCGCTTCGCCGTTGTATGCGGCGGTACGGGACGCCTACGGCCCGGCAGGCCTGACGGATATTGGCGGTCACAGCCGTCGCATAGGGATGGGTCGCGTCGATGACCTGGGCAATGGCTTGTTCCCGGAGAAAGCTTTCCATCTCCCCTTCGTCCATGCGACCGGTCACGACGGTCACGAAGGGACTGTCCGGCACCAGGGAAGCGCCGTATTCCGTCGCCACGGACACATAGGCCCGGATATGACAGCGGTCGGCATAATGGGCCAATTTCCGCCCTTCTGTCGTACCGCCGGCAATCCAGACAGGGATCCTCATAAATGATAACCCCGCGGCGTGACCAGTTTGCCACCGATATTCTTGGTCTGGCTGTTGCCGATGAAGACGGTACAGAACATGTCCAGGTGCATCTTACGCAGTTCGCCCAAGGTCAGGACAGTGACTTCCTGGCCTTCGCGGCCGATGTTGCGGACGATGCCGGCTGGCGTATCGGCCGGCTGATGGCGCAAGATGATGTCGCAGGCCTTTTCCAGATAATCGGCCCGCTTCTTGCTGGCCGGGTTGTACAGGCAGATGACGAAATCACCGGCAGCGGCGCAGTCGAGGCGGTTGGCGATTTTTTCCCACGGCGTCAGCAAGTCGCTGAGGGAAATGAGACACGTATCGGCGACTAAGGGCGCGCCGAGCAGGGCCGCACCGGCACTGGCAGCGGTCACGCCGGGAATGACTTCGATATCGATATCCTCGCCGGCAGCGACTTCGTGCATGATACCGGCCATGCCGTAAATCCCGGCATCGCCGCTGGACACGATGGCCACGGTCTGGCCTTGCAGGGCCCGGTCCCGTACCATCCGGCAGCGTTCGACTTCCTTGGTCATGCCTGTCGTGACGAATTCTTTACCCGGGAAGTAATGGCGAATCAAATTGATATATGTATCATAACCGACAATGCAGTCGCAGCCATCGAGGATTTCCCGGGCCTGCAAAGTCATGCCCTGCAAGGACCCCGGCCCGATGCCGACGACATAAATGCGATGTTTCATAAAATTTCTCCTTTCAATAATCGAACCGGGCCTGGTAGCGTTCACAGGCTACGGCTACGGTGATGCCGCGGCGACTCTGTTTGGTGACGATGAGTGTCCCCTGATGGCTGGCCAGGACAGCCGCCCGTTCGCAGACGTTATCCGTGCCGACCCTTTCTTTGACGAAATCCGACGCCGTAAAGTCACCTGGAACGGCATTGAGTTCATCGGCCGTAAAGAAGTGCAGCGGCCACTGCTGGGCTTTGGCAAAGGCCAGGAGACCGGCTTCGCCTCGTTTCACGTCGATGGAGCTGACGTCAGCAATGGCGTCGGGCGATAAGTTGGCCCGCTGCAGGACGGCATTGACCCAATAGGCGATATCCCTGGCCGTCGTCCCTTTGCGGCAGCCGATACCGACATGGACGATGACCGGCCGGGCGACGACGGTTGTGCGGAAGACGGGTACCTGGGCTTTGGTCGTGATTACCAGGCCGGCATCGCCGTGGAAGGCATAGACCAGGCCCTGCGGCAGCGGCCCTTGCAGGGGAAAGTCGCTGTAGACACCGGCAGCGCCCTTCTCCAGCATAGCTGCAGCGAAAGCCTTGGCGTCGGCCAGGGAAGACAGGCGCAGGCCCTGGCGGGCAGCCCATTCATCGACGGCAAACAAGGCGTTGACATCGGTCGCCGTCGTCACGACAGCCTGGCCCTGCAGTTCTTCTGCCAGACGGCGGGCAATGGCATTGGCTCCACCGATATGGCCGGACAAAAGGGGAATGACGAACTGCCCTTTTTCGTCGATGACCAAGACGGCCGGGTCCAGGTCTTTATGGCGGATAAAAGGGGCAATGGTCCGGACGGCGATGCCCGCCGCACCGATGAAGACGACGAGCCGCGCCGCTTCAAAAGCCCGGGCCGCTTCGTCGTGGAGATTGGGCGTAAACGGCAGGACCCCTTCCTGGACGACGGCGAATTTCTTCAATGATGCCTGACGGACGTCCCAGCCTTCTCCCCGGAGATGGGCAGCGACGCGGCATCCTAAGGCCGTCCCGGTCTGGGTAAAGGAAAAGACGACGGCTTTCATGATGCCGTCTCCCCTTGGATATGGTCGCCGTACTGCTGCTCGTCCGGAGCGGCCTGGCGGCAGCCATGGGTAAAGGCGGGATGATACAAGAGGCTGCGGTCATAAGCCTGGCCCAGGACCTGTCCTACGACAATGAGAGCCGTCTTGGAAATGCCTTCACGCTGCGCTGTTTCGGCCAACGTGCCGACCGTGCAGGTATAGGTCCGCTCTTCCGGCCACGAAGCCTTATAGACGATGGCTGCCGGCGTATCGGCGGAATAGCCGCCGCGCAAAAGTTCCGCTTGAAGGCCTTCTAAGAGAGAGGCGCTGAGGAAAATGACCATCGTCGCCTGATGAGCGGCGTAATCGGCGATTTTCTGCTTGTCCGGCACAGGCGTCCGCCCTTCCATGCGGGTAATGATGACGGACTGGCTGATTCCCGGCAGGGTATATTCGGCCTGGAGGGACGCGGCGGCGGCACAGAAGGAGCTGACACCGGGTACGACGTCATAGGCAAGGCCTTTCTGGCTGAGGATATCCATTTGTTCGCGGATGGCACCGTAGACCGACGGGTCGCCCGTATGCAGGCGGACAGTCATCCAGCCTTGGCGTTCCCCTTCTTCCATGGCAGCTATGACCGCTTCCAAGGTCATGCCGGCACTGTCGAGGATACGGCAGTCTTTTTTCGCACAGGCCAGCAGCTGCGGGTTGACCAAAGAGCCAGCGTAAATGATCTGATCCGCTATTTCCAGCAGTTTCTGGCCGCGGACGGTAATGAGGTCGACAGCACCGGGACCGGCGCCGACAAAATGTATCATCGTAGTTCCCCCTTTGTATGCAATGCAAGAAATGCCTGGGCCCGTGACGACTGTCCCAAGACGCCATAGGCATTGGAAAAGACGACGGCTGCCGTCGGGACCTGGCCGTGGGTCCGCTGATCCATATAGGCCTCGATTTTTTCACAGACTGCGGCCATGACGGGCTCCAGCAGGCCCGTTTCTTTCAGCAGGCGGACGGCTTCGTCCGTCGTCAGGCTGTCGTATATCTTTTGGGCCACCTCACGGGAAGCGCCGGCAAAAACCGCTTCCAGGGCCAACAGCGTCGTCCGGCCATCGGCATAGCGCGAATGGGTATTCATGATGCCCTGGGCGACTTTGACCAGTTTTCCGATGTGTCCGATGAGAAGGACGTCGGAAAAGCCTTTATAGGCGGCGTAGTCGAGGGTTTCGCCGACATAATTGCTGATAGTCACGCGCGGACTGACGTCGAGGCCCAGATGGTCCCGGCTAAAATCGACGCCGTAATTGCCGAAAAAAGCCAGTAAATGAGCCTGGCCGGTAGCGCGGCGGGAATCCATTTCCGTATGGATCGTATCGACCAGGGCCTGTTCGCTCATGGGGTCGACGATGCCCGATGTCCCCAGGATGGACAGGCCGCCGACGATGCCCAGGCGCGGATTGAAGGTCTTTTGGGCCAGGCGCTGGCCATCGGGAATGGACAGAGTCAGGCGCAGGCCGCCGGTATAGCCGCACTGCTGGCAAGCCTGTTGCAGGGCTTCGGTAATCATGCGGCGCGGCACGGGATTGATGGCCCAATCGCCGACGGCACAGGCCAGGCCGGGCTGGGTCACGCGGCCGACGCCCTCTCCGCCGATGAGGCTCAGACCAGAAGGCGTCTTTTCGACAGTGCCGTAGACCAACATACCGTCGGTAATATCCGGGTCGTCGCCACTGTCCTTGCGGATGGCACACGTCGCCGACTGCGGGCCGAAGGAGACGTCTTCCGGGATGAGCTGGAGCACGGTCCCCTGCGGCGTCTGCAGCGACACGGCATCGACGCGGCGCCCGGTCAAGACCATCATGGCCGCCGCCTTGGCTGCCGCAGCGGCACAAGAGCCGGTCGTATAGCCGCAGCGCAGTTTCTTCCCCTCTTTGACAGTGAATAATGACATGGTAATATTCTCTCTTCCTATCTCTCTACAAATCTTATCACGTTTTCCCTAAGTTTGAAGTTTGAAGTGAAACATCACTCCGCAAGACGACAATCGCCGAACGGCCATCACAGGTGGTGACGATGTCCGTATGGACGGCAAAAACATCCCACAGGCGTTCTGGCGTGAGGACGGCTTGAGGTGGTCCGGTGCAGACCAGTCTCCCGTCTTTCATGACGACCACTTCGTCGGCATATTGCCAGGCCTGGTTCATATCGTGGAGAACGACGACGACGGTCTTCTGCCAGCGCTCGTTGATGCGGCGCAGGAGGTCGAGGATGCGCAATTGATGATGCACGTCGAGGTACGTCGTCGGTTCGTCCAACAAGAGGATGGGTGCATCCTGGGCCAGCAGGACGGCCAGCCAGGCCCGCTGCTGTTCCCCGCCGGACAGGTGCTGCATGGCTTGGCCGGCATGGGATTCGAGGCCGACGGCCCGGATAGCCCCTTCGACAGCGTCCCGGTCTTCCCGTCGCGAGCCACTCCAAAGACGGCGGTAGGGAAAGCGCCCCATCCGCACCAACTCGTGGACAGTCACATCCGGCGGCACGTCATGGGTCTGGGTCAGGAAGGCGATTTCCCGCGACAAGGCCTTTCGGGAAAAATCATGGACGTCGCGGCCACCGAGGCAGATAGAACCGCCGACGACGGGAATCATGCCGTTCACGGCCTTGAGAAAGGTACTCTTGCCGCAGCCGTTGGGGCCGATGATGGCCGTCACCTTCCCCTTGGGCAGGCCTATGCTGAAATCATGGAGTATTGTCCGCCGGCCGCGGCAGACGACGAGATTCCGGACCGTAATGGCATCAGCCATGACTCACACTTCCTTTCGCAAGAGAAATAAGAAAAACGGCGCCCCGATGAAAGCCATGATGATGCCTACGGGCAATTCAGCCGGCGCCAGGATCAGCCGGGCCGCCGTATCGCTCAAGGTCACCGTCGCCACGCCGAGGATGGCCGCCCCCGGGATGAGATAGCGATAATCGGACCCGACCAGGAGGCGCACGATATGGGGTACGATGAGGCCGACGAAGCCCAGCAGGCCGGCGACGCTGACGGCACTAGCCGCCAGCAGGGCAGCCACCGCTGTCAGGCCCAGGCGGGCGCCTTCGACAGACAGGCCCAGGCTGTGGGCCATGTCGTCGCCGAGCTGGAGCAGGTTGAGGTAATAGGCCCCGATTCCCGACAGAATCAAGCCGATGACCGTATACGGCAGAATCGTCGTCACGTCTTTCCAGCTGCTAGCAGCCAGGCCGCCGACCATCCACAACAGGGCGCCGTGGACGCGGTCACTGTAAAAAATGAGGATGCCCGAAATAATGGCGCCCAGGAAGGCCGATACGGCGACACCGGCCAGGATGATGCGCACTGGCCGGATGCCGTCTTTCCAGGCCAGGAGATAAATGAGGACGGCCGCCGCCATGGCCCCGAGGAAGGCGGCCGGCGTCATCCAGAAGAGGTATGCCGGCCAGACGATGAGGACGACAATACCCGCCAGGCCGGCACCGGATGAAATGCCGATGATATGCGGGTCGGCCAGGGGATTGCGCATGACCGCCTGGAGGATGGCGCCGGACAAAGCCAGATTCGCCCCGACCAGGGCCCCCGTCAGGGTCCGAGGCAGGCGGATGTTCCAGATAATCTGATCGGCCGTCCGGACCGACGGCTGCCAGAGGATATGGATGACGTCAGCCGGCGTAATCGCCGCAACGCCCTGCAAGATGGATAGGATCAGGCCGGCCAGGGCCAGGACGGCAAAGGCGCCCAGCACGAGCCAGCGCCAAAGCGTGCGGTGACGGCTGGCAACACTATTCATGAACGGCCTCCGGATAGACCAGATGGGCCATATAGGCGACGGCTTTCGGATAGTCCAGGCCCGGATTGAGAAGGAAATATTTTTCCGGCAGGACATAGACCCGGCCGGCCTTCACGGCTGACAGGGACGCCCAGGCCGGATTGCCCTTGATGTCTTCCTGGATGCGCTTTTCGATTTTATCCGACGAACCCATAGAGGTCAGGAAAATGACGTCCGGATCGGCCTGTACCAGGCTTTCCATGCTGTACGGGATGCGCGTCGTCTGGCCGTCCGTCGAGGCGCCGCCAGCGATGTTCTGTAAATGCAGGCGCTGGGCCATGTCGCCGGCAATGCTCGACGGCAGTTCGACGCTGACCGAGCTGGGTGTAGCGTGGATGATGGCGACCCGCTTCCCTTGAGCCGGTACGGCATCGGCGATGGCCTGGACAGCCTGGTCCAGTTCGGCTTCCTTGGCCTTGGCCGCGTCTTCTTTGCCGTATACTTTGCCGATGATATCGAGGTTGCACTTGACGTCATCATAAGTCTTGGTCTTGAGGACTAAGACGGGAATATGGCTTTCTTCCAGCTGGGCCGCCAATTTCGCATGGTGGTCGGCGCTGGCAATGACCAAATCCGGCTGGCAGGCCAGGACCTTTTCCAGGCTCACGTTGTAGACCGGGCCGACATCCGGCACGGCTTGATACTTCGCCGGCAGGGACGCATCTTCCGCTTTGACCGCCGACCGTCCGGCCAGGTCCCCATCGACAGCCGCGGCAAAATTGAGGAGTGACGTCGACAGGACGACGACGCGCTGCGGTTTCTCAGGCAACGTGACAACCGTCCCCCTATCGTCGGTCACAACGGCATAGGCTCCAGATGAGCTGCCGCCCTGAGTAGCCGCGTTCTGCGGCGCACATCCTGCCAGAGCCAGCAGGCAAAAAGCGACGATGAGCAGACAATTTTTTTTCACCGTAAAGGCACCTCCTAAAACTTTTTCTTCACGCCGACCTGCCAGTTGCGCCCGGCAGCCGGATAATTATGGTACAGATCATAGGCCTCGTCGTTGAGGTTGTTGACTTTGACATACATCGTCGTCACCGCATCAGGCGAATACGATGCGCTGACATTCCAGACGACATAGGAATTATTGCGGTAATACGTATCGTTGCGTCCGGTCCCGGCAGTCATATCGGCGCCAGCCTGCCATTTACCGCTGTGGTAATGGATGCCGGCGTGATAGCCGTTGGGCTGGTTATACGTCGTATCGAAAGTAAGGCCTGCCCCTTTATCCACTTTCGTGCAGATGTAGGAATAGCCCCCTTCATAATCCCATTTATCGTTGACTTTCTGCTTCCACGTCAGCTCGAAGCCGCGCTTGTCCTCTTCGTCAAGGTTCTCCGCTTCGTGCGGCATGACGGCCCGGTTCCAGCGGATGACGTGCTGCAAGTTGCTGTGGAAGACGCTGCCTTCAAGCACCGTCTTCGGACCGGCCTGGTACTGGAAGCCCAGCGTTTCTGTATAGCCTTCTTCGGGCTGAAGATTTTCGTTGCCCTGGGACGTGATTTGGCCGCGGGACGTCGTCATGTAGAACTGGTCATTCAGGCGGGGCGGCGAAAAGACGCGGCCCCATGAGGCATAGACGTTAAAGGCGTCATTGGCCTTATAATTCATGGCCAGGCGCGGCGTCTGGTGCGACCCGAAGGTACTGTTCCGGTCCCAGCGCAGGCCCGGCGTGACGGTGAACTTGCCGAAGGTCAGGGCATCTTCGGCATAGAAGGCCTGATTATGACGTTTTTTGTCGATATAATGGGCCTCATAATTGGTCCCCATGTCTTCCGTCCATTCGGCACCGGCCGTCACATGCTGATGCGAGCCGAGCTGCCAGTTATCCTGCCATTCCAGGCCCTGGGTGCGGGTGAAATAATGGTTGGACCAGTACGTCCGCTGGTAATCATTGAAATAGCGCAGGAAACCCGGCTGGGCTGTCTGCTTCTTAAAATGATAAGTCACACTGTAGTCGTTGACCAGCCGGTCGATGGGCTTATTCGCCGTCAGGTACCAGCCGGCCGGATTGGCCTTATACGTCGAACCGTGGCCGTGATAGTCCTGATGATAGGCTTTCACCGTCAGCGACGTCTGGTCCGTCAGGTCCTGGTCCAGCCGCAGGGATAAGGACTTCTTGGAGATGTCGCCGCGGGAATGGTCCGTATTGGCCCCGTGAGGAAAGGCATAGTACTCCCGCTGTTCCAGGCTGCCGCTGACAAGCCAGCTCGTCGCACCGGCCCGGCTGCTGTCGGTCAGGGTGTAGCCGTGCATCCCCCAGGAGCCGGTATAGGCATCGAGGGACGATTCGCGACGGTCCCCTTTCTTGGTGACGATATTGATGACACCGCCGACGGCACCGCTGCCGTAGCGGACGGAGCCACTGCCCTTGGTGACTTCGATGTGGTCGATGGCCCCGATGCCGGGCAGACTGGCCAAATCGACGCTGCCCCGGCCATAGCCGGAACCCTGGGCGTTAGCCAGGCTCTGGCCGTCGACGAGGATCAGGACCCGGTCGTCGCCATTGAGTTTGACATACGAGGAAATACCGGGTACCATTTCGTTGACCGTTACGCCCGTGACGCGCTGCAGGGCCTGCTGGACCGTCGTATCCTGGTGGGCTTCCATGTTTTCCGCCGTAATGACGGTCGTATTCGATTGGTTGGGCGGGATGGCCGGTGTGGGTGGAACTGTCTTCGCTTCCGATAACTTTATGGGAAATTTTTTCCGCAAGGCGTCAAGAATATCGGCGACGGCATCGGGTACCTGGAGAGTCCCAGCCGGAGCGGCTGCCTCGTTCTTCCCCATCCCGGCAGCCCGTACCGTACCGCCCGAGTCCCGGCCGGATTGGCTGGCAGATTGGGGCTTCCCTGCCAAGGCGGGGGGCCGGGAGACAGTCCCGGAGCCTGTCGAAGCGGCCTTTTCCCGGCTGGCCTGCGATATAACCTCATAGGTCAGCCCATCGGCAGCCGTTCCCACCTCGTCCAAACTAGGCAAAGCGGCTTCCCCATTTGTCAGGATTCCCGATACTCCAGCGCTGCTGTCCAGATCAGCTGCACCGCCCTGGTCCTCATCGCTCCCTGCCGCATCACGGCCGCCGGCGCCGGCCAGATCTTCTGCGTTGTAGACCATGACCTCGGTCACGCCGGCCTGACGCGTATACTGCTGGAACAAGGTAAAGAAACCACCGGCTGCCAGGACCAGGTAGACGGCAGCGTGGAGCGATACGGAGGCGCCGGCAGCGATGCGTCCCCGTTTCCCCTTCCAGGGCTTCACGGCTGGTCCCCTTTCTCAGCAGCCAGGCCGATACGGGTGATGCCGGCCCGCTTCAAATCGTCGAGGACATCGGCGACCTGGCCGTAATCAAGGCCCCGGTCGGCACAGAGGACGACGTAGAACGCGCTGTCCTGAGCCTGCTGATCCCGGGCGGAGGCAATCAGTTCTTTTTCCTGGACGGGCTGACCGTTGAGCCACAACGACCCGTCAGTCTTCAAGGTCACGACGTACGGCGCCGACGGCTGGGCCTGGGCAGCCGAAGCCCGCGGCAGCTGGACACCCAGGCTGTGCAGGTCGACCATGGACAGGGACGTCATCATGAAGAAGACCAGCAGGAAGAACATAATGTCGATCATGGGGATAATCATAATCGAAGGCCGCTCGAACTGGCGGCGATTGCGTAATTGCATGGTCACTGCCCCACTTTCTCAGCCATCGTTTCCAGCGCCGAAAAGCACAGTTCCATGTCGGTAATGATGCGGTCCAGGCGCTGCGTGAAATAGGCGTGGACGGCCAGGGCCAGGATGGCCACGCAGAGGCCGAAAGCCGTGGCGATGAGGGCTTCACCGACGCCGCCGGTAATGGCGATGGCCTGGCCGGACTGGATGTTGAGGACACTGAAGGCGCGAATCATGCCGCTGATTGTCCCCAAAAGCCCCAAGAGCGGCGCCATGGTGACGATGACCGACAGATAATAGAGGCGGTTGCGCAATTTCGCAATGAAGATGCCCGACTGCATCTCGACGAAGGCCTTGACGTCAGGCCCAGCCTGGCCCTGGAAGACCTCCTGCAAGATGAGGGGCAGTCCGCCATGAGCTCCGGCAGCCAGCTGCTGTGCCTGGTCGCAGCGCCGCAGTTTCATCTGCGTATAGAACTGTTCGGCAAAGGCCTTCCCGGCGTCCATGTTCCCATAGAACAAAGCCCGTTCGATGCCAATATAGCCGACGAAGAGTGAACAGGCCAGGAGCAGGTACATGACCGGCCCGCCTGCCTGAAATAACTGAAATCCCTGTAAAATCGCTTCCATTATGACCTCCTGTCCGGCCTGGCGAAGCGCCGAACAGAGGTACAAATAGAAAAGGAGCCGCCTTTAGCTGACAGCTCCTCCAAGTAACTTTCCATACAATCTCCTTCCCATCGCTCGCAGGTCTATCGGTGATTATCCGTCAGGCAGTTCTTCTGGCTTGGCTTCATGGCCCTGGCTGCGCCTTCCCATACCTCCGTACAGTGACGTCGTTGCAGCCTGGCTCCACCCTACAGCGGCGGGACCGCGCCGGCATCGGACCGGCTTCTCTATTGAGTCTGTGACACCTGACTTACTTCAAACTTACAAACATAACTATATCATGCCCGGCGTCAGACTGTCAATGAAGGGCCTGGCCGGCCATTCCGGCCGTCGTGACTTCAACGGTCACGACGCTTCCGGTCTCGCTTTTCTCCCATTGGAGAATCTGGCAAGTCCCTTGAGGGCAGACGGCGGGCCAATCATTGATCCAGCTCAGGAGACTGGCAAAGGTACCGGCCAGGACCAGGGTCTGCCGGCCGGCTTCGCGGCCCGACTGCTGCCACGACAGAAGCTGGATGTCCCGGGCCGCCAGGGAGGCCGTTACATCGGGGACGCCGTCACAGCCAGCAGGCGCCGGTACCGGCCGCGGCCGCCACGAACGGGCATACGGCGCTAACTGGCGATGGACGCCTTGCCATCCCTGCCAGGCCTGATACGACGAGACGACAAAAAGAGCGGCTCCCACGGTCAGGATGGCCAGGATGGGAAAGGCCCGCTGCCAGTCAACCCGTTTTCGCCACGCCTTCACGGCAGGTCACCTCCAGCGCAAAGGGAATCCCCTGGCCCATATCGGGCTTCATCCTGGCAACGGCTGCCTGGCCGAGGCCCTGCTGCTGCAAGGACCGCTGCCACTGCTGCGGCGTATCCGGTGAGGCCGTCCGGCCTTCGATGACGACCCGGCCGGACCGGCTGCTGACCTTTTCGACGGCGAGTCCCTCCGGCTTAGACCCGGCCAAAGCCACCATCAGGGACGGCGATAAGGGGCCAGCCGGCCGCTCCTTTGCAGCCCGTTCCACCTGTGCCTGGCCGCGGCGGATTGCTTCGTTTCCCTGCCGTATCTGTTGCTGCAGCGGGTACAGGCAGTCCGTATAATAGGCCTTTTCCCGGTGCAGCTGGTACTGGAAAAAGAGGCCTGCCCCCAAACAGACCGTCAGCATCAGGAGCAAGCCCAGACAGGCCGGCCGCTGCCAAAGCCCGTGGTGCTGGCGGTATCCCAAGGGCAAGAGATTGCATTTCATGATCATCCCTCCTCATAAGAAAGCCAGCATGGCCGTGGCCTGGGTCAGCTGGCAGTCCTCCATCAGGCAGCGAACAGCCGGACTCGGCCCGGCCGGCTGCCAGTCTTCCGCACCGGCCCCTTCGGGAAGCCAGCGGAAAGGCGGCAGGTCCGCCGGAGGCACAACCGCTTGTACCTCATAAGCCAGGGGCAGGCCATCTTTCAGGCGGATCCGGTGCTGCTGTCTATCCGGCATTTCCTGGAAGACCAGCGTCCCCGTACCGGAAGGCCAAAGGCGTCCCAGGAAAGCGGGCAGCAAGTCGATGGACCGGATGACAGCCCCGGCATCATGGCAGGCCTTACAGATAGCGGCGACACCTTCCTTGGGATAGGCCCCGACGGTCCAGTCATAAAGGCCGCCATCGCCTTTGGCCGGACAGGCTGCCTCGAAGGCATAGGCCCGCCCTTCCTCACTGACCAGGCCGGCCCCGGCAATGAGGGCATCCGCTTCCTGTCGGTCCGGCGTCCCCAGGGACAGGCGTTTCCAGAGCACGCCCGGCCCGCCCAGGAGCAGACGCAGGTGCCAGCCGGCCAGGCCATAGCGCCGCAGGAGGCCGGGCAGACAGGCCTGTACTGCAGTTTCCCGGCCCATCCAGTCCGGGTCCCGCTTCGCTTCATAATCCCAGTGACCCTGGCGGAAAGCGACGCCTCCATACCAGGTCCGTTTCGTCTTTAATAGATGGACAGACTGTCCATTCAGCCACAAACAGGCATTTTGTTGCCACCACATACGCTCACCTCTCTCGTTAATTCACATACTGGCAGCGGTGCAGCACAGGCCGCCCCTGCTCATCGGCACGGACCTCGAAGCGGAGGCCGCACGTCTGCTGGACCGCCGAGTCTGGCACGGCCGCCTGGGCCTTCAAGAAACCACCGGCCACTGCACCGGCCGGCTGATACCGGCAGCGCACGGAAAGCTGTTCTCCCAGAGAAGCCAGGCCTTCTGCCTGCGGCACGGGGATAGGCCTTCCCTGGAGGAAATCATCGGGATGCCGGCAGAGCTGGTCCCAGCCTTCATGGAGGGCACTTTCTGCTAAATAGGTCAGCCGCACCGTTTCTTCGTAAGTCCGGGCCATCTGGAAATGCTTCCACGCCAGGGACGCCGCCGTCAGGGACAGGCTCAAAGCCAGCAGGGCCACGGTTACGATAGAAAAAGAAAAGAAACCGTTTCGTTTTTTCATAGCTCACCTTCGTTCAAAGGCCATACGGCAAACTGCACGGGCCGGGACAGGCCGCTCCGCTTTTCTTTCAGGAGGAAGGCGACCTGGACAGCCCGGCCTGTCCGGGAGAAAAAGGGCTGGCCGTCGAGAGGCAGGATGGCTAGAAAACGGCCTTTCACCGTACTGCCGCCGCCCGTCAGGGGCTGATAGCGGCCATCACTGAGGCGGACATACAGGCTTTGATGGCGGACGGCAAAGCCCCTGGCCGTGCCCTGGGACGTGTGGAACCGGACCTCCGCCGGCGCCACTTCCACCTCCTGGCCGTAGCGCAGGGCCTGGAACAGCGTTTCTTCCACGTTGACGTGCTGCCGCAGCAAGGCTTCTTCAATCTGACAGCGCCGGTCCAGCCGGGCCGTCTGTCCGGCCAGGGGCAGCAGGGCCGTCAGGGTCAGGGCGGACAGGCTCAAGGCCAGGAGCACGTCTAAGAGAATCCAGCCGTTCTTCTCCAGTCTTTTCCGGCGCCAGGAGCCGGCAGGAAACACGGAGCCCATGGTCATCACCTGCCTCTACATACCGTAAAATCAGGCCGCCATCCCGTTCGGTCTGCTGAGAAACCACTTCATAAGACCGGCCCTCCAAGACGACGCGACTGGGCGGCGGACAGCCGCCTTTCCAGGCTTCCATGACCTGCCGGCAGACCATGGCGGCCAGCTGCCGCTGCCGGGCCTGCTGATGCCATTGGATGGCCTGGAGCGAAAGGCCCAGGGCCGTCATGAGCAGACAGGCCCCGATGAGCAGGCCAGCCAGGCCGTCGGCGAAGAACAAGAAGCCATTGGCTTCAGGCCAGGCGGATGCGCCCGGTCTGAGCCGCCACGACGATGGAGCGCTCATAAGCCCCATCGGGCGCCGTAATGACCACAGACATCGTATGCTGCGGACGGCCATCGACATCAAAGCACACATCTCCTTTCGTCACTTGCAGGCCCGGCGGATAAGGCCGTTCCTTGATCCGGACGTAGCCTTCCTGGAGGACGTAGCGGTCCCCTTCCAGGACCAGTTTCCAGCGGCCGCTGCCCTGGTTGTTGCCGACACAACGCTGCCGGACCTGCTGCATATCCAGGGCCATTTCCCGCGCCAGGCCATCGACGGCCTGATGGCTGCGGCTGCGCTGGCTCCCGGTCAAACACAATCCCAGGTACAGCACCAGCAATCCCGCAGCCAGCATCAAGCCGGTCAGGCTGAGGAATCCGTTTCCCTTCACCATAGCCAGCCTCCTGGCCACCACGACGGGAAAGGCCCCTGGGCCAGCCACCAGCCCAGCAGGAGGAACGGGCCGAAGGGAATGACAGAGGCCCCTTTCCAGCGCCGATACACCAAGGCGGCCGGTGCAGCCAGGCAAAAGGACGCGACCAGCATGACCCAGGCGCCCCAGTCGGGGCAGCCCGGCGACAAGGCCAGGGCCAGTTTGATGTCGCCGCTGCCGATAGCGCCAGGCCAGAGGCCATAGAGGACCAGGAAAAAGGCGGCGACGCCGACAGAGACCGGCCAAAACGGGCGCACTAAGCCGGCATATCCGGCCAGGCCGTTGCCCAGGGCCAGGGCCAGGACGGGAGCGTCGGCAATCCAGCAGCGCCGGATATCGGTGTAGCAGATCCAGGCCGTACAGCCTGCGGTCGTGCCATACCAGAGGAACAGTTCAGGCCACTCCATAGGCTCAGCCCTTCCCTTCCTGGGCCGACGCCGCATCGGACGAAAAATGCTTGTTGTTATAGTCAGCAGAGACGACGCCATCGGCTATCTGATATTCCCCTTTGTCCGGCGTGAGCGGCTTGAACTGCAAGTACTGCTTGCCATCGCTGTCCTTGGTCACTAAGTCGTCGATACTGGCCGGAAAGACGCCGTGGTCGATTTCATAGAGAGCGGCAGCATTGCTGATGGTCCGGATATCGGCTTGTACCTTGGCTTCCTGGGCCGTCTTCGTCGCCGAAGAGAAGCGCGGTACGGCAAAGGAGGCGAAAATGAGGACCAGGGATACACAAATCAACATTTCCAACAGAGAAAAACCATTGCGAGTCTGCATAGTAAAAACTCCTTTCATCAAGTCACAACGCTGGATGCCATATCCAGCAGGGGTAAGAGGAAACAAAGAATCAAAAAGCCCATCAAGGCCCCGGTCAGCAAGAGGACGACCGGCCCGAGCCAGCGCTGCAGCCGGCCGGCCAGCTGTTGGAGGCGGCTGCCGTAATAGCGGGAAATCGATGCCAGGGCCTCATCGTACCTGCCGGTCATTTCCCCGACGGCCAGCATGGTTTCGACATAAGGCGTGCCGAAACGGCCGGCGTGGACGGCCTGGCTGAAGGCACAGCCCCGTTCCAGCAGCAGCCGGGCTTGCAGGATATACTGCCGGAAAAGGCGCGACGGCACGACGGCAGCGGCTTCGGGCAGACTGTCCAGCAAGGGGATGCCGCCGGCCAGCTGGACGGCCAGGATCTGGCTGAACCGCTGCCAGGCCCAGACGAGGACCCAGGTCTGGAGCCAGGGCAGGCGGAAAAATTGCCGTTCCAGTTCCAGCCGCCATTCGGCCTGCTGCCAGGCCCAGCGCAGGACGAGGAGGCCGACGGTCAGCCCGGCCAGGCCATAGATGCCGTAATGGCGCAAGGCGCCCATGGCGGCCAGCAGATACTGCGTCCCTTTTGGCAGGGGGACGGCCATCTGGTCCATCATATCCGTAAAGACAGGGATGATGAAAAGGCACGCCCCTGCCGTCAGCAGGATCAGGCAGACCAGCAGGAAGGCCGGATAGGCCAGGGCCTGGACGAGGAGGCGCCGCTCCTTCCCCTTGGTTTCATAGAAATCGGCCAGGACACGGCAGAGTCCTTCGAGGTTCCCTGTCTGCTCGCCGGCCCGGATGAGGCGGCAGGCCAACTCGGGGAAGGCCCGGCACTGGTCCATGGCCTGGGACGGACAGACCCCCTGCTCCATCTGCAAGGCCGCCAGATGGAGCGGACGGCGATAGCGGCCCGGCATGTCGGCCATCAGCAGCTGCCAGGCCTGGACCAGCGGGATGCCGCTGCCGACGAGGGTTGCCAGCTGGCGAAAGAAAAAGGCCAGCAAGGTCACGGGCAATCGCGCAACCCGGCGCCTCATAAGGCCCCTCCGGCCCGGCAGCGGCGCAGGGCCTGGTCCATCGTCCGCATACCGGCAGCGGCACCGGTCTGCATGACCGTCGGCAGCTGATATTCTTTGCCGCTGCGGATGAGCTGGACTACGGCCGGCGTGCGCACGAGAACCTCCCGGACAATTTCGACCTGCCCCTGCCCTTCCAGCCGGCGCTGGGCCAATACGGCCTGCAGTACCATGGCCAGGCGGTAGCGGACTTCCTGCCGGGCATCGCCGCTGTAAGCCCCGGCAATGCGGCTCACGGCCTGGGCCGCGGACGGCGTGTGCAGCGTCGACAAGACGAAGTGCCCCGTTTCAGCGGCCATCAGGGCCGCATCCATGGCCGGCCGGTCGCGCATCTCACCGATGAGGATGACGTCCGGGTCCTGGCGCAGGGCCTGGCGGATGCCCTCGGCAAAGTCCGGGAAATGCGTTCCCAGTTCGCGCTGCGTAATCAAGGCGGCCTTGCCCTTTTCGACGTATTCGATAGGGTCTTCCAAGGTGATGATGTGGCACGGCCGCCGTTCATTGATGGCCTGCAAGATGCGCCACAAGGCCGTCGTCTTGCCGCTGCCCGTGGGACCGCAGACCAGGACCAGGCCCTGTGTCAGCCGACTGAGGCGCTCCAGCAGGGGCCCGTCGCCATCCGGCGGCAGGGACGTCAGGGGATAGAGGAAGCGTATCGTCGCGTGGAGGCCGGCGTATTCCCGGCAGACATGGAGGCGGCAGCGCAGGGACCGGCGCCAGGAAAAGGCGCCATCCCCCACTTCGTCCCGGGTCCAGCCGACAGCGTGCAGCAGGCAGCGCACGTCGTCTTCGGACAACGGCGGACCGGGAAAGGAGCAGAGGCCCTGGGCCAGGCGAAGCATGGGCGGCCGCCCCGTCTGCAAGTGAAGGTCCGCCGCCTGCTGACCAATGGCCTTTTCCATCAGTGCCGTTACGTCCATCGGGCCTCACCACCTTCACAGACGCGGCGTATCTCTTGTTCATCGGTCCAGCCGGCCGCCAGGACCCGGGCGATGACATCGGTCAGGAGGACAGCCCCATCGTTCCGGGCCGCTTCGGTCAGGGCAGCGACGCCGGCACGGCTGCGGATGGCCGTGCGGAGATGACGGCCGGCCGGCACGACTTCACACAGACAGAAGCGGCCTTCATAAGTCCCTGCTTTGGTTTTCCGCCGGACCAGGCGCTGCGAGACAACGCCCGCCAGGGCATCGGCTGCCAGATACGGGGCGATGCCCATATCGGTCAGGCGGATTACAGCTTCAACGGCACTCGGCGCATGGAGGGTGCTGAAGATGACGTGTCCCGTCAAAGCGGCCCGCACGGCAATGCGCGCCGTCTCGCTGTCACGGATTTCGCCGACGACGAGGATATCCGGGTCCTGGCGCAGCAGGGCCCGCAGGCCTTCCTGGAACATCATGCCCCCTTTGACCTGGACCTGGCTTTGGGAAACGCCTTCCATGAGGATTTCCACCGGGTCTTCCAAGGTCGCAATACTGACGGAATCATCCTGGATCTCATGGAGGGCCGCGTAGAGGGTCGTCGTCTTGCCGCTGCCCGTCGGGCCGCAGATGACGATGAGCCCCTGGCGGCAGCGGATGAGTCTTTCCAGGCAGCGCCGGGCCTGGTCATCCATGCCCAGGGCCGAAAGGTCCAGGGGGATGCGCTGGCCGTCGAGGATACGGATGACGACCTTTTCGCCGCGTACCGTCGGCAGTGTACTGACCCGCAGGTCCAGGCGGCGATTCCCATCCTTCCAGACGATGCGCCCGTCCTGGGGCAGGCGGCGGTTGGCAATATCCAGGCCGGCCAGGACTTTGATGCGGCTCACCAGTTTCTCCAGGCTGCTTTTGTGGAGACACCCGACCTGACAGAGGACGCCGTCCCGGCGCCAGCGGATGCGGACGGCGTCGTCCATGGGTTCGATGTGGATGTCACTGGCCCCGGCGGCCAGGGCGTCTTGCAATAACTTGTTTACGTCCATAAAAAAATCTCCTTTCCATAGCTAGCATAGCATGGAAAGGAGACGGTCTGACAAAATTTAATCGTTCTCTAATGGAAAATCGGAAAATTTAAGGATTCCTTAATCTTCCGATTCGTCCTGCGTTTCTTTGTTGCGGATTTCACTGAGTTTTTCCGCTAATTCATGGAAGGTCTTCTGATAGAGCTCTTCCTTCTTCTTTTTTTCTTCGCCTGCATCGATGGTCTTCGCCATTTGTTCCCAAAAACTCATAGGTAATTCCCCCTTTGATAAAAGATAAAGTAACGATAATATTGTCTTTATTATACGGCAAAGGGATAGTCTCATGCAAGGGATTCCCCCCAATTACCAGCTGTTGCGGTGGCGCCAGAAAGACGGCATGAGGATGGCCAGAACCGGAAAGGCTTCCAGCCGGCCCATGAGCATGGAAAAGCAGAGGGCGACCTTGCTGAGCGGCGGCAGGGCCGAACAAGTCGCGGTCGCGCCGAACTGGCCGAAGCCCGGTCCGCAGCTGCCCATCGTCGATACGCTGAGGCCGATGGCATCGAAGATGGCCACGCCGTCAAAGACCAGGATGAACGTCCAGAGGACGCCGAGCATGGTATAGACGAAGAAGAATCTGGCCACGCCGTAAATGAGGTCCATCGAGAATTCTTCGCCATTGGAACGGATGTGCAGGACCAGGTTGGGATGCATCTTCTGACGGATGATGGCAGCAAGGGTCTTGACCAGCAGCATGATACGCGTGACCTTCAGGCCGCCTGTCGTCGAACCGGCGCAGCCGCCGACGAACATCAAGACCAGGAGGATGAACTTCGAGAAGACCGGCCACTGGTCGAAGTCGTTGGAGACAAACCCCGTCGACGACGAAATGGACACGGACTGGAAAAAGGCCTGGCGCAGGGCTTCGACGCCATCCCATTGCTGGGCTAAGACGAGGTCGAGGCTCATCGCCGCCGTCGCCACGGCGACGATGGCCAGATAGACGCGAAATTCCGTGTCGTCCAGGATGACTTTAAAGCCCTTCTGCCAAGCGGCGACGTACATGCCGAAGTTGGCACTGCTGATGAGCATGAAGAAAGAAAGACACAGTTCAATAACGGGGCTGTGGAAATGGGCCACACTGTCATTATACGGCGAAAAGCCGCCCGTCGCGATGGTCGCGAAGGCATGGTCGGCGGCGATGAGGAACGGCATGCCGCAGAGCATGAAGACAAGCGTCGAAACAATCGTAAAGGCGACATACACCGTGAACAGGGCCTTGGCCATTTCCTTGATGCGCGGCAAGGTCCGGTCCGACCGGGGACCCGTGCTTTCGGCGTTGAACATGTGGACGATGCCCTTGCCGAACTGCGGAAAGACGGCGATGAAGATGACGATGATGCCCAAGCCGCCGAACCAGTGGGTCAGGGCCCGCCAGAGGACCAGGCTGGCCGGCAGGCCTTCGATGTCGTCGATGACCGTCGCCCCCGTGCCGGACAGGCCGGAAATACATTCAAAGATGCTGTCCAGGACGGACAAATAGCCGCCGGCGGCATAAGGAATCATCCCCAGCAAGGTAATCATGATCCAGCCCAGGGCCGTAATGGCCACGCCTTCGCGGACAGTCAGGCTGTCGGTCGGCCGATGGCCCTGCCCCATGAACAGGCGCCCCAGGAAGAGACTGATGACGATGGCCACCAGGAACGCCATGAGGCTGCTTTCCCCATAAAAAAGGGCGACAACAAAGGGAATCATCAGAGCCAGGCCGCAGGCCTGGGCCAATTTCCCCAAGACGAATAAAATAATCCGTATATTCATGATGCACCTCCTACCAGCGCTGCCGCAGATACCCGAATGCGGTCTGGATGACGACGAGGAAGGAAAAGATTTCGACGCGTCCTAAAATCATGAGGAAACTGCAATAAATCTTAGTCCATGCCGGCAAGACAGAGACATCGGCTACGCCAAAGAGGTCCATCGTCGAACCGACACTGGACAGGCAGCCGACGGCCATGCCCATAGCCTGCATGGGCGTGACGCCGGACAAAGAGATGATCAGCATGGAAACAAAAAACGTCGCCATGAACAGGAAAAAATAACTGAGGACGCGGCTGATGATCTTCATGTCGACAGGGACGCCGTCGACCTTCAGGGAAATGACCATATGCGGATGCAGGGTCCGGCGCATTTCCTGAGCCGCCATCTTAAAGAGGACCATGAAGCGCATGACCCGGAGGCCGCCCGTAGCCGAACCGATACAGCCGCCGACAAAGGCCAATGTGAAGAGGACGTATTTATCAAATTCCGGCCAGTCCTGATACGATGCCGAGGCAAACCCGCTGGTGCTGCTGAAGGACAGGACCTGGAAAAAGCCGTAGCGCAGGTTGTCCCAGCCGTCATAGACGCCGAAACGCCATAAATGGAAAGACACGACGATCCCTGCGGCCACCAGGACCGCCAGGAAGACCTGCAGCTCCGCATCCTTGAAGAGTCCCTTGAAATCGCGCCGTTCCCAGCCCTTCCAGTAGAGCAGGAAATTACCGCTGGCCAGGAGCATGGAGACGGCACCGACGGCTTCCAGGGCCAGGCTGTCATAGCGGGAAAAATCAAAGAGAGCGTCGCCGCCGCTGGTCGACATGGTCATGAACCCCTGGTTGATGGCCATTCCCAAAGGCAGGCCGGCCAGCCAGTACAGGAGCATGGAAAAGGCCGTAATGGCCAGGTAGATGCGTCCGGCCTGGCGGGCCGCTTCCTGCATGCGGGCGACCATGGGACTGAAGGCCACGCTCTGGTGAACCGACAGGGTCAGGCCGAAACAGCCGCTGACCTGGGGCATGACCGAAACTAGCATGAGGATGAAATTGAGGCCGCCGAGCCATTCCATGAGGCTGTGCCATAACAAGAGGGACTGCGGCAGGGCTGCCCCGCCATCAGCCAGGCACGACGTCCCCGTCGTCGTAAAAGCCGACACACTTTCAAAGAAGGCATCGACGGGCGACGCAAAGATACCGGCCATGACATAGGGAATCATGCCCAGGAGTCCCAAGAGGACCCAGGCCGATACCATGTACCAGGCCCCTTCGCCCGGTCCCAGGTGGCGCTTGTGATGGCGGCCGCGGTACTGGCAGAACGCCGCCACCATCAAGGCAGCCGCCAGGGCCGGAGCAAAATAGCGGAGCCCCGCTTCGCCCCACCACCAGGCAGCCAGCATGGGAATGACCAGGGCCAAGCCATTGATCAGGGCCAGGCGGCTGACGAGATAAAAGACGATACTGCGGTTCATGATTATTCCCTGCCTTTGAAGTACTTCATGACCTTCTTGGAGTACTCGGTCTGAATGAAGAGGATGATCCGGTCCCCGGCAATGAGGACAGACTGGCCATTGGGGATATAGGCTTCGCCGTCGCGGACATAGGCGCAGACCAGACATTCCTTGGGCAGGCGGACATCCATGAGGCGTTTACCGGCTACGGGAGCCCCGTCCTGTACGATGACTTCCACAGCTTCGGCCTTGGCCCCTTCCAGGAGGGAAACAGAGACGACGCCGCCGCGGCGGGCAAAGGCCAGGACTTCACTGGCCGACAAGAGGCGCGTCGACAAGACGATGTCGACGCCGACTTTTTCCATGAGGTCGCTGTATTCGATGCGCGATACGCGGACGATGGTCTTCTTGGCGCCCAGGTGTTTGGCGATGAGGGCCAGCATGAGGTTCAGCCGGTCGTCATCGGTCAGGCAGATGACGACGTCTGCATCGGCGATGCCTTCCTGTTCCAACAGGTCGATATCCGTACCGTCGCCGTAGATAGCCAGGCCATTGTCCAGGAGCTCGGCCGCCTGACGGCAGCGTTCGCGGTCTTTATCGAAAATCTTGACCTTGATGCCTTCCTTATCGAGCATGGGCGCCAGAAAGCGGCCGGTCCGGCCGGCACCGATGATGATGACCCGTTCGACCATTTTCGTATCGCTGGGAACGAAGTTCTTGCTGAATTTCTCGATGGCCTTGGGATCGCCGATGAAGTAGGCATTGTCCCGCGGAAACAGGCAGTCATCGCCGTGAGGGATGATCATGCGGTGGTCGCGGAAAATCATGCCTGCCAGGATAGACGGCGGCATGTTCATGTCTTTAAAGGGAATGTTGATGAGCGGCGAATGGCGGCGAACCTTGGTTTCAAAAAGCCGCACCTTGCCATTGGCGAAATCTTCGACGTTGAGCGCTGCCGGCGTCATGAGGATGCGGTTGATTTCGCGGGCCGTAATCATTTCCGGGTTGAGCATGAGGTCGATGTCGAAATTCTGCTTAAGATAATCCTTGGCTTCCGACAGGAACTGCATGTCCCGAATACGGGCTGCCGTATATTTGATGCCGTGCTTCTTGGCCATGATGCAGGCCACCATATTCACTTCATCGACGGCCGTGCAGGCGACGAGGATATCGGCACCGCGGATGTCCGGGTCATTCATGGTGATCGGGCTGGCCCCGTTGGCCAGGACCGTCAACACATCGAGAGTATTCTTGACGACTTCCAGCCGTTCTTCATTATGGTCGACGACGACGACGTCGAATTGTTCATTCGATAACAGCTCGGCAATACTGTACCCCAGTTTGCCAGCCCCTACGACAACAATACGCAAAGGAAAGACCTCCTTAAAAGTTTGATGTTGAAAGTTTGATGTTTGATGTACGAAGGTGAAAATTTAAAAGCATCACCTCAGACTTCAAACTTCAAACATTAAGAAAAAAGGGGCTCCACATTACGGCGCAAACCACCATGTTCCAGCCCCTACAAATAGTATCACATTTTATCGTTTTTGTACATCTTTCCCCTTCGCCGCCCTGGCCTCCTCAGAAAAGGCCCAATTGTTCGTATTCGTCGAGGCGGGCCAGGCTTTCGGGATGGTGTTCTTCAAAAAAGGCCGTCTTGATTTCCTTATCCGGTACCAGGACTTTCCCCTTCTTGTTGGCCATTTCGGCGAAGCGGCAGCTGTAGACGACAGGGAAATACTTGCGGATGAAACTGCCCTCCTGATGGGCCGTCAAGGCGAGAATCTGGAAGCCCAGCTGCTTGGCGATGAAGAAGACCGGACTAAGGACGTGGTCGCTCGACGCCTTGCCAAAAGGATTGTCGGCGATGACGACACGCGTATTGTATTTAGCCCGGCGCAGGTGGCAGCGCTTTTCCGACAAATAATTCAGGCAACCCAGGAAAAGGGCCATGTTCTTGCTCCACATTTCACCGCCAGACCATTTATTCGATTCTTCCCAGGAAAAAGGCCGTTCTGAGAAAGTATTGCCACTCGTCGCCTTGCGGCAACGGACTTTGATAGTCTGATTGCCGAAAATACAGCGCAGCATTGGCTGGGTCCGCAGCTTTTTTTCCAGGATGCCCGGGATTTTACTTCCGGCTCTTCCCCCTCGTCGGCCCGGTCCAGCTCGGCCGTCAAGGCATTGAGATAATCGCGGATTGACGTACGGGCTGCCGCATCCTGCCAGGGCGGCACTTGTATCTGGAAAATATCCTTCGTCGTCTCTCCGATTTTGATGCGCGTTTTGGCCGCCAGCTCCCCTAAGCCGGTGCAGACATCCTGCAAATGGAGGATCATGTGGTTTAGCATGTGTTCCAGATGAGCACAATGGCTCTGCCGTTCTTCTTCAGAAACGGAAATGACCCGTTCCAGCCGTTCCCGGCTCTTGTCCTGCCATTCCAGGTAGGCCGTATAGTCCCGCTTATAGCGGAGGCCGTCGACGATACTGCTGCGCAATTTGACATCGGCCACGTTCTTTTCGCAGTGTGTCCGGAATTTTTCCCGTTGTTCGTCGCAGGCACTGCGCCGTCTGTCGACATCTTCCCGGACCGTTTCAGCCTGTTCCAGGATGGGCATGACAGCCTGGGCCAGGCCGTTTGCCGTTTTAATCGTTTCCAGCCCTTCGACGAGACCTTCAGGCACATCATCGGCCGCAAAGAGGAGGCGTTCGTTCTTCACATCCAATCGTTGATGCAGTGCGGCCAGCTTCCTCGCTTCGCCCTGGGCGGCCTGCTGTTTGCGGATAGCTGCGGTTGGACCGCCATCATGAGTGGGGATGGCTGGTCACAGATGTTCAAATCAGCCGTCGTCAATCCCAAGCGCTTCAATAAGCCTGCCCCCTCTTCCAGGAGGTATTTCTCATCGGCAAAAATATCCCACGACCGCTGCTGGAGCGAAGCCGGTCCCTGCGGGAGCCCCTGTGAAAGCCAGGCACTCAGTTTCCTGATATACGGCAAATCAGCCTGCCAAGCTGTCAAAGGCTGTTCATAGTAAAAAGAAAAATCGAGTTTTTCCGACAAGGCCAGTTGAATGGCTTCAGTCTGGATGGTCGTCACCGACGAAAAGAGCTTAGCCGGTACCCGTTTCAGCCGCCGCGGCAAGCCGCTGAAATCGACGCCGGCCGAACGGACCGCTATCAGGCTGCCATCGGCTAAGAGCGCCGCTACAGCAGGCCGGAAACGGCTGTAATCCCAGGAAGCAAAAGCCTCCTGCAATACGTCGAGGTCCAGCGTCTTTTTAGGGTAAGTCTGTAAAAACTGCCGTACTGTCTCTTTATCTGCATCCATAACATTCCCCCTCCTCTTGTCTGCCAGTCTTCTCTTTTATGGTAACACAGACCCAGCAGGAAAGGACACGTTTTTCCGCCTTTACGACCGTGGAGCCAAGTGCTTTTTCTGTTCATACATTTTCGTGTCGGCCCGGTTGAAGACGGCTTGGTACGCAGCATCGCAAGTCTGGTCGTAGACGGCCATGCCTACAGAAGCGGCGAGCTGCGTCCACGGCTGAGCGGCTTTCAAATCGCGGATGCGTTCGAAAGCCTGGACTTTTTGGAACAAAGCGTCCCGGTTATCGTAGTCCTCGCCTTCGAGGATGACGACAAATTCGTCGCCGCCGATGCGGTAAACCGGACTGTGCTTGTAAAGGCGGCAGACGGCCCGACACAAAGTCTGCAAAGCGATGTTCCCTTTTTCATGACAAAGCGGTCGTTGACTTCCTTGAGCTGGTTCAAATCGACCATGACTACGGCAAAGGCAGCTTGGCCGGCGGAGATTTTCTGATTCAGGTCGTATACCTTCTTATCGTAAGCGGCAACGTTCTTCACAGACGTCAGTTCATCTTGATAGGCCTGTTTCTGCATGGCGCCAACGTAGTTTCGCATTCATTCCATCGTATCGTTCATGTGGCTGGCCAGGCTGCCGATTTCATCGTAACCGATATAGGTCAGATGCTGGTCGTATTCCCCGCGGCCCAGGCGGCGGGCAGCTGCGCTGATATCCTGCAAAGGACGGACGATGCGGTCGGCCGCCTTCACAGCTAGGATGGTCGAACCCAGGCCGACGACGATTGTAATGGCCAGGACCAGGAAGATCATCGTCCGGCGGCCGGCGTAGATTTCATCGGCCGGCGCTGTAATGGCCAGTTTCATACCATTACGAAAAGTGGTGAAGGCTAAGGCCATGGGTATGCCTTTATACTCGTAATGGATCAGCTTTTGTTCCGTTGCCGACCGCTGCAGCAGGTCACCGTTTTGGAGAATCATAAAATCCGGATTAAAATCAGGCTCAATGCCTTTGCCATCGGGATGGAAATAGACGGTCTGCCCATCTTTGAACAAAAAGCCATAGCCATCCTGATAGGCTTTCATGGCTCTGACGACGTCGCAGAGCACGTTGAAATCGATGTCGACGCCGGCGACGGCGACGAACTGGCCTTTGACGAAGATAGGCATGACATAGGTAATCATACGGACGCCGTTATTACCATTGATATACGGTTCGAGCCATTGGGCCTGTTTCGTCCGCAAAGGCCGGTAATACCAGTTCGTCCGGTTCACGGCTTTTTCTCCATAGGCTTTGACCGGCGTAATAGGCTGAATCGTAAAATCGTAGCGCGAATTGCGGCGGGCATACCAGAAGCCGTCGGGCGTACTGGATATATCTTCATTGTAGTGGAGATAATAACCCTGAACGCCGTCGATACCGCTGATGGCATTATAAAAAGACCGCCGGACCTTGTCTTCCAAGCGGTCCCGATACGCTTTATCGCGCAGTTCCTGCGGGTCCTTGACTTCGTGTTCGATCGTGTTGCCGATGTAATGGACGATATCTTCAGACTGGATGAAAATAGGGTTCAACGTCGTATAGACATGAGCTGCCTGACCATTGAGCGTCCTGGCGGCAATGATGGTTTCATCGTGATCGACGAGAATGACAGCGAGGGCGCCAAAGACCATGGACAGCGTCAGCGACACGCCGCAGATGATAGTCAGGAATCGCGAGCGGATCGTCTGCATCACAACCGCCTCCCCTCCCTATGTCTACTATATATAGCTATCCGTAATACTTTGTATTAATTATAGTATAAGACAGGCAGAAGTACAAGCCATTTCTACGACACCTGTCCTGCCAGCCACGGTGCTGTCAGGGCTGATAGGACAAGATGGAAAAGACTTCCCGATTCGAGTGGTGCGATTCTTCAAAATAAAGGTTCCGCTTCAGTTCCCGTTCCCATTCGGCTTTGCGCTTCTTATCTTTGAGCAGGTCCAGGACATCGGGATGGGCTTCGATGAGGATATCCCCCTTGATGTGATGGACTTGGACCATATGGCGCAGGCGGCGGATAATCTGGATGACTACGGTTTCCGGCGAATAGAGATAGCCTGAGCCGCCGCAGACGTCGCAAAGACTGAACTGGACCTGATACAGGCTCTGGCGGGCTTTCTTACGGGTGATTTCCACCAAGTTCAAGGCTGTCATGCCTAAGACGCGGGTCTTGGTACAATCCAGGGCCGTTTCCCGTGTCAAGATCTGCAGAATCTCATCGCGTTTCGTCGGCTGAGCCATGTCGATGAAATCGATGATGATGATGCCGCCAATATCGCGCAGGCGCAGCTGGCGGGCAATTTCCACAGCCGCTTCTTTATTGACGTGGAAAATCGTATCCTGTAAGGTCGAGCCGTTGCCGGTATACTTGCTGCTGTTGACGTCGATGACCGTCAAGGCTTCCGTATGGTCGATGACCAGATTGCCCCCTGACGGCAAGGGCACGATGCGCGACATAAGGTCTTTCAGGCTCTCTTCGATGCCATAGTGTTCAAAAATAGGCGCGACGCCTTCGTAAAGGCGGACGCGGCTGCGCCAGGCCGGGTCCGGGAAGACCTGGCAGATCCGTTCATACGCTTCGCGGTTATCGACGACGACTTGCTTGACATCGGCTGTGAAATGGTCGCGGATCATGCGCATGACCAAGTCGGCTTCCCGATATAAGAGGGTCGGCTTGCGGGCCAGCTTATAGCGCTGGCAGATACTATCCCAGGTCCCCAGGAGATACTTCAAGTCGCCTAAGAGTTCTTCCCGGGACACGCCTTTGGCGACGGTGCGGATGATGAGGCCCATGCCGGCAGGCTTGATTTCCGACACGATGCGGCGCAGGCGGTTGCGTTCTTCTTCGTCGCGGATTTTTTTAGAGACGCCGATATAATCGACCGTCGGCATGAGGACGGCATAACGGCCGGCCAGGCTGACATTGGTCGTGACTTTGGGTCCTTTCATGCCCTGTTCGTCCTTGATGACCTGGACCAGGACCGACTGACCTATGGACAGGTGCATCTGCTGGATTTCCTCTTTCGACGCCGCCCGCGGGAACATATCGCCCATATAGATGAAAGCATTCTTGTGGCGGCCGATGTTGACGAAAGCGGCCTGCAGCGACGGCAGGATGTTCTGGATCGTCCCCTTGTAGATATGATTGACGATGTGCATGTCGTCATTGCGTTCGACGGCGAAATCGCGAAGACGGCCATCTTCCAGGATCGCCATGCGCGTTTCTTCTGGCATGACATTGCCTATGATTGTTTTCATCTTCTCATTCCTCCTGTGCGGACAAATTCATAACTCCGGCCCGGATTATTTCACCAGCAAGACGGCGAAATAGCCCGTATCTTTGGCGTCGGCCGCTTTTTCATAAACCGTTTCTCCCGGCAGGCCGCAGCGCTCGATCATGGCCGTCTTGTCCAGGAGCTGCAAGTCCCGCAGCTCGTCCTGGATAGGGCCCAGTTTCCCGGACGGCTTCATGATGACCTTGCTGCCGTCCAGGGCCAGCAGGTCCCGGCGGTGCTTATGATTGCCGGGGATGACGATGAGGGCCTCATCTTTTTCGCACAGCGGCTGCTGGAGCTCGGCTGCGACGGCACAGAAGCTGGGCACGCCGGGCACGATTTCCGTCGCATAGCCGGCCTGGCGGATCAGGCGGTGGACGTAGATACTGGTCGCATAGACCGTCGGGCAGCCCAGGGTGATGAGGCAGACGTCGCGGCCTTCGTCGAATTCGTCCATGAGGCGGCGCGCCGCTTTTTCATGAGCGCCCTTCAGGACCTGGTCGTCACGGGTCATGGGAAAATCCATGGCGATGACGGTCTTGTCGTCGATGGTAATGCCACAGCCGTCCAGGGCTTTCATGAGGATGCCCTGGGCCGTGACGACGCCTGTCCGGCTCTGGGGTACGGCCAGGACGGGACAGGTGCGGATGATTTTCAGCGCCTTCAGGGTCAGCAGTTCCGGATCGCCCGGGCCGACGCCGACGCAGTACAGTGTTCCTTTCATATTATGTTATCCCTCGAATAATGAATATTTCTTGCCATCTTCCTTGCGGACGAAGATGCCCGTCCGGCGGGCCAGCATCATGTCCGTATGGATGGACAGGCCAAATTCATGACCCAATATTTCCCAGACCTGGGACGGCTTGATGGCCCCTTCGCCGGTCTGGTAGATGCCGACGGTCAAATAGACATTACCCTCTTTGACGTTGCCGTGGACGGCTTCAACGACGTGCTGCTTGACGTCGATGGTCCGCACGCGGTGCTTGCCCTTATGGGATACTTTTTCATAGAAGACGCTCGGTGCCTCGTTGAACTTCGCTAGAATTTGGTTGAGCCCGTCCTGGCTGAGGTCTTCCGTCAGCGGCCCGCGCAGGGTATAGACGGCATAGTTGGCAATGGCCATCAGCTTCGGCGCCTTGGCATCGACGTATTTGCCATCGAGGACGGCAAAGCCATCTGGCGCCATGGCATTCATCCGTGCCATGACGTCGGCAACGGGAAGCTTTTCAGACAGTTCCATGTCGAGGTATTCCACATCGGCCGAGACGCCGACGCCCAAAGCCGAGGCGAAGCTGAGTTTCATGTGGGGATTGAAGCCTTCAGAATAACAGATGGGCAACTTGGCCCGAATGATGACGTAGCGAACGGCCCGGGCAAAGTCCAGATGCGACAGAAACTGCAGAGCCCCGTCTTTCTTAACAGCTAAACGTAGTCTTTCCATGGTCGTCCCCTTCCTTTCTGTCGATGATGGATACACCCAGATGAGGGCAGACACCGCAGCCCGTACAGGGCAGACGGCGGCAGTCATGGGTCAGTTCAGCCACCGTGGCTTTCTGCCATTCACGTTTCAAATAAGCCTTGGCAGCGCCGTTGCTCAGGTGGTCCCAGGGCAGGGCTTCGTCGAGGCTGCGCGTCCGGGCCGCGTAGTAATCGGGGTCGATGCCGGCCAGGTCGAAGGCCTTCATCCACATATCGTAATCGAACGTTTCCGTCCAGCCGTCGAACTTGCAGCCCAATTTCCAGGCTTGGTAAAGGACTTTGCCCATACGGCGGTCGCCGCGGGCGAAGGTCGCTTCCAGGCGGCCCGTCTTGGCGTCGTGGTAGTGATAGGAAATGTGCTTGTCGTTGATAAGGCCCTTGATGTACTGCTGTTTCCGTTCGATTTCTTCGATGGGCAGCTGGCCGAACCACTGGAAGGCCGTGTGCGACTTGGGCACGAAGCTTGATACGGAGACAGTGACCTTGCCGTTGTTCTTGTGGGTCACTTTGCGGTACAAGTTGAGGACCTTATAGGCCAAATCGGCAATGCCGGCCAGGTCTTCATCGGTTTCCGTCGGCAAGCCCATCATGAAGTAGAGCTTGACCGTGGACCAGCCGTTCTGGAAGGCATTTTCACAGGCTGCCAGCAAATCTTCTTCGGTGACGCCCTTGTTGATGACGTCGCGCAGGCGCTGGGTCCCCGCTTCGGGCGCAAAGGTCAGGCCGCTCTTGCGGACCTGCTGGACCTTCTTGGCGATGTCGACGGAAAAGCTGTCGACCCGCAGTGACGGCAGGCTGACGCTGACTTTCTGCCCCTTAAATTCATCCAGGAGCTGGTCGACCAGTTCCGGCAGGCACGAATAATCAGCCGAGCTGAGACTCATGAGGGAAATTTCATTGTAACCGGAATTGGCGATAATCTGTTTGGCCAGGTCCGCCAGGTGTTCCGGCGATTTTTCCCGGACCGGCCGGTAAAGCATGCCGGCCTGACAGAAACGGCAGCCCCGGCTGCAGCCGCGGAAGAGTTCCAGGACGGCCCGGTTGTGGACGATGTCGATGTTAGGGATGATAGGCTTGGTCGGGAAAAAGACGTGTTCCACATCGGAGACGACGCATTTCTCGATTTCTGCCGGTGCCCCCGGTTCGGTCACAGTCAGGCCCTGGAAATCACCGTTGTCATCGTAGTGGGCTTCATAGAAAGACGGCACGTAGTTGCCCGGCTGCTGGGAGAGCTGTTTCAACAGGCCCTTCTTTCCGCCAGGCTTCCCCTGCTCTTTCCAAGCGATGATCGTATCGGCCAGGACCTGCGTCGATTCTTCCGATTCGCCCAGGAAAAAGACGTCGATATAATCGGCTAAAGGTTCGGCATTATAGGCACAGGGACCGCCGGCTGCCACCAGGGGCATATCGTCACCGCGGTCTTTGGCAAAGAGCGGGATGCCGGCCAGGTCGAGCATGTTGAGGATGTTGGTGAAGCTCATTTCGTACTGGAGGGTAAAGCCGACCATGTCGAAATCGCGGACAGGCGTCTTCGTTTCCAGGGAAAAGAGCGGATAGCCCTGACTGCGCATGACTTCTTCCATATCCGGCCAGGGCGCATAGACCCGTTCAGCCGCCACATCGGGCCGTTCATTGAGGAGCGCATAGAGGATGCGCAGCCCCAGGTGGCTCATGGCGACTTCATAGACGTCAGGGAAACAATAAGCAACGGTCAGCTTGACGGCGTCGTGGTCTTTGACGACGCTGTTCCATTCGCCGCCGACATAACGGGCGGGCTTGCTGACTTTGCTCAATAAAATCGGATCGATCTCCACGGGATGTGACAAATTAGTTTCCTCCTTCACGGCGGGTTAAAAAATCATCGTCTGTTGACGCATGTAAATACTCAGTAACAGGCCCAGGCCCATCATATTGGTCGTCAAGGCGCTGACACCGTAACTCATGAACGGCAGAGGAATCCCCGTGACCGGCATGATGCCGCAGGTCATGCCGACGTTGACCAGTATCTGGAAAGCCCACATGGACACGACGCCGGTCGCCAGCATCATGCCGAAGCTGTCCTTGCAGTCCTTGGCGATCATCAGGCCGCGATAGACGAGGATGAAATACAGGAACAAGAGAAAGACGCAGCCCAAAAAGCCCAGTTCTTCACCAATGACGGAAAAGATGAAGTCCGTGTGGTTTTCCGGCAGGAAGTTCAGCTGGCTCTGGGTCCCCTGGAAGAGGCCCTTGCCAAAGAGCATGCCCGAACCGATGGCGATTTTGGACTGGATGATGTGGTAACCGGCACCGAAAGGGTCGGCATTCGGATTGAGGAAGACCGTAATACGGGACTTCTGGTAATCCTTGAGAAAATGCCAGCCTACAGGCGCCAGGACGACGCCGGCCAAAAAGACATTCCGCAAGAGGGACATCTTGATGCGGCCGACGAAGAGCATGCCAAAGGTAATGGCCAGGAAGACAAGACTCGTCCCCAAGTCAGGCTGTTTCAAGACAAGCAGGAACGGAATCCCGACATAGAGGCCGATGGGCAGGACCTGGCGCCACGTATTGAGCTGGCCTACGCGGTCGCTGAGGATGGACGCCGTGCAGATGATCATGATGAGCTTGGAAAATTCCGACGGCTGCAGGGTAATCGGCCCGAGCTGGATCCAGCGCTGGGCCCCCAGGGCCGACGTGCCGACGAACATGACGGCGACCAGCATGAGCAGGTTGATGATGTACAGGGGTTTGGCGTATTTTTTCAGCTTCGCATAGTCGAAGCGGCTGAAAAAGAGGATGATCATCAAGTCGACGACGAAAGCCGCCCCCTGCTTGGCGACGAAGTCGTAATTGATGGCCCCTTTGTTGATATGCGTCGCACTGCCGATGATACACAGGCTGATGCAGACGATGAGGAAGCTCACGATGAGCAGGACTTTATCTAAGTTTTTCCATTCGCGTTGAATAAACATTTCTCTCTCCTATCGACGATAGTGGCGCCAATTCTGACATTCCTGACGACGGCGGCGCAGTGACAGGCCCGATGAAACAGGCCGGGCCAGCTGCTTCGGCAGTAAGGCCGTCAACGCGGCCGTGTCGATGGCCTGCCCCGTTTCCAGCCAGTCTGCCGTCGCCGACAAGGCCTGACAGAACGGCAGCGATTCCGATACGCTGGCAATCCGCCCTTCTCCGGCAGCCCGGTCGATGCCTTCATCATGCGGCAAGAGACCGGCGAGGTGGCCGGTCTGCAAGCACGATTGGGCCGTATCGGCGGTGATGAGGCCGTCGGCGTAAAAATTATTGAGGATGACGTCGTAGTGAAAACGCTTCTGCCGGTCGCAATACTGCATGAGCCTGGACACATCGCGCAGCGACGACGGCGACGGTCCGACGACGAACAAGATGTCATCGGCCAGGGCCGTCGCCGCCTTATAGGCGCCATCGCGGCCAGGCGGGCAGTCGATGAGCGTATAGTCATAAGAAGCAGATAGCGACTCCAGGACATACTGGTATGACGGGATATCGACCCGCTCCCAGGTCCGTTTCTGGCTGGCCGGCAGGAAATCCAGTCCCGGCACGACCGTCAACAGGGCCTGGCCGGGCAGGCACTTGCCCCGCGCCGCCTGGCTGGCATCGTAATGGATGGCGCCGTCCAGACCGAAGAGCAGGTCCAGGTTGCGCAACCCCATATCGGCATCGGCCGCCAGGACGCGATGGCCCCGGCGCTGCAAGAGGACGGACAGGGCCGCCGTGATCAAGGTCTTGCCGACGCCGCCCTTGCCGGAGGCGATGGCGATGAGCTGGGACATGAAATCACTTTCCTTTCTGATGGGATGCAGCCGTCACCGGCGCTTACCGGTCATCACTGTCGTGCTGACTGTCACCCTTCCCATCGTGGGTGTTCTTATCGGCTTTAGTATTTTTATCTTTGCCGTTCTTGTCCTTATCCTTCGGTGCGCCTTCGGCATATTCGCCGACGTGGAAGTACGCTTCCAGCATGGAACGGACAATCGGGCCGGACGACAGGGAGCCGAACCCGCCCTGTTCCGTCAGGACGGCGATGACGATGCGCGGATGTTCATACGGCGCATAGGCGACGAACCAGCCATGGTCCGTGCCGCCGAAGTTTTCCGCCGTCCCTGTCTTGCCGGCGACCTGAATCGGGAAGCCTGCGAACAAGGAACCGGCAGTACCGGATTCTTCGGCAACGTTACGCATCCCTTCGCGGACCAGGTCCAGCGTCGATTTGGATACGGACAAGGTGCCGACCTGTTCCGGTGCGAAGATCTTATATGGCGTGCCGTCGAGATTGTCGATACGGCTGACGATGAACGGCCGGTACTGGATGCCGCCGTTGGCGACTTCGCTGACGATCATCGCTGCCTGGAGCGGCGTGACCAGCTGGAAGCCCTGACCGATAGCCGAGTTGAACGTATCGCCGAGGTACCATTCATCGTGGAAATTCTTCTTCTTATATTCCGCACTGGCGACCAGGCCCGGTGCTTCGCCGCGCAGGGCGATGCCCGTTTTCTTGCCCATGCCGAACATGCGGGCGTATTTTGCCAGTTCGTCGATGCCGACGCGGCGGCCCATTTCGTAGAAGTATACGTTATCGGACTTGGCCAGGGCTTCGACGAAGTTGATCCAGCCCAGGGCTTCGCCACCGGCGTTGCGCATATCGACTAACCAGTGACGGCCACTGTCGAAGATCATTTCATCAGGCGTGACTTTCTTCAATTCCAAAGCGGCCGACCCGGTGATCAGCTTGAACGTCGAACCTGGCGGATATTCACCGGCAATGACGCGGTTTTCCATGGGGTGGTTGGGATTGTCGTTGATGAGGGACCATTCCTTTTCCGTAATGCCCCGGGTGAACCAGTTCGGGTCGTATGCCGGGCGGCTGGCCATGGCCAGGACAGCGCCCGTGTTGGGGTCGACGGCGACGGCGGCGATGCCGTGGGTGCCGATGCCATTGGCAATCTGGCGGTCCATGGCCCGTTCCGTAGCCTGCTGCAGGTAGAGGTCGATGGTCAAGTGCATATTATGGCCGGCGACGGGTTCCTTCCGTTCCATTTCCTTGACCGGGCTGCCGGCCGCATCGACTTCGACCTGACGGCCGCCGTCCTTGCCGCGCAGGAGGTCGTCATAATAAGCTTCCAGGCCGGCCCGGCCGATCTGGGTGATGTTGGACACGCCTTCGACGCCTTTCAGGCGCTTGGCATCTTCTTCATCGATCTGGCCGACATAACCGAAAACCTGAGCGGCCATCATCTTATAAGGATAATAGCGGATCGGCTGGACGTCGACAGAGACGCCAGGCAGGTCATTGCGCTGTTCTTCGATTTTGGTGACGATATCCTGGGTCAAATCATTGGCCAGGACCGTCGGCACATAGGAACTCTTGACTTTCTGGACCTTTTCCCGCAATTTATCTTCGGGCATGTTGAGGATGCCTGCCAGTTTCTGCAGTTCTTCGTCACTCATGCCTTCTTTAGGCGGTACATACGTGACCATGAAGCTCGGCCGCGAGCCGACCAGGATCTGGCCATTGCGGTCGTACATGATGCCGCGCATCGCTGCGATAGGAATAGCCCGCAGGCGGTTCCCTTCGGCCAGAGTGTGGTAATATTCGCCGGCAAAGAGCTGTAAATAGACCAGCCGGCTGACGAGTATGATGAAAATCACGATGATGATCCAGTAGAGATACCGGAAGCGGCCATCTTGATTTTTCTTTTTCAGTAACGCTTCAAGCATAAATTAATCTCCTTCATTTACCAGCGATAGCCGGGAAACCCGTAAAAAGCATCTTCACGGCGCAAGTGCCAGACGATGTGGTCTACGGGCAGGGCCAGGATCCCGTGATAAACAAGCATGGGTATGCTGAATTCCAATAAGTAGGCGGCAATATTGATGTACTGGCCGGCCAGGAAAAGGAAGCCGCAGGTCAGGGCCAGGCCGACTTCCGTCGCGCCCAGGACGATGAGCAGCGTCAGGACCCACTGGTCCTTGTCGATATCCCGGCCCAGGTAGCTGCAGACCAGGGCTACGATGAGGTAGACCAGGAGGTGCATCCCAAAGAAATTGCCGATGATGACGTCCTGACAAAAGCCGCCCAGCAGGGCCGTGATGATGCCGATGCGCTGTCCGTGATGGAGGGCCATGAGGACGACGAAGACGAAGATGAGGTTCGGCTGGCTCACACCGTTAAACATAAAAGGCAGGACAGCGCTCTGCAAAATGAAGACGATGAAAGCCGTCATGATACAGTTCAGTTTCTTCATAAGGCTGCGGCTCCTTTGATCCCTTCTACTTTGTCGCGATTCGTCTGCGGTACGAGTTTCGGCGTAACCTCCGGTTTTTCATAAGACCCGGTGTCGGCCGACTTCAAGATGACGAAGACTTCTTCCAGTTTGGAGAAATCGACGCTGGGACGAATGACGGCATATTTTACGAAATCATTTTCATTCTGATGGATCGACACGATGGTACCGATGGGCAGGCCCTTCGGGTAGATAGAGCCGAAGCCCGACGTGACCAGTGTATCCCCTTCCAGGATATCTGCGTCCTTGGCGATGTTGACGAACTGCGGTTCCGTCGGTACGTTGCCGTTACCGCGGACGACAGAGGATACCCGCGATTCCGGACGCTGGACGATGGCGCCGATGCTCGTCCGCGGGTCGGTCAGGAGCTGGACCCGAGCCGAATGAGGATAGACATCGCTTATGAAGCCGACGACGCCGCTCGGCGTGATGACAGGCATATCCTTTTCGACGCCTTCACCGCTGCCGACGTCGATGATCATCGTATTGGTCCACGTGCCATAGTCACGGGAAATGACGGACCCAGCCAGAAGCTGGTACTGGTTGTGGGACGATTTGAAATTGAGGAGCGCCCGCAGGCGGTCGTTTTCGGCTACGACTTCATCGTAGTCGACAGTCCGGCTCTTGAGGTCGGCATTTTCTTTTTCCAGCGATTCCCATTCAATGCGGTTTTTCAGGCTGATGTCGACAATGTGGATGCTCGACGTCAAGGAGTCCATGACGCGGCTGGCACCGTATTCAAAAGGCGACATGATCGTCATCAGCGGCTTGGTGATGAACGGCAGGGAATCGCGCTGGCGCCAGGCCCAGCCGACAAGCGCAATGACGATGAATAAGATGAGTACGAAGACGACGCTTCTTTTACCGAACGAAAACAATTTTAAAATCTCCTCCTATATATACGCTGAGCCCCTTCGACGAGGGCCGATAACTTATCACGATCCGCGACGGCAATGCCCGTGCCTTTGGCAACGGCCAGTTCCGGTTCCGGGGCCACCATGACCGGCACGCCCAGTTCCTGCGTAAAGAGCTGGTCCATGCCCTTGAGCTTGGCGCCGCCGCCGGTGAGGACGATGCCGTGTTCCATGATGTCCGCTGCCAGTTCTGGCGGCGTTTCCCGCAGGACATCCTTGACCAGGTCGAGGATCTTGATAAGGGGCTTGCCGATGACGTGGTAGAGCTCACTCGATTTGATGGCCATTTCCCGCTGGAGACCGTCGTCGAGGCCGCGGCCCATGAAGTAATAGCCCCGGTCCTCTAAAGGCAGGATCGCCGAACCATTGGTCACTTTCATTTCCTCGATAGTCGTATCGTCCGTGACGATATCGTACTGATAGCGCAGATAATCTTTGATGGCCGCATTGAAATCAAGGCTGCCCAAGTGGAGCGACTTGGAAACGACGATGCCCCCCAGGGACAGCATGGCCACATTAGTCGTACCGCCGCCGATGTCGATGACCATGTTGCCGACCGGGTCATAGACGGGCAGGTTGACGCCGAGGGCAGCCGCCGCTGCCGTTTCGATCAAAAAGGCTTCTTTCGCGCCGGCCTGGTAGACCGCTTCCATGACGGCCCGCTTCTCGACATTCGACGCTGCCGACGGCACGCCGATCATAATGCGCAGGCGCTGGACACTGCGGACGCACTTGCTGAGGATATACCCCAGCATGGTCCGGGTAACACTGTAATCGGCGATGACGCCGTGGACCAGCGGCCGATGGAGCTTCACCGTTTCCGGTGACCGGGATAACAAGTCTTCGGCGGCCCGGCCGACAGCAATGATCTTGCTGTTCCGTTCGTCCGTCGCCATGACCGATGGTTCAGACAGGACGATGCCCCGGCCCTCCACATAGACCTGGGTTGTAGACGTCCCTAAATCAATCCCTATATTTTTAGTTAATGGAGAAAAAATCGAAGCCATAACAAATCCTTTCTATTCCTTTCGCATATTCTGTCTTAGTTGAACAGTCATCAATTCCATATTTTATCACATTGCGCCCCTTTTCGCATTAACTAATTTCAGGGAATGGAAAAAAGGGCCTGTCGCACGTGCGACAGACCCTTTTAAGTGGTTAGCAGCTAGTGGCTAGCGGATGGTCTTTAATTTAAAAGCCATCGCTCCAAACATCAAACTTCAAACAGGGATACCCTACATGTGCATGACAGCCGAAACAGCCACGCGCCCCGTCCCTTACGCGACTTTCAAGCCGGCGCGGTGCAAGGCCATGACGATAGGAGTGATGATGAGGCCCGATACGATGGCTTCCGGGATACCATTGACGGCCGTGATGCCCAGCATGATGTTGATGACATTCATGAAGGGAATACCCTGCGCTTCAGCATAGGGGACGCCGACGATGGCCGTAAAGGACCCGAGGAAGAGAATCGTATGGCAGACCGTCGTCAAGACTGCCGTAATGGCAATACGCCATACTTCGCGGATTTTCAGATGACGATAGATTTCAAAAGCAATGACGCCGATGAGGATGCGCGGTATGATACAGATGAAGGCATCGGCAACGACGTTATACTGAACGGCGAACAAGAGCAAGGCACTTGGCGCCTGTAAAGACCGGATAAAAGAAAAAATGCCGAACATGAAGCCGACAATCATGCCGACCTTGCGGCCTGCCGTCAGGCTGCCGATAATCGTCGGAATATGAAGGATCGTCGCATTCATGATGACCAGCGGAATGAAGCCATAGCCCGTAAGGCCTAAAAAAATCGTAATGGCCGACAAAAAACCGGCAACTGTCAACTGCCGGATCGACAAAAAAGTGCGCTGTGCCGGCATGGTGCCAGCTGCATTCTGTTTTCCCATGATTTTCCTCCGTTCTCGCTCTCTCGCAAGATACAAGTCGCAAACAAGCAAACAGACACAAAAACACGGCCGGTCCGCGCCAGTATCCGCCCGTTCCCGGTACCAATCCGGCGCTGAAAAAGAACCTGCCTTCTGTGTCACGCGTAGTATATCATATTTAGCCAGGCCTTGCCAATAGCAATTGGGAATATTGTGAATTTTTACACGAGCATAATACAAAAGGCGCTGTCGCACGAAGACAGCGCCTTTTTTGAGTTTGAAGTTGAAAGTTTGATGTGGATGGGACAAAATTTAAAAG
>ERZ773178.51-NODE-51-length-113537-cov-20.583837_pt1 | contig 113537 bp, 105 predicted proteins | sample MGYA00580533_ERZ773178 | MGnify/ENA primary metagenome ERZ773178 (study PRJEB29015, sample SAMEA2737859) | human gut metagenome | biome: human gut; feature: human-associated habitat; material: faeces | place: China | collected 2012 ...
CTCAGCTGGGAGAGCATCTGCCTTACAAGCAGAGGGTCATAGGTTCGAGCCCTATTGGTCCCATTTTCATTATAATTTCATAATGATATGCCGCAGTGGCGGAACTGGCAGACGCCCGGGACTTAAAATCCCGTGGGTAGTGATACCCGTACCGGTTCGATTCCGGTCTGCGGCATTAGTAAAAAGTAGGAGAAACGTTGAATTTACAGCGTTTCTCTTATTTTTTTGCTTCAAAAAGTTTGAACACCTTTGAACACTTTATGATGAAATACCAAGATTCTGAAAAGCAAGCCTGTCATTCTTCCTCTTATTGACATTCCGCAAGTAATGCAATGTTGTAGCTGTCTCACTATGCCCCATTAAATAACTAAGGGTTGTAAGATTATTTCCGTCAAAAGCTGTTGAAGCATTGTAAAAGCGGATTTTATGACTGGAATGATAAGGAACACCGGCTTCTTTGCAATATTTCTTCAAACGGCGATTAAAGCTGTCTGTTGTCATAATCTCGCCGTTGGGTTCAAAGACATATATTCCATTTGGATTTAATTCCTTTGCTTTGTGAAGAATTTTAAGTGCTTCGTCTGTAAGGAACTGTTTACGGAATCCATGAGAAGTATTTCCTTTCATTTGATTTACTACTTTTACTTTTCGGCTTGAGAATGTTAAATCATCATTCAATGTACGTTCACAGGTCGCCTGTCTGTGAAGATATACAAGCCTGTTATTGTAGTCAATATCTTCCCAACGGATAGCTTTTGTTTCTCCAACACGGATAAACAGATAGAAAGATAACTGTATTGCAAGAGAATATGGCTCTATGATACACCGAAGATAATTTAATAACTTATGCGTATCATCACGAGAAAATACATTGTCACTTTGTACTTCTACTGGCTTATAGGTAAACTGTTTGAAATTCACATCAGAGACAGGATTATGTGATATAATTTCTTCTTCGATCGCATAACTCATTACTCCATTCAAAACAGAACGGGCATTACTGACTCGCTTGTGCGTGAACTGTCGGTCTTTTGTAGCTTCTCTGAAAAAGCGGATAAGCGTGATTGGTTTGATTTCGCCTATCTTCATTTTAACAAGTTCTGTATCTTTGAAAAATCTATTCCATTCAGATACATACTCTTGAATTGTTTTTGCTTTTACGGAAGTATAATCTCTTTTATACAAAAGCCATTCAACATATAATTCTTCCAGTGTGACATTCTGACGGTTTTCAGCTTTCTGCTTTTCGAGATAAAATCTGATGATTTCTTTTTCAAGGTTCTCTTTACTCTTCCTCTTAACAGGACGGCGTTTGTTAGGTTTGGTTTCATCGGGTAAATAAGTACGCCAGCTTTTTTCTGATTCCGAGTAATAAATTTCATATTTGTGATTCTTCAAGATTTTTTTATTTGCCATAATTTTAAAATCTTTGAAGACTTCATCTGTGCTCATGTTAGCACAGGTGGCTAACGTATTCAATAATGTTATATCTGAAAACGTAACGGGATTATCCATAAGATTCCCCCTTTACGCAAGGATTTTCTTTTTTAATTTTGATGTAGATAACACTGCTGTCCTTTAAGCATGAACCAGTAGATAAGAAAGCGTTGGTATCGTAAATTTGCCTTGTGTATTCTTTCTGAAAGACGATATTTTCTTTTTGTAAGTCATGTAAAATGTCTTCGGTCAGCATGACTTTTGTTTCGTGTGGAACTTTCAGATTTTGAGATTTAAAAAAGGCTTTTTTCTTATGTTCTTTCAAATCAAGGTCTTTTCCAAAATACTTGCTAAGATAACGACCTCTGTTTTCTTTGCTGTCTACATCAATGCGATTGATTTTAATAAATCCATGTGACCATAAATTCTGTAATTTTTCTTTTGCTATATACGGAAAATCAAAGAAAATAACATGATAATGGATTGCTCCACGCTTCTGTTTCTCCCACGTTGCAAGGTATTTTAATAACTGGGTTTTGGTATGATACAAATAATAATTTAATCGCTGGATAAAATACTTAAATTCTCTGTTGGTTATCAGGATTTCCTGAATGTTTTCTTTAAATGTCAGTGTTACAAATTTTGTTCTGTTATCAAAGTTGCAGTCAACAATACGGGCAATATCCCAACGAGCCTGTTCGTAATGCTTCTGCTTGCGTTTTAAACTGTCATATTGCTTATGAGCTGACATTTCATCAAATTTTTTTCGGTTACTTATGTCTGTTAAATCTGCCTTTTCTTTCGAGTGAATAAAAATAGGGTTTTCGTAAATATATACTTCTTTTGTAGTAGGAGTTTCAATGATTTTCGTATTGTATGCAAAACACTCTTTTGTTTTGCTCACGAATATCACCTCATATCCCAATTTTTGTAATGAATGTTCCGATTGTTTTCGGAAGATGTTGTTTTATATATCAAGTATAGAGGTCAGCCAGTTCAGCACCTATGACGTTGTCCGGCACTGACTGGCTGACATAGTAGGGAAATTATTTCATTTCCACTTTTCTGATATTGGAAGCTTCTGCTTTGACAGAAAGACGTCCATTATAGAGACTAGCCCAAGTATGTAAGCCATCAAATGAGACTGGAATCTGCCCTTTTTGTTCAAGTTCCTCGTTGGTAACAATCGCTGTGTTGGCTTTAATGCCTACTTTGACTTTCTCAAACTTTAATTTTGGAAGAAGAACTGTATAGTAGAATCCTAATTTTTCTTTTGTAGAAAAGTCTATCCAGTCGGAAACTTCTACTAACTGAAATTCCTCTTGCAGTTTGTCTGGATTTAAAATAAAGTCATTTCCTCTAATCATCGTTTCACCTCCTTACAGATATCTGATTATCAGATATTAAGATAATCTTATGATAAAACAAGCGTTGCAGAATGTCAATAGAAAATATCTGAATATCCGATAAAAAGATTGACAGAGAAAATTTGATGAAATATAATGTGCTTATAAAGGAGGTTCGCTATGAATAAAATAAAAGAATTGCGGAAAGAAAAGAATATAACCGTTGCGGAACTTGCAAAAGAATTAGGCATTTCACAAAGTATGCTTACGAACTATGAAAATGGAAACGGAACGCCGAGAGATGAATCTATATGGGAAAAATTATCACAGATATTCGGCGTGAGTAAAAGCCACGTTATGGGATTAACTACGGATATTGAAACAGCAAATAAGACAAAACAGTTGAAAGTGGTTGTGGATACATCTCAGCCGATCTCAATACAACCGAAGAATCAGACAGACCTTGATGTATTGATAAAACTGGATTTGATAGACAGTGAAGACATGGAAGAAGTGTCAGAATTTCTTGATAAACTGTTGGCACAGGAGAAATATGAGGGACGGAGAGAATCAAACGTTAAATATGTCGTTGAGTAGAAAATGCTTTTCAGCCGTCCACTTGCCCAGTCGACCCGCCGCCCTGTTAGGAACCGTCGCACTGGGCATCCTTGCGGAACGTTAGTTTGCGAAAATACGAACAAAAGAATATAAGGAGAGGGAATAGCCGATACTACTTCAAAAGCAGTAATAGAGTGCTATTCTTTTTTATTATATTCAATGGTTGTAGTTCGGAATGGTTTGCTATTATTGTGCAAGTAATAAGTTGGATAATAGAGCTTGATTTCTAAGGTGGTAGGCGTACCATTGATTTTGTTATGTTCATTTTCAATGTCTTTGATTAATCCATCAATTTCCCAACATTTGTAAACAATTACAGTCAATTCAGTATCTCTGGTATCTGCACTGCTAAAGGATATGCTGTTAGTAATATGATAGTCCGGCAGTCTGAGATAATTATAGAGAACGGTCAGTAAACAGAGCATTGTGATTGTTGCTATGATTTTCTTTTTCATGTACATACCTCTTTTGTGTTATTAACAAGGGACTGACTATATAGTACCTCACTATATAGTGAATTACTACATAAAGATTTAATAAATATACTTTATGTAGAGGTGCGGAACATGAATTATGGACATTTAGAATTAAGAATAGAAGAACTGTTACAAGAAAAAGGTATCAGTAAGAATATGATTTGTAAGGAACTCGATATCCCAAGGTCAAATTTCAATAGATATTGCAGAAATGAATTTCAAAGACTGGATGCAAATTTAATCTGTAAACTATGCAACTATTTTGAATGTGAAATTGGTGAGTTAATTCGATATGTAAAAGAATAAAGTGATAAATGGGTATGCGGAAATAAAAAATATTCGCATACCTTTTTAATTGAATATTTTATAAAATGGAATTATACTGTGAATAACATGAAACAGAGAAATCAAAGTTTGAAGCGGAGGTATGTATTATGAATATAGGATTTTGGTCGTGTATAATTTTGGTAATACCATTTCTGATTATAGGTGTGTTATTTGCGATTTTTAAGGAAAAAGCAGCAAAATTTGTTTCAGGATTTAATTCATTTTCTAAAGAAGAACAGGCATTGTATGATAAAGCTCATATCTCTCGTGATATAAGAAATCAGTGCTTTATGTGGGCTATTATAATGTTGGCAGGAGCATTATTATCCTGCTTTTTAACCCCATATATAGCTATACCAACCTATATTATTTGGTTAGTTCTGTTTTTTAGAGAAGTCCACTTTGATAATCATAAAGCGTTTGAAAAATATTTATTAAAGTAAATTCAAGTTTGGAGAATTGAGAAAATCGGAAGTTTACAGTGAGGTGAAAGAGGTTGAATTATGTAGAATATGGAAAAGAAAACAGCGATGTAATTATCCTCTTACACGGAGGCGGTTTATCATGGTGGAATTACAAAGAGGCTGCTGAAAGACTTCAAACAGATTATCATGTGGTTTTGCCTATATTAGATGGTCATGCAGGATGTGATAAGCAGTTTACAACGATAGAGAATAATGCTTTGGATATTATAGAATTTGTAAATAGCAAATTGGGCGGTTCTGTTTTAATGATGGGAGGACTATCGCTTGGAGGGCAGATTTTGCTTGAAATTTTATCTCAACGCAAAGATATATGTAAGTATGCAATAGTGGAAAGTGTACTTGTGGTACCTTCAAAATTTACATATTCTATGATTAAACCGGCGTTTGGAAGTTGCTATGGCTTAATAAAGTATAAGTGGTTTTCAAAATTGCAATTCAAATCACTACGAATAAAGTCAAATTTGTTTGATGAATATTACAAAGATACTTCTGCTATTAGAAAGAGTGATATGATTGCCTTTTTACAGGAAAACTCAGTATATTCACTAAAAGATGGCATTGGAGAGTGTGAAGCAACCGTTCAAATTTATGTTGGAGAAAAAGAAAAGCAATCAATGAAAAAATCTGCTAAAATCATTCATGAAAAATTGCAGGATAGTTTTATACAAGTTCTTCCTAATATGTATCATGGAGAGTTTTCGATAAACCACGCAGATGATTATGTGAGAAAACTATTAGAAATAGTAAAGCGAAGGTAACTTTCAGTCTTAAGCAGAGACTGAAAGCAACAGAAGATTTGAATTTATGGAGAAGACAATGATGAATAAAAAGACACAAAAAATAGGAGTGATTTGTTCAATTGTACAGATTATATTAAGCATAATATGCTTGATTTATAGTGCGATAAATCAAGAAAATATTATAATGTGGGTATTGTTTTTATGCTCTGGAATTTTATCGTTAAGCTCGAATATTAGTAGAAACAATAAAAAAGAAGACGAGTGAGGAAGTGCAAATTCCAGCTTGTCGATGTATAGACAAAACTAGTAACGGGTAGACCTCATCAATTTACCCGCTTTTTTTACGCCTTCTATTTAACTATGAGCAGTGTTTTGGAGGTTTCCGTGATGATGGTTTGTCCAAGTTGTAAAAAGAGAAGACCTTCAGCAAAAGCACCTGCATCTAAGAATATCTGTGATTACATCTCGAACGCCTAAGAACAAAGAGACTTAATGTTTCTTTGTTTTTTATGTTTACTCAGAGAATACTCTAAACAAACACGAGAAGGAGTCTTTGTAGTCTAATTCTAGGCTACGTTACCCGTTTTTAGTTTCACCGTTACAAGTGAGTATTACCCGTTCTTACTTTAACGGTTTGTGTTCTGTCTCGCTAAATGCACAGCTTAGTTTAACATCGACCTGCGGGCAGAATTTGCTAAATGCACGGCTTAGTTTCTATATGCACGTTATAGTTTAACGATGACATTTGAATTAGGATAGTTTTATCATAATTTTTTTCTTTACAAGTGATATATTATACTGTTATACACTGTTATATAGAAGGTGATACAATGATTATTATCAATAATAGTTCAATGATTCCTATTTATGAACAGATTGTGAATCAAGTGAAACAAAATATTGTGGATGGTAAGTTAAAAGAAGGAGATGCTTTACCGAGTGTTCGTGGTCTATCAAAAGATTTAAAAATATCGGCTTTAACTGTTAAAAAAGAATATGACATATTAGAAGCGGATGGCTTATGTAGAACAGTTCAAGGTAAGGGTTCGTTTGTGTTGGGGGTAAATCCTGGCTTGGTACATGAGCAGCGTGTAGTTGAAATCCAAAAGGATTTAGAGAAGGTACTTGATAAAGCGAAATCTTATGATTTGTCAAAGGATGAAATTAGAGATTTATTTGAAATCTTGATGGAGGAATAAGAATATGCGATTTGTAAAGACATATAATGATTTTAAATTGGATTGTAAACTTGAATTAAAGCCAGGAACAATAACGGCTTTGATTGGTCGTAATGGCTCTGGTAAGACAACTTTATTTAAGTTGTATCTTGGTTTGATTGAAGATGATGATAAACATACAAATCAAGTGAATAAAGAAGAAATTGGTGTTGTATGGAATGATTCGAGTTTTTGTTTGGTTTTAAATGTTCTTGAAATTAAAAAGATTCTAATGTATTCCTATAAACATTTTAATTGTGATTATTTTAATTCTATGATTTCTCGATTTGAATTGGATCCAAAGAAACCACTAAAGGAATATTCTACGGGTATGCTTTCAAAACTGAAGATCATTATTGCGACAAGTCTTCATGCGAAAACTTTATTGTTAGATGAACCAACGAGTGGTTTAGACGTGATTGCACGAAATGAAGTATTAGATTTGTTGCGGGATTATATGGAACAAAATGAAGAGACTTCTATACTAATTAGTTCACATATCGCAAGTGATTTAGAGGGTTTGTGTGATACATTTTACTTTATTGAAAAAGGAAAAATCATTCTGCAAGAACAGGATTTAGAATCTTATGCATTATTAAAGGGTGTAGATGAAACTGTGGATTTAAGCTATGCATTAAAAAGGATAGGCACGACGTATCTTACAAATGAAAGACAATTTTATGTAGAAAACTATCCAAATCTAGTCATTGAAAAAGCACATATTGATGATTTGATGGAATATATGATCAAGGGGGAAACTATATGAAGGGTTTGTTAGTCAAAGATTTCTTGTTGATGATAAAAAGTAAGGCAGTCATATTGTTTATGTTGTTCATTGGAATCGTTGGTGGGATAAATGATATTTCATTTGCGACAGGCTATATTTTGATGGTTCTTGCGATATTAAGCTTATCTACAATTTCGTATGATGAAGCCAATCACGGCTTAAAGACTTTGTTTACGTTACCTATTTCGAAATCGGATTATGTGAAAGAAAAATATTTATTTTCTTTGATTATTACGGGAATTGGTTTTGCGTTAGTCGCAATCTTAAATTGTTTTAGTAAAAGTGGTTTCATGGAAACATTTATAATCGTATCAACAGCTTTGTTCTTGTTAGCGATATCTTTGCCTTTTCAATTAAAGGAAGGCAACGAAAAAGGAAGAATTGTATTGTTTGTGGTTGTGCTTGGATGTACCTTCTTATTTGCTTTCTTAAATCAATTTATTCCTAAATTCTTTGAATCGATTGAATCATTACTGAACACATTAGATCCTACAATGTTTAGTGTAGGTTTATTGATTACAAGTTTTATTCTATATTTTATTTCCATGCTGATTTCAATTCGAGTATACAAAAACCGTGTTCTTGATTAATTCACCAGTTTATCTACAATGTGATTGATGATATTCGCAATTTCTTCACAAGATTCAATACATCCTGCATCGATCCATTGTTGAATCGTGGCTAGAGATCCAAAAAGGATGTAGTTTTTGATGTATGGATCGTTTTGTGAGAATTGTTCAAGCTGATTGTTGATGGAATCGAGTGCTAGAACTTGTTTGGGAAATTCATTGTCGACATTGCATTCAAAAAAGATTTTGATGGTTTCTTTATTGGATTTTAAAAATTGGAGTAATTGGATAAAAGAAGTTTCTTTTGGCTGATCATTTAATTGTTCATTGATCAATTGAATGACTTCTTGTTCCATTTCTTTAATGACATCATATTGACTTCCATAATATTTATAAAAGGTGGAACGATTGATATCGGCCTTTTCACATAAGCTAGAAATGGTAATCTTATTGATGTCTTTTTCTTTTAAGCATTCAAATAAAGCTTCTCGGATACATCTTTTTGTTATTTGTATTTTTCTATTCATAATCAACACCTGTTGCTTTCATAACAATATGTTAAAATCAGTCGATTGAAAAATCAAGAGATAATTTTTTATAATTAACTTAAATGGAGGGCTATTTATGCTTCAATGTAAAAATATTATGAAAGATTATGTTTCAGGAGATGAAATTGTACATGCATTAAAAGGTGTATCACTTTCTTTTCGTGAACATGAATTTGTTTCAATACTTGGACAGAGTGGATGTGGCAAGACTACATTTCTAAATATTATTGGTGGTTTAGATCATTATACTTCTGGTGATTTAATTATCAATGGAAAAAGTACAAAGGATTATAGTGATAAAGACTGGGATACATATCGTAATCATCAGGTTGGTTTTGTGTTTCAATCTTATAATCTGATCATGCATCAAAGTGTTTTAAGTAATGTAGAATTGGCTTTAACACTGACAGGCGTGAATAAGGAAGAGAGAAGAAAAAGAGCAATAGATGCTTTAAATAAGGTTGGACTTTCGGATCAAATTCATAAAAAGCCAACCCAGATGTCGGGTGGACAAATGCAGCGAGTGGCCATTGCCCGTGCTATTGTCAATAATCCAGATATTATTTTGGCAGATGAGCCAACCGGGGCTTTGGATAGTGCAACAAGTGTGCAAATTATGGAGATTTTAAAGGAAATCTCAAAAGATAAGCTTGTCATTATGGTTACCCATAATCCGCAATTGGCAGATGAATATTCGAGTCGAATTATTCGCTTAAAGGATGGTTCTTTAGTATCGGATTCTAATCCTTTTAATGAACAAGAAATGAATGTGGATACGAGTGTGTTAAAAAGACCTGGCATGTCTTTTAAAATGGCTTGTTCATTAAGTTTAAATAATTTAATGACAAAAAAGGCACGAACATTTTTAACCTCTTTTGCCGGAAGCATTGGTATTATTGGAATTGCTTTGATCATGTCATTATCGCATGGTATGCAGTCTTATATTGATCAAATGGAAAATGATACTATGGCCAGTTATCCGATTGAGATTCAGGCTAATTCAAGTGATATGTCTACGTTAATGACAACGATGATGGGCATGAAGAAAAAGGCAGAAGAACATAAGGATTCTAAAATCTATTCTCGTCCTTATGTGGAGGATGTATTAGAATCTTTATCAAGTTCAAAGAAGAATAATTTATCGGCATTTAAATCGTATATTGAAAGTAGTAAGGGTAAAGAATTTAGAAAGACAGCGAAGGCAATTGAGTATGATTATAATTTAAATTTACAAGTTTATAATGAAAATACAGATTCTGGTTTAGTGCAGGTATCACCAAATGGTTTATTAGATAAATTAGGAATGTCGGATATGATGTCGATTCAATCGCAATTCATGGATTCGAGTGCTATGACCAATGATCAAGTATGGCTTTCTTTACCCGAATCGAAAAAGCTTCGAGATGATGAATATCAGCTTGTCGAAGGTAAGTGGCCAACAAACTATAATGAGGTGGTTTTAGAGGTCGATGAAAATAATGAGATTACCGATTATGCGCTTTATTCTTTGGGATTGTTAGATCAGGATGAATTGGTTAAGAATTATCAAAAGATTTTAAATGGAGAGACGGACAAGATTTCAAAGACAAATCTAAAATCTTATAGTGTGGATGATATCTTAAATTTGAAGTTTAGATTGGTTCTAAATAGCGATTTATATCAAAAGGTAAATGGTTTATGGATCAATCAAAGTGAAAATGAATCGTATATGCAGGATGTTGTTTCTAAGAGTCCTGAAATTAAGGTGGTTGGAATTATTAAGCCAAGTGAATCCACGGTTTCACAACCAACAATGGGTGGCGTGTATTATACAAAGGCTATGGAAGAGTATGTAACTTCTAAGACGGAGAATGCTCAAATTGTAAAAGAACAAAAATCAAATCCAAATATCAATATTTTTACACAGACTGAGTTTGCGTCTGGTCAAAAGATGAGTATGTCTAATCTTACAAATGAGCAGATGATGCAGCTTTCAAGTATGTCGCAAGAAGAATTGATGAATTACATGAATACGTATAATGAGAATATCAATGCGACATATGATTCAAATTTGACTAAACTTGGTGTTGTAGATTACTCAAATCCGACAAAGATTTCTTTATATGCATCAAGTTTTGATGGAAAAGAAAAATTGGGTGATTTGATTACTTCTTATAATAAGAAGCAGACAAAGAGCAATGTGATCACATATAATGATTTTATTGGAACGATGTTAAGTTCAGTAACAAGTGTTGTAAATATCATTAGTTATGTTTTGATTGCCTTTGTATCTGTATCGCTCATTGTATCAAGCATCATGATTGGTATCATTACGTATATTTCAGTATTGGAGCGCACAAAAGAGATTGGTATCTTACGCTCAATTGGTGCTAGTAAGAAAGATATTACGCGTGTATTTAATGCAGAAACATTCCTTATTGGATTGATTAGTGGTGTATTAGGCATATTGATTACACTTGTATTGAATGTTCCAATTAGTGTGGTCGTTGAGAATATGACAGGTGTTGCGCATATTGCCAAGTTACCTGTCAATGGAGCTGTATTCTTGATTTTCATTGATTTAGTATTAACGATTCTTGCAGGATTGATTCCATCCAAGATTGCGAGTAAAAAAGATCCTGTAGAGGCATTAAGAAGTGAGTAATCACTTCTTTTTTGGTATAATACCTGCGAGGTGATTTCATGATTCGAAAAGGAACAATTGAAGATGCTGAAATATTATCTAAGGTAGAAGCAACTTGTTTTCCACCCAATGAAGCAGCAACTTCAAAAGAGATTCAGGAAAGATTGAATGTATATGCGAATCATTTTCTTTTATTGTTCGAAAAAAATCAATTGATTAGTTTTATCGATGGGTTTTGTACAAACCAAAGAGATTTAACGGATGAAATGTATAGTGATGCGTCGATGCATGATGAAGATGGGGACTGGCAAATGATATTTGGATTAAATACATTGCCGGATTATCAAAGACAAGGATATGCCGCGAAGATCATGTGTGCAATGATTGATTTGGCTAGACAAGAAAACCGAAAAGGGTTAGTGTTAACTTGTAAAGATAGATTGGTGCCTTACTATAGTAAGTTTGGATTTAAAAATGAGGGTGTATCCTCAAGTGTTCATGGTGGTGTAGTGTGGTACCAAATGCGATTGGAGTTTTAAAGATGAATATAATAAATATGGTAAAGAAATATCAAAAGAAAAAAAAGAAACAAGCTGTAAAAGAAGAAATGAAACAGATGATTCCTACGTTAAGAGGTCAATTGAATGAAGTAACTTCTAGTTTGGATGAATTAAATGGTCTTCTTAAAAAGATTACGCGTTCATGAAGTCAAAGATTTATTTAGCTATCGATTTAAAGTCTTTCTATGCTTCTTGCGAATGTGTATCTAGAGGATTGGATCCTTTAACTACAAATTTAGTTGTTGCGGATGCTTCTAGAACAGAAAAGACAATATGTTTGGCTGTATCGCCTTCTTTGAAACAGTATGGAATTGGTGGAAGGTGTCGTTTGTTTGAAGTGAATCAAAAGGTAAGAGATGTGAATGCCAAAAGGAAAAAGGGGTTTTTGCGTTTTGATGGTAAATCGAGTGATGATGAAATTTTAAAGCAGAATCCTAGATACGAAGTTGACTTTATTGTTGCACCTCCTAGAATGAAATACTATTTGGATATCAGTACACAAATTTATAATATCTATTTGAAATATATTTCAAGTCAGGATATCCATGTATATTCCATTGATGAAGTGTTTATTGATGCGACGCCATATTTAAATACGTATCATTTAACACCCAAAGAGTTCGCAATGAAAATGATTTTAGATATTTATGAAACAACTGGCATCACGGCTACGGCAGGTATTGGTACGAATTTATATCTTGCCAAGGTGGCCATGGATATTGTGGCCAAACATAAAGATCCAGATGAAAATGGGGTTCGTGTTGCGGCTTTAAATGAATATAGGTATCGTAAATTGTTGTGGAATCATAAGCCTTTGACTGATTTTTGGCGTGTTGGAAAAGGGTATGAGAAAAGATTGCATAAACTAGGTATTGATACAATGGGCAAGCTTTGTGCCTTTAGTTTAGAACATGAGGATGTTTTGTTTAAGACATTTGGTGTAAATGCCGAACTATTGATTGATCATGCGTGGGGGTATGAACCTTGTACGATTGAAGATATCAAGGCATATAAGCCAGAAAAGAATAGTATAGGTTCGGGACAAGTCTTATCTTGTGGGTATGAAAAAGAAAAGGCTAAGATTTTAGTCAAGGAAATGGTGGAATCTTTAGCTTTAAGTTTGGTGGAGAAGCATTTGGTGACAAATAAAGTGGTTCTTACTATTGGTTATGAAGTAAATGCGGATTATACGGGTGAAACGATGGTTGATTTTTATGGACGTGTTTTGCCGAAAAGCTTAAATAAAATTGTTCATTTACCTCAAAAGACAAATGCGAATTCAATTCTAATTCAAAATATATTGGATGTATATGATCGGTATGTGGATTCTAGTTTATTGGTGCGAAGAATCAATGTGGCGGCTGTTGAAGTGATAGATGAAAAGAATCGTGGCTTTGAACAGATGGATTTATTTTCAAATGTGGATGAAGAAGAATTAAAGAAGGAAAATGATCTTCAAAAGGTGACTTTAAAAATAAAGAATAAATATGGTAAGAATTCGATCTTAAAGGGAACGGATTTTGAGAAGGGTGCCAAGGCAAAAGAGCGAAATGCGCAGATTGGAGGGCATAAGGCATAATGGATGAAAGATGGTATACAATGGATCGCCCTAAAAGTAAATATCCAAAGATGTCTATGTCAGATCGTGCCGCTCAATTTGCACCTTTTGCAGCTTTAACAGGTCATAAAGAGGCGATATTGGAGCAACAAAGAACAACTCAGACAAAACGCATTTTATCAAATGAAGAAAAGCTTGAAATCAATGAGAAAATCATTGAATTGATGAATTTGAAATCAAAATGCAGAATTATATATTTTGAAAAGGATAAGACAAAAAGTGGTGGTCAGTACATGGAGAGTGTTTTATCTTTTAAGCGTATAGATGAATTGAATAAGGTGTTATATTTTAAAGAGAATATTCAAATACAAATAGATGATATTGTAGATATTGAAGTATTGGAAAAGTGATGCTTATATATATTCATACGCATTATGCGGATGAACTTTCTTTAAAAGATATTGCGGATGCAGGAACGATGAGTATTGCACAATGCAATCGTTGTTTCAATAAGATGTTAAATGTAACGGAAATATCTGAAGTGTTGGATTTAATAATGTGACACATTTTATTCAGGTGTTTAAAAAGGTGTATGGCATATCGCCAAAGAAGTATCGAATGATGGAGGGACAAGATGAAAAGGGCAATTGAAGAAATCTTAAAGTTTAATGAAGAAAGAGATTGGGATCAATTTCATAATCCGGAAAATTTAGCTAAATCGATTAGTATTGAGGCAGGAGAGTTGTTGGAATGCTTTCAATGGAATAATGAGTATGATAAGCAACATGTTTGTGAAGAACTGGCAGATGTGATGAATTATTGTATTTTAATGGCCAACAAACTAGGTGTGGATATGGAAGAGATTTTGTTGATGAAATTAGAACAAAATAAGAAAAAATATCCTGTAGAAAAGTGTAAAGCATCTTCTAAAAAGTACACAGAACTGATAGAATAAGGGTATGTTAGATGTCGAGCGATTACAATTCTTAGATTTATATAGTTTTGAACTACGATTGGATTATTTTGAGAAGATTTTAGAGTTTACGAGTTCTTCTTATTCCTTTTATTGGTTAGAGGCCATATTAAATTTAATGATTTATAAGGATACAATTGAATTTGATGAAATCTTAGATGAAATGATTTCTTTAGCCTATGAGGATGTGGTAGAAAAAGGGTATCACTTGGGTCCGTTGATTCATCAAAAGCGTACAAACGCATTGGAAAATGCGATTTTAAGCATCCAAAAGTATTTGCCTGAAAATTGTTCGAAACAAGAAATTATTATTTGTGTGAAACAACACGATGAAGATTTAAAGGAATATAAGAAACTATTGATCATGCAGACACCATATCGTTTATTATCTAGTTTTTTGGTGGATGTAGGTGGTAATGATCCAATTTGGAATCGGCCTAAGGATATTATAGAAACAATTAAAGATTATAATGAAAAATATAGACTTCCATATATCATAGAAAATGACAGGGGCCTTAAAAGAAGAGTTATTGTTCAACCAGAATGGAGAGATTTCTTAATGACTAATTATCGTGTCATTATGGAATGGGTCCATGATGAAAAAATCAAGTATCTTGAAAAGCGTAAGATTGAAGAAAGTGCATCATAGATGATGTGCTTTTCTTTTGGTTAAAATAAAAAAGTCTATAGCTAGACTTACTTTTGTTTGTGTCTTAAGTACATAGCGTAAAGTAATTTCATGAATGCACTAAGTACTAAAAGTCTTCCTAAGAGTTCTAACATTATATTAATGCATATCCTTTCTGTTCTTCATATATATTACATGATTTGTATATTAAGATAAATTAAAATTTCGAGTATAAACGGAGTGCTTAAATGGTAAAAAATAAAAACTCCTTTATGTAAAGGAGCAATTGTCAGATGGTAGCGCGTACGGGATTCGAACCCGTGATACAGCCTTGAGAGGGCTGTGGCTTAACCGCTTGCCGAACGCGCCATGTGCTTAAGTATTATAGCACAAAATAAAAGAGAAGTATAGACTTCTCTTATAATTCTGCAATCAAATCGCATAAGTTTTTATAGGCTTTTTGAAAAGATTCTAGATTTAATTTTTCTTCTGGTGTATGACAACCTTCGGCAATAGGACCATATGTGATGATATCTAAATCTGGAATCAATCCTTTTAGAATTCCCGTTTCCATACCTCCGTGGGATGCCTCGGTTTCCATTTCTATGCCTTGTTTTTTTAAGATTTCTTTTAATGTATCTCTTAATGGGCTATTAGCTTCATAGTTCCATCCACAGAAGTTTGTATCTTCATGTTCAGATGCATGACATAATTGTGCAATCATGTTGATCTTATTTCCTAATTCATCCTTCATAGATTCTAATGGGGAACGAATGCAGAATGCACATTTTACAACATTGTCTTCTGTTCTTAGTTTACCTAAGTTAAGGGAAGCTAGTGTTAATCCTTCAATGGCCATCGATTTATGCTGCAAACCATTTGGTAGTAAGTAGTATAGTGTAATCAATTCGTTTGTATCTTTTGAAGTAAAGGCTTTAGTGGCTTTGTCTGTTTCTTCCAATTGAATGTCGAGTTTACTATCACTAAATTCAAATTCTGTTTTTAAATCTTTTACGATAGAATCAATATTTGGCTTAATGTCTGAAACGAAAGTTGCTTCAGCTTCTCTAGGAATCGCATTTTCTTTCAATCCACCATTTACAGATACGATTTGAAGATCTTTTAATGTTTGTAGAACTCTAAATAAGATTTTAATGGAGTTACCCTTTTCTTGATCAATGCAAGCACCTGAATGACCTCCATCTAATCCTTTGACAATAAGTTTATAGGTTGGTTTATTTACTTCTTCAAACGTGCATGTTTTATCGACATAGGCATAGCGACCACCACTTGTTGTGGTACAAGTACTAATTTCACCACCACCATCAAGACCAATCATCTTTTTGGCATTGAAGTATTCTTTCTTTAAATGGATAGATCCTAATAGACCTACTTCTTCTTGTACAGTAAATACACATTCTAGATTTGGATGTTTTAGAGTGTCATCACTAAGAATGGCCAACATGTAGCTAACTCCAAATCCATCATCGGCACCTAATGTTGTTCCTTTGGCTTTTAACCATCCGTCTTCAATATATAAATTTAAAGCATCGGTTTCAAAGTCAAAATCGACATCCTTGTTTTTTTCACATACCATATCCATATGCGCTTGCAACATAACTGTATCGTGATTTTCATAGCCTGGTGTAGCATTTTTATAAATAATCACATTATTCATGTCATCACGAACATATTTAAAATTATGTTCCTTCGCAAATTTTTCTACATAGTCTGCGATTTTTTCTTCATGAAAAGATCCATGAGGAATCTTTGAGATTTCTTCAAAATATTTGAAGATTGGGACATTTTCATCTAATACACTCATTGTTTGTACCTCCATTTGATTAAAAATAGTATAGTACAAAAAATGAGAGACGCAAGTCTCTCACTATTGAATATTGATATATCTTGTTTCTTCTTCATGCTTTACAGGTTTTGTAGGCAATAAGATAAATAATTCACCATTGTCAAAACGAGCTTTGATATCCTCTTGTTTGTAGCCTTCACCAATATAGAAAGAACGAGAATAAGTTCCAGTAAATCTTTCTTGACGAAGCACACGCGTATCTTCTTTGTTGATATTACGAGTAGCTGAGATCTTTAAGTAGCCATCTTTTAGTTCAATTTGAATATTTTCTTTTTGAATCCCACAAACCTCCATGCAGATTTGATAATATCCATCCTTTTCATAAATGTCTGTTCTTAATACAGTATTTGTATCTTGTTTTTTAGTATCGTTGAAAAAGTCATCAAAATAATTAGGGTAATAGCGCATATTGAATCCTCCTTAGCACTTATATCATTTAACTGCTAATATCATAATACAAACGTTTGGCACAGTCAATAGCTGAGTGCTAAAAATTTTGTCGCTTGTTTCTAGTACACTTTTCTGCATCAATAGCCAAGACAAACATAAGTGCATCCAATGCATTTTCTGGATCTTTAACATCAATGACATAAGTATCTGTAAAATTAAATATTTCTTTACGAATAATCGCTACAGTATCATAGCTTTCATCCACAATTGTATAATTCCATTCAGAAAGAGTTCCATCAATATGCCATCCATTATAGTCAATGTTGTAATGTGGAGTAAAGAAAGATAATTCTTTTGATAGACATCCTATATATTCATTATTCTTATAGATTTCAAATTTAGGAAGTAAAGTCATCACCTTTTCTAATACAGTACCCACTTCATTTCCATTTTGATCATAAATGACTAGTTTATGTCCCCAAGAAAGTTTTCCTTCGACTTGATATATGATTTGACCATCTTCGTTGTATATATCATAACTGTCAAACCAGGAAAAGAATCGTTGCTTAAATAATAGTTTCATAATATCACCACCACATAAATTATAGCATTGAATATATTTAAGGTTTATTTAAGTTTGAATCGGTATACTCACTTACGAAATAGGTGATTATACTTTTCATGCCCTTAGAATAATCATGCCTATTTCTTTTTTTTGACAATTTTTAAATTCTTAAGAAAACTTAAGGAAATCTTAAGAAAAACATAATACAATATTTTCGAGGTGAATTTGTTATGAAGAAAAAACTTGGAAATATATTGATTTTTGTGCTGATTATTGGACTCACGATTGGATATGGAATTTATAAAGATAATCAATCAAAAGTCACAGTCAACAAAATCTATACGATGGAATATCAAGAACAGGCATTATCGGATTTAGAAAATGAAAGAGGAAATGGAAACTATAGACTTCAAAATATATTTATGAAATACAATCCTTTTTCAACCAATACACAATCGATGTATGTTTATTTTAATACATCCAAAGCGGCTAAAATTACATATACAGTAAGTTGCAGCGATTATGCAGATTTTACAGCTACGGCATATCAAGCTAAAACCTATCAGAAGGAACATGAGTTTCAATTGATTGGTTTGATTCCTGATTGTACAAATACCATCACAATTACAGCTACGTATAAGGATGGTACAAGTCAAAGCATAAGTACAAATTATACAATGGGATCTCTTTTAGGTGATGAAGATATACAACTTAAACAAGTGTCTGGTTCTAAACAAGATTTAGGCAATGGTTTATATACACTATTAGGAAATGATGCCGATGATCAAGACTTTGTCTATATGTATGATACAAATGGCGTTTTGCGTGGGGAAATTCCCATTATTGGATATCGTTCTCATCGCATGTTGATACAAAATCAAACATTATATATGAGTGTATCAACACATCGAATGGCAGCTATTAATCATTTAGGCAGGATTGAACACATTTATAATTTGGGCAATTATATAGTTCATCACGATTATCAATTTGATCAGGATGGAAATTTGATTTTATTAGCCACAAATGAAGAAAAGAATAGTGTAGAAGACTGCATTATTAAATTGGATATAGAGACGGAAGAAGTAAGTGAATTATTAGATTTAGAAGATTTGTTTAAAAGCTACAAAGAGAGTACGGATCATAAAGAAGGTTCAAAATGGGATTGGATGCATATCAATACACTTCAATATCTAAGTGATGATAGTGTCATTCTTTCTTCTCGAGAAACAAGTTCAATCATTAAAATCAATGATGTAAGCACAAATCCAAGTATTGATTATATTATTGGAAATGAAGATTTCTGGAAAGACACAGACTATACAAAGTATTTATATACAAAAGAAGGAGATTTCTTAACAAGTGGAGGACAACATACCGTAACATATATGGAGGATGATGCATTAGAATCTGGTCAATACTATCTATACATGTTTGACAATAATTTTGGATATTCTAAGACAAGAAAAGACTATGATTGGACGGTAAATGAAGGGATTCAAACAAGTATTACAGAAGGAACAACATCGTATTACTATCAATATTTAGTGGATGAAAACGAAGGTACATATACATTGGTCAATTCATTTGAAGTTCCATTTAGTGCTTATGTATCGAGCGTACAAAATCTATGTAATCATATTGTCGTAGATTCAGGAATTGCAGGACTTCTATCGATTTATGATACGGATGGAAATCTTGAACAACAATTCAGTATCAAGAAAAATGATCGTTTTATTTATCGAATCTATTATTATGATTATAAAGGATATTATTTTAGTTAGAGAGCAATCTCTAACTTTTTTTAAGCCAATTTTAAGTGTTGTTTAGTATGTTTTATATATGACATATAAAGAATTTTATGGATCTGACTATGATCAGTTTAAGAAAGTACTCGATTCTGTTTTAAATACGATTCATTCGAGTGTATTAGCTTGTATACAATATACGACTTCTAGAATTAAGTCACCAGAAAGTGTTATGAAAAAGATAGGTAATGAATATTCTTTGCTTCATGATATTATTGGCGTTCGCATCATTTGTTCGTTTGTGGATGAAATCTATGAAGTAAAAGATTGGATTAATTCTAGTTTTGAAGTGGTGGAAGTAAGAGACTATTTAAGCCATCCCAAACCCAGTGGTTATCGTAGTCTACATGTGATTATTAAAGTAGATGGATGTTTAGTTGAAATTCAAGTACGAACGATCGCATTAGATTTTTGGGCAAATCTAGAACATCAAATTCATTATAAGAAACATATTGAAGATGAAGATTTGATACGTAGTGAATTAAAACGATGTGCCGATGAAATTGCTTCTTTAGACTTATCATTTCAAACAATTAAAGATAGAATCGAGGGATAATATGCGATTGTTGATAGCGGATGATGAAATTAATTTGGCTAAAGCACTACAAGCTGTCTTAGAAGATGCGGGCTATAATTGCGATGTGTGTTTTGATGGGAATAGTGCCATTCGTTTGATTTCTCAAGAAATTTATGATGGATTGATCTTAGATATTATGATGCCTGAAAAGAATGGTTATGAAGTACTAAATCAGATTCGCAAACAAAAAAATGATATTCCGGTATTACTTTTAAGTGCATTAAATGAAGTGGATGATAAAGTTACAGGTTTTGATTTAGGTGCCAACGATTATTTATCCAAACCGTTTTCGACAAAGGAATTGATTGCACGAGTCAAAGTGATGTTAAAAGAAAATGCGATAGACGATTCTTATTTACAATATCAAGATATTCTATTGAATAAGAAAGAAGAAACACTTGCGTGTAAAAATACAAAATATCAATTGACTAAGTTGGAATGTAGTATTCTTTCTTTATTGATTCGAAGTGAATCGAATCGAGTACCTGTTTGGCTTGTGATTGAAAAAGTTTGGAACAATCGGGTAGATGTGAATCAAAATACAGTTTCATTGTATGTATCTTATTTGAATCGAAAATTATTGGCCTTACAATCGAAAGTATATATAGAAATTGATGAAGAAAATATAGAACTGTGTGTTAATATATAAAAAAGAAGAAAGGGCGTGCACTATGAATATATTAGTTGTGGATGATGAAAAAAACATTGCGTATGCGATTGCACAAATTTTAGAAGAACAAAAATGGCAAGTAACTATGGCTTATGATGGACAAGAAGGTTTAGATTTAGCCCTAAGTGGATATTATGATGTAGCTATTTTAGATATTATGCTCCCTGTTATGAATGGCTTTGAGATTGTACAGAAAATGCGTGCCAATAAGATTGAAACTCCAACTTTGTTGTTGTCGGCATTGGATGAAATTCCAGATAAAGTGAAAGGCCTAAATGTAGGGGCCGATGATTATATGACTAAACCATTTTCAGCTGCAGAACTTGTTGCTCGAATTAATGCACTGACAAGACGTAAAGGAGAAGTCATTGTACATGAGTTAAAGTATGATGATTTATCGTTACAACTTGATACTTGTGAGTTGTATTGTGCAAGCCAACATATTCATTTGGGATATAAAGAATTTGAAATTATGAAACATTTAATGTCACATCCCGAAATGATTACTTCTAAAGATGATTTGATTGTTTCGGTATGGGGTAGTGAAAGTGATGCGATGGACAATAATGTAGAGGTTTATATCTCGTTTTTAAGGAAGAAACTAAAATTTTTAAAAAGCAAAGTTTCAATCAAGGTGATTCGAAAAGTTGGATATCGACTAGAGGTTTGTGATGCTTAAAAAACTACAGACAAAATTCATTTTGATTTTAATGTCCTTTGTCAGTGTGATCTTACTATCTGTATTTGGTATAGTTTGTTGCTCAAACTATATTCATGATAAAAAGGATGTTGAGCGAAGTTTGGATATGGCTTTACGATTAAAGGATAAAGATTTTTCAATTTCATTTGGAAACAGTCGAAATTTTAATGGGAATTCCTTCGTGATTTATACGGATTCAAATTATGAATATATGATCACAAGCCGTTCAGTATGGAATATTTATGCAGAAGATGCGCAAAGCTTAATTGAGAGTGTAAAAAATAAAGACGATATCGGAATTTTGAAAAAACTAGGGTTTGCGTATAAAAAAGAAAAAATTACCAACTATCAAGTAGATGAAAACACAATCATTTCTTCGGGTTATGCCGTAGCCTTTGTGGATGTATCTCATATGCAGTCTTCTTTTCAAAGAATGTTGATTATATCTATTCAAATTGGATCGAGTGTATTACTGGTATTCTTTATACTAAGTTGTATTTTAAGTAAATGGGCACTAAAACCAGTCGAACAGGCATGGGATAAACAGAAACAATTTGTGGCCGATGCCAGTCATGAATTAAAAACGCCATTAACGGTTATTTTAGCGGATAGTGATGTATTAACCAATCATTCGACAGAAACTATTTCTTCACAAAAACAATGGATAGAATCAATTCAAAGCGAAGCAAACCGCATGCGAAAACTTGTAGAAGATATGTTGTTTCTTGCCAAGAATGATGCGAATCGAATTGAAATTTCTATGCAGAATTGTTCGCTTAGTGATATATGTTTTCATTGTGTTTTACCGTTTGAATCCATTGCGTTTGAAAAAGGTATTGATTTAATCGATGAAGTGGAAGAAAATATAGAGGTACATGGTAATGAGTCACAGTTAAAACAATTGATTTTAATTTTCTTGGACAATGCTATCAAATATACACCTTCGGGTGGAAAGATTTATTTTAAATTATGTAAGGTACAAAATAAACCCGTCATAACAATTCGTAATACAGATAGCTATATTCCGCCAGAAGATTTAAAACATGTATTTGAGCGCTTCTATCGTGTTGATAAGTCAAGAAAATATCAAGGGGGAGCGGGTTTAGGTTTATCGATCGCAAGTCAAATTACGCAAAGCCATAAAATCAAATTAAGTGTGACAAGTGATGAGAAACAAGGTACAGAATTTACTTTGAATTTCTAGGAGGATAATTATGTTTCAAAAAAGAGTCGATCAAGTGATTGCGAGAATGAAGGCGGATGGGCTTAAACAAATCTTAGTTAGTGAACCATGCAGTATCTATTATTTAACAGGTGTTGATGTAGGTCCAGGAGAAAGATTGTTTGTGCTATACTTGAATGATGAAGGAAGAAAAGTATTATTTTTAAATACATTATTTACGGTTGAACAAAAGGATTGTGAAGAAATTTGGTTTAGTGATACAGACGATTCTATTTCACTTTTAGCTAGTGTTATTAATTCAAGTGAAACGCTAGGTGTTGATAAAGATTGGACAGCACGATTTTTGATTCCTTTAATGGAAAAGTGTGAAGGATTAAAAGTTGTTCTTGGATCCAAATATGTAGATGATACTCGTGCCATCAAGGATGAAAAAGAAATTGAATGTATGATTGAAAACTCACAGATCAATGATGTTGTGATGGAACGTACAAGAGATTTCATTTCAGAAGGTATGACTGAAAAACAAGTAGAAGCTTTTATTCTTGAACAATATAAATTGCTAGGATGTCAAAATGTTTCATTCTCACCAATCTGTTCGTTTGGAGCTAATGGTGCTGATCCTCATCATATGCCAGATGATTCCGTGTTAAAAGCAGGAGATAGTATTGTGATTGATATTGGTGGAAGAAAAGATCGTTATTGTTCGGATATGACACGTACTTATTTCTGTAAAGAAGCAAGTGACGAATATAAAAAGATTCATGATATTGTGCGTGTAGCCAATGAAAAAGCGGAAGAAATCATTCGTCCAGGCGTTCGTCTATGCGATATCGATTTAACGGCTCGTAATTATATTTCTAGCTTTGGTTATGGCGAATACTTTACACATCGCCTAGGACATTTCATTGGTCAAACGGATCATGAATTTGGGGATGTAAGTTCAACCAATACAGAAACTGTAAAACCAGGTATGATCTTCTCAATTGAACCAGGTATCTATTTGCCAGAAAAGATGGGTGTTCGTGTCGAAGATTTGGTTTTAGTTACTGAAGATGGTTGTGTTGTATTAAATAAAGTAGATAAAAAATATGCGATGATTGGTTAATCAATCACCGCTTTTTTATTTACCTAAACAAAATTTAGAAAATAATGTATCCAACAAGTCTTCTCTATGAACTTCACCTAAGATTTCTTTTAAATGATCATGAGCAGCCTGAATGTCAATCTCAATTAAATCAGGTTCTACCATCATATCCATGGCTTCTTTCGCCCTTAACATATCTTCTTTGGCTTGATTCAATAAACCAATTTGACGCTCATTTGAAAGTAGTGGATCTTCCTTTAATAAATCTTCGTGATACAAGTTTTCCAAGGCATCAATCAAAGGTTGGATCTCTTTATTGGCAGCTGAAATCCAAATGCCATCTTTATCGGGGCTGGTTTTATCTAATTTATTGTAGATAATTAAACGCATCTTATCTTTTGTCAATTCTAACAATTGTTTATCTTCTTCATCCAACTCTTTAGACCCATCAAAGACTAAAAGAACCAACTTGGCATCCTTTAATTTTTCTTGACTTTTTTCAATACCAATCTGTTCAATCTTATCATTGGATTCACGAATACCCGCTGTATCAATTAAATTCAATTGAACACTGCCAATATGAATTTGGCCTTCCACCAAGTCTCTTGTGGTTCCCGCAATATCTGTAACGATGGCTTTATCTTCTTCAAGAAGTGCATTTAATAAGCTAGATTTACCAACATTTGGCTTACCGACAATGATTGTATCAATACCTTTTTTTAACATTTGCCCCGTCTGTACACGAGCAAGAATATGATCGATTTTATCTAACCAATCATTTGTCTTAGGTAATAAGTCATTTGTCGTTAATTGTTCGACATCTTCATATTCAGGATAATCAATATTCACTTCAATCTGTGCAATAATATCCATTAAATCATCAATCAAAGGCTGTAGTAGCTTTTTTACACTTCCTTTAATTCCATGAATAGCCATACTAGCTGCGGTATTATTACTTGCTTCAATCATATCTTGAACGGCTTCAGCTTGCGATAAATCAATTCTTCCATGATAGAAGGCACGTTGCGTAAATTCTCCCGGTTTTGCAAGATCTGCTCCAGCACTTAATACCATCGATAAGATTTTACGAGTAATAAAAGTACCACCATGACAATTGATTTCGACAATGTCTTCGCGTGTATATGTTTTTGGAGCTCTAAATATAGAAATTAAAACTTCATCAACAGGATTTTTATCGGCATCTATAATAAAACCATAATGAATGGTATGACTTTTCGCATTTATGATATGACGGTCAAATATTTTTTGCGTGATTTCAATAGCCTTGTCACCACTTAAACGAATGATGGAAATGGCACCATCCTGCAAAGAAGTGGAGATGGCTGCAATTGTATTTTCAAACATTGTAAACATCCTTTCTTTCTTAGTGTATTTTATCATAAAAGATGTATAATGTCTTAGGCAGAGGTGTAAACATGAAAGAATATACTAAAAATCAAGTACACGAAGTAGCGTGTGCATTTAATGAACATAAAATTATTGCTCTTCCTACAGATACAGTATATGGAGTTGGAGTAAAATATGGGAATTTAGAAGATTTAGAACGATTAAAACGCGCAAAACATCGTCCAGAAACAAAACCAATCCCAATGATGGTTTCAAATGTAGAACAAATGAAGCAAGTTGCGTTAGTGGATGAAAGAATTGAAAAGATTGCGGCAAAGTTTTTACCGGGTGCATTGACACTCGTTGTGAATGTAAAGGACAGTGTTGATTCAGCATACACAAATGGCTTAAGTACAATTGCGATTCGTATTCCAGATGAAAAATTTATATTAGATGTGATTGATGAGTTGAATTGTCCAATCTTGGTCACAAGTGCCAATCAGTCAGGAGAAAAAACAGCACTTACAAGTGATGATGTGTATGAACAGCTTCCCAAAATTGATGGTATTGTACTTGGAACGTGTAAAGCGTTACAGGCAAGTACGATTGTAGACTGTACAAAGGAAAAGTTACAAATCTTAAGACCTGGACCTATTTCTTTAGAAGAACTAGAATCCGTATTATAGAAAAAACACCCAGAACCTATGTTGTAGGGCATAGGCCAGGGTGCATACGAACACATCTAGAAGTAGTATGCTTCTAGCAGTTCATCTAGTATGTTACTCTGAATTGGATAAGATTCAATATTTTGGGTTTAAATTTAAACATATGTTAAAACTTGTCAAAATGAGAGGTGTTGATTATAATACTATGTATGACAGAAGAAGAAATGATTAGACAAATTGCCGAGCCTATACTTAAACAATTGGAAAAAATCGAAAAGGAACTTGGAAATCATCGTATGCCGCAGCTTCCGCAAATTAAATTTGTGAAGGAATCTGAAATGGGAGATGGTCCTTTTATGATAGGTGACATTGAGGTTACAGATGAGCTTTTAGAAAAAGTGGAAGCCTATATCCAGGAAGAAATCGAAATGATGCATAAGCCAACTGTATTACACTAAGAAGTTACAAAAATGTAACTTCTTTTTTAAAAAATACTTGCATTTTATTTTATGTTAGTGTATTATATGTGAGCACGTTGGAAATGCGGGTGTGGCGAAATTGGCAGACGCACCAGACTTAGGATCTGGCGCCTTCGGCGTGGGGGTTCGAGTCCCTTCACCCGCACCACTTGTAAATCTAGACAATTACTTCGGTAGTTGTCTTTTTTTGTTTTATGTTATAATTTTTGTATGGAAATTTGTGTATATTATGAAAAAATAAATGATGAAAGTATTTGTATAAGAAGAGTGTATGCATCCAGTCCGATTGTTGAAATACCTGAAGTGATAGATGGATATATTGTTCGTGAAATTGGAAATTATTGTTTTTCATCAAAAGAAGTCGATTTATCTAAAGCCGTTTTAAGTTGTGAAATTCCATCTCATTATCATGAGTGTAGTGGTAGTGATGTTGAAAGTGTTAAGCTTTCAAGTACCATTCAAAAACTTGGCGATTATGCATTCTATAATTGTCGGAAGTTAAAAGAAGTATTTTTACCTTCTAGTTTAATGTGTATTGGCAGTGATGTGTTTATGAATTGTTTAAGACTCAATCATATTTATTATGATTGTTCAATTTTTGATGTTACTTTCTTGAAACAAATCTTAACGCAAATCACATGGGATGTAGAAGTTCACTTTTTAGATAGTTCTATATTCTATCCAGAATACAACGGGGGTTATGATGAAGTGGGCCCTGCTCATATCTTTGCCCTGAATATTGAAGGGGAAGGCTTTCGTATGCGTCAATGTTTTAAAGAGGGGAAAATCGATTTTGACGGATATGATGCTTGTTTTGAAAAGCTATGCGCTGAAGAAAGTGAATCTTGTATCTTTCATGTAGCGATTCTTCGCTTTATGATGGGATCTGAACAATACGTTCCTTATTTAAGGGCACATGATTTGACTTCTTATTTACATGGATATAAAGATATATGTGTTATGGTAGAGAAATTAGTAGAAGAGAAGTGTCTTGATTCATCGGATTTGGATCGATTGATTTTTATGGAAAAGGATTTAGAAACTCGCACTCTATTGATGGAATTAAAGAATAAGATGTTTAAATCATCATCGACATATTCTTTTGAGGATTTTTAATGCGACAAAGTGAATGGGAAAAAGAAAAGGCAATTCATATCTTAGAATTAGTTCGATCCGAACTCTATATGGATATGCCACATTTTTTAACAGCTTTAAATACGCTGGTATTGAAGGAAGACGAGCGTGTAGCTGTATGTGCGACAAATGGCGTGTATTTTTACTATAATCCATTAAAGATTATTGATTTATTTCAGAAGAATGCAGTGTTTTTAAATCGTAGTTTTTTACATAGTGTTCTGCATTGTTTATATAGCCATATTTGGCTTAGAAAAAATCGTGTTGAATTTATATGGAATGTAGCTTGCGATATAATCGTGGAGTATACATTGGATTCGATGCATAAAAAGAGTGTTTCGCGAATCTTGTCATATGTTCGAAAAGATGTATATCGTGAAATTGAAAGTTTGACGGGTATCAGCTGTATAACTGTATATGAATGGCTTTGTACACGTGACGATATTCAAGATTTATATTATGAATTTGTGGTGGATGATCATACTTCATGGCCTAAAGAGCAAGATGACAAAATCCCTCAATCTTCTTCTGTTCAAAAAAAGTGGCAGAGTGTTGCCAAACAAACATTGTTTGATCATAAACAAAAAGGGAAAGATAATGAGGATGGGGATGCCTTTCTTGTGTCGAGTTTACAGGCAAAGAAATCGAAATACTCGTTTTCTCAGTTTTTAAAACGATTTAGTATTGTGAAAGAAGAAATGCAAATAGATTTGGATGAATTTGATTTGTCTTATTACACATATGGAATGTCGATCTATAAGAACATGCCATTGATTGAGCCTTTGGAGACAAAAGAAGTTAAAAAAATCTATGAGTTTGTGATTGTGCTCGATACGAGTTATTCTATTGATGAAAATCTTGCGAAGCGTTTTATATCTAATACATATAGTATTTTAAGCACTTCAAATATGTTTTATAAATCGTGCAAGGTGCATATTATTCAATGTGATGACAGGATTCGCAAAGACGATGTTATCTCAAATCAAAATGAGATGGATCAATTGTTGAATTCATTTACTCTAGTGGGTGGAGGCAATACCGATTTTAGACCGGTATTTAGCTATGTGAATGATTTGATCAATCAAAAAGTGTTTCAAAATCTTTGTGGCCTGCTCTATTTTACGGATGGCAAAGGAATCTATCCTAAAAAGAGTCCGGCCTATAAAACGGCTTTTATTTATTTAGAGGATTATGATCAAAGTAAAGTGCCTTCTTGGGCCATTCAATATAGATTGGAAGAAAAGTTATGAATATATTACAGGCAAAAAATGAAATAAAAAATACTGTACAGGCATATTTATCGAAGGATTCGTTTGGTGAATATGAGATGGAAGCGAAGAATCAACGACCATTATTGTTGATTGGTCCTCCTGGTATTGGTAAAACACAGATTATGGAACAAATCGCAAAGGAATGTCAAATTGGACTTGTCAGCTATACAATTACGCATCATACGCGTCAAAGTGCTGTGGGCCTTCCTTTTATTCAAGAAAAGAAATTTCAAGGAAAGACATACTCGATTACGGAATACACAATGAGTGAGATCATTGCGAGTGTTTATTCAAAAATGGAAGATACAGGATTAAAAGAGGGTATCTTATTTATTGATGAAATCAATTGTGTATCGGAAACATTAGCACCTACGATGTTGCAGTTTCTGCAAAATAAAACCTTTGGAAATCAGAAGGTTCCTAGCGGCTGGATCATTGTAGCAGCAGGAAATCCGAGTGAATATAATAAATCGGTTCGTGATTTTGATGTCGTGACAATGGATCGTATTCGTTATATTCATGTGGAAACGGATTACTATGTATGGAAAGAGTATGCGATTTCAAAACATATACATCCGATGATCTTAAGCTATTTGGAATTAAAGCCCAATCATTTCTATACTGTTTCAACAAGTGTAGATGGTATGGAATTTGTGACGGCAAGAGGCTGGGAAGATTTATCTTATTTACTCTATACCTATGAAAAGATGCATCTAGAAATCTCTCAAGATACGATTTATGAATATCTGCATCATGAAGATATTGCCGAAGATGTTTTCGCCTATTATTTGGTGTATAAAAAATATCAGGATGATTATGGCATTGACGATATCTTAAATGGAAATGTATCAAGCACGATCTACGCTCGATTGTTTAATGCCGATTTTGATGAAAGAGTCTCTGTTGTTAATTTGGTGATGGATGGTTTACTACGACAAGTGAATGTATATTCTTTTGAAAAACATTGTACAGATCTTTGGTTTCGTTTCTTGAAAGAATATCGCAAAGATATGGATTCTTCTTATTTGGACCATACAAAGGCATTTATGTCAAATTATCGTGATAAATTGCAGGCAGAATTATTAAATACTTCACAAAAACATGAACATGAATTTGTGTTAAATAACATACAAAAAGTAATGGTGGATGAAAGTTTAGATCCAAAGTCTCGTTTTGATTCTTGTACAAAGCCTTTCTTTGAACAAAAGGAAAAAATGGAAAAGTTGGATAGTCAATTGAAGTTGCAGATTGAAAATGCGTTTGAATTTATGGAAAATGCATTTAAGAATGGCCAGGAAATGACAATATTTGTAACGAATCTAACAATGTCGAGTGAAATGGCTCTCTATTTAAGTTCACATACGATTGATATATATGAAAAGTATAAACAACTCTTGTTGATAGGAACACAAAAGGCAAGATTATTAGATGAGTTAGCGCATTAAAAGGAGAAGAGCATGAATTATTCAGACTTGAAATATGATATAGAAGAATTTGAATCGGACCAAGACAAAAAACTTCCACAACCACCTTTGGTTAAAGCTGCTATGCGAAAAGATTCCATAGAACTTCCTAAAAATTTTGATGCATTATCCGTTCATTCTAACTTTCTAGACATTATCAATACACATCATAGTAGCCGTGTATATACGCAAGAGTCCATGTCTTTATTGGAACTTTCTTATATGCTTTGGACTTGCCAAGGTGTTAAACAAATTCGTGGTAAGAAATATGCGACTTTGCGTACAGTACCATCTGGAGGAGCTAGACATGGTTTTGAACTTTATTTTGTATGTCAAAATGTAGAAGGGTTAATCCCTGGAACCTATCATTATTTGCCTATGGAACATCGTGTTGAGTTTTTAAATCCAATTGAAAAGGTAAGTGATGTTTTGGCATCTTCCTTATGTGATCAATTATGGGCTTTAAAAGCCAATGTGATTTTTTATTTCAGCTATATTCCGTATCGTACCGAATGGCGCTATGGACATCTTGCGCATCGAATAGCTTTAGTAGATTTAGGCCATGTTGGAGAAAATATATATTTGGCAAGCACAAGTATTGGTTTAGGAACTTGTGGAATTGGAGCGTGTGTGACAAGGATTTGTGATGAAATGTTTGAATTGGAAGGCGAAAATGAATTTATTATTTATGCGCAGCCGGTTGGGAAGGTGAATAAAGAGGATTTTGTGAAAGAAAAATCTTTTTATGAATTTGTTGAAAAAGAAGGCTTATAATGTGTTAAAATAGATTCGAACTAAGGAAAATATATTATGAGTAAAAATGATAAGAATATAGATGCTTATTCAAAAGCACTTTTAGATAAAAAAACAGAATATAACGATGAATTAAAAAAGCCTAAAGAGGTTCATCAGATGTCTGAAGCAGAAAGAAGACAGGCTGAAAAGACAATGTCTTCAGCTTTAGATATGCTTCGTAAAGAGCGTGGTCAAAAAACGATTGCGGAAGAAGAGCAGTTTTATCAGGAGCATAAAGATGATTTAAAAGACATGGATGATGATTTTACAACTTCTTCAATTGAGAAGGAACAATCCAATGAGGCATTAGATCTTGTACATGCGATGTTGCAGGATATGTCAAATGAGGATGACGAAGATGAAGAGGTAGTTATCCAAAAGGAAAAGAAGCCAAAAGAAAAGAAAGAAAAAAAGGAACATAAACCAAAAGAAAAGAAGTCTAAGAATAAACAAGTCAAAGAAAAGAAACCGATGAAGAAGGTTACGAAAATTGTGTTATGCGTAATCTTATTAGGTCTGGCTGCCTTAGGTGGATATGCATATAAGGTTTTGGTGTATAATCCACAAAATATTGTTTCTGAAACGCAACAAAAAACATATGATAAATTAGTGTCTTATGCGGATGAGTATGGAGACAATATGATGTCTGATGCAGAAAAATTAGAGCTTCTAGATTTGGATAAAGATTATCAAAAGCTTTTGGATAAACAAAAGACTTCAATCAATGAATATTTTAAAGAACAGACTGGAAAAACATATAAGGCTTTGTTGAAAGATATAAAGCAGCTTCATCAAGATAAAGAAGAAGTTAAACTTCCTGCTTATCAACAAATTGTTGATTTATTAAATGGTTGGGAATCAAAATCCGATGAAGAAAAGATGGCTGTAGCCGACATGCAGTCTACATATAGTTCATTGTCTAAAAATTTAAAAGATGAAGTGGATACTTTATCAAAATCAAAGACGGGCAAAGACTTTATTGATCTATGTAAAGAACAGGGTGAATTAAAGGCGGCTGCCGAGGAAAAGGCTCGTCAGGAAGAAGAAGCTAAAAAAGCAGAGAATGAAAAGAAGGTTCAAGAATATCAAACAAGCTTGAATAGTTTGCAGCAAGACTACAATACGTATGCACAATATGCCCAGAGTCTAGAGTCTGATTTGGCATATGCGCAACAAAATGGAGAAGATACTGCAGATATTCAATCTCAAATTGATACAAATAATCAGATGTTGTCTTCTTTGCAGCAACAAATCACATATTATCAACAACAGATTTCTGCTTTACAATCTTAAAAAATAAGACTATTCTAATAGGGTAGTCTTTATGCCGACTTAGCACAGTGGTAGTGCAACGCACTCGTAACGCGTAGGTCATTGGTTCAAATCCGATAGTCGGCACCATGTTTTGAAATTAAGCTGGTTCAACCAGCTTATTTTTTTGAAGGGAGAATCTATGAATTTAGATGAAAAAATGATTTTATTGGCAACTGCCTTTCTGTTTTTGCCCTATCAAATCGCCAGTGTAGCAGTCGCATGCGTTTTAATACAAGCATTATGCCGACATAAATTGGTGGATGCCATAAAGAATCAAACGGGCGCAATTTTCTTTTATAGCTTTATCGTATTGGAATTTATTGTTTCCATCTTCCATTCGAACTGGACAGGTTTTGGCAATACATGGTTATTTGTGTTGATCGGTTTATATGGAGCCTATTATCGTAGAAGTATCACAAAAAATACATTTGAAAAGATGTGTGATCTTATTATTATTTTATCGGTATTTGCGGCTATCTACGGTTTGTATCAGTTTAATCAGATTTCGCTTGCGAATGGACGAACATTTTTAGAATTCCATATCTTCAATTCACCAAAAAGAAGAATTACTTCGACATTTATGAATGCGAATATCTATGCGATGGTTATTGATTTTGTATGTGTGATGTGTATGTATCGTTTTGTGAAAAACGAAAATATTCTTTGTAAGATTGGTTATTTTATAATTGCACTGTTTAATTTCTTTGTTCTATACTTAACAGGATCTAGAACTGCATTATTACCATTTGCCCTAATCTTTCCTATCTTTCTTTATTGTGTGCGATGGAAAAAACTATTTATCACATCCATTGTATTCGAACTTGGTATATGTGGTTTAGTATTCTTAAAACCAACGTTGATTCCAAGAATCAGTGATATGTCAACTTTTGCCTCACGCATTAAGATTTGGAAGACGGCATTTATGTGTATTTCAATGTATCCATTCTTTGGATGGGGTCCACAGACATATCAGAAGTTTTATCCATTAGTACATGGTCATAAGGCACCTCATGCCCATAATATTTATATTGATTCCATTTTGTCGTATGGAGTTGTTGGAACAGTAGTGCTTTTGGCATATACATTTGTGCTAAATAAGGAAATCTTTACTTCGAATACAAGAAAAGAAAATCCTGCACTATTTGGCATGATGATGTGTTTTATTGCGATCGTGTTGATATATGGATTGTTGGATTGTACATTAAATATTGTCGCAACAGGAACTTTATGTTTTATCATTTTAAATAGTGCTTGCATGTACTTAGAAAAATAAATACAATAATTTTAGAAGACAGACAGTAGAAGGAGTTTTATGAAATGTATATCTCTTTTTGTCTGTTTTTTTATTAGTTTACAATCGATGATCGTGCCGAGTTATGAAGTTTTAATTTCAAATATAGAATCCAAAGTCGATACAATTCATGAAGATAGAGCTAGTTTTTTATCTTTAAAATGTAGGGATATTGCGATGGATGTTACATCTAAAAAAACGGATTTACGGATTGAAATGGATAAACAAGAAAAGTGTGTGGATGAACTTGAACGTAGGTATAAACATAAAAAGAATTATTATGAATTGAAAAAAATGGAATATGGCTTGGAATTACAAGCGATTCAAAGAAACAACTCCATCTTGTATCCATATAAGATTCAAAAGAATTTGGCGTTGTACTTCGATGAATATAGAAATGCTGAACTAGAATATTTGAAACAAAAAAAACTGTTCGATAAGAATCAAAATACGTTATTGTTATATGATGAATATCTTGAGAGATTATCGAATTGTCAAAGTCGTTTATTAAAACGGTTTTCACATTTAGCACAAATCAATGAATCTGGGCAACATAATGAAGATTCTATGATTTCAGGAACTGAGCATTTGCCTGATTTTGGTGGTTATGAATCGTGGCAACAAAATGGTATGTCTTGTTTGGTGGATGGAAATTATGAAATTGATTCATATAGTTCTTTTTGGCAAAATCCGGTTGAAAATGGTACAATCAGTGCTGGATGCTGGTCCTATCCGGATGGAGGTCTGCATTTAGGCTTGGATATCGCAAGTGCCATGTATAGTGATGTGTTAGCGGTTGCTAATGGTATCATATTGTATGCCCATGCACCAGTGGATTCGAACAATGGATATTTAGGAAACTGGTGTGGATGGCCAAATGGTGGTGGCAATACCATTTGTATGGTGGTTGCCGTAAATGATAGACTTTATGCGATTAGTTATGCGCATTTATCTAATGAAATCTATGTGACAAGTGGCCAGCAAGTCAGTCAAGGTACAGTTATAGCGAAAAGTGGGAACAGTGGCAATTCAACGGGGCCTCATACGCATGTAGAGGTGTTTGAATTAAAACAGGATCTCAATTCGATCGTAGAATATTTTAGAAACAGCGGTGCTGATTTTTCTTTTGGATGTGGCTATAGTGAGGCTGCAACATGCTCAGGCTATGCGTGTCGCATTGATCCTGAGACCGTTTTGGAGGGTGTATGAGTCAAGAAATGTATTTTTCTCGCATGCAGAAATTATTAAAAGATGAATATAATGCCTATATTGAATCTTTATCGAAACCTTTATATCGTGGTATGCGTATGAATTTAAAAAAGGCAAATTTGAATGAATTTGATCATTTGGATAATCCAAGTCAGTTTTGTAAGGAAAGCTATTATGTAGATAAGCCGTTGGGAAATCATCCTTTCCATATTTGTGGTTGTTTTTATCTGCAAGAACCAAGTGCTTCAAGCGCTGTTGAAATCTTGGATGTACAAGAAGATGATTATGTATTGGATTTATGTGCAGCACCAGGTGGAAAGAGTACGCAGATCGCATCACATTTAAAAAGTGGCTATCTAGTATCGAATGAAATTGATGCGAAGCGAGCCCAAATCCTTTTGTCTAATATTGAGCGTATGGGTGTGAAAAATGTGGCAGTAACCAATACAAGCGTAGATAAGCTTGCAAAGGTGTTTGATGCTTGTTTTGACAAAATTTTAGTGGACGCCCCTTGTAGTGGTGAGGGGATGATCAAAAAACATGATATTGCCCTAAATAATTGGAGCATTGAAAATATTGAACTTTGTGCGACTCGTCAAAAAGAAATATTAAAACATGCCTATTCCATGTTGAAACCGGGTGGTACTTTGGTGTATTCAACTTGTACATATGCTTTAGAAGAAGATGAAGATGTTGTTTTAGATTTTTTAGAAAAACATGAGGATATGGTCTTGGTGGATTCTGAAGTTTCGTGGGGAAGAAAAGGGTTTAAAGACTTGAATGTGCGTCGTATCTTTCCAATGGATGGTGGCGAGGGTCATTTCATTGCGAAATTCAAGAAACAATCAGGTGTTGCAGGTAAGCTTCCAGCTTTAAAATCAAAAAAAATAGATAAGATTACTGAGAAATTTTTGAAGGAACAATTGAATACATTGCCAAACTATTACTATATAGATAAGGGTAGAATATATGGAATGGATGTTCCGTTTGTGGATTTTAAAAAGGTAAAAGTATTACGTCAAGGCGTATATTTGGGGGATGTCATTAAGAATCGTTTTGAGCCAAGTCATTCTTTTTATATGGTTGCAGATTTTGACTATAAAAGAAAAGTGGATGTAACTCTAGAAGAAATGGACCTTTTTATGCATGGTGAAGTTTTACAAAAGGAATGCGAAAAAGGGTATGTGGCCGTATGTTTTAAGGGACATCCGTTTGGCTTTGGCAAGAGTGATGGAAAACAAATCAAAAACAAGATTCCTAAAGGACTTCGTTTATTGCCAAATTCACATGTAAATATAGACTAAAAATGCCAGGAAATTTATTCCTGGCAATTTTTTGCGATTTCTTTTGCGACATTAAAATAGTCTTCTAATTGATCATCACTTGGTGTGTAGCATTGATTGATCACATCGTGGCATGATTCAATTCCAGATTGTTGCATCCTTGTATCGATTTCTTTGGCGACTTGGTTAAACCATCCGTATGCGGCAAAGGCCAATCCTTTTTTGTTCTTAAATTTACATGGACGAATGTGTTCAAGGAAAGCGGCTACACTTGGTGCCATGACATTGTTGTAGGTTCCTGATCCAATACATACAACTTTGGCATCCATAATTTCACGCATCACAATACTTGATTTTGTATCCGATAATTTATAGACTTTTACATCCATACCAGCATCGCTGAATCCTTCGGCTAAGCTTTCGGCAATTTGTTGCGTATGTTTCCATACGGATTCATATACAATTACGGCTTTATTTTCTACTTTTTGAGCAGCGATACCTTTATATGTTTCAATAATATCTGCAATATAGTCTTTCCAGATAATACCATGTGCCGGCATGATATATTCAATGTCTAAATTCATGCCTAGAATTAGGTTTAATTTAGCTTGCACTGGTGTTGTATATGGTAAAACAATGTTCGCAAAGTATTCTTTAGCTTGTTTTAAACAATACGCTTTATCCAATCCTTCATCTGTTAGATTAAAGTTTACAATGTGCTGTCCAAAGGCATCGTTTGAGAATACAGTTTTTAACTGTGGACAATATGTCAACATGTTGTCTGGCCAGTGAATCATCTGCATTTCGACAAAGACAAAGTCATATTTTCCTGTGTTGATTGTATCATTTGTCTTTACGACCTGATATGGAACTTGATCAAAGTATTGTTCAATCATATTCTTCTTTCCAGAAATAGATGCGTAAACTTTTGCGTTTGGATATTTGGCATATACTTTTTTAAATCCACCCGAATGATCTGGTTCTGTATGTTGAACAACAATATTGTCAATTTCTCTTCCTTGAAGTACGGATTCAACTCTTTCCAATAGTTCTTCTGTGAATTCTTCTTCGACTGTATCAAAAAGTGTGACTTCATCATCTACAACTAAGTAGGCATTATATGTACAACCTTCATCAATTGGATATAAATCCCCATGGAAGTGGCGGTTATTTAAGTCTCTAACCCCAACCCAGTACACGTTATCTATAATTTTTTTAGCTCTTTTCATTTTTGTTCACCTCTTCCTCTATTTTAGAATTATTTAGAGAATATGTCTATTCATTTGCATCTTTTATATTTTTTGAATAAAAATTATAAAAAGTCAACTAAAAAGTGTAAGTGTTTTCTTTTATAAAGAGTATAATAATAGTTAGGAGGAATTGTCGATATGATTATTCAAAGTAAAAGAATTTGGGTCGTAAATACATGGTTGGCAGCCCAAGTTGAAGTAGAAGAAGGAAAGATTGTAAATATCTATCCATATGGAGAAAAAGATGTAGATGAAGATTATGGAGATAAACGAATTGTCCCAGGATTTATCGATGTGCACACACATGGTGCTTATGGATTTGACACAAATGATGCGAATGAAGAAGGTCTTCGTAACTGGATGAAAAACATTGTTAAAGAAGGTGTTACAGGTATTCTTCCAACAACAATCACACAGTCTGAAGAAGTTTTGACAAATGCGGTTAAAAATGTTGCGAAAGTTGTTGAAGAAGGGTATGAAGGTGCAGAAATTTTAGGTATTCACTTTGAAGGACCTTATTTGGATCAAGTATATAAGGGAGCACAACCTGAACAGTATTGTGTAAAACCAGATCTTGAACAATTCAAACGTTACTTGGCAGCTTCTAATAATTTAATTAAAATCGTGACTATGGCTTGTGAACACGATGATAATTTTGAATTAACTAAATTCTTGCGTGCAAATGGAATTGTATGTAGTCAAGGTCACTCAGGAGCTACTTTTGAACAGGCTCGTTTAGCTATTGCGAATGGTGCAAATTCAATGACTCACGTATTCAATGGTATGACTAAATTCCATCACCGTGAACCAGGATTAGTTGGTGCTGCAATGCGTTATAGAGATGTATATGGTGAAATCATCTGTGATGGTAACCACTCAACTTATGAAGCATTAAATGATTACTTTACAGCTAAAGGGCCAGACCACTGTATTATGATTACAGATTCATTAATGGTTAAGGGACTACCTGTTGGTACAAAAGTATTATTTGGGGGTAACGAGATCGAATTATATCCAGATGGAAGTGCACACTTAACAGATACGAAAGGTCTTGCGGGATCTACATTGCATGTCAATAATGGACTTCGTATTTTAGTAGAAAAAGCAATGGTTCCTTGGCAAACAGCTATCAATGCTTGTACATTGAACCCAGCTCGTATGTTGAATGTAGATGATCGTAAAGGATCGATTCAAACTGGAAAAGATGCAGATTTAGTTGTATTAAATGATGACTACTCTGTTGAAATGACTTATACAAAGGGAACAAAAGCGTTCTAACAAGAAAAGCACATTGATAATCAATTTTTCAATGTGCTTTTATAATGTTTTTGACATGTATATCGGATTCTAATTTATCGTCTGTAATGATCATGTCAAAATCATCAATATTGGCTATTTTTGACATATACTTCTTATGAAATTTTGTATGGTCTGCCATACAAATTTTTTTATTGGAAGAATCAAGAATCGCTTTTTTAACTAAAGCATCACTCATACTGGGAATGGATACGCCATAGTCTAAGTCAAGGCCTAATACGGAGATAAAGGCTTTATCAATATAATAGTTTTGAAAGAATTGAATGGTGCTTTCAGATAGAGCTGCCTGAGTTACAGGATTATAGGTGCCTGGAGCCATAATGATTTTTGCCTTGGTATTTCGATCTACATATTGAAGAATCTTCCAGAAATTTGTAAAGATTGTGATTTTTTTATGGTGTATACGTTTAAAGAGCTCAAGGCAGGTTGTACCACAATCTAAATAGATGGAATCTCCATCTTGAATGAGTGTACTAGCATAAATCGCGATCTCTTTTTTATCCGATTGTGACATACCTTCTTTGATTTCAAAGGAAGGCTCAGTTGAACTAGACTCATTGAGTGTGGCTCCTCCATAGCTCTTTGTGGCGAGTCCTTGGTTTTCTAGACTATCTAAATCTCTTCGTATGGTCATTAAGGAAACGGAATATACTTTTGCAAGTTCACTTACTTGTACGGTTTTATCTTTTTTTAGTTTTTCATAGATTTCATATCTTCTTTGTGTTGTGTTCATAATTCTATTAAAGCACAAAAAGAAACAGAAAGGAACATGTTTATTTGTGTTCTTTTGAAATAAATTGTTTGATGTGAAAAGGTTATTGAATCAAAATTTTTCTGGTGTTAGTATACAGATGAACTTAAGGAGGATCCATCATGGAATTAATTATCGATTCATCAAATATTGAACAAATTAAAGAACTAAATGAATTATTAACAATTACGGGTGTTACGACAAACCCTACAATATTAACAAAATCAAATAGAGAAGCAATGGATGTAGTAAAAGATCTTTGTGAGGTGTTGAGCGAAGATCAATTGTTATTTATTCAAACGGTACAAACTTCTTTTGAAGGAATTATGGAAGAAGCTAAAATGATTTCTTCCATTCGAAATAAAAATATGTATGTAAAGATTCCAGTTACACATGAGGGATTAAGAGCTATTAAAGAATGTAAAAAATTAGGAATTCACACATTGGCTACTGCCATTTATACAGCGGATCAGGCTTTTTTAGCTGCAATGAATGGAGCTGAATATTTAGCACCTTATACAAATCGTATGTGTAATTATGGAGATGGTGTTCAGGATGTGAAAGACTTGATTGAAATGTTGAGAGTGAATCATATGCCGGCTAAAGTGATTGCGGCAAGCTTTAAAAATACATATCAAGTACATGAATTGATCAAGGCTGGAATTCAAGCTGTAACTGTTCCTTGTGATGTTTTATATCAAATGATTGATCATCCGGGAACAAAGATTGCGGTGGGTGAATTTAGCGTAAATTGGCAAAGAGCTTATAATCGTAATACATTGGAAAAGTAGAGAAATCTACTTTTCTTTTTTCTAAAATAATTAGCACTTAAGTGTTGACAGTGCCAAAAATGGTGTTATACTATCATTAGCAATCATAAAGAGTGAGTGCTAAGTACAAGGAGGTGCTTATTTATGAATATCGATCAAATGTCAGAGCGTTTGCAGAAGATTTTAATGGATGCCATTAATTTGGCAAAATCCAACCAACATCCAAGTGTAGATACTGTGGATATGTTGGAAACGATTTTTAAGGATGATGTATTGGACGGCTTGTTTGAGCGTATTGGCTTGGATAAAAGTCGTGCTTTACAGATGGTTCAACAAGAATCGAATCATGTCGCAAAGAGCTCAACAAGTAATATAAATTTATCCAATGAAGTGCAGAAATCGTTTGAAGATGCACAAAACTGGGCGGGTCAACATGATGAAACTTATCTTTCTGTAGCCAGTGTATTTTTAGCTTTATTGTTTAATCGTTCTTATATTTCTAAAGAATTGGTAAGAGCTTTTAACTTGAATAAGGATGCTTGCTACAAGGCTGAATTAGAGCGTCGTAATGGTAAAAAATTTGATACGCCAAATTCAGAAGAGAATGTAGAAGCTTTAAAGAAATATGGTCGTGATCTAGTTCAGGATGTGCGTGATGGTAAGATTGATCCAATTATTGGACGTGATGATGAAATTCGTCGTGTTATGCAGATTTTATCTCGTAAGACAAAGAACAACCCTGTCTTGATTGGTGAACCTGGTGTTGGTAAGACAGCCGTTGTTGAAGGGATCGCATGGCGTATTATGAAGGGTGATGTGCCTGAGTCATTAAAAGAAAAACGCTTGATTGAATTGGATATGGGATCTTTGATTGCCGGGGCTAAGTATCGTGGTGAATTTGAGGAGCGTTTAAAATCCATTTTGGATGAAGTCAAAAAATCGGATGGACAAATCATCTTGTTTATTGATGAAATTCATAACTTGGTTGGTGCAGGTAAAACCGAAGGTAGTATGGATGCGGCTAACTTATTAAAGCCAATGTTAGCTCGTGGTGAACTACATTGTATTGGTGCAACAACATTCAATGAATATCGTAAATATATTGAAAAGGATGCGGCTTTAGAGCGTCGTTTTCAAAAAGTACAAGTTGCTCAGCCAAGTGTAGAGGATACAATCAGTATTTTGCGTGGATTAAAAGATCGTTTTGAAAGCTTTCATGGTGTACGTATTTTGGATGAAGCTTTAATTGCGGCGGCTACTATGTCCGATCGTTATATCACAGATCGTTTCTTGCCAGATAAGGCCATTGACTTAGTGGATGAGGCTTGCGCTACGTTAAAGGTTGAAATGGAAAGTATGCCTCAAGAGTTGGATGAATTACAGCGTAAGATTTTACAACTTCAAATTGAAAAGACTTCTCTACAAAAAGAAGAAGATAAAAGAGCGGTTGAGCGTCGTGAAGAAATTGAAAGTGAATTGGCTTCTTTACAATCAAAGCGTGATGAAATGCATTCTAAGTGGGAAGACGAAAAACGTGGCTTGGCTAATGAAAAAGAGGATAAACAACGTTTGGAGAAAGCTCGTTTGGATTTAGAGCAAGCGCGTAATGAAGCTCGTTATGAAGATGCTGCTAAACTTCAATATGGCACGATTCCAGAATTAGAGGATCGTATTCAAAAAGAGCAGGCAAGTCAAAAAGAGGATGCTTTGATCCAAGAAACGGTCAATGAAGAATTGATTGCGAAAATCGTTTCTAGATGGACAGGCGTTGAAGTGACTCGTTTGGTTGCTTCTGAAAGAGATAAATTATTGAATTTGAAGGAAGAACTTGAAAAACGTGTTGTTGGTCAAAATGAAGCTCTAGAACTTGTAACAGATGCAATCTTGCGTTCTAAAGCACAGATTCAAGATGAGAATCGTCCAATTGGATCGTTCATGTTCTTAGGTCCAACTGGTGTTGGTAAAACGGAGGTTGCCAAGGCTTTGGCTGAACAGTTATTTGATGATGAAAGACATATTGTGCGTATTGATATGAGTGAATACATGGAAAAGCACAGTGTGGCACGATTAATTGGTGCTCCTCCTGGATATGTAGGATACGATGAGGGAGGTCAATTAACGGAAGCTGTTCGTCGTAATCCATATAGTATTGTCTTGTTTGATGAAATCGAAAAGGCGCATCCAGATGTATTCAATGTGTTACTTCAAATTCTTGATGATGGTCGTATTACAGACTCGAAAGGTGTTACGGTAGATTTTAAGAATACAATTATTATCTTAACATCTAACTTAGGTAGCCAATATGCCTTTGAATCTGGTGATGTACATGATAAATATATGGAAGAAGTAAAGCGTCATTTTAAACCAGAATTCATTAATCGTATCGATGAAATTATAGTGTTTAACGCATTAGATGATTCAGCCTTTATTAAGATTGCCCACAAGTTTGTCGGCTTGCTACAAAAGCGATTGGCTCAACGTGACATTACATTGAATGTAAGTGATGCTGTGTATAATCAGATCGCAAAGATGGGTGTTGATCCAGTGTATGGTGCTCGTCCTATGAAGCGTTATATTCAAAGAAATCTTGAAACACAGATTGCCAAGGAAATGATTAAGACTGGCGCTATGCAAGGGGATGTAATCAATGTAGATTGTCATAATGGCGAGTATACATTTGATATTCAAGGAAGATAGTGAAATATCTTCCTTTCTTTTCTTGTTTGGAGGTATAATAGTTTCAGGAAGTGATGTTATGTCTTTAAAAGATTGGATTCAAGAAAGTAATAATATAGTATTTTTTGGTGGTGCTGGAGTGTCTACAGAAAGTAACATTCCAGATTTTCGTAGTGACAATGGATTGTATAAAAAGAAGTATCCATATCCGGCTGAGATTATGTTGTCACATAGTTTTTATTTAAGTCATCCTAAAGAATTCTTTGATTTTTACTTTAATCAGATGATTTATCCAGATGCCCAACCGAATAAGGCGCATTATGCTCTTTCAAAACTTGAAAAAATGGGAAAGCTAAAAGGGATTGTGACACAGAATATTGATGGCTTACATCAGATGGCAGGTTCTAAAAAGGTCTATGAATTACATGGAAGTGTTTTAAGAAATACTTGTACACATTGTCAAACAAAATATTCTCTAGAGGATATGATGAAACTAAGAGATAATGAAGGTATTCCTAGATGTAGCAAGTGTGGTGCCATCATTAAGCCAGATGTTGTTTTGTATGAAGAAGGCTTAGATGAATATACATTGTATTCGGCTATTCATGCGATTGAGCAGGCAGATCTTTTAATTGTAGGTGGTACAAGTCTTGTCGTATATCCTGCGGCTGGTTTAATTAACTATTTTCATGGCAAACATTTGGTTTTGATCAATAAAGATAGTACGAATATGGATTCAAAGGCGGATCTTGTGATTCATGATTCGATTGGTAAGGTTTTAGATGATTCACTATGTGAAGTTTATGTGAAATAAACACTAAACTTGAAATTTAGACATAAATAAACTAAAATTTTATCATGTCAGAAAGAAACAAGAAATCTTTTATCCGTGATGGATTATATAACATAGAAAGAACAATGCAGTTAGATCCGGCAGCACATTCAAAATGGGAAGTGTTTTGGTTGTATCCACATATTAAGGCAATTGGTTTACATCGTATTGCCCATTGGTTTTGGGTGCATAATCATACATTTATTGCGCGTTGGGTAAGCAATCGAGCAAGGCATTGGACAGGAATTGAAATTCACCCTGGTGCTGTGATTGGTCGTGGCTTGATGATTGATCATGGTATGGGAGTTGTGATTGGTGAAACGGCAATTATCGGGGATGATTGTCAGCTTTATCATGGTGTCACACTTGGTGGTACAGGAAAGCAACATGTCAAAAGACATCCAACTTTAGAGGATGGTGTATATATTGGCTGTGGCGCAAAATGTTTAGGAAATATCACTTTGAAAAAGGGGTGTCGTGTAGGGGCAAATGCGGTCGTCTTAAAAGATGTTCCTGAAGGAGCAACTGCAGTAGGTATTCCTGCAAGAATTATAGAGAAGAAATAGGTGGTTGTATGTGGAAATATCGTTGTAAATCCCATTTAATAGCTTTAGTTGTAGCTTTTTTAGTTGGACTTTGCTTAAGTGCGGTTGTATTTGCGAGTGGTATAGATATGAGTTCGGATATGTTGTCGAGTTCATTAAGTTCTGTGCCAGGTGTAGATACAGAATCACTGAAACAGGTTTTGACGTATCTACAAAATAATATGTGGATCTTATATGTAGGTGATGCCTTATTGATTTCAGGAATCATCAATATCATTTATATTGGACAATATGTAACATCACGATTCAACATCAGCCCATGGATCGTTATGTGTTTGATTTTCTTTTTACCTGAATACATGATCTATATAGGTGCCATCTTGGTTGTGCCTGCATTTGTTGTATGTATTTATGGAATGTTAAGTTTACGTAAAAACATTTCGAAAGAACGTCGCGAATTTAATTTTACAAGTGATGATGAATTGGTTCGTATGTATAAGATTCATCATGAATTGGATGAGTCTTATAAGGATCTTGCAAAGACTTGTCGTAAAAATGTGCGTAAATTAACAGGTGTTTATGCGTTAGGTATTGTTGCCCTATTTGCGATTTTAATTGCCGTAAATAACATGATGCTTCTAGCTGTATTGTTGATGTTCTACTTATTTGCGTTTAATTTAGTGTTACGTTATCGTGCTGTATCACTTTTACCAATCACAAAATTATTATATGAAGATTGTAATCCGGAGGCTTGTGCGAGTGCCATTATTTACTATTGCACAAATTCAAAGGGACATACACGCTTGAGCCAGCACACATTGCTTGCACAATGCTTGATTTATTTAAATGATGCTGAACTTGCTCAAGATGTATTGATCAGTTATCCGCGTAAGGATGCATCGAGTTCTTTACAATATTGGTCATTGATGTCTTACATCTATTATATGTTGAAGGATGAAGAGGCTTTATCTCGTTGTAAAGAAGAGGCACAAAATATTCGTCTTCATTATGGACGTGCAGGTGTCATGATTCAAAGTGAAGAAATGGCGGCCATTGAAAATAAAATCCATCTAATGGATGGGGATTTGAATACTTGTAAGAAATATTATTTACAAGGTCTACAAAGAGCGAATTTTCCTTTCCAGCAAGTAGATTCATGTTACTACATTGCTTTGATTTCATTTGTAGAAGAAGATTATAAATTGGCTCGCTTGTATTTTGAAAAAGTACTTGAGCTCGGAAATCGTATGTATTTTGTGAAAAAAGCGAAAAACTACTTAGAAAAAATTGAAAAGATCAATCCTGAAACATCCAGTGATGAAGTAGAATATTCGTAGTAAATGAAAAATAGATTTCGCAAAAGCTGGTAATGTGGCCAAACATAAATGTGAACACAAAACTCAATCCGATGTTGATAAAAAACAGGATTGAGTTTTTATTTAAGTGAACCGGAATATAAAGAAACCATTCAAGGATAAACCAGGCTACAAAAAGAATGGAAAGCCATACGTGAAGGTCTTTTAAAAGTGTTATATCGTTATAGGGAATACTACATGAAAGAATCATGCCTAAACAGATTAGGGCATGATTTTTTTTATTGTAATTTACGTTATATTTCTCCCATATTTTTTTTGAATAATAATAAAATCCAATGGCTGAACTAAAGGCCCATAGAAATAAATATATGGGGTGATGTAGTTGATTTCCTATATAAGTCTGATTGTCATAGAAGACGTCAATCCAGCAAAATGGAAGGAAATTCAGGATGGCTTGGATTAAATAAACGTGAATATATGTTAGAAATTTCATCATTGTTTCATTTTAGACAAAAAAGTTCAAAAAATCAAAAAAATAATGAAAGTTTTCTGGAAAAAGTGCTAAAAAAAACGTTTAAGAGTATGGAGGTGATGAGATGTCCGAATGGATTGAACAAGATCACATGGATGAAAACCACTTGTATGTTCATTTGAAAAATCCAGAATTACTCGACCTATCCATTTTTGATCGATTATCGAACGATGATTTTTGTCTGCCTTGTATGTTGACGAACGAAAAAACGGCATCGATGGTGTATGCGTTAGAAGGCTATATTCCTTTACATGATTTTTTAAGTCAGTATGTGTTTGAAAAAGAAGAAGGCTATATATTCTTGCATCAGTTATTTGAACAAGCCATCGCATCCAATCGCAATAAACCAGTTCTATTTGACCCAGACTACGTATTTGTCTCTAGTTTTGGAGACCGCTTTGCGTTTGTCGTGGTGCCCATTCAAATATCAAACTGGATGTTTCAAAAGGATATGTCAGAAAAATGGGTGGAGTACATCGCAAAAACAATGCAGACTACAACCGCTTTTGAAATTCCTGGATTTTTATTGAAGTTTTTAAAGAGTGCTGAGTTTAGTTTACCTAATCTTGTCTTAGGTCTGGATAATATACGAAATTTATATTATCCGAAAAAGTTTTCTTTCTTTAAAAACAAGAGAATGCAGACATTTAAAGTCAAAGAACCCATACAAGCTTTCCATAAAGAGAAGCCTGTTGAATCTGTTTTGGAAGAAAAAACACAGCTTTTACAAGTAAAAGTAGATTTTTATGCCTACCTATTATGCTTATGCGATCAAGAAAAATATGCATTGTGCAATGAAATCAATCTAGTGGGAAGAGCGATGGTATGTGATGTCCGTATACAGGATGCGAGTATATCTTTAAAACATGCCAAGATCGTATGTGAAAATGATCGGTACTATATACAAGATCTAAAGAGTACGAATAAGACGTATCTGAACGAAAAAGAAGTGAAACGTAAGATGCGATTAAAAGATGGCATGACGATACGATTTGGTGATGTCGTGTGTGAATTTAAAGAACAATAGATATAAGATCATACATACCTATAATGCCAATGTTTATCGTGTTATGGATGAATTGAGTACGTGTGTTTATATTTTAAAAATCTGTCCAGATTATGAAACAAAACGATATAAACATCAATTTAAAACAGAGATCAATGTGCTCTCTAACTTAAATTCGATCCATGTCCCTAGCTTGATCACTTGTTTTGAAGAAGACTTTGCGCAATGTTTTGTCGAAACGTATATTCCAGGAATCAACGCAAGACAATACTTTCAAAACCATCGTTGTTTATTCAAAAAGTATCGCTTGCTAATTGATGTTTTAAAAGTCCTGCAAGATCTGCATCAGATTGGCTATCTCTATATTGATTTAAAACTTGAAAATATTATTTATTATCAGAACCATTTTTATTTAATTGATTTTAACGCATGTATTGAAAATCACTCGCATGTGGCAGTGATGGCTTCAAAATCCAATTGTGCACCTGAATTATTAACATTGAGTGAAAAAGATATTCGTTGTGATATCTATGCACTTGGTTCTTTGATTCAAGAACTTTTTGGCATAAGTATGATGCCCATAGTTCTTTTGTGTCATCAAAAACAAGAGCGAAGAATATCTCGATTATCCACATTTAAGAACTTGATTTTTATACATATCATCATTCGAATCTTGCTTGTACTTTCTATATGTATTCTGTCTGTCTTCCGTACAAGTACAAAAAGTGTCTTTGATGCGTACTACACCCATCATCAAATTGCCTTATTTGAAAAAGCGTATAAAGAATCTGATAAAAAAGATCGTTTATATACGTGGATCTCTAATGGATGGATCTTGGATGAAGTATATGTCAATGAACAAGCATCTTTATTTTTAATGGAGGAGGCAATAGCGACAAAAGATGCTACTTTGATTCGATATGTATATGATCGTGTTTCTTTAGATAAATGGCCAGAGCTTCAAGCACTTGTATTGGTGTATTTAAATCCGGATGTCGCACATATTGATACGTGTGTTAAGCTGGTGAATTCAAATAACTTGCTTCTAAAAGATAAATTGAACGTTTTAAATCAATGTCTTCAGTTTGGTTTGCATAAAGAAATTAAAATTTCGATTCAACCGATTAAAGAATGGATTGAAAGTATAAATCCAGAGACATTAAAAACGTATCAAGCCGAATTTGAAAATCTAGGATGTAATTACTTGGAATATGTACTTTTATTACGAAATAAGGAGAGTGAAAATATGGAAATTCCAGTGGTTTTTATTGACAATTTAAAAAGTGAAAGATGGAAAGATCTTTATGAATTTTGGAGGAGCCTATGATTGTTTCTGTACAAGATGTTGAATATACAGATTTTATATATTGGCAGGAAACAGAAAGCTTTATAAATGGTGTGGCCTCTGCGACAGGAAATGTTGAGTTGTTCTTTGATGAAAAAGTGGATCGAGATTCTAGTTTAGTTATTTATGATGGCAAAGAAATTGATTTAAACCAAGAACATACTTTTATCGATATTCAAAAAGAAGGAATCACGCAGCTTGTATTTATTTTAAAAGATATAGATGGTTATGCTTTACAGGAAGGTGAAAAAACAATTCTATTAGATACGACAATGCCAGATATTGTATTCAATGCAAGCAATCAAAATATCATAGATGTACTTCCTTTAGAAGATAAAGAAACCGTTCATGTAAAGATATTCGAACAAAATGTGAAAAGTATTGAGGTTTATTTAGATGATGAACAAATGGAATGTGAAGAACTTGAATTTGATGTGGATGTTACATCCAAAAATCAATCTTTACGAATAATTTGTACGGATATTGCACAAAATAAGTTGGAAAGAGAAATTAAAATTTTACCTATTGAATATCCTGAATGTTTATTAAATTCTGTCGTGTACACAAAAGAAAATCATTCTAACCTGCAATTTGAATCTGTATGTAAACAGGCTTTTAATCTGCGTGTATATTGTGATGGTATATATTATTATTCACTCGATTTAGAAGACAAAAATAAAGTGTTGATTGATCATTCAAAAAATGGAAAGTATACATTTGAGTTAGAACATAAAGAGTATCCACAATTTAAAAAAAGTATCGAAGGCTCTATTGAATATTCCAATATTTTGCCAATAGTCACATTAACTCCTTCAAGTAAGCTATCTAATGAGGATGTCATTGTGAAAGCAATCCGTAATGTATCTAAATTAGAAATAGGATATATAGATGTGGATCTCAATGGTATTAAAACGCGCTATGCGCTCAATGAAACGATTCGTTTACCAGCCATACAGAATCAGGATGTCATCTATTGTGTGAGTGCGTATGCCAAAGATATATATGGACATGAGGTAAGTGATCAAATTTATGTCCAAATCGATAAAAAAGCCCCTTCAAGTCAGTTGTTTATGAATAATGAAAGGGTTGTGGATCGCATGAATTTAAAGAAACAACCCAGTCTAGAATACAAGTATGATGATGCAAATGCGTATATGCGGGTGGAATACTATTTAAATGATACTTTCATGGATATGGATTTTGAGAAAGTCTTTAATCGTATGATGAAAGATGATGTATTAAAAATTGTGACATATACAAATGATGTGCTGATGAACCTAGAAAAGAAAGAATATGAATTTGTATTTAGTCCCGATAAAGAGATTGAAATGGTTTCAAAAAGTGAACAAGTTCTAGAAAAAGATGAAGTGGTTGAATTTGAACGTGTCTGGGTTGTAAATGAAGATAATGAAGTGGTCTTAAAAAAGAATACGAAACATATTCAAAAGGTTTCTAAGCCCAAAATTCACTATACGCGTAAAAAGAATAAGGTACAAATATGGTCTGAAGATAAGATCGAGTATGTTTTAGTCAATGGTAAACGTGTACAGATTGAAAAAGATGTGGTGGGACATGATTTTGTCGAGATTTCGTTAAAAAAGAAAAAGACTTCAATTGAGGTAAAGACAAAGCATCGCAAAGTATTAAAAAAAGAAGAAATCAAAAGGTCAGCTGTGAGAATCACCTCTATACAGAAAATAAGGATGTGGCTCAAACAAATCTTTAAATTATGATCAAACTATGGGTATACACAGACAAATCCTGCCACTACTTTGATTTGAACTGCGCAAAGTCATTTTCAAAGTACTTCTTTGAAAAAAGAAGGAATGGTGTGTGTATCGTATGGAATCAATCTAAAAAAATATTGAGATATGGCGAATCGTGTATTCTAGGTGAAGTTTTATTTTATTTAGAAGAAATAGAAAGTACAATGTGCCATTTTCCAATTTCTAAAAAGATAAAGGTTGGAAGAAGTGAAGCATGTGATATTCAATTATGTACAAATGGAGTGTCTAGGTATCATTTTCAAATTGAAGAAGGTGTATTACAGGATTTTGATAGTTTGAACGGTACGTATGTCAATTCGAAACGAGTTAAAAGATGCAGCCTTTGTATGCAGGATGAAATTGTGTTTGCGAACATTCGCATGATTTATTTTAAAAACTATGTGCTTTTGGATATGGTCAATAATCCTTATAGTAATGTAGAGCTAGATTGTAAAAATGCAGTATATTATCCGTCCTGTTTAAATGTTGAAATGCCAAAGGTTCAAAAATTTGATATTCAGATGCCACAAATTATGCGTACAGTTCAAAAACAAAGTCTTTTTAGTGCGATAGGACCGAGTTGTATGATCGCAAGTTCTGGTTTTATCTCGTCCATTTTGATTGGGTATCTTCAAAAACAAAGAATAGAATCACTCTTCACAAGTATGATCAGCTCTTTGACAATGGCATTTACTTTTATGGTGTATGGCCTTTACAACCGGAATTATCAATACAAATTAAGTGTAAAAGAGAGCACAAAAAGTATCGATATGTATAATGCCTACATAGAGAAGATGTATGAAAAGGGTGTTATATCTAAAGGTACATTTAAAAAGCAGATGGATGAATATATTACTAAATATATAGATACATATCAACACGAAAACAGAGATGTGATCTATGTCGGGTGTGCATACAATGCGTGGTGCAAAATAAGTTATCGTGAAGTTTCGTATGAATATGCACTTGATGAGTTGATGCAGAAAAGAGAACAGTTAATTTCAAATTTAAATCAATTTGTACAAGTTCCTATATTTTTGAGACATGGAGAGGTTTGTTGGATTCAAGGCGATGTGAAGGCAAGTATTATTTTATTTGAAAATTATTTGTGGTATTCCAAACAAAAACGTAAATGGGTATGGCTTCAACAGTTTGATGGAATGAAACAAATTCTTTTAAATCCCTATTGTGCTATTTGTAAAAAAATCGATGCCGATACAATTGTCGTTGATGTAGAAGGAAAATATCTTCCTAAGTCGTATTATTGTTTGATTTATGTGGGAAACCAAAAACCATCTTTCCATTATGACTACCAAATTGAAACAATTGCGATAACAGAATTAAGCTTAGATCGAAAACGGTTTGTATTGCGGAATGAAGATTCAAATTTCTATGATCAACTAATCAAAATAGGTCCTGTTCGAAAATCTGAGTATGTCATGAAAGTTCCCGTAGGTATTGATGAGTCCCAACAAATTGTTGTTATGGATTTTCAAGAGTATGGGCCTCATGGCTTAGTTGCAGGAATGACAGGTTTTGGCAAGAGTGAATTTATTAGTTTTCTTTTGATGATGCTGATATGGCATAATACACCTCAACAATTTCAATATGTATTGATTGATTTTAAGGGCGGTGCCTTTGGACAACCCTTTTATGAATTTGCGCATTGTGCAGGAATTGTGACCAATTTAGATGCACAATCTATGGAACGTTTTTTTCAGAGCATGAATTATGAGTTGGAGAAAAGACAGCGCTTGTTCTTAAAAGAAAAAGTATCGGATATTCATTCCTACAATAAGATCCATACAATGTCACATTTATGGATCTTTGTGGATGAATTTGCCCAATTGAAAATGCGATTTCCACAATTTATGTCACAACTGCAGGAAATCGCACGAATTGGAAGATCACTAGGCATTCATTTGGTTTTAAGCACACAAAAACCTTCTGGTATCATTGATGATCAAGTTTGGTCCAATACAACTTGGCGAGCTTGTTTTCATGTGAGTAGTATACAAGATAGTCGGGAAATGCTTCAAAATGAAATGGCGTATCATTTAAAAAATCCAGGTGATATGATTCTTCAACACCAACAAAAGAATCAATCTTGTCGAAGTTTTTATTTACAAAGTTCAATAGATGAAATATGTTGGCGTGAAATCAACGAGAAAAAGGAAGTACTGCATTCAAAACATCATGCGGGTGAGCGTGTCATGGATGTATTAAAGGATCAAATTCATGATTTAAAGGAAGTAAGAGAATGGGTGTTATTACCGAAAGACATTCCGGAACATGTATTTGGTGTGTTAGATCTTCCTTTTGAACAAAAACAATGTGAAATTGAATTTATGTCAATACAGTTGTTTTATACAAAAAGTCTAGATATTGTATATCGTTTGATCAAGTATTTTGAAAATGAAACAATCTATGTCTATGGAACAAATATGTTGGATTCCTATGTTGATTTTAGTTTCTTTCAATCTCGCTATTTTTCAAAGATTCATGAAGGTGTTTGTATCATTTTTGAAGATGAGAATTTGGATCTTTCTGAATTGGATGAACGTGTAATTTCGTTTGTGGTTACGAATAATGAAAATACAAATTTTAAATGGATCTTAAATAAGTATGTATTTGATATAGAGAGTTTAGATGATAAACGGATATTTTTTGACACCTACCATCTGCCTTCGTATCTAAATATGACGCTGTATCACAATACATATGTTGAAATTTTATATCGAAAGATAAAAGAAACAGATCTTAAATCAAGGGCTACAAAATCGATGATATTTAATAAGGATAAAAATTGTATTGGTTTTGAATGTAAAGGCGATCGACCGGTTTTTATGGATGAAACAAAAAAGTTATTCATTTTATATATGCATACGGATTATGTGTATGAAGTAAATCGTATATGTGAGAGTTTAGCACATTTAAAAATTACGAGTGATTGGCATCAAGAGAGTGATGTATATGTCGTGTGTGTAGATGTGAGTTTATTGAATGAGGATGCATTTCAAAAGAAACTATACAATGCTCAAATTGTATGGGTTGGTTATGGTTTAAAAGAATATGGATATATGTTAAAGCGAAAGCTTCCATATGAACATTTTGATTGTGTCTTTTTTAAAGATCAAAATGAAGGGGTTGGTATTTGTGAATGAGGTTGGTATATATTTGTCACTTGATCTAAGAATGGTATATGTATCTCAATTGTATGTTGTAAAAATGTTTTTGAATGAGTTTTTAGGTTATGAAATACAGTATGTGTTTAATGTGACAGGAAATTATTTTTTAGATTTAAATAAAACGTTTCAAGAAAATCAAATCGCTTATGGCGATATCTTAATCTATGGGAGGTAAAAATGAAAATATCAGTGGATTATTCTGAAGTATATCAAGCAAGTGTCTATGTAAAAAACAAAGCGGATAGCTATAATGATCTAATTCAGAATCTTTATAAAAAAGTGGAGCAGATGCAAAGTATCTGGCAGGGTGTGGATCATTTAGCTTTTCAAAATCAGCTAGAAGAATTTAGACCTTCATTAAATGAAATGTATCAAGTGATTCAAGAATACAGCAATGTATTGAAGCAGACAGCTTCGGTTTATGAACAGCTTCAACAAGATCGTGTTGCACAAGCTAGATTGTTGTTGTAGAAGGAGAATAGTATGGCACAAATTCAAATATCAAGTGAAGATGTAATGGCATATTCTAAGCAGGTGGATGCGTATGCCAATGAGATTCGAACTGTATTTAACGAAATTGAATCCAGAATGTATTATGTGGAATCTATTTGGCAATCTCCAGCTTCGAAATATTTTATGGAACAATTTCAAACGTTGAATCCAGCAATGATGTCGTATTTAGATACGTTAGCACGCTTTTCTACGTACTTACATCAAACCGCAAATCTATATCAGGAAAACGAACAATCTTTGATGCGTTATGAATGAGATAAATTTCTACAATGCCTTGTCTAGTGATTTAAATGCGTTGTTAAATCAGACAAAGAATATTGTATCGAATGAAGAGTTTGTCTATGTGAATCAAAAGGTCAGTCGAATTCAATATTTGATTCAAATTCAGCTGCAGGGGATTATGAATCGTGAACGGCGATAGTATAGCTTGTCAAAATCTAAGTCTTGAATATAAGACGCTCGCTTCTAGGCCTCTATCTTCAAAAGATCCGACAATTAATGAAAGGCAATATCGCATCGCAAAAGAAATAATGGATATTGCGAATTATTTATCGAAGAGTGCATCTTTAATTGAGTCTTGCGAGCACAAACAAAGTGCTTGGAAACCTGGAAAGGTGAATTTGATCAAGTATACAAACTTGAATTTAGTTTCACAATTGACAAAACAGAGTCGCTATTCGTATGGTTCAATTCGCTATACAAAGTCATTTAAAGAATGGAATAAAAATTACACAAAGCCTTATTTCCATGTAGGGGCCAATGCCACACTTCTTGATGGAGAAATTAAATCGAGTATTAGTGCAAGAATATGGAAGAACAAGAAATTTGATCCGCGTATAGTATTAAATGCCGAGTCAAGTCTAGCGTTATTATCTTCTACAGTAAATGCGCGTATTGGAAATTCAAAAGTCTATGCGAGCGCTCGAGCAACAGGGCAAGTTGGTGTTGCGTATGCGACTTGTAAAGCTGCTTTTTCTAGGAAAGAACAGTCGTTTGAAGCTGGAGTTGGTGTTGCAGCCTTACGCGGCGAAACACGTTGTGTATTGAACATTCTTGGGGCGAAAGTCACTTTAACGGCACAAGGAAGTGTAGGTAGTGCAGAGGCTAATTTCTCTTATCATTTTTCTAGCAGGGAGTGGGAAATCGGCTCAAAACTTGGCTTTATTGCGGGACTGGGCTTTAAAATCAACGTAAGTTATTAGAAAGGAGTCGGCATGAAAGATTTATTACCGATTGGTAGTGTTGTCACTTTAAAAGAGGGGACAAAGAAATTAATGATCATGGGGCGTCTTCAACAAAATATGAAGACAAAAAAACTCTATGATTATGCGGGATGTTTATGGCCAGAAGGCTATATGGATAAGGAGCATTGTTACGTATTTGATCATGAGGATATAGATTGTTTATTCTATATAGGGTTACAGGATATAGAAGAATTTAATTTTCGGTTTGAACTGGATGAAATGATGAAAAAAATGGGCCACTAGACTATTGTCTAATGGCCTTTTGTTTAGTCGTCTGATTTAGATAAATCAGGTCTAGAAACTAGATATTCAGGATTGTTTGCCTTTAAATTATTGAATACATCTTGATCGTGTACTTCAAAATTATATTTCTTTAAATAATAAACAAGACAAGCTTTTGTGACATCATCATCACTGCTCAATGTTGTATATACATCATCTTTAATGTCTTTGTATGTATTGGATACTAATACGGCAACATATGCATATGTTGTTCCACTGCTTTCGTTTGTGAAGACTTCGTCAATGACTCCGGCTTTTTTTGTCTTTGACAATGTATTGATCAAACGAGTTGATAAATCTGTTGTCTTTGTCGTTATCAATGTTTCTTTTCCAGAATATTTTGCAGAATCAACCATGTATTGTTGAGCTACTTCTTCTGGATCTGTTCCACTCTTTAATGCTTTCAAAGCTTTTTTAGCAGTTGCCTTATTCTCACATTGAATGATACGAGCTTTACTTGGTTTATATGTTTTTTGGACGTCTTTCTTTGCGTCTGTGAAGTATTTTTCGGTTAATTCACTTGCTTGTAAACTTGGGATTAGAACTTTATTCATATATTGTTTACTATTTTTATAGCCCAATGAGTGAATTTGTTTATCAAAGTTTTCCATGTTTTCTTTGTAGTTGTTAACTTGTTCTTGTGCTTTTTCCTTCATTTCCTTTGTAACTTTGACTTCTTGTTTGTAGATAGCCTGTTTTACAAGTTCCATTGTAAGATCTGTACCAGTTGATACTTTCAATAATTCATATTCATCACCCTTAGTGTATTTTGTGTCACCAATAGTCATGATTGTTTCATCTTTATCCTTGATGGTTGCGGTAGCACCAGAGCATCCTGTCAACATCATGGCAGCACATACGAATAATATAGGTGTCTTTTTCATTATTGATCACCTCCATAAGTTGTTTTTACATAGCTGTCGAATTTTTTCTTTGTATCTTTATCGTTGAATTTAATATCTAATTTTTTTGCATACGAATCTAAAATCTTGTATGAAAGAGAAGAATCGCTATTTAAGATGGCATACAATGCTTGGTTTGAAACAGTGTCACTTTTTGCGTTAAAAATCTTCTTTGAATTTGTTTCTTTTACATATACCTTATATAAGCTTGTTCCACTTGAACTTGTAACTGTGATCCAGTCACTTGTTTCACCTTTTTTAAGGCCGATTGCAGCTGTTACAACATCAGCAGGAACCGTTGATGTTGAACTTGAATCCGAACTTGTTGAGTTTGAATCAACATATCCTGCAAATCCATTTTTATTAGCGGTATTTGAATCTTCAGAGAAGGCTTTAGCAACATCCGCAAAGCTTTCTTTTTCTAAAGCCTTATCAATATTACTTTTCTTTTTAGCTTCTGTTTCTGTTAGATTATCGGCATCGCTAACATCCATCTTAATAATGGATACGGTTCTTGGACTTTTTTCTTCCCAAGCTTTTTTCACTTCATCAAAATGTTTAGTGATATATTTTTTATTCATTTCTTTTTCTTTTACACTTGTTAAGCAATAATCATTAAGTTCTTCATAGGATGCATAACCATATTTGGCAAGTTCTGTTGTTAGTGTAGATTCATAGTCATCACTTTGACTAGATGCGTTAGATTTAATATTAGACTCTAATGTGCTTGCCTGTTTCTTTAAATCTTTTGTAGTTTTGATAGATTGATCGATAACGGCATTTTTATACATATTGTAGATAGTAGAGCCATCATAAGGTGTGGATTCATCATATAAATCATCAGCGGTAATGTCATCCTTATTAATGGAAGCAACAACTTGTTCATTGTTGGTTGTTTTTGCGGAAACATTATCTTTATTGGTGTCGTAGATGAAGTAGCCAATAAAACCAATAATGATGATGGCAATAAGTACGACAAACCAGTTATTTCGTAAAATATCAGTCATAATTAACCTCCTTGAGAATGTCTTTTCAATTATACGAGATATCTTTTTAAATTGCAATGAAGGCTCGAGATGTATTAATTGAGATTTTAATAATTATTTGGTATTATATTGCAGTGAAAAGAGGTAGAAGGTATGGCAGATTTGGTCATTAAGGATCTTCATGTATCCGTGGAGAATAAAGAAATTTTAAAAGGGTTGAGCTTAACTGTAAAATCAGGTGAGCGTCATGCCCTAATGGGACCTAATGGAAATGGTAAGTCTACATTGCTTGCAGCCATTATGGGTAATCCAAAATATACAGTTACATCTGGTTCAATCACATTAGATGGAAAAAATGTACTACAAATGTCAGTCGATGAAAGAAGTAAGGCAGGACTTTTCTTGGGTATGCAATATCCTAGTGTTGTTTCTGGTGTTACAAACTCTGACTTTTTAAGAAGCGCAATCAATGCACGTTTAGAAAAACCAATCTCATTATTTAAATTTATTAAAGAAATGGATAAAGCGATTGAACAATTAGAAATGAAACCAGACTTGGCTCATCGTTTCTTAAATGATGGCTTTAGTGGTGGTGAAAAGAAACGTAATGAAATCGTTCAAATGATGATGTTAAAACCAGCCATTGCGATGTTGGATGAAATTGACTCTGGACTTGATGTCGATGCATTGCGTATTGTTTCGGATGCCATCAACCAATGTCAGCAACAAACAGATCTTGGTTTATTGATCGTATCTCACTATGCACGTTTCTATGAATATTTACAGCCAACACATGCTCACGTATTAATGGATGGACAAATTGTTGTATCTGGTGATGCTAGTTTAGTTGAAAAAGTTGACCAGGATGGATATGAATGGATTGAAAAAGAGTACCACGTAACCGCAAATAAAGAAGAAGATAAACAACCTATTTCTTTAGGTTCTTGTGGAGCTAAAAAATATGCTTAATCGCAAGGAAGTACACAATAGCGAAACTTTAAACATTCAAATTGATTCTCATGATCAAAAATCATATTTAATTGAATTGTGTAAAGATTGTACAAAATTTGATTTGAATGTGGAGTGTTTAGAAAATTCTTTTTCAAAATTCTTTATTTTAAACCATGCTGAAAGTGCGTGCGAATTAAACATTAATATGGTACTTAAACAAGATGCCAACTGCCAAATGGGTGTCTTGGATCTAGAAAAAAGCCCATTGAAATGGAATCACTATGTGGATCTAAAAGAGCAGGGGGCTGAATATGAAATTTTAAGTGGTCAATTATGTCAGGAACACATCGAAAAAGTATGTGATATGGAAGTAAGACATAATGCGCCTCATACAAATGGTCAAATGAAAAACTTTGCCGTTTTATTTGATTATGGACAATATCAAATGGTTGCCAATGGAAATATCAAAAAAGGATGTTTCGATGCTCAGTCTCATCAGGCAACGCGTGTATTAACTTTGGGCCAGGGACATAAGACAAAAGTTATTCCACTATTATTAATTGATGAAAATGATGTAAAGGCAAGCCACGCTCTAACAATTGGGCAGCCAGATGCTGATCAGCTATATTATCTACAGTCTCGTGGATTGAGCACAAAACAAGCTGTTGGATTGTTAAGTGTTGGTTATTTCTTGCCAGTTATTGATTTAGTAGAAGATGAAGAATTGAAAGATAGTCTTCGTCAAGAAATGGAAAGTAAGGTTGGATTATATGGACATCAGTAAAATTCGTAAAGATTTTCCGATTTTAACGCGTAAGATGTCTGATAAACCTCTAGTGTATTTAGATAATGGGGCTACGACATTAAAGCCTCAACCCGTGATTGATGCCGTAGTGAATTATTATACATACCTTGGTGCTAATGCTCACCGTGGTGATTATGAAATGAGTGCACAGGTCGATGCGGCTTTTGAAGGGGCTCGTGTTCGTACTCAAAAATTCTTAAATGCGAAACACAAAGAAGAAATCGTATTTACTTCAGGTTCGAGTGAAGGCTTGAATCTTGTAGCTATGATGGTTACAGAACAGCTTTTACATGAAGGTGATGTCATTTTAAGTGACGAAAGTGAACATGCCTCAAGTATCTTGCCTTGGATGCAGGCGGGAAAGAAAAAAGGAACTAAAATCGATTACATTCCTTTGGATGAAGAGGGTAAGATCACAGTTGAAAACTTTAAAAGTGTCTTAACTGATCAAGTTAAAGTTGTTGCGATAGCAATGGTTTCTAATGTTTTGGGTTTTGTGGCTCCCGTTAAGGAAATCGCCAAGATCTGTCATGAACGAGGCATTTTGTTAGTGATTGATGGAGCGCAGAGTACTCCTCATTTAAATATTGATGTGCAGGATTTAGATTGTGATTTCTATGCGTTCAGTGCTCACAAGATGTGTGGTCCTACAGGCGTAGGTGCTTTATATGGCAAGAAAAAATGGTTGGATCAGCTAGAACCAATTTTTTATGGTGGCGAAAGTAATGCGCGCTTCGACAAGTCTTGTTCATTAACTTTAAAGGAAACACCATTAAAGTTTGAATCGGGAACACAACCAATTGAGGGTGTAATTGGTATGGCAGCTGCCATGGATTATTTGGATGCGATTGGAAAAGAGAATATTCATGCGCATGAAGTAGAATTAAAGGAATATTTCTTAAAAAAAGCCAAAGCTTTAGGGAATATTGTTGTATACAACGAAAATGCGAAGAGTGGAATTGTGACATTTAATGTGAAGGATAAAGATCAAATGATTTTTGCGCAAGATGTCGCTAGCTATTTAAATACATTTGGTATTGCCGTTCGTTCAGGACAGCATTGTGCTAAATTACTTCCGGAAGTGTTGAAGACTCCGGGTACTTGTCGTGCAAGTTTCTATTTGTACAACACAAAAGAAGAAGTCGATCAATTGATTGATGCTTTGAAGAATGCGACAGTGGAAAACTGTGTCAGCATTTTCTTTTAGGAAGGAAGCTTAATTATGTCAAATATTGATCCAATGTTGATGCGCCAGATTATTATGGATCATTATGACTATCCTCGTAATAAAGAATTGACAAAAGACAATGGTTACATGTCACGTCATATGGCGAGTGATTCTTGTATTGATGATATTACGGTGCAGACAAAAATTTCAGATGGAAAAATTGATGATATTCGTTTTGATGGGGTTGCCTGTACGATTTCAACAGCTTCGACTTCAATTATGTCTGAACTATTAAAAGGAAAGACGACACAAGAAGCAAAAGAAATTATGGATAATTATTTCAAAATGATTGATCAAAAAGAATATGATGAAGATGTTTTAGATGAGGCCATAGCGTTTCAAAATGTTGGAAAACAAGCCAATCGTATCAATTGTGCTACAATTGGATGGAAGGCTATGCGTGAAATGATTAAGGAAAGTGAGGATGGAAAAGATGAGTAACGAAAAAGATATCGCACTTTCTAGTGAATATGAATATGGTTTTCATGATAAAGATGTCAGTGTTTATAAAACCCAAAAGGGATTGAATGAAGAAACAGTTCGTACGATCTCAAAAATCAAAAATGAGCCTGAATGGATGTTGCAGCTAAGACTGGATGCATATCATTCTTTTGAAAAGCAACAAAATCCAAATTGGGGTCCAGATTTAAGTGAAATCAACTTTGATGATTATACATACTACATCAAACCAAGTGATAAACAGGAAAAGTCATGGGATGAAGTTCCAGATACGATTCGTAATACGTTTGATATGCTAGGAATTCCGGAAGCGGAACAAAAATTCTTAGCCGGTGTATCTACGCAATATGAGAGTGAAGTTGTATATCACAATATGTTAGAGGAAGTGGAAGAGAAGGGTGTTATCTTCTTGGATACGGATTCTGCATTAAAGGCATGTCCAGATTTATTAAAGAAATATTTTGGTAAACTTGTTCCTTATACAGACAATAAATATGCAGCTTTAAATACGGCTGTATGGTCAGGTGGATCCTTTATTTATGTACCAAAGGGTGTGAAGTTGGAAAAACCACTTCAATCCTATTTCCGTATCAACTCCATGCAGATGGGACAGTTTGAAAGAACGTTGATCATTGTAGATGAGGGTGCCGATGTACATTATGTAGAAGGATGTACGGCACCAACGTATTCAAAGGATTCTTTACATGCGGCAGTTGTAGAAATTTATGTACATAAAAATGCGAAGTGTCGTTATTCAACGGTACAAAACTGGTCAAGCAATATCTTGAACTTAGTGACTAAGCGTGCAAAAGTATTTGAAAATGGACACATGGAATGGATTGATGGAAACGTGGGTTCCCATGTAAATATGAAGTATCCAGCTTGTATTTTAGCTGAGCCATACGCAAAGGGAACAACGATTTCGATTGCGGTAGCCGGTGAAAACCAGATTCAGGATGCAGGAAGTAAAATGATTCATTTAGCTCCTCATACTTCGAGTACAATTATTTCTAAATCCATTGCACGTAATGGTGGTGAAGTAAACTATCGTGGTTGGGTAACACATTCTAAAAATGCAGCATATGCCAAGAGTAAAGTTGAATGTGATACTCTGATTTTAGATAAGAAATCACGTAGTGATACAGTTCCGATGAATGTATCTTATAATGATACGTCTCAAATTGAGCATGAGGCGACAGTTTCAAATATTAGTGAAGAACAATTGTTCTATTTAATGTCTCGTGGTTTAACTCGTTCTCAAGCTACGGAAATGATCGTTATGGGATTCTTAGAACCATTTACGCGTGAACTTCCAATGGAATATGCGGTTGAATTGAATCAAATGTTGAAACTGGATATGAGTGACAGCATTGGATAAGCGAAAGTTGTGCATTCAAAGGCGTAGTTCATTATCAAATTCAAAAAGATTTGAAAAGGAAAAGGCAATCACAAATTGTGTTTTGCCTTTTTTAAAAGGAAAAATAGGAACGTATATTCCAATTCGAAATGAAGTGGATGTATATGCAAAGTTTCGTGATGAATTTGATTTATATATACCTAAGATGTTAGATGATACTACGATTGCCTTTTATTCGGATCGAGAAGAAAAAAGTAAGGGTCCATTTTCGACAATTGAACCCATTGGGATGCATGAGGTAAAAAATTTAGATGTGATTTTAGTACCGGTCGTTGGATTCTTTGGAACGTATCGAATGGGGTATGGAAAAGGCTATTATGATCGGTATTTAAGTAAAAGTTCTGCATTGAAGATTGGGGTAGCATTTGATGTGCAGGAAATGGAATTTGATGTAAAACCAACCGATGTGAAGTTAGATATGATCATTACAGAATCGAGGATATTACGATGAAGATATTATTTTTTGGGGATAGTAATACGTGGGGCTATGATGCCATAGATGCGTCTAGACAACCAAATCGTTTTACGCAGCTTGTTAAAAAGGCATTTAGTGAACATGAAATTATTGAGGAAGGCTTATGTGGTCGAACATTGTGCTTGGATGATCCGTATGATGAAGATCGTAATGGAGCTAAAATGATTTCGATGGTTTTAAAAACGCATGCTCCCATTGATGTTGTGTTTATTATGTTGGGAACGAATGATGCGAAGCGTCAATTTTCAACGAATTCCATTTCTTTAGAGAAGGGGATTCGTACTTTGATGTATAGAGCTTTAAATCCGGAAAACTATCGTGATGGATCTAAACTACCTCAATTTTTTGTGGTGTGTCCACCTAAAATGAATGTGGATGGCTTAAAGAATGAAAGAACAGCTAGTAATTTTGGTCAAGCTGGATTTGATATTTTAGTAAATACAAAGCCATACTTAGAAAAAGGTTGTTCTGGTTTGAATGTAGAAGTGATTGATACGAGTGCTGTAGCTGGAAGTTTGGATGGAATCCATATGGATGAGAAGGGTCATAAACTTGTGGCGGATGCCTTGATATCTATAATTAAAGAATTATAAGAAGGGAGATCATCAATGAGTGCTTATACAAATGGTTTAGCGTTCTGGAAGCATTTTGAAGAAAAACAGGGTGCAATTATTAATTGTTTAAAGGCCGAACAATATGAAGAATTAAACGAATTGATTCAAGAATTGGATGAAGAGGTAATGGAAATTAGTGGTGCCCATTTCTTTGTCGAAAGCTTTTATGATTCTTTTGAGATGACCTTTGACACAGGTCCAAATAAGACAACGCAATATTTGTGTCAGATGCTTTGTGACATTGCACCTAAGAGTGTGAAACAAAACTGGATCATGAATGCGACTTTACCGCCTATGTCGCAAAAGGCGATTCAGGCCATGGTTCAAATCAAAAATGAGGAATATACTTTAGCAGATTTTCATGTATTCTATCAAATTGAAAATGATATGTTGGATTGTAAAGTATATTGTCCTGGATTTAATTTGATTGGTAATCCGGAAAATAAAAAAGAAATGAGTATGTATCTTATGGAGCTTGCGATTGGCCAGCTTGCGTATGAAGCATATATTTGTCGTGTTGATTTTATCGATACGCCAGACTCAGATATGAAGTTCTGTCAAATGATTGATTTTTATGAAGTGATTATGGCTCTTGTTGAGAAGAATCATTGGAAAGTATATGATAAGCCAATTGATATTTATTCGGTATATCAGCCAATTCAGGATTTTGCGCACGATGCCTTAAGAAAAGATATGAAGCTTATTTTTACTACGCATCCTTTATTGGTGGAACAAACGATTGAGGAAAAGGAAGAAGTGCTTGCAGATTTATCGAGTAAAGATGGTGAGTTTGGCTATGTGTATTATTCGAATCCATTTCATAATAAAGAAGATGCTTTGTATCGTCAGAAATTATCAAAACAATTGGATGAAACTATTTCTAAAGTGCATGCAGGTAAAGTGGTTGGGGGAGCTATTGGTAAGAGCTTTTCCTATATTGACTGGATTGTGTATGATAAAGATGTATTTATGAAGGTGTTTAACCAATTAAAAAAACAGCTCGATGCGAGTGTCGAACTGTATTATCAAAAATTTTAATGACTTTGAATATCAGCGCAGGCGTTAAGCAGGCGCTGTCTTTTCATTCCAGTGATTTCTTTTTCGGGATTTTCTAAGAAACGAGCTAATACGTCAGCGTCTTTTAAGGCTTCACAAAGTGGTGAGTCAAAAGATTCTTTTTTGGAATGTTGACGAATCGCATAAGTAATATCATCTATTTCTGTAGTTTTAAATAAGCCACTTTCTTTTAAGTACTTATAGGCGTGAAGACTTGATAATTTGGCATGTTGAGAATGTGGGCAGTTGTCAATAAATTGAGCGTAGTCATGAAATAGAGCAGCTACTTTAGCTCGTTCTAGATTTGTGCCTCTTGCCATGGCAATAAATGTAATGGAAAGGTCCACACTTGCAGTATGGGTAAGGGCGGCTACTTTTAAATCTTCATTATAAATTTTGGCATATTGAGAATATACATATTCTTTTACTTTTTCATATCGCTCTAACATAAAATCCCTCTCTTTCATGAAAAAAGCGCACAATGTGCGCTTGATTCGAACAAATTTCTACGCAGCTGTATCTACAACTGTGACATTGTTAGCCTGTTGTCCACGATCGCTTTCAACAACGTCATAAGTAACAGTTTGTCCTTCTTCTAAAGTTTTAAATCCTTCAGAATTAATTGATGAATAGTGTACGAATACATCTTTTCCATCTTCACTGGTAATGAATCCATAACCCTTTTCAGCGTTAAACCATTTTACTTTACCTGTGCTCATGCCTATACCTCCTGGACTAAGCCAATATCCTTTGACCGTTAAAATAGAAAGTATTTGCATACAATAGCATTTATCACAATCAGAATATGAGTCTAATCCTTAACTGCTTTCATTTTAGCATTTTCTAACAACATTGTCATTAAAAAAACCATTTTTATATAGTTATTATGTTATATTTTGATTATAATGAATATATAAAGGAGGGCATTTGTTTTATGCTTATTCAAGATGATGCGTTACGTAGTGTGATTGCGCGTACTTTGCGTGTTAAAGAAGATGAACTAACCGAAGATTTGATGAAGGAATTGGTCCACTTAGAAGTACAGGATCATGAAATAGAGACTTTAGAAGGTTTGCAGTATGCGGAAAATCTAGAAACTTTAAATGCGAGCAATAATAAGTTGCAGACATTGGATCCAATCAAAGATTTACATAATTTAGTTTGTTTAAATGTTTCTCGAAATCAATTAAGAGATTTGCAGGCTCTGCATGGTTTTAGACAACTAAAAAAATTAAATATCTCAAGAAACAATTTATATACAATGGATATTTCAAGTGTTGCTGCTATGATTGATTTGGAAGTATTGAATCTTTCAAAGGCGAAAGTTGATAGCTTGATTTATTTAGAGCACTGTAAGAAGTTAGAAGAGGTTCATATCAATACTGAAAATGGTCCTTTTAGTTATGCCATCTTAGGTGTACTTAAGAAATTAAAGAAATTGGATATGGGTGGTATGCGTTTATTCAATATCGAAGATTTAACATATCTTTCTAATATTGAAGAATTGGATTTAAACACAAACTTAATGTCGGATCTAACTCCATTGTTGTCAATGAAAAATTTAAAGAAATTGAATGTGTCTAACTGTCCATATTTAAAGGATTATTCTATACTCAAGGAATTTTCAAATCTTAAATCTTTGAATATTTCTTATAATGAACCAGAACACTTTACATTCTTGAAGGAATTAAATCATTTAGAATCTCTGTCTATGGAACAGACTGGATTTAAGGATATGTCTTTATTGAATAACTTGGGTGATTTAAAAGAATTGAATGTTTCAAAAAACCGCTTGAAGAATTTAGAAAAATTCACAAATGTTGAGCATTTGGAAAGCTTGGATGCGAAGTTCTGTCAGTTAACTGAAATCAATTTCTTAAAGAATGCGCATCAATTGAAGCATTTAAATTTGTTCACAAACCGTATCAAGGATATTCGTATTTTAAAGGATGCCAAAGACATGGTGTATTTGAATGTGGGTCGTAATGATATTAAGGATATTACTTGTTTAAAGGATATGAAGCAATTGGAAATCATTTCTTTGGAAAACAATAATGTTAAAGATTTGACACCATTAAAAGAATTAACAAACCTTTGCGATGTGGATCTATACAATAATGTCATTGAAGATTTAACACCATTAGAACATTTAGAGTTTATTTCTTATTTGCGTTTGGACCACAATGCGATTACAGATTTAACTCCATTATCTAAACTTAAATATTTGCGTTCACTTACTTTAAAGGCAAACTACATTACAGATGTAACTCCATTAAAAGATCTAGAATTATTAGAAGCTTTACGTTTGGATGATAATCCAATCCAGGATACAAGCGTACTTGAGAGTATGGAGTTCTACGAAAAATTTACTAACTAAGCAAAATCCCCTTTTATATAAAGGGGATTTAATGATTTTATGTTGTATTATATCTTAATTAGGTCTTAAAAATTTGAAATTGCGTTCAAAATCTCTTCTTCAGCATTAATTAAGCAGCCATAGATTTGACATTCACACAAAGATTTGATAATAAAGAAAAGCCACTGAAATAAATCAGTGACTTTCTACATGGCGCTAAGGCCGTTGTGTAATAATCAATGGCGCTAAGGCCGTTGTTCATAAGTATATTAACATCTCATAACTCTAAAGTCAAAAGATTTACTTTGTAAATAATTCTATTAATTTATTATCAAGTATTGTCATGATTTCATCTGAAACTCTAATTTTTAAAATGGGATCATACTTGTTTATTGGTTTAAGAACTCTTAATTTGCTGATTGTGGAGATATTTTGTACCATTGCATAGGAGTCAACACCCATTTTTTGATACATTTTGGCAACCAAAATAAACTTATTTGCATTATCTAACATTGCTTTTTTCTCTTCATCTGTAACATTTTTAATGTTCTCTATGAATTCATTTAATTGTTTATCTAAGAAAGGGATTGCTTCATTAAGAAAAAAATTATCGATTGGAACATAATAAGGCTTATTTTTTGAACTTAATGGAATTACCGTTAGCACACCATTATTAGGTGAATCATTTTTCGTTAAAACGATAGCTAAATGTTTCCCCTTGATTTCACTACCCATAGATGGTGAAAATTCCACCATTACAACACTTCCGCGCTTAAATCTTTGAAATTTCATTTTATTTTTCCTTCTTTAATTCTTTCATATTCCATCTGAGCTACTGTATGTTGACCTTTGTTATCCAGATACCTATATGTTTCCAGGTGTTTGTGTTAATACATTAAAGGATCAATTAGCACTATATATTATTTCACCTATATTCTACTAAAATCTTCGTTAGATAGATATTTTAAAATAAAGTGAATATTCGATGTTAAATTCATCAAAATCAAATACGCATAACACAGTACTTGACAATCCAAGGTAGTGTGTATATCATAATAGTGAACGGGGTGATATTATGCAGCCAAGAGCGGTGATTTATTGTTCTAAACATGGAGCAACAAAAGAATATGCGCAATGTTTAGGTAAAAAAAAGAATCTTCCTGTGATTTCGATTGACCATATTTCGGGATACTCTTTCCAAAATATTCCGGTGTATTTTTGTGGTTGGATTCGTAACGGAAAAATCATGGGGTTGAATAAAGCTTCGAAATTATTTATGTGTGTTCAGGTAATTGGTGTGGGTGCCATTGAATATAATGAGGCATATGAATTGAAGTTGAAATATAAGAATGGGATTGTGAATCCAAACTTTAAGTATGTACAGTCGATTCGTAATCTTTCATTGACAACTTTGGAAAAGATGTATGTAGATGTGTTTCAGCCATCATTAATGGGAAAGAATAGGGGTGAAACGCATGAATACACAATTTAAAAAAGGTGTTTTAGAGTTGATTGTATTAAAGGCTATTGTATCGGATGATCTATATGGGTATCAGCTTGTGTCTCGTATCAACGAGGTAATTCAAGTAAATGAAGGTACGATTTATCCTTTGCTGAAGCGATTGTCGAACGATCGTTTGTTGGAGTCTTATTTAAAAGAATCTACGGAGGGTCCTCCAAGAAAGTATTATCATATCACAAATTTAGGACTTGAAAGATATGATGCATTATTATCGGAGTGGACGGATTTTTCAGATAGTGTAAATGCATATTTGAAAGGAGTGGAGTAGAGTGTTAAAAAAGGAATTTTTGGATGTTTTAAATCAAAAGTTATCGTTGATTAGCGATAAAGAAAGAGAAGACATCGTATTAGAATATGGAACATATATTGATGACAAGATTGCCAGTGGTGTTGCAGAAGAAGAGGCGGTTGCTGGTTTTGGCGATGTGGATGAGTTGGTAAAAGATATTCTAGATGCTTATAAGATCAATACGGATTCAATGGATCCATTTTCAAATCGTGCAGATAAAACGATTGATAAGGTGTATGCCAAGGTTGAGGAATTGTTTTCTAAGCTTGGTAATTTTTCGATGAATGAAATTTTTCACATCTTATTTGATGCGATTGTTTTAGTGTTGATTTTGTTGATTGGAAAAGTCATCGTGGTTGATATATTATGCCAATTTTTATTGTCTATGATTTTTTCATTCTTTGTCGGATTCTATATGATCACAGATTTTATGTTAAGTTTATGTCGCATACTATATTTATGTTTAGCCATTTATTTCTTTGTGAAAGTCATGGCTAAAAGAGTGGAGCGTTATCGTTTGCATGCGCATAATGTGGGTGTGATGGATGATATCAAAGATACTTGGAATGATAATATTAAATCGAGTGATTTGCCTCCAACACCTGAGCGTCCTTTGTATCATGAAAGAAAGCCAAGACATCTTGAATCGGATGTCTTAAAGGTGATCTTAGTCTTGGCTATGATTCCTGTAGCGTGCGTTTTGATTGGTAGTGGTATTGGCTTAGTTGTATTAATATATGTAACTATTGTATATGCCACGACAAGTGCTGGATTATATTGTATGGATATTGCCTTTGTGTTAGGAAGTTTGGCAATACTATTGATGTTAGTTCGTGCTTGGCCTAAGAGGGTGGATACAAATGCGTAAGTTAGGTGTATTGTTGGTTGTTTCAATCTTATTATTTGTGTTTGGTTGTGGAACTTTTGTATATGAATTGAGTCAAATTAGTCCAAATCAAATTGATTTGTCAAAAGAAACGCAGACTATGACAACGACAATGCCAGATCGTTGTCGTTTGTATACAAAAACGTATTTAAGCTCGGTTGGCGATGTACGTGTCGTTGTGGATGAGATGGTGGAAGATAATCAATTACCGAATAATTCATTGGTGATCACATATCCTAAAATGCTTCATGTTGTGCAGGATGGGGATCAATTGGATTTACAGATGGATGATTATGAAATGTCAAAGAATCTTCAAACCATTTTTGATACGTTCAAATCGAAGAGTTATGATGAGTATTGTGCAAAGAATGGTGAAATTCATGTAAGTCTTCGATATGGCAAGGCATTAAAGGATAAAATTACATTGGTGGATGACTACTATTAAGGAACAGTTTATACTGTTTCTTTTTGATTTTTAACAAGTGTGTTAAAATACTGTTATGGTGAAAAATAATAGAGACTGGAGTCGTTTGTTGAGAATGATTCTGGTGGATGATAAAAAGAAGTCAAATTCGCTAAGGAATTTAAAAAGGGGTAAAGTGACAAATACGCCTTTACGTAGAAAGCAGGATGTGAAACGATGAGTGATACGAATACGATGTCAACGAGTGCAAGGTTTGCGCAGATTGTATCTATATTAAGAAAACATCATATCCAAAAGGGAATGGATCCCGTTAAGTTTCGTATGATACTTGAAGACTTGGGTCCTACTTTCGTTAAGATTGGACAAATTATGTCGACAAGACAGGATCTGTTTTCTGAGCGTTATTGTAAAGAGTTGATGAAGCTTCGCTCGCAGGCAAGTCCCATGCCTTTTTCTATGGTTGAACAAATCATTCAAGAGACGTATGGCGATTTATTTCAAGAAGAGTTTGAAAGTATTGATGAGATTTGTCTAGGTTCAGCATCAATTGCGCAGGTGCATGCAGCTACTTTGAAGTCGAAAGAAAGAGTTGTGCTTAAGATTCAGCGTCCTAAGATTTATGAGTGGATGGAACGGGATGTGGCCTTGTTAAGAAAGGCTGTTAAGATATTGAATCTTTCAGATATTGTATCAAGCGTAGTGGATCTAGATATGGTCATCGATGAATTTTGGACAACCGCAAAACAGGAGATGGATTTTACGATTGAGGCTCAATTTGCGAAACGCTTTAAGAATGATTATAAGGATTGTCAGTTTATTGATGCGCCAAAGATTTATGATGAATATACAAGAAAGAATATTCTTGTGATGGAATATGTGGATGGCATTGAGATTAATGATTCAAATAAATTAGATGAACTGGGATATGATCGTAGTGAGATAGCGGATAAATTGGCATTTAATTATATTTCACAGATTATTGAAAATGGTTTCTTTCATGCGGATCCACATTCGGGAAATTTAAGAATTCGTGATAATCAAATCGTATGGATTGATTTTGGTATGATGGGCACTTTAGATGCGAATGAGCGTGAAACGATGAAGGAGGCTGTTCGTGCCATTGCCTTGAGGGATACACAGAAGTTAGTGGATTGTATCTTGATGATAGGGGATTGTAAAAAGGAGATTGATTATACGGCTTTTTGTGGGGATATGGATCGTTTTGTGAATCAATATTTGAGTGTTCCATATTCAGAAATTGATGTTGCCAAACTGATTCAGGATATGTTTTCAATTTGTCATGTATATTCGATTTCTTTGCCTAAAGGCATTAGTATGTTAGCTCGTTCTATGATGACGATTGAAGGAACGTTAACAGCTTTAGATCCGAATATGAATACGATGAAGATTGCGATGAGTCATAAGTCAAGTTTGACAAAAATTGATTGGGAGAAAGAAATCAAGTCGGGATTTAAGCGTAGTATTGATGCGCTTTCTCGTTCGGTTGATATTCCTGTGCAGGCAAGCGATGTGTTGAAGATGGTTCAAAGAGGACAGATCAAGGTCAATTTGAATCTAATGGGTTCTCAAGCTCCACTTGCGAAGATTGATCAGATGGTGAATCGTTTGATTGTATGTGTGTTGATTGCCGCTTTGGTTGTGGGTTCAAGTTTGATTTGTACGACAAAGATGAAACCGATGATTATGGGAATACCAGCACTTGGATTTTTTGGGTACATCATTGCGATTGGGATGAGTGTATGGTTGTTTTTTAAGATGTTATTTTTGCATCGAAAAAACAAGTCTTTTTAAAGGGGAAGTATATGAAAAAAGGTAAAACTACAGTGGCTTCACTATTGATTGTGTTGGTCACTTTGGGACTGGATCAATGGACAAAGTGGGCTATTGAGAAGTCTATCGCATTAAATGATACGGTTGAAATGATCAATCATTTCTTTTATTTGACATATGTTCGAAATACAGGGGCAGGTTTTAGTATGTTTGCGGAAGCTGGAATGGGCTTCTTTGCCGCACTTACCATTATTGCCTTAGTAGGTATGGTATATATGTTTTTTAAAACGAATGATTCGCGTTATCAGATTTGTTTGTCTTTAGTTTTTTCGGGAGCTATTGGAAACTTTATCGATCGTATGACGCTAGGCTTTGTAAGAGACTTTTTTAGTTTCTATATTTTTGGCTATCCATTTCCCGTATTTAATGTAGCAGATATCTGTATTACAGTGGGTATCGCATTAATATTAGTAAGTATGTTTATAGATGATAAGAAGGAGCAAGAGAGATGGAAACAAGAATCTTAAAGATAGATGAAGACACTAAATTGGATCGTTTGGATAAGGTTCTTGCGGAAAAATTGGATTTTTCACGTAAGAGAATTAAGGATTTGTTAGACGAAGGAAATGTCTTGGTCAATCAAAAGCTGATGAAGGCAAGTTATAAAGTTTGTGTAGGGGATGAAATCGAGGTTTCTATTCCTGAACTAGATTCTATGGAAGTCCTTCCTGAACCAATTGATTTGGATATTGTATATGAGGATCATGATATTATTGTGATCAATAAGCCAAAGGGCATGGTTGTGCATCCAGCTCCTGGTCATTATTCTGGAACTTTAGTGAATGCGTTGTTGTATCATTGTAAAGATTTGAGTGGTATTAATGGGGTGATGCGTCCAGGTATCGTACATCGTATTGATAAGGATACGTCTGGATTATTGGTTGTTGCCAAGAATGATGTGGCCCATGAATCTTTAAGTCAGCAATTACAGGATAAAACGTGTCATCGTGAATATGTAGCTATTGTACATAATCCTTTTACGCACGAGCATGGTACGATTCATGCACCAATTGGTCGTGATGAAAAGGATCGTCAGAAGATGGCGGTTACCGCAAATAATTCGAAGGATGCGATTACGCATTTTACAGTATTGGAAAACTTCAAAAAATTTGCGTATATCAAGTGTCAGTTAGAGACAGGTAGAACACATCAGATTCGTGTTCATATGCAGTATATTGAACATCCAATCGCAGGAGATCCCAAGTATGGTCCTAGAAAAACAATTCAGGCCAATGGTCAGTTGTTGCATGCGTGTGCATTGGAATTTGTGCATCCTACGACAAAGGAAAAGATGCGTTTTGAGATTGGTTTAGAACCTACTTTTGAAAGAGTTTTAAATGAACTTAGAGAAGGGGAAGAATAATGCGTGATGATGTATTAAGTTGGGATCAATATTTTATGGGCATGGCTCATTTGAGTGCAAAGCGTTCAAAAGATCCAAATACGCGTGTAGGAGCTTGTATAGTCAATCCTCAAAAAAGAGTGGTTGGACTTGGCTACAATGGTTTTCCTTATGGTTGTGAAGATGAGGAGTTTCCTTGGGATCGAGATGGTGAATTTCTTGAGACTAAGTATCCTTATGTTGTGCATGCTGAATTGAATGCGATTTTAAATAGTATTCAAGACCTTCATGGTTGTACTTTATATGTTTCATTATTTCCTTGTAACGAATGTGCAAAGGCCATTATTCAGGCAGGCATTTCTTGCGTGGTATATGAAAGTGATAAGTACGATGGTACTGAAGGTAATATTGCGAGTAAGCGTATGTTTCATGAGGCGGGAGTAAAGCTTGTACAGCTTCCTTATGAGATTGATGTAGAAACAAAAATCAGTGAGCGTTAAGTCATCCAATTGGATGGCTTTTTATTTTAAAAGTAAACGTTGTAAACAAATGAAAATTGTGTAACAAAAAAGACAAAGTTATATGTTTTATAACCACTTTCTAACCGTTAAAATTCTATACTTTATTTGTAGATGGGAAGGGTAACTATCTAAGAATAGAAAAGGAGGAAAATTGAATATGTTGAAGAACTTGAAGAGAGCATCGGCGATCATGTTGTCGCTTGCGATGGCTGTTCAGTTCGGATTGGCAGATACTTACTATGCGAATACGCTATCAGAAGAACCAATAATAGAAGAAACCCAAGAACAAGAACCGGTAATGGTTGAAGAGGGTTCGCAACAAGTGGCTGTCGAACAAACTGAAGCACCTGCAATAGATGCGAAAGAAGAGTTTGTACAAGTGCCTGAAACCAAGTCTGTAACATTAAGTTATGTAGCTGAAGATGGAACAATATTACAAGATGCTACCACTCATGAGTATGAGATGGGTTACAGCTTGAATTCGGATGCAAGTGTGATGTTGAATTTTGATGGTTATACCCTAAAAGATGTAGTTATGAATGATTCACAAATCGTAGCTGCAGCCCAGGCAAATTTAAATGTGACTTCAGATTTGACAAGTGTGAAATTTGTTTACCAGAAGGTAATGACAGAATCGCACCCAGAAGCAAATGAAGCTCAAGAAGAAAACAAAACTGAAGAAAAAACAGAAGAAGATGCTGAGGCAGACCCAGAAGCGAAGGAAGAATTACCAGAGTATCCTGCATTTGATATGAGTGCTACAGCTGGAAACGTAACCGTTCATGTAACGGCGGCCGAAGGTGTTTTACCTAGTGGTGCACAATTAATCGTTAAGCGTGTTACAAGAAAAGCTATTTTGAACGCTGTTGAAGAAACAGTTACGGAAAAGGATAAAGAGGTTGATTCAGCTATAGCTCTGGATATTACGATTGTGAATGCAGATGGTATCGAAATTCAACCAAACGGAATTGTTAATGTTAGCTTTGAAAATGTAGCAGTTGGTGGTGAAGAAGTCAATGTTTACCATGTTACAGATGATGCAAGTACGGTAACTGAGGTTGCTACAAATACACAAAGCTTTGATGCAAATCACTTCTCAATTTATGTTATTACGGGTGAAAAGAAAGTCGAATTGACAACATTTAACTTTGTTGCAAATGAACAAAATGTAAGTACACAGATCGTTAAAACGGATGATACATTGATTACTCCAACGGCTCCAGATATTGCTGGAAAAGCATTTGTGGAATGGCAAGAAAATGGATCTAAGTTTGATGGTTTTGGTGTACAGACAATTACTAAGACTGAAACTCGTACAATTACTGCAAAATACGAAGACGCATTATATGTTTACTTCTATAATCCAGAAGGAACAAAGATTATGCGTACAGAAAAGGTTGCAGACCACAAGGATCATAATTACTCACACGTATCTTATGATGTTGACGCAACTCACAAATTAGTTGGTTGGGCAGCAGATCAGAACGGTACTACAAATATCGCAAATAGTATTGCAGTACCAGAAGGAAGTACTTCTGTAAATGTATATGCGATTATTAAAGAAGGGTATTGGGTAACTTTTGATTCTGATGGTGGAAGCGCAATTGATTCTCAATTCGTATTTGACAAAATCTCTCTAAATGATCAAACAACACCTACAAAGCCAGGTTATACATTTGGTGGTTGGTACAATGGTTCAACAAAAGTAGAGAATGGAACACAAATCACTAAACCGATGACTTTAAAAGCTCATTGGACACCAAAACAAGTTAGCTATACAGTTATTCACTGGTGGGAAAATGCCGATGATGATGGATATTCATTCCATGAATCTGAAAACAAAATTGGTCTTACTGGAACAGAAGCAAATGCAAAGGCAAAATCTTATGATGGATTTACAGCACAGCCAGTAACTAAAAAGATAATCAAGGGTGATGGCTCAACAATCGTTAGTGTTTACTATAAGAGAAATATGTATGATGTTAAGTTCTATAGTTATTCTTCTTGGTATACATCATCAAAAGAATATACGGATTTAAGAATTACAGCAAAATATGGTCAGGATATTAGTAAACAATGGCCAACAAAGAATGGAAGTTCAACATGGTCTACTAAAGATAATGGTTCAACGTATCAAGCAAATATTAATACTATGCCATTAGGTGGCGCGAAGTTCTATGGCCCACAAACAGGAGATAGTTATTGTGAAGCATTTTATTATGTAGAAATACTTCCTGGTGAAAATTAAAGTATTACTGTAGGCGGTATCAAATATAGATTAGATCATACTGATAAAATGTATGGCAGTGGTATTAGAATCACTAAAGAAGACCAATATCCTTTAAAGGGATTTACTTTTAATGAGGAAGTCAGTGATAAAATTGGTAAAAGATATGAAGGAGCTAGTTTCTACTATACACGTAATGATTATAATCTAAATTTTATCAACAATGGTAAACCAGAAAAGACAGTTTCTAAGAAATATGAACAAAGTATTTCAAGTGAAAACTATACGCCTGCTAGACCTAGTTCACTTCCAGAATACTATGTATTTGATGGATGGTATGAAAACGAACTTTGTGAAGGTAAAGCATTTGATTTTAGTGGCAAGAAGATGCCAGCTCAAAATGTTACGTTATACGCAAAGTGGACGGCTTCTGATGTTAAGTTAACTTATAACTTGAATAATCCAGAGGGTGCATTAGTAAAGAAGACTGAAGATGTAGCTGCTGGTACAGTAGCTAGTACAGTATTACCAAGTATTCCAACAATCAATGAATATTCATTTGCGGGTTGGTATTATGCGGATGGTAATGGAAATATTACTTCTGAAGTATTCAATACGAATAACACAATTACTAGAGATACAAGTATCGTTGGTAAATGGTTGTATAAAGGTGAATTAAGAGTTGTTTATAATCCTGGTACTGAAAAGGATGCAACAGTTCCAACCGATAGTAATATCTATGCAGGTGGAGCTAAGGTTACTGTAGCTGGTAATGCGACGACTACTTCAGATAAGAAATTTTTAGGTTGGCAGTTAAATGGAAACGTTTATAAGCCTGGACAGTCATTTGAAGTAAACAAGGACATTGCGAATAAGGATAATCAGATTATCTTAACGGCAACTTGGGGTAATGCAGAAACTTCTACAACATTGACTTATAATCCTGGTAATGGTCGTGGTAATCTTCAGACAGTTAATGTCATGAATAATGAGGCAGTAGAAATTGAAGCTCATGGTTCATTAGGCTTTAGCGCTCCAGTAGCGGAAGGTAAAGAATACTACTTTGCAGGTTGGGCTGATTCTAAAACAGGAAATGCAACTTATACAGATGGACAAACAATCAATATTGATGCGAATGGTGAAAATGTTCTATATGCAGTTTGGGTTGAAAAGACTGAAATCACATTGGTTGCGAATAGTGGTACACGTACTTATAACGGTGCTGAACAGTCAATAGATGGTTTTGAATCAACTACAATGAATGGTTACACAGTATCTGGATTAACGGCAGTAACTAAGGGTACAAATGTTGGTGAATATACGAACACTGTATTTGGTGGAACGGCTAAGGTTGAAAAAGATGGTGTTGATGTAACGGATAAAGTGGTTGTAAAGACTCGTGCTGGTAAGTTAGTTATTACACCTAAATCAATCAATACGCAAGAAATTACGGTGACTAAACCTGCTGATTCTCAGTATGATGGTAATGAACACAAGAATAAACCAACTGTTAAAGATGGTGAAAAAGTGTTAGTAGAAAATACGGATTACACATTATCTTACAGCGAAGATGTGATTAATGCTGGTACAGTAACAGTAACTATTACTGGTAAGGGTAACTATTCACAAGTAACTACAGTTGATTATCAAATTACTCCACGAACAGTTAAATTAACGAGTGGATCTGATTCTAAGACTTATGATGGAACTCCATTAGTTAAACATGATGTAACAGTAAGTGAAGATGGATTTGTTAAGGATGATGGTGCTACATATAATGTAACTGGAAGTCAGACAGAGACAGGTTCAAGTAAGAATACATTCACTTATACATTGAATGAAAAGACATTAGAAAAGAACTATGTCATTGAAATAAAAGAAGGTACTTTAGAGGTTATTCCAGTAACAGATGAAGTAACTGTAACTATTACAGAACATAGTGCTGAACATGTCTATGATGGAACTGAAAAGACTGTAACTGGATATGATGTTAAGTCAATCAGCAATAAGCATTATACAAAAGATGATTTCACATTTAGTGGTAAGGCTGAGGTTAAGGGTACAAATGTTGGTGAATATCCAATGAATGTACAAGCATCAGATTTCACAAATAACAGTCATAACTTCACAAATGTAACATTCGTTATTGAAGATGGATTATTAAAGATTACGCCTAAGTCAATCGTTCCTAGTGAAACAAATGGTATGGAAGTAACTGGTCCTGCAGATACTAAGTACAATGGTGATGAACAGAAACTTAAACCGGTAGTAAAAGATCAGGGTAAAGTATTGACAGAAAATGTAGATTACGAATTATCATATACTGGTGATACAACAAATGCTGGTACAGTAAAAATTACGATTAAGGGTAAAGGTAACTATAATGGTTCTACAGAAGTAAGTTATAAGATTACAGAGCGTAATGTAACATTGACAAGTGCAACAGATTCTAAGGTTTATGACAAGAATCCATTAACAAACCATAACGTAACAGTTGAAGGTGATGGATTTGTTAAAGAAGAAGGTGCAACTTACAATGTAACTGGAAGTCAGACAAGTGTTGGTGAAAGTGATAATGAATTTACTTATACATTGAAGTCAAATACAAAGGCTAAAAACTACAATATTACTACTCATAATGGTAAGTTAATAGTGACAGCTGAAGCGAGTGAAGTTACAGTAGTCATTACTGGTCGTACTGGAACGTTCCCATATGATGGAACTGAAAAGAGTGTCAAAGGTTATGATGTATCGATTACTCAGGGTAGTACTTATACAGAAGCAGATTTCACATTCAGTGGAAATGATGAAGTTAAGGGTACTGAGGCTAATACATATCCAATGGGATTAAAGGTAAGTGATTTCACAAATAACAATACGAACTACAGTTCTGTAACGTTCGTAGTAAATGATGGATCATTAGTAATTAATCCTAAGTCAATCATTCCTGATGGACCGGATACTCCAGATGAAAAGAAGACGGGTATTGAAGTCACAGATCCTGAAGGTTCAATCTATGATGGTTTACCACATGTAAATCCATTAAAAGTAACAGATACTAAGACTGGTAAGGAACTAGAAGAAAACAAAGATTACACATTGACATATGTAGGTGATGTAGTCAATGTTGGAACAGTGAAAGTAAAAGTCAAAGGTATTGGAAACTATACAGGTGAATTTACTAAGAAATATCAGATTACTCCAAGAGAATATACAGTGACAACAGACAGTGCTGAAAAGCCTTATGATGGAACTGCATTAACAGCTGGTGGTAGAGTTAACAACTTAGCAGATGGCGAAACAGTTGCATTGAAGATGACTGGTAGTCAGACTGAGGTTGGTTCTTCTAACAATACTTATAGTTTAACTTGGGATGGTTCTGCAACAGTAAGTAACTATACTCATGGAACAGATTCCATTGGATTATTAACAGTTACTCCTAAGTCAATTATTCCTAGTGATACAAATGGTATTGAAGTAACAAAACCTGCTGATTCTAAGTATGATGGTAATGTTCATGAAAATAAACCGACTGTAAAAGATAACAAGACTGATAAAACTTTAGTTGAAGGTACAGATTACACATTAGCTTATAAGGGTGATACTACAAACGTTGGTACAGTAACTGTAACGATTACAGGTATTGGAAACTACACAGGTAGTCATGATGTAACATATCAAATCACTCCACGAAAAGTTAAATTAACGAGTGAATCTGATTCTAAGACTTACGATGGAACTCCATTAGTTAAACATGATGTAACAGTAAGTGAAGATGGATTTGCGGATGGTGAAGGTGCAACTTATAGTTACACTGGCACTCAGACAGATGCTGGTTCAAGTGAAAATACATTCACTTATGCATTGAATGAAGGAACGTTAGCTTCTAACTATGCAATTACAACTGCAAACGGTACATTAACAGTAGAAGCTGTGAAGACAGAAGTTAAAGTAGAAATTACTGGACATACAGATACAGTCACTTATGATGGACAAGTTCATTCAGTTAGTGGTTATGATGTCACAAAAATTTCGAATAAACTATATTCTGATACAGCTATTAGTTTCACAGGTACTGCAGTAGTAAGTAGAATAGTTGCTGGAACGTCTTATATGGGATTAAAAGCTGCTCAGTTCAGTAATACAAGTGCTAACTTCACAAATGTAACATTCGTAGTTCATGATGGTTGGTTAAAGATTGATCCTAAGTCAATCATTCCTGATGGTCCGAATACTCCAGATGAAAAGAAGACTGGTATTGAAGTAACAAAACCTGCTGATTCTAAGTATGATGGTGACGTTCATGAAAATAGACCGGTAGTCAAAGATACTAAGACGGGTGCAACGTTAGTTGAAGGTACAGATTACACATTATCTTATAAGGGTGATACTACAAATGCTGGTACAGTAAAAGTAACGATTACTGGTGTTGGAAACTACACAGGTAGTCATAATGTAGAATATCAAATCACTAAGCGTAATGTAACATTGACAAGTGCAACTGATTCTAAGGTTTATGATAAGACTCCATTAACAAACAGTAATATAACAATTGGTGGTGATGGATTCGCTAAATTAGAGGGTGCATCTTACAATGTAACTGGTTCTCAGACAAACGTTGGTGATAGTGACAATGAATTTACTTACAAGTTGAACGATGATACTAAGGCTTCTAACTACAACATCGAAGTTAAGTTTGGTAAATTATATATCACAACTCAAGATGGACAAGTGATCGTAGTCATTACGGGTCATAAAAAAACATATGATTATGATGGAACTGAAAAGACAGTGAGCGGATATGATGTATCCATTACTGAAGGCAGTACGTATGCAGAAGCAGATTTCACATTCAATGGAAATGCTGAAGTGAAAGCGACTGCAGCCAATACGTATCCAATGGGATTGAAGGTAAGTGATTTCACAAATAACAATACGAACTACAGTTCTGTAACGTTTGTAGTAAATGATGGATCATTAGTAATTAATCCTAAGTCAATCATTCCTGATGGACCGAATACTCCAGATGAAAAGAAGACTGGTATTGAAGTCACAAATCCTGAAGACTCAATCTATGATGGTTTACCACATGTAAATCCTTTAACAGTAACAGATACTAAGACTGGTGCAGCATTAGTTAGAGATACTGATTACACATTGACATATAGTAGTGATGTAATCAATGTTGGTACAGTTGAAATAAATGTTAAAGGTATCGGAAACTATACTGGTGAATTTACTAAGACTTATAAGATCACACCAAAAGAATATACAGTAACAACTGAATCTGCAAAGAAGGTTTATGATGGAACTGCATTAACAGCTGGTGGTAAGATTGAGGGTATTGTTTCTGGTGAAACAGTAGAATTTACTACAACGGGTAGTCGAACTGTTGAAGGTACTTCAAAGAATACGTATAGCTTGAAGTGGAATGGATCAGCTATTCAGACAAACTATAAGCTTGCCAAAGAATCTATCGGTGATTTAACAGTAACACCTAAGTCAATTATTCCTGATGATCCTGATACTCCAGATGATAAGAAGACAGGTATTACGGTAAGTGATCCAAAAGATTCTAAGTATGATGGTCAAGAACACAGAGAAGTATTAACGGTTAAAGATACTAAGACTGGTAAAGATTTAATCGCAAATAAGGATTACACAGTAGTATATAGTGATGATTTAGTAAATGCTGGTACAGTAACTATTAAGGTTTCTGGATTAGGTAACTACAGTGGATCATTCACTAAAACTTATAAGATTACTAAGCGTTTAGTAACATTGACAAGTGCAACTGTAAGTAAGACTTATGATGGTCAAGCATTGACGAATACTTCTATCACAGTCAGTGGTGATGGATTCGTCAAGGGTGAAGGTGCTTCTTATGAGGTAACTGGAACTCAGACAGAGGTTGGAAATAGTGCTAACGCATTCGAATACAAATTGAATGAAAAGACATTAGCTTCTAACTACAACATTACTAAGGTTGTTGGTACATTAACAATTACAGCAGCTCCGGCTCCTGTAACTCCACCAACTTCACCAACTCCAGTAAGTCCTCCTCCAGCAACACCTCGATACATTCAACAAGTAGTTCCTGCTTTAACTCCACAAGAGAAAGTTAAGAAGGAAAAGACTCCTAAGGCTGAGCCTAAGGAAGAAAAGGTTGAAAAGGAAAAGACGCCTAAGGCTAGACCAGAGAAATTCTGGGCATTAATCAACTTGATTTGTGCAATCGTAACCGTATTATTCGGATTATTATTGTTGATTTCTAAACGTCATAAATCTGAAGATGACGAAGAAGATGATGATGAAACAAAACAACAAACAAATAACGATTATGAATCTAACGAACAAGAAAAGAAACGTGGTGCATTCACTCGCGTACTTGCAGTTCTAATCGCAATCCTATCTGTTGTATTCTTCCTAGTAACAGAAGACTTAAGTCTTCGTTGGACTTGGACAGATCAATGGACAATTTGGATGGTTGTTATTGGATTCGTACAAATCGTAGTATTCTTCGTAGGACGTAAATGGAAAAACGTTGATAACGATGATGAAGACGAACAGACACAACAAGCTTAATGAAAGTCAATAATCACACAAAGGGGTAGCCTAGTGCTACTCCTTTTTGGTGTTGGTTATTTTTCTTGTTGTAAACATTCGTTCATAAGGTTTATAATTAATAGTGAATGTAAAGGAAACAGTTATGAAAAAACAATTAACGCAGTTAATGCCTACGCTTGTAGTTATGGTCTTGATACTGTCATTGACTGTCGCAACATACAATATTAGTTTAAGACAAGAAGAAGAGGAATGTTTTAACCGGTTAGAAAATGCGAGTGAAACCATGGTTCAAAGTATTAAAAATCGTGTGAATGATGATTTGAATTATTTACGCTTGATTGGAAAAGATTTCTCAAATGAAGACCATTTACCTACGTATGAAGAATATAAAGCTCGACTGAGTACTTTTGAAGATGTATCTTTATTTGAACGTGTTGATTTGTTGATGAAGAATAATACGTTATATACAATGCATGATGAGGTGCAACAAATTTACACCAATGAATTTTTAGTATTAAATTCAGCTGCGGAATATATGGATCTAGTTCATACAGATACTTTGACAAATAAACGAAGTGAGAATTATTACGTGCCTATTCTACAAAATGAAACGGTAGTCGCTTATTTAGTAGGTGTAATTCAATGTGACACAATGGATGATCAGTTTTATACAAAAATATTGAATGGAAAGACACACAACTTAATTATTGATACAACTGATGGACAGGTTGTGATGGATAATCAAGATATGAATATTGATAATATTGCTTCAGATACGGATTTTAAATTATTGTCGCCAAAAAAGAATGTTTTGAAACAAATTCATTCTTTAAAATCTGGTGTTGTCGCTTTTGAAAAAAATGGCGAAAAGAAATATCTTGTTTATAGACCAGTTGGAGTATGCAACTGGGAACTGTTAGTTACGGTAAATGAAGAGGCTGCTTTTGCGAGTGCTTTAACACTGAAAAAGAATTATATGGTCATGGTCATCTGTGAAATTTTGATTCTCTTATTGTATTGTGGATTCTATATCACAAAAGTTCGCAGAATTTCTAAAAAATCGAATGAACTCACGGAAGATTTAAATGTATCCAATACATTAATTCAATGTGTTCGAAAATTATCGAATGATTTATATAAAGAAAGTACCATTGATGAAATCCTACAAATTATTTGTGAGTTCTATCAAGCTGAAAGGTGTTACGTATTAGATTTGGATATGGACAATAAAAAGGTAAATGGCATCTTTGAATATGGAAAACGACATGATGATATTCACATTGAAAATATGGTTCGACTATGTTTAGAACATACAGATTTAATCAATCAATTCTTTGAAAATCAAAAATCTTATTATATAGAAGATGTGACTCATGAAATACCTTCTACAAGTCCAATTTATGCGACTTTTATGCAACAAAAGATTCATAGTATTATAGTTGTACCGTTTATGGATCATAAACAAATCAAAGGTGTTTTTGCGGTAGACAATCCAAAACAGAATTACTACCAAAAAGATTTCTTAGAATCTTTATGTTTCTTTATTAAAACGGCTATGGAAAGAGAAAAAGAGAAGACAAAATTAAAGAATTTAAGTTATGTAGATTCTTTAACTTATGCACAAAACCGCAATCACTTTAATGAATATATAGAACAAAATAGAAACAAAGAACTCCATTCTTTAGGTGTTATTTACTTAGATTTAAATGGACTTAAAGAAATCAATGATAAAATGGGACATATCGCAGGAGATACACTCATTATTACTGCATCATATGCTCTACAAGAAATCTTCTTAGATAATTCCTATCGTGTAGGTGGAGATGAGTTTGTCGTCATTGAACAAGATGTATCCGAACTCTTATTCTTTGATCAATATGCAAAATTATTGAAACGAATGAAGGAACTAGAAATCAGTGTTGCGACAGGTTGTGTATGGAAAGAAACTTGTCCAAATCTATCTGAAACTTTACAAGAAGCCGATCAAAAAATGTATGAAGATAAAAAGCGTTATTATTCTTTAGCTGAAAATGATCGAAGAAGACGATAAAAAAGATTGGAAATTAAACTCCAATCTTCTGTGTGTTTTTGAAATGAAGCTTTGCCACTTGGTAAAGCTTTTCTTTTCCAAATTTTTGTACGAATTTCTTGCCACACACATCCACCTTGCTTCCGGCACCCTTCTCAAATTTGAAATCATATTTTCCTTCCATAAGATCCCACGTTTCTAGAAAGGCATTTCTTGCCAGAATACTCGCACAAGCTACTGCCAGGTATTTGTTTTCGGCCTTGGTCTCAAATGTGATACCCCGAATGACTTCAGGAAAGCCTTGTAAGTAGCGATAGTAACTTTTTTCTTGCACAAACTGATCAATAACGATCTGCTTAGGAAGCGTATATCCTTTATGTACCAAATTTACATAAGCCTGGTTATGCAGGCGACACTTCATATCCACCATATTACAAGTATCATGCATGTCATTATATTTTGAATTGGGAACAATCAAAATACTATGTGGACACACTTCTTTAATGATAGGTGCAAGCTTACGAATCTTTACATCATCCACCTGCTTTGAATCTTGAATGCCAAGATGTGCAAGTTTTTTGCGAGCCTCTTTTGTGACAATGCAGCTAGCCACTACAACTGGACCAAAATAATCACCAGTACCCACTTCATCGCTGCCCGCTTGATCTTGTGCTTCACTATGCGTTGGTTTCGGTTCTAACCAAGAAAGATCGGCTCCCTGAAATACAACTTTACCGCTTGTATATGCCGTAATCGAACATTCTTTCGTTTTGATTTGATAGTACGTATACTGTGGTGTACTTTCTTTTAATATAAAAGGAGATAATCGATTTTTTAATTGAAAGATCTCTTCTTTTGTCATATTCTTTGTCAATGTTGCCATTTTAATCACCTTATTTAGTTTACCATAAATTTTGTGTTAAAATAGGTGAGAACGGAGTATTTTATGGAACAAAATTTTAGAAACGAATTAAACCAGGCCATTGATTTTTCAAGTGTATTAACACAGATTTCTGCGTTTTCTAGCTTTTCTTGCGCCAAAGAAAAAATTTTAAATGCGTTGCCTGTATTTGATAAATTAGAAATACAAGAACAATTAAACTATGCCAAAGAAGCCATTCAGTTTGAACAGGCCGGAGGCTTACTTTCTTTATCAGGAGCGAATGATATTTCTTTACCAGTCTCAAAAGCTTCGAAACAGATGACACTAACAAGTAAAGAATTGATTTCCATCTACCATTTTTTAACGGCTGTCAAACAAGCCAAACAAAGCTTGGATTCATCGGATTATCCAGAACTGACAAATTTAGCTCAATCTATGGATGGATGTACACGTTTGATGGATTCAATCATTTCAAAGATTGATCTAACAGGATCGGTTAAAGAAGATGCGACTCCCGCATTAAAAAGTATGCATAAGGCGTTGGTAGATACGCGCTTAGCATTACAATCAAAATCAAGACAGTTTTTAAAGAAGAATAGTTCAAAATTGATGGAAAATATGACGACAACTGTATCTGGACGTGTTGTTGTCTTGGTTCGTGCCCAAGACAAGAATGCCTTTGGCGGTATGATTCATGGACAATCCAGTTCAGGACTTGCCTATTATGTTGAACCATCTAGCTTTGTAGCTGATAATAATGAGATTTCTTCTTTGATGATTCGTATTGAAGAAGAAAAGAAACGAATTTGTAAGGAATTGTCGATGCAAGTTAAGAAAAATGCGTTGTCTTTAACTTCGGCATTAGAAACATTAACTGTAATTGATGTAGCTTTCACAAAGGCAAAATGGGCAGTACGCTATGATGGATGCATTCCATCTTTACAATCAAGAGATCACTCCATGTATTTAGAACATGCCAAACATCCTTTGATTGATGAAAAGAAAGTGGTTTGTAACACATATGAATTAAATGATAAACAAGCTTGCCTTATGATTTCAGGACCAAACATGGGAGGTAAGACAGTGACATTAAAGACAATGGGACTCTTTGTAGCTTTGGCCCATGCAGCCTTTCCCGTATTATGTCATAAAGCCATTTTACCATTCTATCAATCGATGTATTTTGACATTGGAGATCATCAGTCCATTGAAAATAACTTATCGACTTTCTCAAGTCATATTTCTCGTCTTTCTCATATTTGTCAGAAGAGTGATGAGAATAGTTTTATTTTATTGGATGAAATTGGAAATGGTACCGATCCATTAGAAGGAGCCAGTCTTGCAGTTGCGATTTTGGAGTATTTGATTTCAAAAAGAAGTACGATCATTACTTCAACTCACTATTCGCAAGTAAAAACATATGGAAAAGCGAATGATTCTGTATTAGTATCGAGTGTTGAGTTTAATCCAGAAACATTAAAGCCAACCTATAAATATATTCCTGGTGTATCTGGAGCAAGTTATGCCTTCCATATTGCCAGAGAATACAATTTAGAAGAGTCCATTTTAGAAAGAGCGAATTTTTTAAAGAATGAAAATGAAAAGCAGACAGAAAAAGAATTGGAGAAATTAGAAAAACTTCAAAATGATGTCTTGAAACAAAAGGAGCGTTTTAATCAATTGATTGAAGATGCGCACCGCGTTCAAAAGGAGGCTTACGAAAAAGAAAAAGAAATCGAAAAGCGTAAGGCCCAATTGGATGCCTCGTATCAGGAACAATTGAATGAGATGCTCGAAAAGAAAAAGGCAGAGGCCAAAGCAATCTTAACTGTGCTTCGTAAAGAAAAGACTGGTAAGCAGCATAAGCAGATTGAAAAGATGCATGAACTGGATCTTTTAAATGAGCATGTTGAAGAAGTTGAAGAAGATAAGAAAGAATTTAAGGTTGGTGATTATGTAAAAATCACAGGCTTGAATTCGCATGGTGAAATTGTGGATATTCGAAGAAATGAAGCTACCGTTTTAACGAATGGTATGAAGATGAAGGTGAAAATATCGAAGTTGGAGCCTATGCATAAGCCACAAATCAAGAAAGCAACTTATAAAGCGCATGTAGAATCGGTATCTAGTCGTTTTCCTTTGGAGTTGAATCTAATTGGAATGCGTGTTGAAGAAGGCATTGCTGCTTTAGATAAATATTTAGATCAAGCTGTCGTTAAACACATTAAACAAGTACGTATCATTCATGGTATGGGTACGGGTGCTTTGCGTACAGCCGTATGGAAGGATTTAAAGAAACAGCCAAATGTTTCTAAGTTTAACAGTGCCGGTCCAAGTGAAGGTGGACTTGGTGCAACTATCGTTATATTAAAGTAGGGGATAAAATGAGTGTTTCTAAACATCTACAAGATAAATTAGCCTTACTTCCAGATTCTCCTGGTTGTTACATCATGAAAGATGAGAATCAGAATATATTGTATGTGGGTAAGGCAAAAGTATTAAAGAATCGTGTGCGTTCTTATTTTCATGGTACCCACAACAATAAGACGACGCGTTTAGTGTCGCACATTCGTGATTTTGAATTTATCGTGACGGGCAGTGAAAAAGAGGCTTTATTATTAGAAATCAATTTAATAAAAAAACATACGCCACCTTACAACATTATGTTTATGGATGATAAGACATATCCATATATTGAGATCACAAAAGAGAATAATTTTGTGGTGCGTACAACACGAAATATCAAAAATAAAAAGAGTGAATATTTTGGACCGTATCCAAGTAGTCAATCGGCTTATGAAATTGTGAGATTGATCAATCAGATCTTTTGTGTACGTAAATGTCGTCATATTCCAGATTCTCCATGTTTGTACTATCACATGCACCAATGTCTAGGACCTTGTATTCATGAGATTGATCCTAAGGAAAATGAAATGACGCGTAAAAAAATTAAGAAGTTTTTGCAGGGAGACACCAAAGAGGTGATGGATTCTTTGCAGGCTAAAATGATGGAGGCCAGTGAAAACTTGCAGTTTGAAAAGGCGCAGGAAATCTATAATACGATCCAAGCCTTAGAGCATGTCATTGAAAAACAGACGATTGACTTTAAAGATCGTGCAAATCGTGATGTATTTGGATATTATGTGGATTCTGGATACATTTCTTTTCAAGGTTTCTTTATTCGTCAAGGAAAGTTATTGGAAAGAAATATGTCAATTACACCGTTGTATGAAGATGAGATGGATGCCTTTACTAGCTTTATCATGCAGTATTATGAAAAAAATGTGGTGCCAAAAGAAATTTTGGTGCCGTCTGGAACGCCTGTGGATGTTTTAAAGGAAGCTTTAAATACGAATGTGCATATTCCGGTTCGTGGTGAAAAAAAGAAACTGATAGATTTGGTTTATAAAAATGCCAAGGAAGCACATGAGCAGAAGTTTAAACTGGTATTTCGTAAGGATAATGAGTTGCGTCAGGCCAATGAAATGTTGTCAAAAATATTCAATGCGGATATTCATACGGTAGAAATGTTTGATAACTCCCACATTCAAGGTACGTTTAATGTGAGTGGTTTGGTTGTCTTTAAGGATGGCTTACCCGATAAGAATTCATATCGTCATTATAAATTAGATGGGTATCGCAGTGATGTGGACAGTATGAAAGAAGTCATTTATCGAAGATACTTTCGATTGTTGAAAGAACATTTGCCGATGCCAGATTTATTGTTGGTGGATGGTGGTGCTGCACAGATTGCGGCGGCCAAAGAAATTATAGATATGTTGCAGCTTGATTTAAGAGTGGCAGGACTTGTAAAGGATGATAAGCATGCGACAAGAGCATTGATGGATGTGAATTTAAATGAAATTCCCATTGATTCCAAGTCGAGCTTATTCTTCTTATTAACACGTATGCAGGATGAAGTGCATCGCTTTGCGATTTCGTATCATAGAAAACTTCGAGATCAGTCTATGACAAAATCTGTATTGGATACGGTGAGTGGTATTGGGCCTAAGCGTAAAAAGGAATTGTTGAAGCATTTTAAAAGTATGAAGCAGATGCGTCTTGCGAGTGCAGAACAATTGAGTGAAGTGATTCCAGAAGATGTGGCTAAGATTCTATATGCTCGTTTGCATGAGAATTAATAGTCTAGTATAATGGGGTGCGTGAGGTACTTATTTTGATTAGTAAAAAAGAATTGCGAGCACGTATTTTATTGATTGTGGTTTGTCTAGCGGTGGGCTTATATTGTCTATATAGCATGGATAAATCGTATGATCCTTTAGCTCGATATCCTTATACAACCGATGAGAATCGTGATGTTTTATTAAAATATCTAGATAGTGATGATATTGATTATTTGGTAAATCAACATATTTCACCGGATAAATTTATGGATTTTATAGAGTTGAAAGATTTCAATTTAAAAAATACGTTATATTATAAAGAAGCCAAGGAAACGCAGGATGCAGATAATGAATATATCGTCAATTTTGTGAATCGTTTTCGAAAGAATTTTTCGTATGATTCTTTAAAACAATTGTTGATGCACTATTCATATATTGATTTAACGACGTTCTATGAAAACGAAGCTGTATTATATTCAGATTTAAGATTGATTGCCGATCCAACCAATCCGTATGTCGTATTAAATCAGGAGAATACGGTATATAAGTATATACCAGAAAAGATTACGACATTTAATACGATCTTAGTTCAAACATGTATGGTCGAAGATCTAACGAATATGTTAGATTCGTATGCGTCTGTTATGGATGGGCAGGATCATTTGAATTTGGTCAGTGGTTATTTGAATTATGAACAAATTCTAGATCAATATGTCAACGCATCCAAAGAATATGAGGGTGTTGACTACTATATGTTTAGTGCCGGTAAAAATGAGCAGCAACTCGGATATACGATCGTATTAGAGGGTCAGGATGAATGGATCAATCTATGTAGGCAATATGTCGATGATGAATATGATTATTCAAAAGTCGAAGAAGAATTGTCTGAAGAAAGTAAAAAGCGTATGGAATGGATTGAAGAAAATGCGTATCGCTATGGTTTTGTAGTTCGTTACCAACAAGAACAAGAAAAGAAGACGGGACATTGGTATCAGCCTTTTATGCTTCGTTATGTAGGTGTAAAAACCGCTAAAATCATGCATGATAGTGGTAAGGGCATGGAACAAATGTCATTTCCGGATGAATTGGAGTAAAAGGCTTTATGAAAATAGTTGTTGTGAGTGATTCTCATGGAAGAAACGATATATTAAAAACGATCCAGGAAAAACATCCAAACGCGAAATTGTTTATTCATTGTGGTGATTTAGAGGATGATCCGATGAATTATCCGGGCTATATCATTGTGCGTGGAAACAATGATTATTTTGGTCGTTTTGAAAATGAAAGAATCATACCGATTGGTAAACATCAAATTTATGTAACACATTCTCATCGGTTCTCATATTTTTTAAGAAGTGAACAATTGGTGAATCGTGCTAAAGAATTGAATTGTGACATTGTATGCTTTGGACATACACACGTATCCTTTTTAGATCGTATCGATGGTGTTACATTAGTAAATCCAGGATCTTTATCGCATTCTAGAGATGGAAAGCCATGTAGCTATGCGATTTTAGATATAAATAAAGATGACGTTCAGGTTGAATTCAAATTTGAGCCTGAGTGGTAAGAAAGAGGGAAGTTTTATGTACAAAATAAATGAATTATATGATTTAGATCATACTTTGGCAAAGGATTATTTAGCAAAGTTTGAATATCCTTGGCAAGCTTTGTCGGGAATCAAAGACTTGATTTTAGAACTAGGTAAAAACTTAGGAGAAGATTATGTGGAAGTCAAAGAACACGTATGGGTACACAAGAGTGCCAATGTCTTTGAAAGTGCATATCTAGGAGCTCCATGCATCATTGGTCCTGAAACAGAGGTTCGTCATTGTGCCTTTGTGCGTGGAAGTGCTTTAGTGGGCGCAAACTGCGTGGTTGGAAATAGTGTGGAATTAAAGAACTGTATTTTATTTGACAATGTAGAAACACCTCACTACAACTATGTAGGAGATAGTATTCTTGGATATCATTCTCACTTGGGTGCTGGGGGTATCACAAGTAATTTAAAGAGTGCTCGTGACAATATCATCTTAAGAAGAAAAGATGAAAATTATAATGTGGTTGAAGAATTTGAAACAGGGTTAAGAAAAATTGGTGCCTTTATGGGTGACTATGTAGAAGTTGGATGTAACTCTGTACTTTGTCCAGGAACGATTATTGGTCCACACACAAATGTATATCCACTATCTCGTGTGCGTGGTCAGATTGCGGCAAATTCAATCTTTAAAGATGCTTCACACGTGACTTTAAAGGATTAATCTTACGAACTTGTAATTTTACAAGTTCTTTTTGTTATGTTAATGTTTAGGTATGAAAAAGTTTGTTAAGTTTATATTTAAATTATTATTAATCTTGATTATTGCCTTTGTAGGCATCTTTTTTGGTAAAGGATATTGGGGTTATTTAGAATTAACACAATCTCAATCTGTGGATGATGTGGTAAGTGAAGTTACATCCAAATCTACTTTTGTCGGATATGATGATTTATCACCTGAACTCGTACGAGCAACTGTGGCAATAGAAGATCGTCGCTTTTATGATCATGGAGGCGTTGATTATATTGGGCTTATGCGTGCACTGGTATCCCAATTTGATGATGATCTATTAAAAAGTGGTGGTTCTACGATTACGCAGCAATTGGCTAAAAATTTATATGGTATGTTTGATGGTACGTGGGATCGTAAAAGTACAGAATTATTTGTAGCTCGTTATTTGGAGAAGCATTATTCTAAAAATGAAATCATTGCCCTATATGTGAATGTGATCAATTATGGAAATAACTATACTGGTATCTATGAAGCAAGTTATGGTTATTTTGATACAGATCCAGAAGATCTGACCATAGCTCAGGCTTCTTTACTTGCAGGAATTCCCCAATCGCCAAACAATTATGAATTAGTTTATCATTTTGCCCAAGCCAAACAAAAACAATATGCCGTATTAAAGGCGATGGCTGAATGTGGCTATATTTCAGAAAGTGATATTGCGACATATTATAATGCATCTGTTTAATGGATGCATTTTTTTGTTTGCTTTGTGATGATAGAATATTGACAAAATACTATCACATGATATGATTATGATAGGAATAATCAAAAATGCCATCATTTTCTTGGAGGTTAAAATCTTGATTGATAAATCAGAAATTGCTGATTATCTCAGTAGAGCAAAGAAATTGATAGTTCAGAATAAATTTTGTATTGCGTTAAATTCAAACAGAATGACAAATTTATCGTTGTTTGATGAGTATTTAATTGATGAAGAGCGAATTAAGATCATATTATTAGATTTAACAGAAGATGATTTCTGTGAAAAAGTTCAAAATAAACATGTTCAATTTCAACATGAATGGCTATATATCTTTGGAAAAGAGATTTCTTTAATGAAGAGGTATGAAAAAAAGTGAAGTGGTTCCTTTATACATCAAGTTTAATATGATTGAAAACAAATTTGTGATCGTCATATCATTTCATAAACAAAAGTATCCACTCGTTTATTATTTTCGATAACATATAAAAAGGAGGCAGTATTGTATGCAAAGAGAAACAGGATTTTGTGTAGAGTGCAGGGATGTCACATCTTATACATTACAGAAGAAGTTGGTGAAAAAGATGATTCGCGGTGAAGAATTAACTTTTGAAATTACTTGTGCTATTTGTGATCGATGTGGTGAATTCATGAGTGTTCCTGGTATTATTGATTTAAATGTACGTGAAGTCGATGAACAATATAGGAAATTAAAGGATTTAGTGACCATTGAGGATATTTATACTTTAATGAAGCTCTATAATATTGGCAAGACACCTTTATCAATCGTATTAGGATTTGGTGAAATAACGATTACTCGCTATCTATTAGGACAGGTTCCATCTAAAGAATATTCAGATGTGATTCGTAATGCATTGTTTTCTCCTGAATATATGGAACAAAAAATGCTCGAAAATAAAGATAAAATTGCGATGAGTGCCTTCAAAAAGTCTATGACGAAAGTAAACGAGTTAAAAAATATATTTACTGTTTCGAATAAAATGATTGGTGTTATATCCTATATTTTTGAAAGAATGGATGAAGTGACACCGTTAATGCTTCAAAAGCTGTTGTATTATATACAGGGATTTTCGTTTGCGTTAAATGATAGAGAAATGTTTATAGAAAATTGTGAGGCATGGGTGCATGGACCTGTATATAAAGATGTATATAATATTTTTAAACATTTTAGGTATAATGTGATTGATGATCCGAAGTTTGTAATGTTTGAAGGGTACAAAAAGTATTTGGATGATAAAGATAAATATATTATAGATTTAGTGGTGAATACATTTGGTCAATATGGTGGTAAAATTTTAGAAAAAACAACGCATAAAGAAAGTCCTTGGTTATTTGCGCGTAATGGCTATAGTGACAATGTACCTTCCAACGAAATAATTTCGAAGGAAACGATTAAAGAATATTTTCATGAATTAATAAATGAATATGATATTTCAAAAGAAGAAAACATTAACAAATATATATTAAACTTAAGTAATATTATTTGATGCATCTGTTTAGGATGCATTTTTTTGTGTCGATAGAATTTCTAGTGGCTTTTTTTAAAAAATCCTTGCATGGCATTCTATCTTTTGGTATAATAGTCAAGCAATGCCCGGGTGGTGAAATTGGTAGACGCAGTGGACTCAAAATCCACCGGTAGCGATACCGTGCCGGTTCGAGTCCGGCCCTGGGCACCATTTTGAATTATTGATCAAGTTTATCGGGCTTGATCTTTTTTTATGATATAATTTTGATTGAGTTGGAGGATTACATATGAAAGTATTAGTTGGATTAAGTGGTGGTGTAGATTCTGCCGTTGCAGCTTATTTATTAAAGAAACAAGGATATGATGTGACTTGTTGTTTTATGCGTAACTGGGATAGTTTTGCGAATAATGATATTGCAGGAAATCCTACAATCAAAGATGATACTTGTCCTCAGGAACAGGATTATTTAGATGCGCTAGCAGTTGCCAATCATTTGGATTTGCCTTTACAGCGTGTTGATTTTATTGAAGAATATTGGGATAACGTATTTAAAACGTTCTTAAGTGAATATGAAAAGGGTCGTACGCCAAATCCAGATATTTTATGTAATAAATATATTAAGTTTGATTCATTTTTTGAATATGCCATGAAACAAGGTTTTGATAAGGTGGCTACAGGGCATTATGCTTCAAACAAAGAGGAAGAGAATGGCTTTACATATTTAACACGTGCTAAAGACCAGAATAAAGACCAGACATATTTCTTGTGTCAGGTTGAAAAGAGTAAGGTGGCTAAAACGATTTTCCCTTTGGCAAATTTAGAAAAAACAGAAATTCGTAAGATTGCTTCTGAATTAAACTTAGAATCGGTTGCGACAAAGAAAGATAGTACGGGTATTTGTTTCATTGGAGAAAGAAACTTCAGACAATTCTTATCGAACTATCTTCCTAGTAAAGATGGTGACATTGTAGATGTGAATACAGGTAAAGTCATTGCACGTCATGTGGGCGTTTTATATTACACGATTGGACAAAGAAAAGGTTTAAATATAGATCATGAAAAGGGTCCTTGGTTTGTGGTTGGAAAAGATGTTGTGAAGAACGTTCTTTATGTATGTCGTACAGACCAAAGAGATTTATTGTATTCCGATTCGTGTGTTGTAAAAGGAATCAACTGGATCTTGCCAAGTTTGGATGAGATTCCAACAAAATGTACTTGTAAATTTAGATATCGTCAAAAAGATCAGGATATTGAAATCGAAAGATTGGATGATACAAGTGTGTTAGTAAAATATCCACAAACGATTGCGTCTGTTACAGAAGGACAGGAAGCTGTATTCTACGATGGTGACAAGTGCATTGGTGGGGGTGTCATTGAAGAAGTCTTCAAGGATGGCAAGAATTTAAATCAATTGATTATGGAGACAGCCAATGGACATCGAGGCTAGGCTTGAATATATCATATTTGAAAATAAAGCCAATCATTATGTCGTTGCTGGTTTTTCAGAATTAAAGACGTATCATAATTTTACAGCGGCTGGAAGAATTGAAAATCCAATCGAAGATCAAGAATATGTTTTGCAGGGGGAATATGTAAAACACCCTAAGTATGGGGAGCAGTTTCGTGTGGATATGGCTAAAAAGAAATTGCCAGATAATTCGGATGCGATCATTCATTTTCTTTGTGGTGAAAATTTTCCTACGATTGGTAAAAAAACAGCCGAAAGTATTTATGAGACTCTTGGCGAGAATTGTTTAGAGAAGATTCATAATAATCCAGAACTTTTACATGAAGTGCCCAATTTGACTGCCAAAAAGATATTGATTATTCAAAAGGGCATTCAAGAATTTACAGGATTTAATGAGACCTATGCAAAACTATTAAAGTATGGCTTGAGTCCAAGACAGATTCAGATGTTGTTGGACACATATGATAATGTGTTGGATGTGATTGAAGAGGATTGTTTCAAACCCTATTATGAAGTGTATGGTTTTGGATATAAAACCGCTTGTAAGATGGCAAGTGCCATAGGCTTATCCAATGAGGATCCAAGAAGATTAGATGCCTATATCTATGAGTTGGCTAGACAACTCTCCATGGCAACTGGAAATACATATATTACATTTGCGACAATCTTTCAAAATGTACGTGGTGTAAATGAATCCTTGATTCAGGAAAGTATTGATCGTTTGGTTTCACTTCAATATTTGTATGTTGAAAACACTCGAATCTATCCTTTTACTTTACATGAAGATGAGGTCACGATTGCCAAAGAGTTGAAAAATCATTTATTTGAAGTGGAAAGTGTGGATGTTGAATCAAAAATCAAACAAGTGGAGTTTAGTTTAGCCATTACATATGATCAGGAACAAAAGGATGCGATTCAATTGTTCTTCGATCGTTCGTTTATGATTTTAACGGGTGGTCCAGGTACTGGTAAGACAACAACGGTAAAAGGAATCTTGGAAATTTGTAAGGATGTATATCCAGATAGTAAGATTCAGCTTTGTGCACCAACAGGAAGAGCTTCAAAGCGACTTGCACAACTTTCAAATTGTGATTCAAGAACCATTCATTCCTTGTTACAGTGGAACTTAGAAGATAATTCCTTCGGCAAAAATGAAGAGGATCCATTAGATGTCGACTTCATTATTGTGGATGAGTTTAGTATGGTGGATACCCACTTATTTGCCCAATTATTAAAGGCACTGCCACAGCGTTGTCGCATTCTTTTAATTGGTGATGAAGATCAGTTAGAGAGTGTGGGCCCTGGAAAGGTGTTAGAAGATCTAATTAAATCGGATGTGATTGATACGGTCCATTTAAAGAAGATTTTTAGACAGTCAAGTGGTTCTGGAATCGTGACTTTGGCAAAAGAAATTCGTGAAGAAACTACGTGTCATTATGAGGATGGTGTTGAGTTTATTGAAAGAACAACGCCAAAAATTATGGATGCTCTAATCGATTATGTCAAAGATATGGATCTTGATTCCATGCAGATCTTGGCACCAATGTATAAAGGGGCTGCTGGCATTGATGAGATTAATCGTCAGATGCAGGTGTTGTTCAATCCAAAAAGTCCGCAAAAGAATCAGATGAAGGTGGGAACAACAATCTTTCGTGAAAATGATAAGGTCATGTTGTTGAAGAATTTGCCGGATGAAGATGTTTACAATGGTGATATTGGTACGATTGTTGAAATTGATTCAAAACAGAATGTGATTTCAGTGGATTTCACAAATACGATTGTTGATTTTTCAACGGACTTTCTATATTACTTAAAACACGCATGGTGTATCAGTGTTCATAAATCTCAAGGTAATGAATATCAAACGGTATTCTGTATTGTGGATGTGAATGCGAAAAATATGTTAGAAAAGCGTCTTTTATATACGGCGATCTCGCGTGCTAAAAAACAGCTTTTTATTATTGGCAATAAGAGCTTATTTGAAACGCAGGTGCGCTTAAAATTAAAGCGTATTCGTCAAACATCATTGCAGGAAAGAATTAATAAAGTAACTGAAAAATTTTTTTAGGCAAAAAAGTAACTGAAAAAACCAAAAAATCGGATTTTGGTCCAGATGAATTTAAAGTGATAAGAGAAATCATTTTGGCTCATCCAAGATTGCAAAAAAAAGAAAGATAGGTCAAATGGCTTGTGTTATTGCAGCATTTATTATGGGGCTTTTTGCACTAGGAACTTTTTTAGACCGTTTTATTTTAGACTGTTTTATTGAATATACATTAATTTTTCTAGCATTTGCCATATTCTTTATATGGTTCGCAAAAGTGGGTATATATTTAGAATAGGATTTAGTTTTTAAAGTAATTCAAAATAAAGCCTTTGATAATTTAAAAAATGGAACAATTGAGTATATATTTGATTCAGATGGAGTTACAACAATATTTGAACCTGAGTATGTTACAAGTAAATATAAATGGGACGCATTTCAATGGTGGTGTGTGTTTAAAAATTATATTTATTTACAAACCAGTACTAAAAAAATAGTATTGGTGAAAAAAAGCAATTTAACTCCAGAAGATTATGAGAGCTTAATTTCACTTTTGAGCACTCATGTTCAACAAAAAGAAATATGCCATTAATTTTGGATATGGAAAGTTTCTATTAAAGAACTCTTGATAAGCAGTGTACGAAAGTTATTTGAAAAGATGAATAAAGGGTATCTGACTATTTAGTGATTTTGTTGTTTCATGGACAAAAAAGAAGTATGATTTCAAATTTGGACATACTTCTTTTACTTTTAAACTATAGAAGTCTAAAGGTTTCTAGTTATGATAGCTCACGAAAAGTTTACAGTTGCTTGGAGTGTGGCTAAATATAGGTTATAATATAGCCACAAGAAAGGAGCTGATTCTATGCAGATTATTCCAATGCGGGATTTGAAAAATACAGTTGAAGTAGAACGCCTCTGTGCAGAAGAAAATGGTCCAGTATTCGTAACCAAGAATGGATATGGCAGATTGGTTGTTATGGACATCGATTATTATGAAAAAACTATGAGAAAGATGTATGAAGCAAAAACTATTTTGGAAGGTTTGGAAGATGCAAAATCCGGAAACACCGTAGACGGAGACACTGCAATTTCTAATGTAAGGAGCAAGTATGGCATCTAAATTTGGATATCGGTTGACCAAAAGAGCAGAATCTGATTTAGATGGGATTGTCTCGTATATCGCAGTTGTACTCGCAAATCCACAGGCTGCATCTGATTTTGTAGATAAGCTGCAGGATAATATTGAAGAAACAAGAGCTTTTCCTGAAAGTGGTTCTCTTGTACATAATGAATTTTTACAAGTAGAAAATGTGCGAAGGAAACTTGTTGGAAATTATATCATGTACTATCTTCCAGATATGGGAGAAAAAATAATTTACATTCTACGTATTGTATATGGCAAACGGAATATGGATGCAATTCTTAAAAAGCTGGATATTTGATCATATATGCACCTATCACGGGTTAAGCAGAAGCTACTAAAGGATGCCATCGACAAAAATGAGGATGATCTATACTTTTACACCCAATTATTAAAGGCACTTCCATAGCGTTATCACATTTTTTTGATTGGTAATGAATATCAAATGGTATTCTGTATTGCGAAGAATATGTTAGAAAAGCGTCTTTTATATACGGCAATCTAGCGTGCTAAAAAATAGCTTATTTGAAACGCAGGTACTCTTAAAATTAAAGTGTATCCGTCAAACAACGTTGTAGGAAAGAATTTATGAAAGTATTAAAAAATAACAAATGAAAGTAATAGAAAATAGAATATATCGACATTTTAAAGGAAACAGCTATAAAGTGTTGTGTGTTGCGATGCATACGGAAACGCAAGAGAAGATGGTAGTTTATCAAGCATTATATGGGGATTATAAGTATTTTGTTCGTCCATATGAAATGTTTGTGTCAAAAGTAGATCATGACAAGTATCCGGATGTGAAGCAGGAATATCGATTTGAACTCATAGAAGAATAGGCTTAGGTCTATTCTCTTTTTCTTACTGTGCGATTTGTTAACGTATACAAATTGGGAGTGTGTTATAATAAACCATATTGACAAAGGGTGATTTAAATTATGGGGCGTGAATTATTTTTAGACTTTTTTACAGAGCACGAAGTGCCTGTTATTCGTAAAAGAAGACATACATTTTTAAAGATGGATGATGAGAATGTATATATTTTAAAAGAAGGTGTTGTGAAGGTCAGCGTTTTAATGCGGGATGGACGTGAATTTAATATTGCGTATTTAAAAGGCTTTGATGTTTTATCTATGTTTAAAGATGCAGTTGTTGATTGTAAATTTTCTTCATTAATGATTCGTGTTGAGAGTGATGAAGCTAGTTTTTATTGTGTTTCTAAAGAATTGTTCAATCAGTTATTAAATGAACATACGGAGTTGGTAGAATACGTGAATACGTATTATCGTAAGAAATTATCGGAAACAATTTCAAGACAAGAATTAATGACGATGAATGGTAAGAATGGAGCTGTATGTGCTTTTATATACTATTTGGTTACAATGTTTGGAAAAGAAGTGCGTGATGGAATTTTGATTGATTTAAAGATCACAAATGATGATATTGCGGGTTTCTGTGGAATTTCTACAAGACATAGCGTGAATCGTATTTTGCGTGGCTTAAGAGAAGAAAATGTTATTCGCACATTGTATAATAAAATCATGGTCTTGGATGTCGAGTATTTAAAACAATTTGTAGATGTTAAGGTGGATGCATAATCCGCCTTTTTTCATACAACATAAAAAGAGCCGACTTAAAATGTGGGATGTCGACTCTTAAAACTGGTCATTATAAGAAAGACGATCATGAGTTGGTTACAACCAGTTTTATTTACTATATCATGGACTTTGAAATGAAAAAAGAGCTGAACTAGATGATGTGGCAAGTAATTCAGCTCTATTCATAGGAAACTGGATATGCAAATTACTTTTTGGACAAGCTATCCAGCAAAAATAAGTATATCATCTTGTTGTGTATTATACAAAAACAATTGTCCATAATTGTATATGTAAGGAACACGTACCATAATAAATATCAATTGCTAACAAGATTCTACGGAAGTATGATACAATGGGAATAATGATAGAGGTGAAGAAGATGAATTGTGACTATGTGCTTCAATATCTGAAAAGGATGGAAGTCCCAATTGTTTCAAAAAAGAACCATGATATTATAATGTGTGGTTTAGAAAAGATGATTTTCTTAAAGGAAGGTGTCGTAAAGGTGAGTTCCATTTTAGAGGATGGACGTGAATATAATATAACTTACGCCAAAGGACCCAATCTTCTTTCGTTAATGTGCGACACACTTCGTGAAGATGTTGCGTATCGTATAAGAATTCGTGTTGAAAGTGAAGAGGCATCTTTTTGTTTGGTAAGTCGAGAAGATTTTTCAAGGGCTGTAAAGCAAGATGAAAAGCTCAAAGAATATGTTGAGGCATACTATCGTGAGAATCTACAAAGAGCTCTATATCGCCAAAAATGTATGACAATGAATGGAAAGAGTGGCGCTATCTATGCCTTTCTTTATAATTTGATTTCTCTGTTTGGAAAAGAAAACGAGGAAGGTATATTGATTGATATGCAGGTCACAAATGATGATATTGCTGGATTCTGTGGTATTTCTACAAGAAACAGCGTCAACCGTATTTTGCGTGGATTAAGAGAAGAGAATGTAATTCGTATAGTTGATAATAAGATTTTAATTTTGAATGCAGATTATTTAAAGCCATATGCAGACTAAAAGGGTGATGTCTCACCCTTTTCATTTCGCTAATTTTTCTTTTAATAGTTCCATAGTGATTGGTTTTGCGATATGTCCATCCATACCTGCTTTTATGCATTCTTGAATATCACTTTCAAATGCATTGGCACTCATCGCAAGAATATGTACGTTTTTCGCATCTCTTCGTGGCAAAACACGAATTTCTCGAGTGGCTTCAAGACCGTTTTTAATTGGCATCATAATATCCATAAAAATATAATCAAAAGTGTAAAGCTTAGATTTTTTGAATTGATCAAGGGCTTCTTGTCCATTTCGAGCAGTCGATACATCAAGCCCTAGATCTTGTAATAAATGGGTTTGGATCTATTTGTAAAGGAAGAATTATCCTAAAGGTTGTACCAACATTTTCTTTACTTTTCATTTGTATCGTACCATGCACCTTTCTAAGGGCATTATACTCGATTGTTAAAAACGAAAAAGAGCTGATCGGGTAAATCAGCTCAAGAAATAGGAAACGCTGGATAAGCGGTAAAAGGGTAATTTGATTATCCAGCATAGCCTAGTATATCACTATGAATTGAAAATGCAAGAAGATTGAACATATTTTCTGTATCACTAGTTTTTAATTTTGATTTGTATTACCTGACTTTAGAAGTTGAGCAGTAAATAATGGTGCTAACTTTTTAAAATTGAATATTTAAAAGGTACCCTTAATGGAAATACAACGAGATTGTTGTGATATTCCAGAGGGTACCTTTATTCTTCTTATCGGGTATGCATCAATTTGATCTGTTTGTCTGTTAGATAATAATTTGTGATTGGATGATGGAGTTTAACCACTAATGCGGATACAAAATCAGAAGCTCTTGTCATATTGATATATCTGTTATTGTTGATGCTCACCACTTTGAAATTTCTATATAAATTACATATTGTTGGTGTAGAAAATTCATTGTTCAACACCTTGAACTGAAGGATTCTTGTAAGAAGCACTGTGATGTAACAGATTAAGAAATGTCCCTTGATACTGTTTTCTTTTTTCATTCAGTTCATCAACCTCATTTTTGAAGTAGGCAATAGGATCCTCGATGCCGATCTCAATCAGTTTGTCGAGATTGCCGATCTTACGGAAACTTCTTTGTTTGGTGCCTTTAACATCGGGAGAATAAAAGCTCTCATAAATGGAAAGATAAGTTCGATTCTGCTGTTTAGAAACCTTAAGAAAATAAGCCATAAAAGCACCTCTGTAAGCAATACACCACTACACTATTGTTATACTATATAAAATAAAAAAGTAAAAAAATCTGAATTAAAAAAGAGCCCTTAAATAAGGTTCTGAATAACATTGATAATTTTTAACTTCTAAACAAAAATAGTGCTAACTTCTAAAGACGGGAATGGTTGATAATAAATATAGAAAATTTAGAAATATAACTATGAAATTATTTGTGTATTTTATCGTGACAAATGAAGGTTGTGTTGTTATTATATATGAAAAGATTTACATGGAATTTGGGGCATAGTATGAAGTTTTTGAAGAGTCAAAAGAAAGATAATATAGAATTGGATGAAGTGTATAGGTTGCTTAAGGGATACTATAGGTGTTCTGCAGATGAGGGGTACCCTTTTTTGTTTGTGAGCGATGATTTTTTAAATACTTTACATTGGACACAAAAAGAAATTGAAAAGGAATTTGATAATAAATTAGTGAACATGTTACATCCTGAAGATAAAATTCGTTTAGATAAGAATAGAGATTTGTTGAGGGAACAATATAAGGCTGGTTCTTGTCAGAATGTGGTTTTTCGTTTGAAAGGTAAGGATGGGTATCATTGGGTATCGGATTGTTATTTACTTTAAAACAAGATTCAACATTTTTCTTCCAGGGAAATATTACGGATGTTACAAGTTTTATGTTGGATAAAGAAAAGAGGGTTGAGGAGCGTAATCAAATGCTTACAGCCCTTACAATGGAATATTCGACTGTGATCATGGGTGACTTAATGGAGAATACGATGGTTGTCGTTAAGCATGGTGGCAAGATGTATAATTATAGAGGGCTCGATGATTTTTCTAATGAGGATAAGATGAATTATACGCATTGTTTGCGTGATTTCTACAATCGTGTATTGGTAAAAGAGTCGTGTAAAGATTTTATGGATATTTTATCTCCCGTTCCATTTATGAATGCACTTCTTAAAAATGAGACGGTAGAATTGCAGTATCAGATTTATCCAAATTCTAATGGATATGAATCTTTATATGCAAGAGCAATTCGTCTATATGATGAAAAGCATCATTTTCGTTTTGTGATGGGATTTCGTCCTATGGATGAGGTTCGTAAAAAGGAAAATGTTTTAGAACTTCAAAGAGAGATTATTGAAGGGATTAGTAAGGATTATTTTTCTGTACTTTTAGTGGAGTTGGATCAAGGACAAATCTATTCGTATCGTGAAGCGGGTAGTAATGGTAAGCGTATAGCGGATTTTTGTAGGTCTTATCATGATCGTTGGACTGAATTGTTACCGGCTTATGCCAAAGATTTGGTTTCGGATGATTCAAGAGACAGTTTTTTAGAAGAACTTTCCTTTGAAAAACTGAAATCGACCAATGAAGATTATTCTTTTACTTATGAATATATGTCGGATGAGGGTATTTTATATTATCAGGCTCGTGTTTCTTATGTAAAGAAAAAGGATCGTACTAGAGCGGTTGTGATTGGTACAAGAAATATTGATGATTTGATTAAAAAGGAGCGTCTTCAAAAGGAACAGTTAAGAAAGGCTTATATTCAAGCTGAAAATGCGAGTATGGCCAAAACAGATTTCTTAAATAGTATGTCACACGATATTCGTACGCCTATGAATGTGATTCTTGGATATAATCAATTGATGAAAAAACAACTTACAGATCCTGTTTTGGTGGATTATCAAAAGAAGATTGAGCAGTCGGGAAATTTATTACTTTCCATTATTAATGATGTATTGAATATGGCTCGTATTGAAAGTGGTAAAAGTGTGTTAGCCCAAAGTAGTGAGTCCATTGTAGATATGGTTGAAGAAGTATCGAATGTATTTGGTGCAATGGCCAAAGAAAAAGAGATTGCATTAGATACAAAGATTGATATAGTTCATAAACAAGTGTTGTGTGATAGTACGAAAGTGAAGGAAATTTTAGTGAATTTGATTGGCAATGCCATTAAATACACGCCTAGTGGTGGTCGTGTCACTGTTGATGTAAAAGAACTTGAATGTTTAAAAGAGGGTTATGGTACATATCAAGTTCAAATTAGTGATACGGGTATTGGAATGAGTGAGAGTTTTATTCCAACTCTATTTGATTCATTTACGCGTGAAGCTTCAGAAAATATTATGGGTACAGGTCTTGGTATGGCTATTGTAAAGAAACTTGTAGATATGATGGGCGGTACTATTGATGTTGAAAGTGTGCTTGGTAAGGGGAGTTGTTTTACAATTACGATAGATCATAAGGTTGTGGATGAAGAGGTAGTAAAAACAGAAAATGAGGATTTATCCATTTCAAAGTATTCTTTAGAAGGTAAACATATATTGTTGGCGGAAGATAATGAATTGAATGCAGAATTTGCGAAGATTATATTAGAGGATTTTGGCTTACATGTAGATTTGGCAAGAGATGGTTTGGAATGTGTTGGTAAAGTGATTGAAAAACCAGTTGGTACGTATGACTTTATTTTAATGGATATTCAAATGCCAAATATGAATGGGTATTTAGCTACACAAAAAATTAGGGCTATTCCAGAAAAGAATAATATTCCAATTATTGCGATGAGTGCGAATGCGTTTGATGAAGATAAAAAGAAAGCACTGAATGTGGGTATGGATGGATATATTTCTAAGCCAATCGATATGGATAAAGTTGGAAAACAGATTATAAAAATTTTAAAGAACAAAGCGGGCAATTAAAATGTCCGCTTTGAATTTTAAAAAAGAGTTGAACATAAGTTTGTGGGGGGCTTAGTTCAACTCTTACATAGGAAACTGGATATGTAAATTACAAGTGATCCAGCAAAAAATAGTATATAACTAAATGATTAAATTGACAAAGGTATTTGAGTAGTTATACAAATATATATGTATATATATCATCCTATGAATCTAGATTTGCAGGCAAAAACAGCAAAAAGTCATAGTTGATCAATTGTATTAGAGGATGTGAAAATAAAATTTTTTCAGGTAGACAATCAACAAATAGGTTAGGACACGTAGTCACAACAAACTATCAGTAATGTGGTTATGATTGTGGTAAAGATAAAGAAGGTGTGTATATTTAAATGTGTATTAGAAAACAAAGAATCGCAATTCATATTTTGAATTTACTGGCAAGGGATGTGTGTGACAAAAATTGCTGTGCACTGGTTAGATGAAAGTGCAAATTTATGAATGGTATTGAAGCATAGTCATGTGTGTTTTGATTAGAAAGTAGGTATATAATGAATAATAGCTCTTTAACAGAAAAATGTAATGATATATTAAATTTTTGGAAATTAGAAGAATATTTTACACCATCAGATTATCCAAAATTACTTTTAAAAATGAAAGAGGGAAAAAAGGAAATTGAGTTTGATGCATATTATGATGTTAACAGTGACAAAACTTTGCCATTAGATAGATATAAGTCTCATAATGAGTATTTGAGGAAGAAGAATACACCTGAAGAGAAGTTATACAATCGAGCAAATATTTATTGTGGTCGTTATAAAATCAAAGATTTTGTAGCAAGAATGGCTGAAAAGTTCAAGTTGGACATGGAAGAATATGCGGAAATCAATGAATTGACAGGACGTTTTTATATTTTTTCTGTTCAGATTGATTTAGATGGGGAAATCACAGAAGAAGGCGTGCAAGTTAGTCCGTTCTTTTATGCAGTACTTCGTATGATAAAAGCCGAGTGCATAGATGTTAATATTAAGCTAGATGATATACGGAAGCTAAATGAAGACGTAAATGAAATCATTAAACAAAATAATGTAGAAATATTGAATTTTGAGGATGTTGAACAAATAAAAAGTATTATATTTAATAAACTGAATATTGAGTCTGAGAGTGAAATTGGGCTAACAAGTGCTTGGAATGAAGTATATGCATGTAAAGGTTTAAAAAAAGAAGATGAAACAAGCGAATTTACTAGTTTTTATTTGGATGAAATAGAAAATATTCAGAAGAACTACAAGAATAATAAGAATTTGGTAAGGTATATCACCTCATTATTGGAAGAAAACAAAAATAGGATAATGATAGATAGCGATGTTTATTCTATGAAAAAATGGTTGGAAGCAGATCGATTTCCAATGGGGAAATATCCATCAAAGTTTTCTCCGACGCTAATGCAGCAAATAGCTATAAACATAGCTATTTCAGAAAAGGATAGAAATGAGGAAATGTTTTCAGTAAATGGGCCGCCAGGAACAGGAAAAACTACTCTTTTGAAAGAAATAATTGCTTCAAACGTTGTCCAACAAGCAGAAGTTTTAATTAAATATGGAGTAGATGATAGTAAGTTTATTTCTAAAGATATTCCATCCACATCAAATGCTAGTTATACAGATAAATATTATGAAATACCGGAAGAAATTTCTAAATATGGAATTCTTGTAGTATCAAATAATAATGGTGCTGTAGAAAATATCACGCTCGATTTACCAAAATCATGCGATATGGAAAAGGATAAAACTAGGACAGATTATTTCGATAGAAAAATACATGAAGAAGTGTATTTTTCAGCAGTCGCAGATTCTCTTTTGGGCAAAGAAGGAAGTGCATGGGGATTAATATCGGCTCGTATGGGAAGAAAATCTTTTGTTACTGAAGTTTTAAAATCTTGTGTATTTGCTAAAACCAATGATGCTTCGGATAAGGTGACATTAGATTGTGCAAAAAAACATAGTATTTCGTGGGATGATGCTGTTGATCAGTTTAATATAGCTAAAAAGAAGGTTTTAGAATTAAGAGATGGTATAAAAAAAGATCAAAAATTCTTGGATGATTTTTATGAAGAGGTAGAAAGGCTTGAGAAGAGTAACTTAGATTTAAAACAGTTATTTACAGAAAAGGAGCAATTAGAAAGACAGTTAAATGAGGTGAGTTTGGAGTTAAAAAATAATGAAGATCAAACTAACGAACGCGAAGAGGAAATTAAGTATATTAAGGATCATAGTTCTATTTTTAAGAAACTTCTTATTCTTTTGGGGGTAGGAAAAATAGGTGGGCATGTTGCTGAAAAACAAAAATGTGTTGATGAGTTATTGATTCAACATGAAGATATTAAGAATAGATATAATGTTTTTGAGAGTAGTACTGAAAATGTGCGTACAAAAATTGAAGGGAAACGCAATGATATATCTGATTTAGAACAGCAAGTACGGATTGATGAAGAAAAAATATATGGAAATAATGAGTCTTTAAAGAATAAATATAAAAATAATCTTGCGGATCAATATTTTTATAAAAATATTAAATCATCTGAGGACTCGCAGAATGCATGTCCATGGACATTTGAGGAATATGATATGGCTAGGGAGGCATTGTTTTATGCTTCATTACAAGTGAGAAAAGCGTTTGTTTTGGAATCGAAATGTATAAAAAGAAATCTGTTTGTATATGAAGCATATAACAATGGGAAATATACATTAGCAGAAAAACAACAGATGTTTCCACATTTGTTTAATGCATTGTCTGTAGTGATACCTGTGTTATCTTCTACTTTTGCTTCGGTGGGAAGATTTTTAAAACATGCTGGGAATAAGAGTTTAGGTATGCTCATCATTGACGAGTCTGGACAAGCCGTTCCACAGTCAGCTTTGGGTGCAATTTATAGAACGAAGCGAGCAGTTGTTGTAGGGGATCCATTGCAAGTAGAACCTGTTGTAACAATTCCTAATGTGCTGATTGATATATTGGGTGAAAATACGGGTGTAGAAAAATGTTATAGGGCGATTGAAAATTCGGCTCAGACTTTTGCAGATAATATAAATGAGTTTAATGGTATGATTGGAAATCGTCAGGTTGGTTGTCCGTTGGTCGTTCACAGAAGGTGCATAGATCCAATGTTTTCTATTTCAAATTTGATTTCATATGATAATAGAATGTTTAATAAAACAAATAAGAAGGAAGAATATCTGAAACCAGAAAATCCATTTTTGATAAAAAAATCTGGATGGATTCATGTGGAAGGAGAAGAAAATGGTAATAGGGATCATTTTGTAAAAAATCAAGCAGAAAGAGTGTGTCAATTAATGGAAGGTGCAGTGCATATATATTTAGATTTTTTTGAGACGGATGATAAGATTTTTATAATTACACCTTTTAGAACAGTTGCGGAATCAATGCGTGAGTTTATTGTTAGCTACTTTTCAAAAAAAGGGTATGATAAGAAAGTTTTGTCAAAGTGGACAAAAAATTGTGTTGGTACAGTACATACTTTTCAAGGTAAAGATGCGAATGAGGTGCTTTTTGTATTGGGTTGTTCAAATAAAAGTGAAGGAGCAATGAATTGGGTGGTAAAGAAAGCCAATATACTTAATGTTGCGTGTACTAGAGCAAAGTATAGAATAGCATTTATTGGTAATATAAATGATTGGAAAGATAAAAAGTATTTTGAGGATTTTATTACGGATTTAATAGATATAATACAATGATGTTGATGTAAAAAACGCAAATTGAAGTATGTCATTGGTGTTTTAATTTCATTGTGCAATCTAAGAAAATTTGTTACTTCAGTGATGAGGGTCAAATAGTTCTTTTAAGTTATGGTGGTCATTGTCTGCTTATGTAACTAATTCGATGATCTCATTATGATTTTTCATTCGTATATTGTTGATGATTTTTTACTTTATCTTTTAAATAGACAAAGTTATAACATTTGCACCACAATAAGATACAATGAAAATGATAACAGGGGTGAGTAAGATGTGTTGTGATGGTGTCATACAATATTTAAAGGAAGAAAAGGTTTCTATACTTATAAAAGATCAACATACATGTTTAGATTTGAATGATAGTAATAGGTATGTTTTAAAGAAGGGTATTGTTAAAGTGAGTTTGATCATGCAAGATGATCGTTAATTTAATATCACCTATCTACAAGGTCCGGATGTGGTTAGTTTATATTGTGATTGTTTGACACAATTTAGAAATTGTCTTCCAAAGATTCGTATTGAGAGTGAACAAGCAGAGTTTTATTGTATTTCAAAAGAAGAATTCTATAAGCGAGTTAAAGAGGATACGAACCTTCAAAATTATGTAAATACATACTATCGCAATCAATTAAAACTAGCCTTCACAAGAGAACAAGTGATGATCATGAATTCAAAGGCAGGCGCGGTATGTTCTTGGTTATATCGTCTGGCAAGTTTATTTGGCATTCAAACACAAAAGGCCATGCAGGTCACAAATGAGGATATTGCGAATTTTTGTGGGATTACAACACGTAATAGTGTGAATCGAGTGATTCGTGGTTTAAAAGAAAAGCATATCATTCAAGTTAAAAATAATCGAATTATTGTTTTAGATATGGACTATTTAAAGCAATTTGCAGAGTAGGGTAATTAAAAACCAATGCCATTAAGTTAAGCCTTGATACAATTTTATATCCAGGCTTTTAATCGTATTGCAGATAAAAATATGATGTTTTTGTATTGAACAGAACTTTGATATTACGCTGATATTTTCTATCTGGTCTTATGGGGGCCAGATATTTTTTTATTCTATTCATCAGTTCTTATGTACCAATTAATTTTCTTAATTAAAGCCTCATATTTGTTATGGCAGTAGATAGATTCACTATGTAATTTATTACATGTATATCATGGAGTATCAAAAAAATGTTGCCTCTGTATTATTGCGAATACGAGTATAGATTTAATCACAGAAAGTTCAGATTCATCATGAATAAAATCAAGGATTATATTACACAGTTTGGAGTAGCCATTAAAAAATGATTCGTGATTTTGTGGACCAATATGCCATGGCTAGAGGACTTGAAATTTCCTAGGGGTGTCAGAAGGGTACTTACAAAATAAAAAATATACTATATGGCTTATGATTCATTGCTTATTGGATTGTTTGTTATAGAGATGAAGAATTCTTTTAACCACATGTTAAGATCACGAATATCTTTGATAAATGAAATGACATCTTCTTTTGCTTGTATATAACCAATTTCTTGAAATCGAGAGATTAACATAGTTTTTTCATCATCACATGCAATTTCATCATATCTATTTACTTGCACAAATCAGTAATTCGTTTGCATAAATTAGTGGATTTTAAACGGGGGGGGTGGACTTATTAATATATATAAAATACTATATATAAAGCATAAATGAACCGATTCCAAGCTAATTTAGATGTAAAATTACTTAGAGAGCGTTGTTGTAATCGCATACGATACGATGTAAAATTATTACAACTCATTAATTGATTTTCAGAATTAAATTAAAACAATTTTAGAATATGAAATATGTGCTTATATAACATTATGTTTATATAAGAAATAGTATTATGAGGATTAAAAATGGGTTTGTTAAGTGATATTAATATTGTATAAAGATTCTTTTATATAATATTAAGATTGTAAGCAGTGAATATAGCTGTGGTTATATGTTATGAGAAATCAATAGTATTTTACTTTATTTGTACAAATTAGTAGTGTTGTTTGTATTTTTTATTTTCATTAATTTTTTTAAAAATCTGACATATAACCCAAAATGCTTAAAACGCACTAAATACGTTGGGTTAAGACACTTTAATTGAAATAAATATAACCGTTTAAAATATTTCAAAAAAAGCGCTTGCAATCGATTTTACCTTTATGAAAAATACAAATTGAAAATTTTTACTTGTATGAATGTATTTATAACGTAATAGTTAGATTTACTTAAGATAAAGTAGAAATGCATATATCAACGAATTAACAAAAGATGATGCATGTTCATCTTAATATAATCTTAATGTGTGGATAGGGATATGGATAAGAAAGATTTAAGATATTTAAAACGAAAAGAATTGATTGACTTGATTGATAAGATGCAGACGGATAGTGATCTTGTGTCTAATGAAGAGGTCAAGGAAGAGCTTAGTCGTTTAAAAGAGAGAGAAAGATATTTAAAAAAAGTACAGAAGACATTGAGTATACTTGTTGTCGTGGCTGCTATTTCTGTATTGGTGGCAACACTTTGGATGCCAGTACTAAAGATTTATGGTTCGAGTATGGATCCGACTTTAGAGAATGGGCAGATTGTAGTGTCTATAAAAACTAAGAAATTAAAGTCGGGTGATGTTGTAGCTTTTTGGCAGGGAAATAAGTTATTGGTAAAGCGTGTTATAGCTAGTCCTGGTCAAAAGGTGGATATAGATGTGAATGGAAAGGTGTTTGTGGATGGCAAGGCTATTTCAGAAACCTATTTGGATAGTGAGTCACTTGGAAATACAGACATAGACTTTCCACATCAAGTAGAAGAGTCTCGATGGTTTTGTATGGGGGATAATCGAGAGAGTTCGATTGATTCGAGAAGTGCTGTAATTGGAGATGTTTCAAAAGAACAAATTGAGGGTAAAGTATTATTTTCAGTTTGGCCTTTAAATAAAATTGGAATTGTAAAGTAATAGAAAGTAGGTGAGATTGTGCAGGAGTATTTAAGGCGTTTATTAGAAGACAAAGCGCGCTTAAAAAAATGGAAAAAGATCATGATAGCACTTTCGTGTATTGTGGTCGTATGTACTGTTTATGCACTATCTTTACCTGCTCAAACATTAGCTTGTGATAAGGAAGAGCATACGCATACGGCTGAGTGTTATGATGAAAACAATGCATTGATTTGTGAAAAGGAAGAACATACACATACGGATGATTGTAACAAACAAGAAGAAGTAAATGAAGCAAATGAAGTAAATGAACAAGAAGAAAGTAGCGATGTCAAGGATGAGTCAGAAACACAAAATAAGGATGAACAAGAATCACAAGTAAGTGAAGAAGAGACAACAACTACAACAGAAACAACAATGCAACCGTTTGATTTAAGTTCAGAAGCAAATAAAGGTAAGATTACTGATGTTCAATTCACTTATAAAAAAGATGGTGTGAAACATGTAGTTAAACCAAATGAGAATGTTAATGTGAGTACACAAGATAATTTGAATATGACTTACAAATTATGGTTTCAAGATATTTCTGCAAAGACTTTGAAAGATTGTGGTGGTATTATCAAGTATCAACTTCCTGAAGGATTTAAAATTAGAAATACGATACAAACAAATATTGAAGGAGATAATAATATTCTTGGAACTATGGTTGTTAATACAGATGGTTTGGTTACGATTACTTATGACCCAACATCTTTGCCTGGTTTAAGTGATAATCAAACACTTACTGGTAGTTTTGAAGTAGAAGCTCAAATTGATATGAATAAGATTGATTCAAGTACTGGTGAAGTAACAATCACAACACCAAAGGGCGATATTACATTAAATTATGGACTGGATTATAAAGAACATTATGGAAGTGTTAGTGTAGATAAGAGTTGTGAAAAAGAAGCTACTAGTGATTATATAAAATATACAATTACATTAACTGCGGGTGATGATGGTTATCAAAATGTATATGTAGTTGATCAATTTACAAAGGGTAAAGATTTAGTTAAATATGTAGATATTAATCTTACTGAAACTACACTTAATGAGAGGGTGAATGAGCAACAGCCTTATGAAACTAGAAAAACTGCGGTTAAAGGTACAATTTATAAAACGAATTTACCTAGTTCAGATCAGAAAATTCCGAATGCAGTAACAAGTATTACTAATCCCGAAAGTTTTGTGTGGAAGATTGCTGAGATGGAACCGAATGAAGTTCGAACATTGACTTATTATGTCAAACTAATTGATACAACTGAAAATTTGTATAATAAACAATACGATATTGTAAATAACGCTCAGGTTTATTCGAGAAAAGATAATAGTTCACAAGTTTATAGCAAGGGCAATAAAGAATTTACGTTCACACCAACTATCACTATCGATACGAATGTTATGAAAAAAAATATTGTAACACAGAATGGAAATAATTATATAAAAGATCAAGATGGTAATTATCTAGTCAATTATCAAATTGAATTTAATTATGGTTCAAACAACAATGTTTCTATAAAGGAATTTCAATTTAGAGATAGTTTAGATGACGATATTTTTACAGATCCTAAAATGCTTCCATATATTTCTTTTGTAGAGAATTCAATTGTCTTACATGTTAAAAAAGCAGGAGATACAGGGTATAAAGAATATAAAGGTAATGCCATAAAGGTTGGTTGGGCAAAAGGAAATGATACTTATTCAACAACATATAAAGATGATTCTACGCGTTTTAAAGTATATAAGTTAAACGATGAATCAATCACAATCAATCCTGGAGATTCTTATTATGTGACTTATACTTTAAAGACACATTTAATAAATTAGGATATAAAGCTAAAATCAACACTCATACAACGTCT
>ERZ773178.59-NODE-59-length-109780-cov-11.279954_pt1 | contig 109780 bp, 107 predicted proteins | sample MGYA00580533_ERZ773178 | MGnify/ENA primary metagenome ERZ773178 (study PRJEB29015, sample SAMEA2737859) | human gut metagenome | biome: human gut; feature: human-associated habitat; material: faeces | place: China | collected 2012 ...
CGCCATCAAGGTATTCAGCGAAATGTTCGCCCTCAAAAGTGCATTTGGTTCTTTTTCCGAGTGTATTGATAGACAGAACCTGTCCGCTATCAACGAAGCTATAATCACGATTGCGAACCAAGTCCGCTTGTGGGCGGCTAAAGAACACAGGCTTCCAAAGCCATTCCAATGTCTTGGCGATGCGTTGCCAGTTGCCATTCTCATCCTTATATCTGTAAGGATTTTGGAAGAGCTGTTGTTTTACCGTCTTATATCTGGCAATCGTCGTCTTGATAGAAGACTGGGCCAGCTGCGATTTCAGACCGAACTGGCTGCGCAGGTCACTGTACAGTTCTCTGTTGAGACTTTGGTAGGTCATGTTAAATCGGTTGTCGAAGATGTACTGCGACACGAAGTTACAAGCCTGACGGTATTGTTCAGTCATCTGACGGAACAGAAACTCTTGTTCAGAAGTAGCATGTATACGAAGTTTTATTGTTTTAGTTAGGTTAGACACTATTTCTCACCTGCCTTTCTAAATATATATTACTTCATCAAAATTATTATAGAACTATTTTTACTAAAAATATATTGTTTTTTATTGAAAGGAGGGGAGGTGCGGCTCCTCTCATGACTAAAGTCACGAGTCTCCGCCGCACCATGAAGATGAAGCCTTGAAATATAACAGCCTAGATGACCTTCTCAAGCCGGATTTCATAGGGCACATCGAAAAAGCCTATCATATTTTGGACAGGATGCAGCAGTTCACGCAAAAAGATGTCACCTTTTTCCACAACAACCTTAAAATCCAGAATGAACTGCTCCAGCGTGAAATCCGTCGACAAACGGCTATCTTAGAGAAATTGGATCACATTACGCTGGACCTGCCCTATTACGATGACTTTTCGGCAAAACACATCTGCAGCATCCTCTTTCCCCTGTACAAGCAGATGACATTCAGGACCTTTTGGGTCCTGAGCTTTTCCGTACCCATCTTTAATACTCTCGATTATTATGATCGTACGGTCAATCTCCTCGACGACATCCCGGGACTCAATATGGACGAAGCGCTCATGCTTATCGAAGACTGCTTCGAAAAAGCCGGCACGACCTTGCAGGAAAGCCGGCGCCGTTATGCCTGGGAACCCGTCTGTAATCACCGCGATGAACAGGGGAACCTGCTGATCCATAATCTGCCGAATATGGTACATACCGTTGAATGTGAGCGCTGCCATGCCGTCTTTGCTCTGAATTTCAATGAACAACTGGGAAAATACATCCATGGCTACCTCTTGGACGACTGCCACTTCTACGACTTCGAACGGGCTGGCGTCGCCGAAGAAGCCGAAGCCGTCCTGGAAAAAGACAGACTTTCCAACGTCCATTCGCTGACGGACTATTACCACATGCGTGAAGAATTGAAAGAACAGTACCAGGCCGTCACGGAAGATAAAATGGCCTGCTGGGAACTGGTGGGACGCCTGAATACATGCCTCTTAGAAATCGATGGCCTGAATACCTTCACGCGCCATCAAGTCGAAGACAGCGTATTGTATGCCCAAAAAGAAATGATTGACCGCTACCTCTGGCAACATGAAATTCAAAAACAGCTCAAAGCCCGGCTGAAAGAATTCGGTACCCTTCCGTCCCTGAAGTATCCCTGGTATAATAAGAAGAACACGAAGACAGAAGATACAGAGAAAGGAAAGATACTGCATGGCACGTTTTTATCCGACCATCGATGACGATTTTCATGGCAGCGATGGCGAAATCCAGGTTTATCAGGCCTTACAACAATTAAGTGACGGATATGTCGTCTTCCATTCCTTCCGCTGGCTCGGCGAACCGGGCCAGTACCGGAGCGAAGGGGAAGGCGATTTTATCATTTTCCACCCGACCAAGGGCATCTTATCCATCGAAGTCAAATCCGGCGGCATCGGCTATAAGGAGGGCAGCTGGATCCAGATCAACCGCAGGAATAAGAGTGAAAAACGAATCAATCCCTTAGGACAGGCTGCTGAGACGCAGTACCGCATCCAACGGATCCTGCGCCAGCATTTTCCCTATGACTGTCCCATGATTGGCCGGGCCGCCTGGTTCACGTCGGTCGCCATGGACCCGAAACTGCGTCTGCCAGCTGAAGCCGCTCCGGAAATCATCCTGGATCAACTGAGTTTAGCGCATCCGGAAGAAGCCCTGGATAAGGTTTATGCCTATTGGCAGGAACACCTGTGCCGGTCCTTTACGCCACTGAAGCCGCCGGAATTTAAAGCCCTTATCCAGACCCTCATGCCGTCTTTCCGCCTGGCCGAAACCATTTCCAGTACCAGCCGGGAAACGAAGACGTCTTATGTCCAGCTGACGAACCAGCAGTTCTCTATCCTCCGCTTCCTGCAGGAACAGCGGACGGCTGCCATTTACGGCCCGGCCGGCACGGGCAAGACCATGCTGGCCGTAGAAAAGGCGCGGATGCTGGCAGCTCAGGGGAAAAAGGTCCTGTACCTGTGTTTCAATGAATTCCTCCTGCAATACCTGCGCCGCCATTATCACGACCCGCAGATTACCTTCCATAATGTACGCACTTTGGCCGAAGAAATCCTCCAGGACGATACCTTGCCCCTCAATAAAGTCGTCGCCGTCTTTGAACAGTACTTTGAAAGCGAATTCAATGATGATGACTGGGCGTATCCCAACATCGTCGTCGACGAAGGCCAGGACCTGAGCGATTCTATCCTGGAACACCTGAGCTTCCTGGCCGAATTGCAGGACGGCTGTTTCTACATCTTCTATGACCGCAACCAGTACATCATGAGCCGCAAGACGACAGGCTGGATTGACAAGAACGCCGAATGTCGCCTGGTCCTTTACAAGAATTGCCGCAATACGGCCGAGATTGCTACGTCCATTGGCAAACTGATGCATATGAAAGACAGTTACGTCAATACCATCCAGGGCATGACGCCGAAAGCCGTCTTTTATGGGAACGACAAAGAACTGCAAAAACAGGCCGACCGCTTCGTCAAAGACATGTGCCAGCAAGGAGTCGCCCTGAAAGACATGGTCATCCTCACGGCCCATTCCGTCGGCCATAGTGGACTCAAAGGCTGTCAGACCCTCAACGGGATTCCTGTCGTGACCGAACCGGAAGAGAGCAAAATCCTTTTCACATCCGTACGGAAATTCAAAGGCCTCGAAGCCACGGCCGTCCTCCTCATCGACGTCAATCTGTCGGAACTCCCGGACGACCTCATGCAACGCCTCATCTACGTCGGCTCCTCGCGGGCTACGATGTACCTGAAAATCGCCTTCTGCGAAGACATCGAAAAGAAAGACTACGGCCCCATACTGGAAGCCCTGACCGACGAACCAGTCAAACGCAACCGTAGCGGACTAGTCAAAACCCTGCACTTAGAAGCGGACTAATAAGGGGGAGCGCAGGCCAGTGCAAGGCTCTCCTGATAGGAGAGCTGTCAGCGAAGCTGACTGAGAGGTTGCTTTTAAATTTAAAACCATCCGCTAACCACTAACTGCTAGCCACTAACAACTTAAAAGGGCTTGTCGTCATGCGACAAGCCCTTTTTGCCTCACCATGACAAAACCTGTCCTCCTCAGATGCTATAGTGAAGATAGAACTTGTATTTCACAGGAGGGATAGTCATGGACAGAAGCGAACAGACCAAGAAAAATCAGGCCATCAATTTGTATACGTGGGGCTTAGAACTCCTCTCTGACGGCGGCCACGTCCGAGATGCCGATAAAGTGGGCTGGATGCTGATAGAAAATGCAGCCACCCAGGGCGACCGAGACGCTCAGAACTATTTAGGCGATGCCTATTTTTACAGTTACAAAAAAGATGAAAAAGCTGCCTTTTGGTACACCAAAGCCGCCGAACATGGCCTGCCAGAAGCCCAGGCCATGCTGGGGATGCTCTATCTTCTGGGACGCGGCGTCACACGAAATTACGCCAAAGCCCGCCATTACTTCGAACAAGCCTTGCATGGCGGCGAACTCAACGTCGAAGCCGCCGTGGCCCAATACTGGCTGGGCCAGATGTATAAAGAAGGCATCGGTGTCCCCAAAGACCGTGAAAAAGGCGAAAAACTAATCCGCCTGGCCGCCATCAACGGCTATGCACCCCATGGAACACCCCAGGAAATCCGCAAGCAAATGGAAGAGAAGTAAAAACGCAGTTCGCCGGCCGCAGATGGCAGGTCGCCGCGGTCCTGTGGACCGCAAAAAAACACGGCCAGCGGTCTTGTGCGTAGGGGCTCGCACGTGGCGAGCCCGCTAGAGAGATTCAATCACAGCCTATTCGAGTATAATGGTAGGTTTTTACGAGACACGAACTACCAACAACGAGTCACGGTCGTTGCCACGAGCCGAGAATCACTCAAGGAGATGTCGTTAACTTGAAGCGGAGAACTACGCGGCAGGGAAATCGGCCAAAAAAAACAAAGCAGGAAACGCTTAGTGTATTGATCCAGAAACTGATGCAGGAAGGAAGAAGATGCCGACCGTGTCTTGAAAGATGATAAATGACAGAAACAATTGCTGTGAGAATATCATTAAAATAAGAGATTATCATTTACGACGGTGCTATCTTATGCGATAGCACCGTTTTTTTATGTATTTTTTTAAAGTGACAAAATCTGTCTTTGTGAATTGGTATGATTAGAATATAAAAGGGAGGGAGCATTATGAAGAACAAAAGTTGGAAGCAAAAAGCAGTAGCAGTCTTTACAGGTATTTTTATTGTTTTATTGGCCATGACGATGCTTACTGGCTGTGGAAAAACGGGCAGTAATGGTTCAACCAGTAAGAAGAGCAGTTATCAGTCTGTCGCTATTCAAGATATCCAGAATGATTTAGCGAACAATCCAGTGGCGGCTAAAAATAAGTATCTCAATAAAAAAATCAAGGTCACTGGAATCATAAACAAAATAGATGTTTATGATGGAGAACACCAGTATTTTATTCAGGCTAAAAACGGTAATGATTTGACATTTGAAGACTTAAACGACCCTACTATTACTACTTGTGTAGTCGGAGCTGTTAGGACAGGTTCTGATATGGATAAGAAATTATCTAAATATCAAATTGGACAGTATGTTACGTTCCAGGGAAAGGTTATTAAAATAGGGGATAAATATCTCGCTATGGAAGTAGATTGGGCTGTCTAATCAATAAAAAATCGTCTATCTATTTCAGAGGAGGGAGTTATCGTGGATAATCATAGGTTAAAGAAAATTATATTAGGCATCGTAGTTGTAGTCATTGCTTTGATTACAATTAATGCGGCTATTGGTGGCAGTACAAGGAAGAATCTTAATACAGCAGAAACTAAAATCAATGCCGTCACTCATAAGAAACATGAATTGATTAGTATTAGTGAAGTGCAAAAGATGTTGGCAGAAAATCCGGTATATGTCAAAAATCTCTATTTGAATAAAGAAGTCAGCGTCGGCGGTGTTGTCAACAAGATTCAGGTTGTCGATGGGGAAAATCAATACATCATTCAATCTAAAGATTTCAATGATTTGACGTATAAAGATCTTAATGACCCGACTGTTACTACCTTTGTAGTGGCCGTTGTATCCAGCAATAGCAAGATAGCTAAACAGATGAGTAAGGTGCATACAGGGTCACGTATAGTCGTAAACGGCAAGGTCATCAAAGTAGAGAATAACTACCTTGCAGTAGAAGTGGATGAATTAGTTAAAGCCTATTAATATTTAGGCCGACAAACAAAAGAAGCTAATTTAAAAGTAGATTAAAAGAATATCGCCAATAGTGCAAGAAGCTGTTGGCGGTATTCTTATCGTAATATTTTACTGACAAGTAACTGCAAAATTGTTATAATAAAATAAACATAATTATGATGTAGTAACAAATTTAGCTGGGCGGTGAAGATAATGACTTACTCTAATATTGTTGATAATAGTATAAATAGTGCAAAGCCATTCACTATCGCTATGCCTAAAATTCATATGGGGGGGGGTAACTCCATCTTCTAATTGCAAACAACAGGATAGTATTACTTAGACAGTACGATGCATTCGTTCTGTCTTTTTTTATTGACATATTTAGATTGTAAGGAGGGATTTTCAATGCCGGATTGTAAGACGACGATGACTATTTTGGGGATGAGTGGTGCTGGTAAAACTTGTTACCTTTTAGGAATGTATTATGAACTCAGTGCCGGTATGCGTGGTTACACAATTACTACGAATGATGATGACGATGTTCACCTCAAAGATTTATACAATAATCTCAATGATGAAAAAGGACCGAATCGGTTTCCAGCTGGTACAGATTCCTCGGTTTCCTATCAATTTCAGTTGCGCTGTAACTATAAGACGCTTATGGATTTTAACTGGGTAGACTATCCGGGCGGTTATTTGGATAGAAAAACACAGGGGAACCTGGATGACTATAGACGAGTTGAGAGGTCTATTCTTGAATCCAGTTGTTTATTTGTATGCATTGATGGAAACTTGTTATGTGGAAAGAATACAGAGAAAAAAATTCGCGACATCAGGCATAAATGTGGTTCAATAATGAATTCGTTTTTCGCCAGTTACATGGATAAACATGGAGAGTTACCGCCAACAGCATTTATCATCACCAAGTATGATAAATGCTGCAACGATACAGATGAAGAAGAAATTTCTGAAATTATAGAAGAGGCCTTTAATGCGTTTTTTCACAAGCCTGACAAAGGCCATTCCATTGTAGCGATTATTCCTGTCTCTATCGGTATGAATATTGATGAGGAGGAAGAAGATGTGTTGGATCCTCTCAATATTCAATTGCCCATTTTTATGGGAATCTATTTTGCTTTGGGCGATAGGATTGCTGTAGCAGTCGAAGATAAAGAAAAAAAGGAAAAAATAGAAAAGGAAATTGAAAAGTTACAAGAAATCATTAACCAGGAAAACGATATGTGGTGGTTCCTTCGTGATACCGATAGACGGGATAGGGCGGCTGCAAAGAAAAATCAACTTACTACACAGAATTTGTCCTCGACAGAAATTTCTCAGTTAACTGATTTTATAGCGAACAAGTCTAAATACTTGGATAAATTGAGAAAGGAAGTACGGCAGATTAATTTAGTATTCGTTGACGGTGAAAAAAGAGAAGATTTAACAAAAATTTAAAATAGGAAAGGATGAATTCAATTGAAAGTAGCTCCCTTGATACATTGTAGAACATATAAGTGTGACTATAATGCTGGCTTTTTAGCTCGGCCTAATGATTTTTTCGATGAGGAAATTCAAAAAGCACGAAACTATGTGGTACATGCAACGGCGTCCATTGATTCCATGAAAGGAAATCGATGGATGGTTGTCAATATAGGAACACACTGCATTGTTGGTTATATTGGATATATTTCGGATTTAGCGGAACAATTGAATGATGAGGATTTAAAGATATATTCTTGCGATGAACAAGGCCGACGAATTTTTGCTTTTATTGGTTTTGCCGTTCAAGAGAAAAGTTTTAATCGTACCAATGATGCGCTCCAAGTTACATCTAAACAATTAGGTGATTGGCTGAAAGCCTATCTTTCTAAAAAATGGGAAAAAACAGTGGTTGATAGTCAGCTTACATCATATGATAGTGAATTATCACCTTGCGATGAGGTTGATGAAGATTTAGGACGCAGTGAAACCATTCGGAATTACATTTTCTATGAAAGCAATCCTTATTATGATGAGAAACGCTTCCAATACTATCTAAAACAGGCCTTGCGAGGAGACAATGTACGTTTTTGTAGTAATCTTGATCGATTACGGGACGTAGAAAATACAATTTTTACTACGGTTACGACGTCGGTGAACGTTATCCGACAAATGAAAGAACAACTATCAGAAAGAGAACATAAACGAAGTAGCAAAAGCCAGGTTATATCTGACGGTGAGACAGAAATTAAAAAAAAACATCTCAGTCACAAGAAGAATTCTGCCAGGAGTTGGAAAAAGACCTTGATAGCTGGTTGTGTCGCTATTTTACTACTCATAATTATTATGATAATCAAGGCCATGAAGTCAGTCTGAAATTATATCAGATAAAGAGAGATAAACATAAATTGTTGAAAGTTAGAGACCTTTCTATTTCTATGAGAATTTATATTTCTAGGGGTGATGATGATGCGTGATAATGAAAATGCTTTTGATGCCTTTAAAGACATATCGCCTCGAAGGCAGCAGCCTGAATTACAGGTCCTTTATGATTATGAGCAACATTATATGAAATTAGTCAGAAAGTACAAAGGTGAAATTGAATTCATCAATGATTTATTGAAAAATTATCGATTCGAACAAGAAAAATTTTATAAAGAAATTTTGCCTTGCATTAACAGTAAATTAAAAGCAGAAGCTGTCTCTGATGATGTCCGGGAAATTTGTCTTAAAGATTTACAACAAAATATTGAACGTAGTTTTTTGCTTAGTGAAAAAGTAATTACTCATTATCTGACCCAGAAGATAGAAGACTTTTCTAATACTATCAAAGAAACATTAGAAAGGCAAATGAAATGAAAAAATATAAAGATTGCTTAGATTTTTTGGCTGTGCTGGAGAATGGTCGTAAAAAAATGATTGAAGACTTTAAAAATGATAATCCTGATTTATATATGGGATTGTATCAGAAATTAGGAAGTCAACTGTTTGAATTATATCAACAAAAATATATGATTCAATGGCTGCAGTCTCAATGGAAAGATTTGATTGAGTACATGAAAAAACCTCAGTCTAAAAAAACAATAGCTCATTTTGCCGAATGGTATGGTGCGTTTTTACAAGAAGAAAAGCGTAGTACATGGGAATACATGGTATTTGATGAAGAATTGCAAGCATTGCAGGTGCTGATTTCATCTAATGATAGATGGGAGGAAAACGTCCATCGAGTAGAAACATTACTTGAAAAAAATAGAAAAATATATCAGGATAAAATCCAAGAAATAAGGAGTGGAATAAAATGAACATTCGGATGTTAACGGCTATGGGTGGCCTTATTGATGGACTGCCGTCTATTATTGAACAATTAGTACAACAGCATGGCGAAAAATCGAAAATGAAACTGGAAGCGGAATTAGAAGCTCAGGCCAAAAGATTAGAAGTAGAGTTGGCAGAAGAACAAATTGATAATGAAGTAAAGCGCACAGAAACACTCCGTCATTTAGATGATGATATGCTGGAAAGAGAATTTCAACGAAATTTAAGAAAAGCAGAATTTGTGAAAAAATACCAGGAAGATATGTCCACGTTAATTGCGAATATGCAAAGAGTCCTGGGGTCGACTTCGATTGAATTGAGAAGTCGTATGGAAGACATGATTTTAGAAAAGACAAGAGAATATAAGCGGTTACAGGAAGAAGCTAAGCTGGAGTTCAAAGAAGACTTAAAAAATTTGAATGAATTTGGAGATGATGAAGAAAGTAAAAAGATGTTTCGTGAAATAGCGTATAACCAAGTGAATATTATATTAGAAAATACGAGGCAATTCATGGATATGATGAATAAAGATTTAGCTAATATGCAAAATAACCTCGATAAGATTACTAATCAATCCGTTGAAAATTCCGAGTTTTTATTGAGACAAATGGGATTTTCAAAATCTATCGGGCAAGGATCCACTGATAATTCAGGCAACTTTCCTACGACAAGGTAATCAGCTTGTTTGAAATGTTAGAATCCATCAAAATATTACTGACAAGTAACTGCAAAATTGTTATAATGAAATATATATAACAGATAGAGAGATGTTATAAATGCAGTTGGGTGGTGAAGGTGATGGGTTACTTAGTTATGATTGAAAAGGCAATGAACAGTCATAATCCGTTATCTTTGTCCATGCTTGAAAGTTATTGGGGGGGGGTAACTCTATCTCCAAACTGCAATCAACAAGGAAATACTATGATCTTAGACAGTACGATACTATCGTGCTGTCTTTTTTTGTGTATTTTTTGGAAAGTGACAAAATCTGTCTTTGTGGATTGGTATGATAAAAGAAAATCTTCTTTTACAGATAAAGGTGTACGCATGACGTTTTTAGGTAAAATAATTTAGATATTAGGGTGATACTCATGGATAAGATGGATCGCAAGATAAAATATGCTTTGCAAATGGGGGATGGTGTTAATGTACGGACTTTGGAGGATTTGAGAAAGCATTTTGATTTCAACGAAGTCACTGGGTATTACGTAGATCATAAACTCATTGAATGGTTGGAAGATCGTTATTATGATGATGTAAAGCAGAATATTGAAGCATTAGATGATAAAGCTCCTGATTTTGCTCAGAAATTTTGTCAAGTCTTTGGTGTAGAGTGGAAGCCATCATATGTTTTTAATTCCGACCAAAAGTTAGCTTATGAACGAAAAGAAGATTTAGTTAAACAGACAACGACAGATCCATTAGCACTTCGTCATGTAAAGAGTTTGGCAATGAACCAAGAAGAATTGGAAATTCTTTTAACGGGTGGGATGAGAGAAATCTATTTGTTAGGTGATGCTGAAGAAGGTCAAAGTGTTTTTACCATTCCGGTTACTTTTACAAAACGATCTTTTATCGGTGTTGGTGGAAGAGTATTTGTTGATTTTAAAAAAGATGGGAAAAAAATACCATTTGATCAAGCTGAACGTGAAAAGAATGGATGGAAATTTAGTGGCAGCATACAGATTATAGATGAAGCAGATGAGAAAGAAGATTCATCATTATTGTCTCAATCCCTCAGTATATTGGGATTAGGGAGTGATGAAAAAGTCAAGATTCATCCAAGTATTGAAAATTTACCTAAACAGAAACCCATCGCAGAAATCAATAGTGTCCAAGAAGTTACAGATAAGTTAGTTCGTTATGCAGATGCAGGTTTTCCAATTTTAGCCTTTACTATTTTTGAAGAAGATAAAGCTGACGAAATCATCACGTCTGTTGCAGGGTTCAAAAAAGTAGTAGTCAATAATCAGGAAAAAATTAACGGACGAAATATTGTAGAATGGAGTGTATTGGGTTTTATTGATAAAGGACACAATATTACCAAAAGCAATTGGAGTCTGGGCACTACATTGCAGTATATGATGCGTAATCCAGAGGACTTGAAACGGACTATTTTTGTGCTAAAAGATGTACACTCACTGCTTGAAGATAGTGTCATCGTCGATCGGTTAAAATATTTAGCCCAATTAATTCGTACCGGACAAATAGAAGACGCAACTATTATTATCGTTTCTTCTATTTTGGTAATTCCAAAAGAATTAGAGAATTATATGACAATTATTACTATGGGGTATTTATCACAAAAAGAAATACGTCATATTATTGAAGAATTTTGCAGTAAGCAAGAGCTTCCTGCCTTAAAGAATGATTTCATCGAAGAATTGACAGTAGCTCTTAAAGGATTGTCGGAATTTGAGATATATAATATTTTAACCTTAGCAGTGTCCGATGATGGTGAAATTACTCGCAGTGATTTGAAATTGATTGTAGAGCAGAAAAAGCAGATTATCGAAAAATCGGGTATTTTAGAAATGGTACCAGTTCATGAGAGCATGAACAGTATTGGGGGACTTGAGAATTTAAAAAAATGGATTATGCAAAAAGAAAAAGTATTTAAAAATATTAATCAGGCGCGATTATTTGGAGTTGATATACCCAAAGGCGTTTTGATTGTTGGCATGCCTGGGTGCGGTAAGTCATTAACAGCCAAGGTTACAGCTAAATTATTTGATGTCCCTTTACTTCGGATGGATATGGGCCGATTGATGGGAAAATATGTTGGAGAGTCAGAAGCTAATATGCGCAAAGCCTTGAAACTTGCAGAAGCGATATCACCTTGTGTCTTTTGGATTGATGAACTAGAAAAAGCTTTTGCTGGAGTTGGCAATGAAGGTGGTGGAGCTGACATTACTACGCGCCTTTTTGGTATTTTTTTGACTTGGTTACAAGAAAATGAAAGCATGGTTTTTGTAGTAGCTACAGCCAATGATATAACTACAATGCCGCCAGAACTTTTACGAAAAGGCAGATTTGATGAAGTATTTTACATTGGAATGCCTAACAGAAAAGAAAGAAAAGAAATTTTAAAAATACATATTGCTAAAAGGCGGGGGAGAGAAGAGTTAAATTATATTGACCTTGATAGAATTGTAGATGCAACTGATGGATATAGTGGTGCCGATATAGAAGGCGTAATTAAAGAAAGTGTAGAAATGGCATTTACAAACGGGATGGAGCATATTGATACGAATCTCTTGATGAGGACTATCAAAGATACACATTCAATTAAAGAAATGATGGGAAGTTCGATAGACCAAATGTTGCAATTATATAAGAAACATAAATTTAAGAATGCGACAGAAGATTTAGAATGGCATTTATCAATCGGTGGGGTGTAATAAATGAATAAGGGTGCAGAACTTGACATAGAACAAGTATATAATATTATTCAAGAAAACCTGGAGGCATATTTCAAAAACGAACATTCAGCACCTTTGAAGGAAAACAAAGAAATGCTGCAATGCCTTTTTGATTTTCAGCCTATTTTATTGGAGGCGTGTTCCGCTGATTTTATAAATAACAGGTCATATACGGATACGAATTGGCTGGCTCAAAAACTTAAAGCCGACTATGAGGATTCTAAACCGACTGCGATTGATGACATTTTACAAGTGAATTTACTTATGGAAGAATTTTTAGGTACTATACTTTCCAATCACTTTAAAGATGATGTAGATCATACCTTTTTTGCTATGGATGAGGAACATGAAAGCCGGGAAGCGGTTACCGATGTAGAATTGTCAGGGATGAATAAACAGATAACTAATGGGATGCATAAAGCCGCGATGATGGAATTCAAGCATAGCTTATATAAAAACGGATACTTAGCTAAAATGGATGATATGTCTGTAGATTCATATGATTTTAAAAATGCAGCTTATTATTTGGGAAATAATGCAATGCTGGTCGGTTCTGGAAGTATCTTGATTTCTGCTATGATTCAGCTATCAATGGCTGTGATTCGTCAGAAGAATATTGATAAAAACATACTGATTGCCAAAGCCTTGCAGCGAGGTGGTGATAATGGAGTAAGTATTGCAGTGGCCGGAGCCATACGTATTGCCATTGAAAAAGGATTTATTCCGTTACTATCACAGGGAACGCCTGTAGCTGTATCCGTAGCTATTGCCGTAATGGGAGTTGAGTGTAGTAAACTCATGCTAGGTTATGCAAATGGAGAAATCACCGGCAATGAGGTATTAGACCAAGCTGGTAAAACCTTTAGTGCCCTGACTTACCGCTTAGGCTTTGCTTCACAAGGCGCGCTATTGGGAAGCATTGCGTTTGCAGCCATTCCTGTCATCGGTTCCTTGGTAGGAAGTATTTTAGGAAGCATGGTAGGGAATGCTATTGGCCGAAAGATGGCCCAAAAGCATTATGCAAAGACCAAACAATTGATAAAAGTTGCTCAATTCCATCTGAATATTGGAAGAAAAATAACTTTGCCTGTTTATCAATTCAATCGGATGTTAGCTACTGTGAAGTGCTGATTCTTTTACATTATAAGGAAGGTGGATTATTCGAATGACAAAAATGATGTCGAGTGTAGATACGAAAAAAGCTGTGCAGATTATACAAAACATAGCCAAGATTCCATATATTTATGAGGACTCATATTTGATGAATGAATTTCAGGCTGTGATACAACGGCTGCAAGATACAACGTTTCGTATTGCTATTGTTGGCGAATTTAGTTCTGGCAAATCAACATTCATCAATGCGTTGATTGGCAAGGATATTTTGAAACATGGTGTGCAGGAAACAACAGCTACTATTACAGAAATTGTTAATGATCAAGGCGGCGAACGAGCAGAAATCCTATTTTCTGATGGGACTGTTAAAAATCTGTCTTCGTTCGATGATTTAGCTGAATATACTGCTACATCGAGTAAACATCATAAAGTTGCTGATGAGATTGTTAAAGTTATCTTGCATACTTCCGTATTATCTTTTTCTGGCCCTGTTGTTTTTATTGATACTCCCGGATTAAATGGTATAGCTGATAAACACAGGGAAAAGACATTAGATATTATCCAAAAATCTCATGCATGTATTTATTTATTACAAAAACGAGGGCTTGGCGACAGTGATACGGATTTCATTAAATTGCTGACAAAATATCAACAACAATTCCTTTTTGTTCAAAATTTCATTGATACTTTACAGGAATCTGAAGGTGAAACTCCCGCAGAAAAAGTCAGTTCGCAAAAAAAATTATTGGATAATATATTAAAAGACTGTCCTGGTGTTTCTTACCAAATAGTTGGGGTATCTGCATTAGATGCCTTGCGTGCTCAAGATGCAACTGTTGACACCCAGGAAAACTCTGAGGCAGAACGCAAAAAAATTTATCATGATTCTAATTTTGATTGTGTTAAACGGGCTATCGACGATATGGTGCAAGAGAATCGCAAAAATTCACAGCAACAGAGAACTGCGATTTCTGTAGCTATTCAAAGGTTGAAATTAGCAGCGGGTATTTTAGAAACCGGAAAGGAACAAGCTCAAAAAGATTGGGATATGTCGGCTGAAGGACAATCACAGAAAAAACGAGGAGAGATTGTTCAGCTTTTAAGAAAAAATATGCCTGTTTACAAGAACAAAATAAGTAATTATATTACGAGTGAATCGTCACGTATCGAACGACAAATCTCTAATGTTGCGCTGGAACGGATTGAAAAAGTCGCTTCAGAAATGGAGAACTCAATTGATGGATATACACAAATTGATGCCTTACGGCAATATATGCAGGCTAATAGATTGTCTACTGTTATTAATAGTAAAACAGCGGATATTGAAGATTATATAGATCGCAGGGTTCAGCAAGCATACACACATCTTTATCAGAATATGATTTTGCAAGTACAAGCTTATAGTGGCCATGCTGCCGATATTAAAATCTTGGATTTTAAGCAGCAGCCTATTAGTTTTATCAATGAAAAATTTGTTTTACAAGATGACGAGGAAATAAAAAATCTGGAAAAGGAAATGGAAGCTGAGAAAGTCAAGAAAAGAAATATGGAAAATGATGATACCCAAACTCGTAGTCAGCAAAAGAATTTGAAGGTTCAAAAACAAAAACTTCAAGATACAAATCAGAGGTTGGAAAATGATTTTTCTAGAAAAAGAAGTTATTTGGGGCAGCGCCCAGATGTTGAAAGAAAATCTCGAGAAGAAACTTATTATCGAAAACGGACTGGACTTTTCTCTGGAATAACAAATGCTATTTTTGGTGATAAAAAAGATACGAGGACGGTATATTATGAGGATAGCTCACGAAGAGATCAATGGGATAATGAATATAGAAAGCTACTTAATGATTACACTGGCAAGAAGGGGGACTTAGACCGAAAATGTCGTGAAATTCGATCGCAAGAAATGTATTTAGAAAATTATTTAAAAAAAATAGCGGATAACAAAAAACAAATAGATAATAATATTAAAATATTAAAGAATCAAATCGATATGCAAAAGGAATTATTGCAAAAACAGGAACAAGCTAACCGAAAAAAATTCTTAATAAAATTGAAGAGTCAAATAAAGAGTAGCATTAAGATTTATTTTTCTGAAGCTTCGGAAAATATTCGCGATAGCATAGAAAAAGCGTGTGCTTCGCATTTACGGCAAGTTGAAAGCCTGGGACTTCAGTATTATGAAAAAGTAATTCAATTACGAATAAAATTTTTAGAAAAAAATGAATCAGAAAAAGCTCAGCCAGTTACCCAAACATATCAAATAAATCAGCAAAAACTGAATCAGGCAATAACTGAATTGGAGGCATTAATATGACAGAAAAAAATGCAGCAGAAATTAAACAAGCATATTTACAGAAGAAAAATCAAGTGCTTAGCTTATTAGATCAGACTAAGCGATTTTATGAAGAAGAACATATGAATGACCGGGCCAACGTATTTTCTGACCTGCATAGAAAATTAGAAGAAGGCGGTTTTAGTATTGTTGTCGTAGGAGAATTCAGTACAGGTAAATCGACTCTGTTGAATGCATTGATGGGGAAAAAGTTACTTCCTTCTTTTACGAACGAAACAACAGCAACGGTCAACTTTTTGCGTCATAAAGACCAAGCTCCTAATGGAGAGGCTGGTATTGTTTATTATAATGATGGGCATACTGTCAGCCTTCCCGATGATAATCTTGAAACTATAGCCAAGTATGTTAGCACGAAAGGAAATAATGTGGCAGCTAACGTACAGCATCTTGATTTATTTATGGATTCGGATTTTTTAAAAGACGGTGTTATGTTGGTCGACAGCCCGGGGCTTAATGGGATTGCAGAAGGTCATCGGGAAATTACGGAAGATCAAATTGCTAAATCCCATGCCAGTATTTTCCTCTTTAGTAGCGATCATCCAGGCTCCAAGACTGATTTTGAAATGTTGAATGACCTTTTACAGCGTGTAAATACGATTTTTTTTGTACTTAACAAAATTGATGTCATTAAAGAATCTGAAGGTGAATCGGTCGAAGATGTTGTAGAAAAATTAAAAGAGAATTATCATGCTAAATTTCCGAATGCAAGAATTCCTGAAATTTTACCGGTTTCTGCATGGAATGCTTTGAGGGCTAGAGATCCTATTTCGAGAAGGACTTTAGATGATACTCAACGAAAAAATTTCGAAGAGTCTTCTCGTTTCTCTGCATTTGAAGCCCGTTTGTTGCGGTTCCTTACGTGTGGAGAAAAAACGAAGCAAGAATTGACTGCACCAGTTATTCATGTCATTGATATCGTTAAGAAAAGTCGCGATGGGTATGAGGAAGAAAAAAGTGCGTTAGAAACCTTAAATGATGGGACAGAAATACAAGGCAAAATTAATTCCTTACAGGACGAAATGAACCACATAAAAAAGGAACGCACTATTTCTTCTAGCCATGTCAAACAGTTGGTAAATCAAGGATTTAGAGAAACACGGAATGAATTATCAGCTAATATAGACAACTATACGAAAACCAAAATTAATGACATTGTTGGATTGGAATCATTAGATGAATTAAATGATTATGTTCAAAGTTTTGAAAGAATATACTTACGTAAAGTCCAAGGTTTTTTAAGAGATGCCGACCAAAGTCTGCGTCAAAATATTGAAGATATAATCAATCAGGAATTTGTGCAAGCTGCTGAAAGTATTGAGAACAATATGATAGGAAAAGAAATGGGAGCTGTAAAGCTATCTATCAAAAATCATTTGGATACTAGCGAACGGAGTTGTGATGATAATACTGATTTTATGGAAGAACGAGAAAAGAAACTAAAAAAACAGTTGCAGGATTTGCAGAAAGAAAAGAATTCCTTGAAAGCTTCCAGCAGTAATTATGATATTTTGGCACAGGAAGAAATGACTTTGAAAAATAGAATCAGTGATTTGACGGCATCTAAAGAAAGAATGCAGCAGTATCAATTACCTGCTGTTACAGGTCGATTGGAACATCAACTAGATAAACGGCCTCGAAAGGGACTTTTGGGGAGATTAGCTAATGGTATTATTGGAGATAAAATTATTCAAAAAGAAGTTTGGGTAGAAGATGAAGCGTCAATTAAGGCTAGAGAAGAAGCTAAGGCATTTAGAGCTAATGCATTAAAATCATATAGCTCTCAAACTGAATCGGCTGAAAGTGAATTGAAAAGAGTTTCTGCGGAAAAGAAAAAAGTAATGGAAGCGCAAAGACAATATGATGCTAAAAGTGAAGAAATGAACCAGTTGCGGCAAGACCTTATTGAGTTACAGAAAAACCATGCAGAGTTGTTGGATAAGGAAATGAAAAAAGAGTTGCGGAAAAGCCGAAATGTATTGCGTGATTATTGTTATGGTATCCAAGATGAGGTTGAAGGCCAAGTCAAAAAAATGTTAAGAGATGTCTGTGATGCCTATGTAACGAATATCGTTGAAGTAGTCGACTGGAACTTACAAGATGCCTTACAGGAAAAGATAAGACAACAGAAAAACCTGCAGGAACAGTTAAATTCTTCTATTGAAGAAAAAAATAATAAGATTGCTATTCTGACAAAAAAAATAGACCAATTGAATCAATTGATGCAGGACGCTGTGTCTTTACAGGAAGATTTAGACTCTATTAAAGTTGATGTTATCCAGGAAGGCTAATGGGAGGTTTTATTATGAATTATGAGCCAATGAAAGAAATTGCTAATTATTTACAGCAACCAGAAGATGAACAAAATATTGAAGCCTTAGAAAAAATTGAAGATGATGGAAAATTCTTTTTGACATTTTGGGGACATTATTCGGCGGGAAAATCACGGTTAATCAATACATTATTGAAGAGAGATTTTTTACCTGTTCATGTCAAAGAAACGACTGCTTCTTTGACGTATATTCAATATGGAGAAGAGGAACATGGCGTTTTGTTTCATGAAGATGGGTCTCAAACTATAGTTGATATCAATGAAATCCGTGAATTATATGAAGGAAATTCGACGATATTAAATGACTTAGAACATATAGAGATTTATTTAAATGACGGAATGTTAAGAAATGGCTTAGTAATTGTCGACACTCCGGGGGTTAATACGATTTTGCAGCGGCATCAGGATTTGGCTTTATCTGCTATACAAAGTGCGGGACAGATTATTTATTGTTTAGGAGGAGCGCCTAGTAAAGTTGATGAGGGGTTTATCCAAATGATTAACAATGGCAATATAACTATTACCTTTGTGCGTACGAAATGCGACTTGATTAATAAAGAGGAAGAAGATCCTCATGAAGCCGTTGCTAATGAACTTACTTCTTTGGCAGATATTTTACGGATTCCTGTGGAAAAAATTTCTTTTTATGCGGTATCCACTGAAGAAAGCTGTTTTGATTGGTATCGCAATATTGCGGTATTACGAGATTATATTTATCATTTGGCAGGAAATGCATCTCAAGAATTGAAACATGGTTGCCAGATGCGTTTAATGAATTATCAGGTGAAATTTTGCAATCTCTTAGAAGAAAGGCGTCAATATTACTTAAATATTTTAGAAGGTAAAGAAAATCAACAAAAAGAAAAAATTGTTAAATGTAAGCATCAGATTGAACGGTTGAATTCTTTGTTAGATAAAAGAATTGAAAAAACTCAGAATGATATTAAAAAGAGTCAATGTGATGCTATTTTACAAGCAGATAAGATTAGCGATCGCAATATATCCCGTTTTTCTGAAGCAGCTAGGAGAATTTCGGTAGAAGATAATTTTCAAAAGAAAATTCCAGAGATGGGGAATTTATATGTGCGGAAAGCCATTGATGAAATGCATCAAGTATTGAATCTGTATTTCGAAAAAATCGCGGCTAATACATCTGAAGATTTTGCTGATATTGCTAAATTTGCTGGGGAAACTGGTGCAGCTCCTACTTATGAAGAAATTGAAGTGGATAATTCCATGCTTGTCCAAGATTATCAAAATAAGTTACAGAAGATTAGAGACACGCTGGAAAATTTAAAGTTGCAAAAGCAGGAAAATGAAGATGCATATAAGCAACTACAAAATGAATATAGTCAGGATGATATTGATGCAGCTATTTCGGAATTAACGAAACAGTTGGATGCGATGCCTAAACAGCCGATTACACGCTATATACCTGAAGAAGAAAGTGAAATGGCCCGAAATATGAAAAATTTAGGAAAAATGATGGATATAGCACTATTGTTTCTCCCTACAGGTGCCATTGGCGCTACAACCAAGGCTGTATCTGCTACGAGTAAGGCTGCTAAAGCAACGAAGTTGACTTCGGAGGTGCTTAAGGCTACCAATTTCTTAGAGAAAACAACGCGGACGCTGCCTATCATTAAGAGAATATTACCAGTTATCAGTACTGCTAATAAGTTAGCTCATACTGCCGTAGGTGTCGATGTTGCTAATACAGCTATTAAGCTTGCTAGGAATGCTAGTAATGTCAGAAAAAGCGCAAGCATCATGCAAAGGATAAAAGCAACTACTGCAAAGGCCACTATGTACGCTGCAAAAGCAGCCAGAACAAAACAGGAATTACAGAATCAGGCTGGCTCTCCTGAAAATAAAAGTATTTTTGATGCCTTTTCTTTGGAGTATTGGTTTGAAAAAGCGGGGCGCAGTTTTAATACTCCGCCGCGCGTGGTTATTGATGAAGAAAAAGAAACTCAGCGTATACAGGCTATTAGCAATATAAAATCTGAAATCAACCGACGGTTGGATGAAAAAGTACAGCGGCGCAAGGAATTGGGGTTATTGAAGTCGAAGCAGGAATTAATGGTTTTTCGTGAAAAGGAACAACAGCGCTGTATTCAAGAAGTTCAAGATGAATATCAAGAAAAATTAGCTATAAAACAAAAACAAGCGAAGCAAAGGAGCTTTGATAAATACCGTGATGATTATGAGCTGTATTTACAGCAGGTTATTCCAGCTACTTTGCGTGAAATGACAGATAAGCAGTGCCAGGCTGTTTCTGCCAATATGGAATTTTATATTACCCAACGCAATGCCCGTCTTAAACAGAACCTTGAAAACCAGCAAAATATTTTAGAAAACATGCAGGAACAACAGAAGCAAGGAAAAGAAAAAGTGAAAGAAGAAATGACACAATGTAAAGTATATTTGGATTTATTAAAGGAGGAAGCTTAAATGAGTTTCCTAAAAATCCTAGTATTTGGGGATGCATATCGATACCAATTCTTGCGTGATTTGTTAGAAGAAGGTGTATATACCAATGAATTTATACATACGGAAAATTTAAAGCAACATCATTGCGTTGTGACAAGAGAAAAAGTTTTAGATTCCAGTCGGCAAGATGAGTATTTGTTTTTTGAATCTAATCGCATCCCTGCTTTCACACAGATTATTTTTCCAAAAGAGAAAGTGACTGATTGGGAAGATGCGAATAACACTAAAATCATTATTTTTGATGAAATACCTTATACGACAGCATCTGAACTAGAGAGTACAAAATCTTTGATTCAGAAGTATCGAGATGCATTGTGGGAAATATTTCTTGTAAATCCTAATCAAAATTTTGCTAGGACGGATATTACAACAGGAAAGCAAGCTCTCGTAAGTGCGCAAAAGTTATTGAAAGGAAAAGGATATCCAGCAACAATCTATGAAAAGGATAATATTGATACGTTATTATGGCCTTTTCCGGGGGAAGCAGATTCTTTACGAATCCGCCATGCCCTCCTTCAAGAGCAAAATGATGTTCAGGAAAAAATGAAAAATTTACCTTTAGCGTATCAATTATTTATCATTGTACATGGTGATTATTTAGATCAATCAATATATAGAAATTTTACTCGGTTTAGCCAACATATTCCATATAATGAAGCCTATGCGATTTATGGAAAAGAGTGTAGTGACTATTATTTCAAGGGAAATGGACAAAAGGTATTTGAATCCCTGTTTCATGAGATTATAGAGGAAAATTTGAAAGATTGCTTTTTATGGAAAAGAGAAGTTTTTCAAAATAATATGATGACACAAATAGGATTAGTTTTCAATCAAATTTTACAGAATCCAAATATGAAAGAGTTTGTTTTTAAAGGAAAGACAGAAGAAGAATATAATCAGTTTTGTCAAATGACTCATGTGGATACAAAGTTTTTTTGTGATATCGATTGTTTTTTTAAGGGAAAGGAGAATAATGTTACGACAGCTCCACTGTATAAAGTAGTTGAAGGTGTTTTTAAATCAGTTATTCAAAAAATAGGAGGACTCATTCAAAATGGAAAATAAAAATTGTATATTTGCAGCAGGAAGCGTATCTTGCAGTTTGATTAGTATTATTTTAGCGATTTTAGGTAATGAACCGGTTTTTTGGGCAGGCTCGGTTTGTTTTGCACTTGCTGCAGGAGGGTGTGTGTATGGCCTGATGGTACAATATATGCATGAGAAGGAAGAGCAAGCTCAGATGAATGCATCAGTAAAGGATGTGCTTAATCTGCAAGTAAAGAATACACAAGATGTTGCAAAAAAAATTGAAACCATGCCAAAAGATTTACAGGAAGCAATTGTTGCAATTCGTGGGGAGCTGAGAAGCAATACGGAGGAACAGTGTAAGAATTTACAAGTAGTTTTGAATCAGATACAGACGATACCCACCATTTTAAAACAGTCTATAGATGATATGAATGAAAAAACAAAAAAACAATTTAATGATATGCAGCAGCAAGATATTGATAAATATAATAAGCTAGTCCAGAATGTTCAAAAAAGTGTTGATAAAATTCTTTCAGAATGGCGTCAGCAGACGACTGCACAATTAAATAAAATTCAGCAGGCAACTATTGAATTAGAAAAAATTCCTGGTATTATGGAAAAAACTGTGAATGATATTGATAATAATCTGAAACTCCATACGGAAGAGCAGCATCAAAACTTACAGGTTCTTATTGAACAATTACAGACAATGCCGGAAGTTATGAACGACGCTATGAGTATCATGAACGGCGATATGAAATCTCAGATGGATCGGCAATTATCTGAAATTCAACATGTATGTGAACGATTAAATGCAATATCAGAAGCTATGAAAAAGGAAGTTTCGAATGGGGTTAATGCTGTCAATGAAACATTTAACGGGACTAATAAGATTTTGCAAACTATTCCTGAAGAGGTAAAAAATAGTTACACTCTTATTCAAGATAAATTAAGTAAACAGATGGAAGACTATTTGCTTACCCTTCAGCAGACCAATGAAGATTTTGAAGATATGATGAAAAAAATAGAACGAGGGATTGGCGATAATCTGGGCGACATCAAAGATGCCTTTGATGAAACTCGGGACGGCATGTCGGAAGCGGTAGATGCCTTGAAGGAAAAAGAAAAGGATATCTCTAATGATGTTAATACATTGGCTTCTCAGTATAAGGAATTTGAAAAATTCACCAATGCACTTGTTAAACAACTTACTGATTTATCTGAAAAAGATCAACGCTATTGGAAGGACTTTATTAAATGAGTAATAAAATTGAAAAAATAAAAGAGGATACTGCTTCTTTGTTAATACAAAGGACGTCTGAAATTCGTGATGCTTACTACGAGATGCCTTTAATCGAAAAAACTATTCAGCTTCAAGAAATGCCACTCAATGATAGAAAATTATTCAAATCAAGTCTCTATTTAATTGCATATATATTCAGGTTAGTGCAATTAGGAGAAGTAAAAAAAGCTATTAAATATTATTTGATTTTAAAAAAAGTACATCACAAAGTGCTACAAATTTAATAAAATATATACATAAAAGTAATAACTAATATTTGAGTGTTACAGCATTTTCTGGATGTTAGAATCCAGATGTGCTGTGACATGATTGAAATCCATGCTGATTTTACTTGTAAATATGTTAGGCGAGGCGATTTTATTAGTGAAAATATTATTCATTGGATTTATTTATATTATTTTGATATCGATATGCTTTATATCTCCTTTGTTAGTACGTGTTGCCGTTTTTCTGTTGAATTGTATATTGCCAGATCCCATTCCATATGTAGATGAATTTCTTATGGGAGCTGGGATAGTTACAAAAATTATCAGTTTTTATACTCATCCGATTTTATTTATTTTAAAATATCTTATTCTTGCAGTAGGGATTATTTCAGTCTTAATGTTAGTATATAAATGAGGCCAGTTACTCGTAGGCTTTTAATCTAAGTGACTAAATATTGCTTGAGATTTAGACAGCATTTGTCGTCATCATCTGCTATGATATAGGTAAAGAAAGAGTTTATATGTTAGGGTAAGGTGATATTATGGATGTAACGGCTATGGGAAAAGCTTTGTCGTTGTCTTATGATAAGGCCCTCAGCGGCATTGCCGGTATGAAGGGGGCCGAGGCGCTGGCGGCGGAATATATGGCGACTGGTGGTGATTTGGAGAAGCAGGTGGATATGTTGATCCGCAATCAGGTCATCAAGTGCGGGGGCTTCGGGCTTTTTGACGAGTTTAGGCGGCGCTATTACGCTGCCCGTGGCTTTGCCGGCCAATGTCCTCAGTGTGCTGTATATGCAGCTTCAGATGATTGCGGCCATTGCCCATATGGGCGGCTATGATTTGCAGAGCGACCGGGTGCGGACGCTGGTCATCGCCTGTCTTTGCGGCAACCAGCTCAAGGAAGTATTGAAACAGGCTGGTATCAAGGTGGGGACGACGTTGACGGCTAAGGCGATTCAACGGTTGTCGGCAGTGCTCTTCAACCGTATCAATCGAACTGTTACCATGCGTTTGTTGTCGCGTTTCGGGACGAAGAGCGCCATTAATTTAAGGAAGGCCATTCCCCTCGTCGGCGGTCTGATTAGCGGTGGCTTCGATGCATATTCGACGCAGATTATTGGCAATAAGGCCAAGGAAATGTTTATTCTGGAAGCCCGGCATATGGAAAATGGGGAAGTAGCTGTCGAAGTCATCAATGTATCGCCTGATGAGATGGATTAAGGAGGTCATATACGATGGAACTCATGAATTTGAATCATCCCGCTTCACATAAGTGTGCTTTTTGTAAGCACTGGTATGACCCGATGAACCAGGCTATCCGGCCGAAGGCGCCGATTGTCGGCTTTTGGGAGTACGATCCGCTGGCTGAGAACCAGTGCCTGGTGCGGAACATGAAGACCCGGGGCGTACAGTCGTGTAAGCAGTTTGTCTGTAAGATTTGAGAAGGGCGTGAGGACGTAAAAGATGGGGACGGCTGTGGCTCATGAGTTTATTAAATGGTTTATTTTGCGGCCTTTGTTTTATATTTTGATACAGGTTTTATGGCCGTTTATTTATGGCCTTGGTGTCAATTTTTTAACTGTCTATGAGACGGGATGGAACAGTGGCGATTGGCTTACGAGGGGCCTGCTGATTTTTATTACCCTTGGCTTTTTGGGACTGCTCGTCGGTATTTTTGCCCCCAAGAAGGAGGCCCAGGAGAATCGGCATCGTGTCCGCTGTGTGATGGTCAATGTGCTGTTATACGTGCTGGTCCTTTATATCATCGCCCGGTGGTATGGGTTGGCCCAGCCCATTACGATGACGATTACGATTTAAAGCGGGGCAACTTCTCAGACCGCCGTTGGCGGCCAGCTCCCCTATGATGGGAGCCTTCTTGAAAGGATGTGTTTATTTGAAAGAAGATAAGGTTTCGCGGGTACTGGCGCTGTATTCGCAGCTCTTGGGCGGGCGGACGATCCAGAAGGCGGCGGCAGCCCAGCAGTATGGTGTGAATGAGCGCAGTATCCAGCGGGATATTGAGGATATCCGGGCTTTCTGCCGCAATGGCATGGCCCTTGGCGATGGGACGCCTTGTGATATTGTCTATGATTATGTCGATAAGGGCTATCGCATGGAAGGCGGTCAGGCGCAGAAGTTGTCGAACAGTGAGATTTTGGCGTTGTGCAAGATTTTGCTCGACAGCCGGGCTTTTGTCAAGACCGAGATGGAAGCGATGTTGCACAAGGTGATTGCCTGCTGTGTACCGGCATCGAATCAGGCTATGGTGACCCGGCTGGTCAACAATGAGGCTTTCCATTATGTGGAACCGCGGCACCGGACGAGTTTCCTCGATACGATGTGGCACCTCGGCGAGGCCATCCAGCAGCACCGCTACGTCGACGTGTCTTATGGCCGCCTGAAGGACCGGAAAATCGTTAAGCGCCGGCTGAAGCCCTTGGCCTTGCTCTTTTCGGAGTACTATTTTTATCTCATCGCTTTCATCGACGACAAGGAGATTGCCAAGATTTATGAAAGTGCCCGGGATATTACGCCGACCATTTACCGCCTGGACCGCATCAAGACCTTGGAAGTGGAACAGGAAACGTTCCATATCCCTTATAACCGGCGTTTCCAGGAAGGCGAGTTCCGCAAGCGCGTCCAGTTCATGTACGGCGGTCGGCTGCAGCGCGTCACATTCACCTATACGGGCTACGACATCGACGCCATCCTAGACCGCCTGCCGACGGCGAAGATACTGAGTGAAGATAACGGGACGTACCAGCTGGAAGCAGAAGTCTACGGGAAGGGCATTGAAATGTGGCTGCGAAGCCAGGGGAAATACGTCAAAGACATTAAGATTGTGGAGTTATGAGCTCAAGGAGTCATGCATGGGGCAGAAACCCTCATGGGATGGCTCCTCTTTTTGAATACGCTGGCGCATCGCCACGCCGGACTCAGATGCGGCGTGCCGCCGCGACAAACTCAGAATGATGTTACGACCATGCGCTGTTCGTCATAAATTTTGTGACGATGTCATTATTCGAGGCGGGTCGCCCACACGGCGACCCCTACGAAATTGCAGGCAGGCGATATTAATTTTTTATACGATCGTAGAGGCGCACATAATCGGACACAAACGTGGCGTGTCCCTGACCGCCCGTAGGGGTTCGCGTGTGGCGAACCCGCGCGAATCCTGTGCATAGCCGGAATTTATGACAGGTGGCACACGGTCGTAATACAATCCAGAGTTCAAAGCGGCATAGCCGCCTATGAGTCCGAGGTAATGAGTAAGAAAGTGTTTTAAAATGGGTGATTCCATGATATAATTATATACTATGCAATACTGTGTCTTTTTGTATTGGAGGTATTTGAATGGCTACAGTTCAGGAAAAGATTGACCAGCTCCATGAAAAGCTCGCGAAAATCGAGCTGGGCGGCGGTCAGAAGCGAATTGATTCGCAACATAAAAAAGGTAAGATGACAGCCCGCGAACGGCTGGCTAAATTATTTGATGAAGGCAGCTTTACGGAAATGGGGCAGTTCATTCATCATCGCTGCATGAATTTCAACATGCAGGAAAAGGAAATCCCCGGCGATGGCGTCGTTACCGGCTACGGTACGGTCCGCGGCCGTCTGGTCTTCGCCTATGCCGAAGATTTTACGGTTGAAGGCGGTTCCCTTGGCGAAATGCATGCCCACAAGATTGCCCAGATGCAGGAAATGGCCCTGAAGATGGGGGCTCCCGTCATCGGCATCAATGATTCCGGCGGTGCCCGCATCCAGGAAGGCGTCGATGCCCTGTCCGGGTTTGGCCGCATCTTCATGAATAATACGGCTGCATCCGGCGTCATCCCGCAGATCGCCGTCATCATGGGGCCTTGTGCCGGCGGTGCTGTATACAGCCCGGCTCTGATGGATTTCGTCTTCATGGTCAAGAATACATCGGACATGTTCCTTACGGGCCCGGCCGTCATCAAGTCGGTCACGGCCGAAGAAGTAACGGCCGAAGAACTGGGCGGTGCCATGACGCACAGCTCCATTTCCGGCGTCGCTCACTTTGCCTGTGAAAATGAAGATGACTGCATTGAAAAAATCAAGGCTCTCCTCGACTTCCTGCCCAGCAACAATATGGAAGAGGCACCGGTCGTCGAATCTGACGACAATCCGAACCGGGAAGATGAAAGCCTCAACTCGATTATTCCCGACAACAGCAGCATGCCTTATGATATGCTCGATGTCATCAAAGCCTGCGTCGACGATGGCAATGTATTCCAAGTATTGGAAAACTATGCCCTGAATATCATCACCTGCTTTGCCCGCTTTGACGGACAGACTGTCGGCATCATCGCCAACCAGCCGAAGTTCCTCGCCGGCTGCCTGGATATCAATGCGTCCGACAAAGCGGCCCGTTTCATCCGCTTCTGCGACAGCTTCAATATCCCCGTCGTCACTTTCGTCGATGTACCGGGCTTCCTGCCGGGGACGACCCAGGAATACGGTGGTATCATCCGCCACGGCGCCAAGATGCTGTATGCTTACTGTGAAGCGACGGTTCCCAAGATTACTGTCGTCACCCGCAAGGCCTATGGCGGCGCCTACATCGCCATGTGCTGCCGTCAGCTCGGTGCCGATATGGTCATGGCTTGGCCGTCGGCAGAAATCGCTGTTATGGGCCCTGATGGCGCAGCCAATATCATCTTCAAACACGATCCGGAAAAGGAAAAGAAGAAACAGGAATATATCAATGAATTTTCGACGCCCTATAAAGCAGCCGAACACGGCCAAATCGATTGCGTCATCGAACCGAAGGAAACGCGTCCGCGCATCATCAGCGCCCTGGCTATGCTTTACAGCAAACGGGAAGAACGGCCGTCGAAGAAACACGGCAACATGCCGTTATAAGGAGGCTGCCGTATGATAGAAATTCAATTTGCCGTCATCGTCCTGCTGATTGCTATGACCTTGATTTTGAGCCGGTACTATAATACCCGCTTCCGTGCTTTGGAAGACAAGATGAAGGATGTCGCCGATTTTCAGCAGAGCGTCAAGGAACTGGCAGAAGCTGTCCAGGATTTGAAGGACGCTGTAAAATCTGAAAAGACGGTCCAGCCGCAACCGACACAACCGGAAAAACAGGAACTGACCCACCCCGTCGTCCCTGTCGGCCAGCGTCAGCCGGCTGTCGTAGCGGCCCAGCCGATGACCGTCGTATCAGACGGGAACCAGGCCACTCCGGAAGGGGAGCTTTCGGATGAAGTCGTCGCCGTCATCATGGCTGCTGTTGCCGCCTATGGCTATTCACCGGCAGCTATCCGCTCTATCCGTCCGCAGAAGCGCGGTTATAAACGCCATCGGGAAAATTGGGCTATGGCAGCCCGCCTGGGTGGCATGAGTCGTTAACTGAAAACGTATTTAGATCCAGGAGGACAAGATATATGAAAAAATTCAAGATTACTGTCAATGGCAAAGCGTATGAAGTAGAAGTCGAAGAAATGGGCGGCACTCCGGTGGCAGCTCCGGCTCCGCAGGCTGCTGCACCGGCACCCGCTCCGGCAGCTCCCGCACCGGCTCCGGTTGCACCGGCATCTACACCGGCTCCCGCTGTAGGCGGCCCGATCCCTGATGGCGCCATTACGGTCAAAGCCCCCATGCCGGGCAAGATTTCGGCTCTTAAAGCCGAAGCTGGCAAAGCCGTCAAACGAGGCGACATCATCCTCGTCTTGGAAGCCATGAAGATGCAGAACGACATCACAGCCACTGCTGACGGCACGCTCCACGAAATCCGCGTCAATCCCGGCGATAACGTAAAGACCGGCGACGTACTGGCCGTCATCGTGAAGTAAGATTATATTTTAAACGATAGTGGATAGAGAAGCCCGGTAACTTATGCTGTACGTTACGCATAAGTTACCGGGCTTTTTCTGAACAGGTTATACCTGAATCTCGCAGCGGGACGTCTTATCAGGACGTCCCCTACCACTAAAAACTACAAACTGCAAACTTAAAACTCAAAAGGGCTTGTCGTCGTGCGACAAGCCCTTTTTGCTATGGTGGACCATCAGGGGATCGAACCCTGGACACCCTGATTAAGAGTCAGGTGCTCTGCCAGCTGAGCTAATGGTCCATGTTTTGTTTTTTCTTCGTACTCGCTGTTTCCTGAGCACATGTAGTATAATACACTAAATCGGAGAGAATTGCAAGCTTTTTTTTAAAAAAATTTACAGAAAGTTGAATTTCTCCCGATTCTTGATTTTGGCGATACGGCGAATGTATAATGAAAGCAGTGAGATTTTACCCAAAATACTTAATTTGTAAATAGAGTGAAAGTGAGCGATGCGCATGATTACTTATAATGGCAATGGCGGTATGGATACGCTTGCCGTCGGCATCAATCGGCGCTTGTCGACGCTGCGTCAGTTGCCCAAGGATGATGTCATGGTCATCCGGGCTTATGTTGAACAGCATCCGGAGGTGTTACCATATACATCCATCCATGTCTTCCATTTCCTGTCGGATGGTCAGGCTAAGACATATTTCCTCATCGGCCTGGAAGGGAAGCCCATCCGTTATTCGACGTATGAAGATTTCCGTATGGCCCGGCGCCTCATGGCAGCGGCTATGAAGGAAGGCGTCAGCGAGTTGGCTGTCATGGCTGATACCCTGGATATGGATCTGGGTTCCCTCATCGATGGCCTGCTGTACCGCAATTATGAATTTACCCGCTATAAACGCCAGGCCAAGAGCCGGACCATTGGCAATATCAATATCCTGACCCATAGCCTGCGGCCGAAGGAATTCAATTCTATGTGCTATATGTATACTTCGGTCTATGAAGGCATCTATACCGCCAGGGATCTGGTCAACATGCCGTCGAACGATTTGACGCCGCGCAAGTTCGCCGACATCGCCGGCGGGATGCTCAAGGGCGATAATATCCTCATTGAGAACCTCAATAAGTGGACTTTGGAAAAACGCCATATGGGCGGCATTGTCGCCGTCGGCAAGGGCAGCATGAATCCACCGCAGCTCTTGTCCATCGCCTATCAGGGGGACCCTAACAGCCGGGAAGTCCTGGGCATCGTCGGCAAGGGCGTCACCTATGACAGCGGCGGCTTGTCCCTTAAAAGTCATGCCAATCTGGAATTTATGAAGGACGATATGGCTGGGGCCGCAGCAGCTGTCGGCGTCATGCGGGCGTTGATGCTGCTCAAGTATCCCGTCAATGTCCTGGCGGTCATCCCGCTGGTCGAAAATATTCCTTCCGGTATGGCCTATCATGTCGATGATATCCTGACCATGTATAATGGCAAGACCGTAGAAGTCAAGAATACCGATGCCGAAGGAAGGCTCATCCTGGCCGACGCCCTGACATATGCCCAGGAAAAAGGGGCGACGCGCCTCATCGACCTGGCGACTTTGACCGGCGCCTGCGTGACGGCTTTGGGGACTGTCCGGACGGGCATGATCGGCAACGACCAGGAGTGGATGAACCATTTCTTCCAGGCCGCTACGGAAGTCCACGAAAAGATATGGCAGCTGCCGGCTGATGAAGAATATGAAAAGCTCCTGGAAAGCGACGTAGCCGATTTGAAGAACGTCGGCGGTCCCGAAGCCGGCGCGATTACGGCAGGCCTCTTCCTCAAGCAGTTCGTCCACGACGGCACGCCGTGGATCCACTTGGATATTGCCGGTCCGGCTTTCAATGAAAAAGCCGACGAAACGGGCCTCATCGGGGCGACCGGCGTCGGCATCAAATCGATTCTTCATTTATTACAGGGAGGCTTCCCATGCTCGTAGACTTACACATGCACACGACCTGCTCCGATGGTGTCTATACACCGGAGCAGCTGACCCGGATGGCTGTCGATGCCAAGCTCAGTGTCATGGCCATTTCTGACCACGATACCGTCGCCGCCTATGATGGCAGCCATTCTTTTGCGCCAGGCGTCCGCGTCATCCCGGCTATTGAAATCAGTTCGGAATGTGACGGCGAAGATGTCCATATCCTGGGGTACGGCATTGATACGGCTGATGAAGGGCTGCAGGCTTACTGCGCCCAGTTCAAGGAACGGCGCTTCAACAGGGCCTTGGAAATCGTCGACCGCTGCCGGGCGCTTGGTTATGATATCGACCGCAGCGCCATCGAAGCGACGCTGCGACAGGGCGGCACCGTCGGCCGGCCCCATATTGCCCGCCAGCTCGTGGCCAAAGGCTATTTCCCGGACGTCAAGACGGTCTTTGATAAGCTCCTCTATCGCGGGGGTCCAGCCTACGTGCCGTATCACCGCCGCAGCATCGACGACTGTGTCGCCCTTATCCGCCAGGCCGGGGGCATTGCCGTCCTGGCCCATCCGGGACTGCTCAAGCGGACGCTGGACCAGGTCCTGGCCCATGACTTTGACGGCGTCGAAGTCTATCATCCCAAGAACCGCGGCCGTTATAAGGAATTTTTGAAACTGGCCGAGGACCGTCATTGGTACGTCAGCGGCGGCTCTGATTTCCACGGCACGACAGGGCGCTTCCCGGAAAAGGTCGGCGTTTTCACCGTCGATGCCCAAGCTGTAAAAGCCTTACTGAATGATGTAAAAGGATAAGCTTTAAGAAAAGCAGGTGAGATTCATGGAAGTTTTCGGTTTTATTGGGGCCAGTGGTACCGGCAAGAGCCATCATGCCCTGGTCGTTGCCTATGACCACGATATCCAGACCATCATCGACGACGGCCTGCTCATCGACCACAACCGTATCGTTGCCGGCCGGTCGGCCAAGGAAGAGACGAACCGCCTGAAGGCCGTGCGCCGGGCCATTTTTAACAAGCCTGAAGATGCAGCAGCCATGCGGGCGGCGTTGGCGAGAGTCCATCCGCCGAAACTGCTCATCCTGGGGACGTCGAAACACATGATCCACCGCATCTGCCAGGCCTTGGATCTGCCGGAAGCGTCGCAGTTCATCCGCATCGAGGATGTATCGTGCCCGTCCGAGATCGCCAAGGCCCGGGCTATCCGCCTGAAAGAAGGCAAGCATATCATCCCCGTGCCGACGATGGAACTGAAGCCCCATTTCCAGGGCTATCTCCTGGACCCGATACGCTCCTTCTTCTACGGCCGTAACGGCAAGCAGATTTCCAACTTTGAACGATCCGTCGTCCGGCCTGTCTTCAGCTATTATGGCAAGCTGACCTTTTCGAACGAAGTACTGGAAGCCTTAGTGCGTCATACGTTGAAACAAAATGGCGGCGTCACCAAGATCAACCGTCTGCGGGTGGCCATCAATTACAATTCAACGCGCAACGGCCTGGCTATCATCCTGTCCTTGACCATCGCCTATGGCCAGAACATCAAGAAGCTCATGAGCCGCATCCGCAAGGCTATCCAGCAGGAAGTAGAATACACGACGGGCATGGCCGTCGAAATCCTCAAGATTACGGTCCGCGGTATTTCCCAGCCGGAACACTAGGCGTCGCCGTTTTCTTCTGTCAGGACTGTCATGAGCGGCATGATGAGGCCCCGCAGGGCGTCGACATTTTCGGCAGAGAAGCCTTTGTACTGGGGCGAACGGCTCAGGTCGTCGAAGAACTCATGCATACAGGTGATGAGCTGAGGGTTGTTGAGCAAGTAAATCGGTTTGGTCTGCGGCAGGATGTGGTGCGTGTTCTTTTTTAAGAAAGCTGACGTGTAGTTGCCGTAAAAGGCGAGATTAGAAAAATTCGTATAACTGCTTTCTCCCGGTGCCGGGAGGAGAATCCCACAGGTAATGGCCGGGTTCTGCTTCATCTTTTCAACGATGAGGTTGAGCTGGGCCTTTCTTTCGTCTGGCGTCATTTGGTAGTTCATGTCGGTCAGGTAGAAACAGCCCGTTTCCAGGTAGCGGATGATGGAATTTTTGGGCATAATGATTTTCATGCGGCCCTGCTCGATGATGCGGTACCAGATGTACTGGATGCGGCGGACCCATTCTTTAGTGGCGTTAGGGTATTTCCCTTTGTCGACGAGCTGGCACAGGGACGTATAGACTTCGTCGGGGAGGAGAAATTCCAGGCCATTAGTCAGGAAGAAGAGGTACTTATTGGACGTAAAGAAGATGTCCCGGTAGCCAAAGCGTTCCATGCCCAGCGTTTGGCGGGGTTCCATGAGGACCGGCTGGACCATCATATAGGCGCAGCATTTCTTATAGATTTCCCGGACTTGGACCGGGTCGGTGATGGTCAGGCACATGTCGATGTAATCGTCGCCGTCGACGTAATAGAGGTAGGCGAAGGCATCTTTGAGGACGATGATGTTGCGGTACGACTCGTGATTGATTTCATGCATGGTGAAATTATAAGTCAGCAGATGGTCCAGGCACTGGTAGAGGCTGCTGACGGATTGGGGCATGTGGGCGGCGAAAACATCCATTTTCAGGCCTAAGTGGACATCACAGGACCAGTGGTCATTGTGACATTCTTCCAGAATCTGCCAGATGCCATTCTGGTCGAGGACGTGGAACTGGCCGGTCATGACCAGCATCCCCTGAGACGGGAGGCCTTCGATGTATTGGTGGAGGAGCTGGCGCAGGGCCGTGTGGCAGTCCGCACGGCCGGCATAGAAATGGATAGCTTGGTCGTGTTTTTCATTTTTTCCCGTCTTGATCTGGGCCTGGCGATAGGCCTGGCTGAGCAGCCCGTAGAGATGGAACGCCAGATCCTGGCCGTCGTCGGCAAAGGAGAAGATACGGTTCAAGTCGTCTTCCTGGTGCTGTTTCTGGGCGGTATCGGCAAAGAAGCGGGCCATGTCTTCGTGGATGCGATCGGCGTGGCGCGAAGCCGGCAGGCGGGCGCCGTTGACCCATTTGCTGATATAGGACATGTCGTAGTCGATAGCCTGGGATAAGGTCGTATATTTCGTCTCCGTGTATTGCAGCAGCTGCTTGAGGACTTCTGCATAAGGATTCATAACTAAGACCCCTTTGATGGTAAAATTGAATGTGTGTATATTCTTTATATTCATTATATAGCTGCGGCGGGACACCTTCAAGGAAAGACCTTGTCACGTTTGTCATCTTTCGGGCAACTTTTTCATCTTTTGTCACGGCTTTGTGCGTATTTTTCAAGGGAAAACAGGGCTATACTAAAGCCAGAAGATGAGAAGAAAAAGAGCTCATCGAAGATAAGCAAGGCAATCTATAAGGAGGGAGTCATCATGGCAAAACTGATTACAGCAGAAAATGCAGCATCGCTTATTAAGAATCGTTCGACTATCGCCGTTTGTGGTTTTGCACAGTGTGCATTACCGGAAGAAGTATTGCAGGCCCTGGAAGACCGCTTTACCAAGACCGGATATCCGCAGCAGCTGACACTGGTCCATACAGCCGGCATCGGTGACGGTGTGAGCAAAGGTGCCAGCCATTTCGCCCATGAAGGCATGCTGAAACGGGTCATTGCCGGTCATTATAACCTGGCTCCCAAACTGGGTAAACTGGTCATGGACAACAAGGTCGAAGGCTATAACCTGCCGCAGGGTACGATGGCTCAGTGGTTCCGCAGCATTGCCGGCCGCAAGCCGGGCCTCTTCACCCGCGTCGGCCTCAATACGTTCGTCGACCCCCGCATTGAAGGCGGTAAATTGAACAGCATCACCAAGGAAGACCTGGTAGAAGTGAAGGAATTGGATGGTGAAGAATACTTGTGGTACAAACCGTTCCCCATTGACGTCGCTATCGTCCACGGGACCTGTGCCGACTTGAACGGTAACGTATCGACGGATAACGAAGAAGTCCGCATGGAGCTCCTGCCCATGGCCCTGGCAGCCAAAGCCAGCGGCGGCATGGTCATCGTCCAGGTCGAAACGTTGGCCGAAAACCGGACGATTCCGCCGAAACACGTCGTCCTGCCGGGCATCGACGTCGACTACATCGTCTTGTCCAAGGTCCGTCAGGTCCAGAACCCGGCCTATACCGGTGAAATGCGTATGCCTCTGTCCCAGATTCCGCCGATGGCACTCAACGCCCGTAAGGTCATTGCCCGCCGGGCTGCGATGGAACTCGTACCCAACGCCGTCGTCAACTTGGGCATCGGGATTCCGGAAGGCGTCTCCAGTGTAGCCAATGAAGAAGGTATCGGCGATCAGCTGACACTGACTGTCGAAGCCGGACCGATTGGCGGTGTACCGGCCAGCGGCGCTGACTTTGGCGGATCGGCCAACGCCGATGCAATCGTCGACTATCCGTATCAGTTCGACTTTTACGATGGCGGCGGGCTGGACATGGCTTTCCTGGGCATGGCTGAATGTAACGCCAAAGGCGATGTCAATGTCAGTAAGTTCAAAGACCGCATCGCCGGCTGTGGCGGTTTCATCAACATCACCCAGAACACGCATAAAGTCGTCTTCTGCGGTACCTTCACGGCTAAAGGCCTGCGCGAAGAAATCCGCGACGGCAAACTGGTCATCACCCATGAAGGGGCTGTCCAGAAATTCATCGATAAGGTCGGCCAGATTACTTTCAGTGCTGACTATGCTCACAAACATAATCAGCAGGTCATGTTCATTACCGAACGCTGCGTCTTCGTCCTCACCGACAAAGGCCTGGTCCTCACGGAAATCGCACCGGGCGTGGATCTGCAAAAGGATATCCTCGACCAGATGGAATTCGTGCCGCACATTGCCGAAGACCTGAAGACCATGGACGAACGAATCTTCCGCGATGAACCCATGGGCCTGGCTCAGGACATCTTTGAACAGCAAGCCAGCTAGGGACCATTGGAGAGTCATCACTGTAAACTAAAAAAGGGGCTGTCGCATGTGCGACAACCCCTTTTTATATGAGCTGCGAGATATTATTTAGCTGCAGCTTTTTTTGCTTCGGCTTTGGCCAGGAACGGTGCCGATTCGATGATGAAGCGGTCGTGGGTAGCTTCGCCTACGAGGCCGGCTTCGTCGTGAGCTTCGATTTTGAAGGTGAGTTTTTTACGGTCCTGTTCGACCAAGGTAGCTTTGGCGGTGACGGTCAGGCCAATCGGAGTAGCTGCGACGTGTTTGACGTTCATGGCAATGCCGACGGTGTTATAGCCTTCCGGGAGCTGAGGATCGCAGGCGTTGATGGCTGCGTTTTCCATGAGGGCTACCAGGGCCGGTGTGGCATAGACCGGGGATTTGCCGCTGCCTAATTTAATGGCCGTGTTGTTTTCTGTGCATTTTTCGGAAACTTCTGCTGTCGAGTTCGCTTTGATGTTGAATTCCATAGTGGTATAACCTCCTAAGTAAATGGGAATATGCCTGAATCGTATAGATTGAGGCGATTTACATAACTATATCATATCATACTTTCCTCTTTTTTGACAGAAAAAGCGTCATGGGATACAATGAACATGTTACTGTTTGAGAAAAACGAGGAGTGAAATTATGAGAATCAAAGCTATTTTGCTGATGGCAGCGGCTGTCCTGTCGATTGGGACGGCATCGCTGGCCAAGGATAAAGGGACGATGACTAAGTTCCCCAACTGGGGCATCATCACAGTGCCCGATGATATCTACATGCAGTCCGGACGGCAGCCCATGCTGACGGCAGCGGATGAAGGGAATGACGTCATCGCATTGTTTGAAAAAATCTTCCCGATCCAGCCGGAAACGTATCAGGTCGTCAAGAAAGATGATGCCGATTTCCAGTACGCCTATTTGCTGCACTATACGGCGACGATTTGGGATGTCAAAGCCGCTGTATATGGGGAGAACCGGGAAAATTCCTACCTCCGCGATATCGGCAGCCGGCCGGATATGCGGACACTCATGAACCGGCTGAATCAGAATATGCCGGGGCGCCTGCCGCAGGGCTTCCGCGTCGTAGCACCAGTGACGGCGAAGAAGACCAATGGTCATCTCTTTTATGAATGGACCGTCGCCAAATCACTGGTCATCAATGGCAATCCCTTCACGGAAACGATTCACTGTCTGGCCTGGCAGCACGGCGATACGATGGAAGTTGCCGCCATCCTGGGCAACATCGCCAAAGAAGGCGATGACGACATCATCAGCGCCGTCACGGACATGCTCAAAAATGCGGAAAAGATGCCGAAAAAATAGTTTGTAGTTTGGCGTCAAATATCCAGGCGGGCCGCCCTTTGGGACGGCCCCTACGAACTGCTAGCCACTAACCACTAGCCACTAGCCACTAGCCACTAGCCACTAAAAAATCCTGTCGCTATGCGACAGGATTTTTTTTACAACGTTTTCATCAATTCTTCCAGATGTTCTGTGAGTTTCATGTTTTCTGAGTAGTCAACGGGGCAGTCGATGATGACGGGTTTATCCTGCTGGAAGGCTTTTTTCAGTGTCGGCAGGAGGTCTTCGGTCTTTTCGATGCGGTAGCCGATGGCGTGGAAGCTTTCGGCCATTTTTACGAAGTCCGGGTTGGTGAAGTCGACGTACTGGTGATGGCCATACTGCATATCCTGTTTCCATTTGATCAGGCCATAGCTGCAGTCGTTGAAGATGAGGGTGACGAAGTTCGTGCCCAGGCGGTAAGCCGTTTCAAATTCCTGAACGTTCATCAGGAAACCGGCGTCGCCGGTGATAGCCAGGATTTTCTTATCGGGATGGACGAGTTTGGCCGAAATGGCACCGGGGACGGCAATGCCCATGGTGGCGAAACCGTTGGAGATGAGGCAGGTGTTCGGTTCGTAGCAGTTGTAATGACGGGCAATCCAGACTTTATTGGCACCGACGTCGGAAATGACGATATCGTCCTTGCCCATGATGCGGCGGCAGTCGATGAGAGCTTTCTGCGGTTTGACCGGGAAGGACATGTCGTGAGCGTAGCTTTCGTGTTCGTCGACCATTTTCTGACGGAGATCGAGGAACTGTTTCGGTTCAGCCAGGCGGGCGGCTTTGGCCATGATGCGTTCCAACGAGTTGGGGATGTTGCCGACGACTTCGACTTCGGGCTGATAGTTCTTGTTGATATCGGCCGGCATGGTGTCGATGTGGATGATGTCGGCATTGGTCAAATGCCATTTGGCCGGGGCATATTCGATGATGTCATAGCCGACGGCGATGACCAGGCTGGCTTTTTCCAGCATCTTGGTCTGATAGTCGTCCATGGGGATGCCGACGGTCCACATGGAATATTTATTGTCAAAGGGGATGGCGCCTTTGGCCATCATGGTATTGATGACGGGGAGCTTCAATTTTTCTGCGAAAGCCGTGAGCTGCTTGGCCGCTTTGCTGCGGATGACGCCGCTGCCGGCCAGGATGACCGGATTCTTGGCATAGGAAATCATGGCAGCAGCTGCTTCGATTTGCGATTCCAAGGCCGTTTCCGGCAGGATCGTCTTATGCTGTAACGGTTTTTCATCGTCGGCGACGGGCATCTTGCTGATGTTGACCGGCAAGTCGATGAAGGTAGCACCTGGTTTTTCCCGTTCGGCATATTTGAAGGCCAGGCGGGTGATTTCTGCCATCGTGTCCGGACGGACGACGGTGTAGGCGCGGCGGGTAATCGGTTCGAACATGGCCCGCAGGTCGAGGTACTGATGGGCGGTGATGTGCATTTTATCGGTACCGACCTGGCCGGAAATGGCGACCAGCGGGGCCCCGTCGCAGTCGGCATCGGCGACGCCAGTAATCAGGTTGGTAGCACCAGGCCCGAGGGTAGCCATGCAGACGCCGGCTTTGCCGGTCAGACGGCCGTAGACGTCGGCCATGAAAGCGGCGCCCTGTTCGTGGCGGACGGTGATAAATTCAATCTTCGAATGTTCCAGGGCATCCATGACGGCGAGGTTTTCTTCGCCGGGGATGCCGAAAATATAATGGACGCCTTCTTCTTCCAGACATTCGACAAGAAAGTCGGCGGTGTTGCGCGTCTTCTTTTGTTCCATGGTGTGAACACTCCTTTGACGATAAATGGATGAGTTGAAATTCGTGTTGCAACCTGTATTATAATATGGTATAGCTTGTTTTTCAACATATTTAAGGGAAGCGATGTGCTTGCCTTTTTTAGGATTTCACGTTATACTAAAAACAGAGATAGTCCGATGGCTGCACATCGGCTCTCCTCTAGGTTAAGATGTTGAAGAAGGCCGTGTACCGCATTGGTATACGGTTTTTTTCAGATATCGTACTTACTTATTTACGTACCGAAATAACCAGCACGACTAAGGTAGCAAAAGCTATCATTAGATAAAGTGTTTCAAAGACACTCATGCTGATCACCTCACTAAAAATATCAATGACTCTCTTTGACTAAGGTGAAATTATGAACATTCTAATCAGCGCCTGCCTGCTCGGCCAGTATTGCCGTTACGATGGTAAGACGAAGGTTTATCCGCAGGTACAGGATTTGCTCGGACGGGATGATATCCATTTGATTCCCGTCTGTCCGGAACAGTGTGGCGGCCTGGCGACGCCGCGGCCAGCGGCTGAACGGCAGGGCAAACGTGTCGTCACTGCTAATGGCAGCGATGTGACGGCCCAGTACCAACGCGGTGCCGAAGCGGCTCTGTATTGGGCACGCCTGTTCCACTGTACGAAAGCCATCTTGAAGGAGAAAAGTCCGTCTTGTGGACATGGACAGATTTACGACGGTACTTTTTCCCGGACCCTGACGGCTGGCGACGGCGTGACAGCGGCTTTATTACGTGCAGAAGGCCTTGAAATCATCGGCGAAAGCGACCTTCCCTGACTCTTGCTTTTATACCCCTGGTTTGCTACAATATACGAGTACGCAAGTGAGGAGGTTGCAGCGTGAATACGTTTCTACGTGAAGTTTACGAATGGATTTATTCCATTATCATCGCGTTGGCCATTGCCATGGTCATCCATATCTTCTTCTTCCAGCCGACCCGCGTTTCTGGTGAATCGATGATGCCGACCCTGCACAATGGGGAATACCTCATCGTCTCCAAGTGGAACCACGTCTTGGGGGAAGTCCCGAATTATGGGGATATTGTCATCATCGACAGCCGCGTCCAGTATCCGCGTACGTGGAAAGATGACGTTGCCGAACCGATGAACAATTACATGGCCTTCTTCAATCATGATTTGCAGACCAAGAATATCTGGGTCAAACGGGTCATCGGCCGTCCAGGCGATACCTTGGCTTTCCATGACGGCAAGGTATGGCGCAACGGCGAGCCGTTAGATGAACCGTACATCAATGAACCGATGGAATACAGCCGCAAAGGAGAAATCAAGATTCCCGAAGGCTATGTCTTCTGCATGGGCGACAATCGCAACCACAGCAGTGACAGCCGCTTCATCGGCCCGGTCCCCATCGACCACGTCTTAGGCCACGTCATCTGGTAGGCCTCAAAACAGCATACGACAGTTCGCAATCCATCCTGTCGGTAAACAAAACTAGGAAGCATTACAAAAGGTATCTTGCAATGCAGACGGGATTGTTTCGGCAACCCCGTCTTTTTTTTGCTCTCAGTTGAAAGGAGGAACGCCTATGTATAATTTCTTAGCGAACACGAAACGCATGACCGTCGCTGCTATGGTCATGGCATTGTACATCGTCATCTTGTATGTCACCCAGGGCATTTCGTTTGGCCCGTATCAGATCCGCATCGCCACGTCGCTCTATGCATTGGCCTTTGTATATCCTTTCCTGGTCGTACCCTTGGGGCTTGCGAACTTCATTGCTAACTTTCTCTTTGGCGGCTTGGGCTTCATCGACATGATCGGTGGCTGCTTTGTCGGCATCGTCACGACATGGCTCATCGTCCAGGTCCGTCAGCGTCATTATAATCCCTGGCTGGCCGCCCTGCCCATCTGGTGGGTGCCGACCCTCTGCGTCAGCGCCTGGCTGTCGTATCTGCTCAACCTGCCTTATGCCATCCTGGTCAGCAGCCTGGCTGTCGGTCAGCTGCCGCCGGCTATCTGCGGGGTCCTGCTCATCCAGGCCCTGAGCCATCGCTATATTTTGAAAAAGGAGTTTTGATCTATGAGCCGAAGTAAAGAAGAACTGCAGGGCGTGACCAAGCTGGGCAATCAGCATACGGTGTATGCCCAGGACTACGATCCGTCTTTATTGGAAACATTTGTCAACAAGCATCCCGACCGGGACTATTTCGTTAAGTTCAATTGTCCCGAATTTACCAGTCTCTGCCCCATGACGGGCCAGCCGGACTATGCGACGATTTATATTTCTTACGTCCCAGGAGAACGCATGGTAGAAAGCAAGTCGCTGAAGCTCTACCTGTTCAGTTTCCGCAATCACGGCGATTTCCATGAAGACTGCGTCAATATCATCATGGACGACCTCATCCGGGTCATGGACCCGAAATACATCGAAGTGTGGGGGAAATTCCTGCCCCGCGGCGGTATCAGCATCGACCCGTACTGCAATTACGGCCGGCCCGGTACGCCCTGGGCTGACGTGGCCTGGCAACGCCTGTCCCAGCATGATTTATATCCTGAAAAAGTAGATAATCGCTAAATCTATTACCTTTTACGGCTGTTTCATGATATAATAATCTAAAAACAACAGAAGTAAGGGGTGTTACCTGTGAAATTGAAAAAAATGCTTTTGGCCCTGGGCTTTTCCCTGGTCTTGTCGGCATCGGTCTTCGCAGCGGATAATATGTGGCAATATAACCAGTATACGTCCATCGACATGAACTCGGCCAAGCTCTATTACGATATGGGCCGCCAGATCCTGTCCTTCGATACTGTGGAACAATCCGGCGAAACGACGGACTACTGCACCTATGTGTACAACATCGATGACCAGACGATTCAGCTGAAAAAGATGATTACCAAGACGAAGAAGCATAAGTATAAGAGCAGCTTCTATCCGGAATCCATCAAAGACGGCAATGCCGTCATCAAGGCCAGAGCCCGCATGGCGAATGACGTATTGGCCAAAGTAAAGGAAAAGAACGAAAAATAAAGGGTGTGATGTTTGAGGTTTGATGTTTGAAGTAATGATTTTAAATTTAACGCTATCCACATCAAACATCAAACTTACTACTTCAAACTCAAAAAGAGGCTGCCTTCGAGAGACAGCCTCTTTTTATACGACATCACTTGCCTTTAACGCAGATGCTGAGCCATTTCGGCAGTTTATGTTCGACGACGACCCAGGAATAGGCAGCGGCACAAGCCGTGACGATGACGTAGATGGCGATGATGTGGACGGCCCGCAGGTAAATATGCAGGTGAGCCGCCAGGCCCGTGCAGGCGCTGAGGAAGACCGGATGGACCAGGTAGATGGGGTACGAGTAGTCGCCCAGGAGGGAGAAGACTTTGTGGACCCACTGCGGTACAGGCCGACATTCCCACCAGTAGAGGAGGAAGAGCATGGTCGATAAAGTATAAGCCATGCCGATAGGGCTGAGCTGATGGATGGTGAAGACTGCCGATAAGGGGTCATAGCCCAGGTAGTGCATGACGCCGTAGTACGCGGCCAGCATGCCCAGCGTCGTCGCCGCCTGGAAGACGTTGACCAGGACGCCGTGCTTTTTCAGCCAATCCGTGACGCTGCCGAAGTGTTCTGCCGTGAAGGCGCCGAACATGAAGATGAACAAGTAGTGCAGGACGATGTAGTTCAAACGGAAGTTAAAGGCGTCCTGGATGAGGGGATTGTCGGAATGGACCGTCCAGATATAACTGGAATAGAAGTTGAAGGCCATGTTGGCGAAGAAGAGAAGAGTAAACGACAGCCACGGTGCTTTATCCATGAAGCGCAGGAGCGGCCGCCACAGGGGCATGAGGAAGTAGAACCACAAGAGGATGACCAGGAAGTAAATATGATACATGGCCAGGCCGTACCACAAGGTACGGAAAAAGGCGTAAGGCTGGAAGACACTGAAGTTGTGGCTGATGACCGATACGTAGACCATGTAGAACAGGGACCAGGCCAGGTAGGGGACGAAGACCGTCCGCAGGCGGCGCCGCAGGTAGTCCTTATAGACGAAAGGCTGGTCCAGGGGCTGACTGTAGAACATGCCGAAAGCCGACAGGAAGAAAAAGGCCGGCACGGAAAAACGGGACAGGATTTCCAGGATGGCCACCAGGCCCAGGTTGGGCGACGGATTGACGATAGCGACGGAGCCGACATGGATGGCGATGACGCCGAGCATACAAAGGCCGCGCATATAGTTGATAGAATGAATGAATCGTTTTGACATCTGACACCTCGAAAGATACAATAAAGATAATTAGGATAATGACCTATCCTATTATAACAAATTTTTTCAGCTTGGACAGGGAGGCTTTATGACAGAAGATATAAAAAAAGTGACCCGCACGGGACTCATCCTGGCAGTGACCTTGATCCTGCAGGGACTCCGCCTGGTCATTCCCATACCGCCGCAGGTCAGCATGTTCGTCGTCGGGTCCCTGGTCAATGCCTGTCTCATCGTGGCGGTCCTCCTCATCGGCCGCCGTGCCGGCCTGGTCGTGGCTGGGTGTACGCCGGTCTTTGCCTGGCTGGAAGGGATGCTGCCCTTCTTTCCCTTTGTCTTTCCCGTAGGGCTGGGCAACTGTTTCTACGTCTGGACGGCCTGGCGCTGGCAGCGGTACGGTCTGCCGGCTTTTTGCGGCGGTGCCTTGGGGAAGGCGGCCATCCTCTATGGCTCGTTCTACCTGCTGTTCGCCTGTATTGCGTTTCCGCCGGCTGTGCGCCATATGCTGTTGTTTGCTATGAGCTGGCCCCAGATCGTGACCGGCATCATCGGGGCGGTCCTGGGAATGGAAGTCAGCCGTCTCCTCGGGCATCAGCCTGAATAGAAAGGAAGGTATGTATGTTCTTGCAAATATTTTATTATCTCCCGGCTATCCTTGGCGTGTTGTTCATTGCCGTCGGGGCCTATCACGGCTGGAAGTTCCGCGGCATGACGCGGCGCTGTAAGGTAGCGGCTGTAGGGACGCTCCTCGGATTTGAAGAAAAGAAGATGAAGAGCGGAACTCTTTATTACCCCGTCGTCCGTTTTCAGACGCAAGACGGCAAGACCTATCAGGCCCGGTATGCCTTTGGCGATGCTGAATGGGATTATACGGCCGGCGATGAACTGGACCTTCGTTATAATCCGGCGGATCCACAGGAAATCTATCTCGATCACGTGCAAAGTGTCTGGCAGCAGTATGCCAGTCCTTTTTTCATCATTATCGGCGGCCTTATCTTTATCGCTGCGTATTACTTCATTTTGTAAATAAAGGAGGACCTGGTTACGTTGGAAGAAAATGAAAAAGCCGTCGCTGCGATGCGGCAGTTTTTAGAGGCCCTGGGACTGGATCTCCAGGCTTTGGGCATGGAAAAGACGCCGCACCGCGTCGCTCAGGCTTTTGGGGAATTTTTTTCGGGGCTCAGGGAAAATCCCGATGACGAGTGGCAGGCTCCCATTGCGACCCAGAGCGATGGCTTGGTCGTCGTCCGCAACATCCGCTTCCATTCGATGTGCGAACACCATTTGCTGCCTTTTTTCGGCTCCGTCCATGTGGCCTATTATCCGAAAAACGGAACTATCGCCGGCTTCGGCCATTTTGTCCGCGCCGTCGACATCCTGGCCCGGCGGCCGCAGCTCCAGGAACGGATGACCGATGACCTGTGCCAGTCCATTTGCCGCGGCCTCGATCCGGAAGGCGTCCTGATCATCGTCAAAGCGACTCATTTATGCCTGACCATGCGCGACCGCATGGCTATCGATTCCAATATCGTAACGACGGCGTCATCGGGCTGTCTGAAAGAGGGGACAGCCGCCTATGATCAGGCTTGGAAACTGCTCATGGAGGAGGAAAAAGATGGATAAAATCGTCCTGACAGGACTTCATTTTTATGGGTATCATGGCTGTCTGCCCGAAGAAAAGCGCCAGGGCCAGCCTTTTCACATCGATTTGACGCTGGAAACGGACTTGGGACGGGCCGGCCAGACCGATGACCTGACGCAGACTGTCGATTACAGTGCCGTCTATGGCGTCGTCAAGGAAGTCGTCGAAGGGCCGTCCTTCGACTTGATCGAACGGGTGGGACAGGTCATTGCCGACCGCATCCTGGCCGAGTTCCCACCGGTCCAGGCCCTGACCGTGACCGTCCATAAGCCGCAGGCCCCCATCGGCGGACCCTTTGATGATGCGGCCATCGTCCTGGAAAGGCGGCGCCATGGCTAGATTCTATCTCAGTATCGGCGCCAATCTGGGCGACCGGATGGCGACGCTGCGCCAGGCCGTCCGTCTCCTGGCCGATACGTCAGGGGTGACAGTCACGGCGGTTTCTCCTTTTTATGAGACCCCACCTTGGGGAAAGACCGACCAGCCTGCCTTTATCAACGGGGCCGTGGCTGTCGAAACGGAACTGTCCGGACAGGAACTGCTTGACGCCTGTCTGGATATCGAACGGCGGTTAGGACGCGTGCGCCACGAAAAGTGGGGCGCCCGGACTATTGATATCGACCTCGTCTACAGCCCGGACGAAACGTGCCGGACGGAAACCCTGACTTTGCCCCATCCCTATCTGACCCGGCGGGCTTTCGTCCTGGTACCCTTGCGGGACCTGGCACCGGACCTCATCCTTTGCGGCCGGTCCATCGGTGACTGGCTGGACCAGCTGCCGGATACAGACTCTATCAGAAAGAAGGACAACTAACTATGGAAAAAATACTCATTGCAGATGATGAACAGCTCATGCGTCAATTAGTCATCGATTTCTTGAAGCCCGAAGGCTACGAAATCCTGGAAGCGTCGGACGGCAAAGAAGCCCTGGATATTTATGATAAAGAACACCCGGACCTCATCCTCCTGGACGTCATGATGCCGGGGTACGACGGCTGGACCGTATGCCGTGAAATCCGCCGTGAATCGACAGTGCCCATCATGATGCTGACGGCCAAGGGCGAAGAAATCGACCAGCTCTTTGCCTATGACCTCGGTGCCGATGAATACATCACCAAGCCGTTCAGCCCGAAAATCCTGGTCGCCAAGATCAAAGCCCTCCTGCGCCGTTCCCAGAATGAACAGGAAACGCATGAAGCCGACGATGGCGTCGCCATCGACCGCGATGCCCGCCAGGTCGTCATCGACGGCAAGAACGTCGACCTCAGTCCGACGGAATACAAGCTCCTCAATTATCTCATGAGCAATACCGGCAAGGCCCTGAGCCGCCGTCAGATCCTCAATCAGGTCTGGAATTACGATTATTATGGTGATTTGCGGACTGTCGATACGCACATCAACCGCCTGCGCATCAAATTGGGCGATAAAGGCCGCTATATCCGCACGGTCCGCGGCTACGGTTACCGCTATGATGGCAAATGAGCAAAGCGCGCTGGTCGTTAAAGTTTAAGGCTGGACTCTATGTCGGCTTTTTTACGATTTTCTTCATCATCACTCTCATGGCAGCCGTTGGCTTCGGCTTTGACCGTTACTATTATTTCATGAAGAAAGAAGCCATGAGTGAAGCCAGCCAGAAAATCAGCACCATCTACCGGGAAGAAGGCAAGCCAGACGAGAGCCAGCTCGATGATTTGAGCCAGCATTATGCTTTGGATGTGCTCATCGTCGACCATGGCCGGCTCGTCTATTCATCCCGGCCGGGGCGGCGGGTCTTTATTCCGCCGGATAAACCGCCGCTCACCAGCCATGATGTCGTCGTCACGGGGAAAGAAGATGAGGCGGCTCAGGTGAAGAACAATTTCAAGATGCCCCTGCATGTAGAAGAGCTCCTGGATTTGCTCAATGGCAAGGTACCTGATGAGGACATGCTGGGCAAGGTTGAGCTGTATAAGGATATGCCCGATTTTGAGCATTTCAACCTCATCGACCGCATCCAGGATGGCACCTATGTCATCATCAGCCAGTCCGTCGCGCCCATGCGGGAGAATATCTATATCGTCCAGCGGTTCATCATCGTCTGCGGCCTCCTCTGGCTGGTCCTGGCCCTTATCGGTACGCTTTTCCTGACGAAGCGCATGACCCGGCCCTTGCTGGAACTGAAGAATCTGGCCGTGGCCATGGCCCATCTCGATTTTTCCAAGCGCTGGCAGGGGCATTTCAACGATGAAATTGGTGAACTCGGCGACAGCATCAATACCTTGGCCCATCAGCTCGATGTCGCACTGACGGCGCTGCAACAGTCCAATACGGAACTGCAGAAACAGCTCGATAAGGCCAAGGAAGTGGAACATATGCGCAAATCCTTCTTGTCCGCTGTCTCCCATGAGTTGAAGACGCCTCTGGCTATCATCCAGGGCTACGCTGAAGGGCTGGACACCCTGGACATCGACAAGGCGACACAACAGCGCTACTGTGCCGTCATCCGCAGTGAAACCCAGAAGATGGATAAACTGGTCAAGGACCTGCTCAACTTGTCGCGCCTGGAAACGGGCTCCTTCAAACTGGAGCAGACCGTCTTCGACTTCACGGCCCTGGCCGAAGAAAGCAAGGCTCGTTTTGCCAAAGCCATTGCCGATAAGGGCATCACTGCCGATTGGGAGCTGCCAGCTGAGATGAACGTCTATGGCGACCCGGAACGGATCGATACGATTGTGACCAATTTCTTGAGCAACGCCATTGATTATACGAGGTCCGGCGGACATATCCGCGTCTTTGCCGATGACTTGGGGACGCGGTATCGCATCTCCGTCTACAATGAAGGCAGCCACATTGCTGAAGAATATCAGCAGCGCATCTGGGAGCCTTTCTATAAGATCGACTCGTCGCGGGCCCGCAGCCCGAAACGCGTCTTCGGCGGCCACGGCCTGGGATTGGGAACGGTTGCTGCCTTAGTGAAACTCCACGGCGAACAATACGGCGTCCGCAACGAAACAGATGGCGTCACCTTCTGGTTTACCCTTAAGAAGAGCTAGTTCGTCGTTCGTCGTTCATCGTAGGCCGTTCGTCGTTGACCGTAAGAGAGAAAAAAGGCTATCACACGAAAATTCATTTCGTATGATAGCCTTTTTGTATGTTTGAAGTTGAAAGTTTAACCCTATGCCCATCAAAAAGAGCGCTTGCCCAAAGTAGGGTGGCTGCATTTTTTCAAGGTCAGGTGGTCGACGAGGTAGCCGGCCTGGTCGAGATCGACGTCTTCTTTCTGTCCGTCGTGTTCAAAGACGCAGAGCGGATGGTCTGTACCGACTTCACCGCCAGGGAGATAGATGTATTCACCCGTTTCGGCATCGCCGAAGATGATGCCGGCTAAGAGGTGTTTTTTGGCTATCTGGCTCATCGCAGGGCCTCCTGTCCGTCGAATTTGATTTCTAAGAGCTTGCAGTCCCGGTAATCGGCCGAGACGAGTTGGAGCAGTGTCCCGTTATAACGGCGCGGGAACATGGTCCCGGGCTGCATGCCGTGGAGATGGCCGAAGACGCAGAGCGGGACGTGGTATTTTTCTAAAAGGTCCGTAAAGCCGCTGGGCTTGGTCAGGTCGCAGACCGGCGGGTAGTGGAGCAGGAGAATCGTATGCTGGCACTGTAAAGCTTCCGCTTCCTGCAGGGTCCGTTCGACGCGCAGGAGTTCCCGCCGGTACGGCTTGGCGTCCCGGTCTTCCTGGTAATGGATATCGCCGGGGCAGACCCAGCCATGAGTGCCGCAGATGGCGATTTCCTTGTCGCCCAGGACAGCTGTCGAGCCGTAGAGGTACTGTATCTTATTTTCGGCGTCCATGCGGTTCAGCTTACCGGCACTTTCCCACCAGTAGTCATGGTTGCCGCGGATCATGATTTTCCTGCCCGGCAGGGCCCGAATCTGATCCAGGTCTTCCTGGGCATCCTTCAGGTGCATGGCCCAGGACGTATCGCCGGCGATGAGGACGACGTCATCGTCACTGACACGGCTCTTCCAGTCGGCGGCGATGCGCTGCCAATGGTTCTTCCAGCGGCTGCCGAAGACTTCCATCGGCTTTTTAGGGGGATTGCCTGATAAATGTAGATCACCGATTGCAAATAAACGCATAGAGTTTGTAATAACCGTCCTTTCTTATAGTTCATGCAAGCGTTGCTGCAAGGCATGAATGAAGCGCGCTGAATGGCCTCCGTTCGCGATTTGGGGAATCATATAGCCTACGTAGAGGGGGTTGGTCAGGAAGCGCGGGATAATTTTGACATACAAGGCATCGTCAGCCGGGAAGTCATAGAAGAAGATATTATAACTGTCGTTGAAGCTGACAAAGGAGTGCATGAAATAATTTGCCGTCCGCTGCATATAGCGGACGAATTTCCCCAGCTTTTCCCGGTCCTTGAGGATGAGGTTCACTTCGTAGAAACCGATGATGGGGCGCTGGGACAAGTTGACGGTCAGGCCGTCTTCCTCGACGATGGCAGGTCCGACGAAATGGAAGGGCTTGATATCTTGGTGATAGTCGTAGTCCTTGAAGCCGACGATCTGCGAATGGGGATGATGGATCGTGCCGCCGGACATGTAGCCGTGGTTGCGGTAGAAGACGACGGACCGGAATTTCCCCATGTCTTTGACTTGCTGCCATTTTTCCAGGCCGAACTGGATGAGCTTCAGGGCGTATTCCGGCGTATACGATGAAAATTCGCCATCGCAGTCATCGCTTTCGATGATCAGCGTCTGCCACGAATCCTTGAGGACGGGATAGGCGTTTTCCAGCCAGATCATAGGGCCCCGCTTTTCCATGACATTCTTCAGATGGGCTACGTCGCAAAACGGACAATACTTTTCATCGCGATGGACCGTGTCGGGCTTGGTTTTGCCCAGGTCCAGATTATATTCCAAGATGTGAGATAAGGGATTTTCATTCATGATGACCGCTCCTTTTGATACCTACTATACATTGTAGCATAGAGATAGCCATTTTCAAACCATGTGGTATAATACATATATGCTATTTTAAGGAGGAAATTATCATGAGTCTTCATATTGCTGCTCGTGACGGTGAAATCGCCGACCGCATCTTGCTTCCTGGCGATCCCTTGCGGGCTAAATATATTGCTGAAACTTTTTTGGACGACGCCGTCTGCTATACGGATATCCGCAACATCCTCGGCTATACGGGGACTTATAAGGGTGTCCGCCTGTCGGTCCAGGGGACGGGCATGGGAATCCCGTCGATTTCCATTTATGCGACGGAACTCATGCGCGATTACGGCGTGAAGAAACTCATCCGCGTCGGTACTTGCGGGGCCATGCGGAAAGATATCAGGCTCCGCGACGTCATCATCGCCCAGGGGGCGACGACGGATTCGTCGATCATCCGCAACATTTTCGGCGGTTCCATCAACTATGCGCCGCTGGCCGATTTCAACCTCCTGCGCCAGGCTTATGAACAGTCGGTCAAGCAGGGTATCCCGGCCCGGGTCGGCAACATCGTCTCGGTGGACCGCTTCTACGATGACGAAATCGACAACGATAAACTGACCCAGTACGGCATCATGGCCGTCGAAATGGAAACGGCCGGTCTGTACACGCTGGCTGCCAAATACGGCGCCCAGGCCCTGGGATTATTTACGGTCAGCGACCACTTGCTGACGGGAGAAGCCTGCACGCCGGAAGAACGGCAGACGTCTTTCGATGATATGATTCACATTGCCCTGGAAACGGCTATCCAGGAATAGAGGTGCTTATGAAAGCTAAGGAATTGCGGGTCATTGACAGTCATTTCCATTTCTGTGACTATATCGGCTTCAATCAGATTGCTATTGCTGCCGGTTATACTAATACCGAAGAATGTCTGCACAAGGCCTTTCAAGATAACAATATCGTCCACGGCGTCGTCATGGGCAACAAGACCCTGGACCCGGCTGGCCATCACTATCCCGATTACATGAGTTACTGCATCGGCCTGGACAGCAACGTTTTTTATGACAATATGGACCTCATGGTGGAACAGGTCGAAGAGAACCTCAAGTGCAAGCAGTGCTGCGGCATCAAGCTCTATCCGGGCTATAACCACGTCTACGTCTATGATGAACTCTACGACCCGATCTACGAATTGGCCCGGAAGTACAATAAGCCCGTCGCCATCCACACGGGCCTGACGGCGACGGCCAATGCCCTTTTGAAGTACAGCCATCCCATGACCCTCGATGAAGCGGCCGTCAAATACCCTGACGTCCAGTTCGTCATGTGCCACATCGGCAATCCTTTCCTGCAGGATGCCATTGCCGTCCTGGAAAAGAACCACAACGTCGCCGTCGATTTGTCAGGCCTTTTGGAAGGCAAGATTCCCGACATGGTCACCTTCCTGCGGGACAAACAGGGGTATATCTCCATGCTCCGGGACTGGCTGAACTATCTCGGGTCTTACGACCGGGTCATGTTCGGGACCGACTGGCCCCTGGCCAATTTCGCCGATTACATTACTTTTGTCAAAGATTTCATCCCCGAAACGTATTGGGATGACGTCTTCTTCAACAATGCCAACCGCATCTACCAGCTTGGCTTATAGCTGGCTTTGCAGCAAGGGAGGAACGCCTTTTGTATACTGTAACCAAGCGGATGGAAGTCTCCGCTGCCCACCACCTGGTCCTCGACTATGAAAGTAAGTGCGAGCATCTCCATGGGCATAACTGGATCATCTATGTGACCTGCCAAGCTGAAGCACTGGACCACAACGGCATGGTCGTCGATTTCAAGAAAATCAAGGAACTGGTCCATGCCAAGATGGACCATCAGAACCTGAACGATGTCTTCGACTTCAATCCGACGGCGGAAAATATCGCCAAATGGATTTGCGACACCGTTCCCCATTGTGTCAAAGTAACGGTCCAGGAAAGTGAAGGGAACGTGGCCACTTATGAATTATAGCCTCTGTGTCAACGAGATTTTCGACAGCATCGACGGGGAAGGGAAGAAAGCCGGCCAGCTGGCGACGTTCATCCGCCTCTGCGGCTGCAACCTGCGCTGTTCGTACTGCGATACGGCCTATGCCTTCAATGAAGGCCAGCATATGGACATTGCCGACATCATCGCCCAGGTCTCCTATCCCAACGTCACCTTGACGGGCGGCGAACCGCTGTGCCAGGATATCCACGCCCTTCTGGCGGGACTGAAAGGGCACAGTGTCAACATCGAGACCAATGGCAGTATGGATATCGAGCCGTATTTCAAATACGATCACGTCTGGTTCACTGTCGATTACAAGAGCCTGTCTTCGGACATGGCTAACCGTATGCTGCCGGAAAACTTCGAGAAGCTCCGGCCTCAGGACGTCCTCAAGTTCGTCGTCGGCGATGAAGCCGACCTGCGCCAGGCTTTGGGCGTCTATCGCTTGTACCGCCCGAAGTGTGCCGTCTATGTCGGCGCCGTCTTCGGCAAGATCGAGCCGCGGCGCATCGTCGAGTTCATGAAGGAAAACCGCCTGACGGACTGGCACATGCAGCTCCAGCTCCATAAATTCATCTGGAACCCCGATGACCGGGGCGTCTGACTGAGACGACGAAACGCCGTTATCCGCTGATTTGCGGGTAACGGCGTTTTTTGAAGATGGCCTGGTCGTCATCGAGCATGTGCTGGAAACAGAAGAGGGTCGCGTCCGTATCGGTCAGGCTGTCGTGCCAGTTGCGGCCGTGGTAGCCGTAATGGGCGGCGCAGTTCATGAGCTTTTCATAGGTAATGGTCTTCGTTTCCTGATAATGGATGAGGGAAAAGGCTTCGGCCAGGTCGAGATAGATGTCCTTGTCGGGCAGGACGACGCCAGAAGCGTGGAGCTTGGCGATGTCGTTGAAGGTGCTGTAGCCGACGATGAGGTCTGCGTCCATGAAAAGGCGGCTGACCGTATCGGCCCAGAGGATGAACGGGTCTTCCTGGGCGACCTGTTCCGGCGTGATGTGATTGACTTCCATCGCTTCATCCCAGCGTTCCGTATAGAGGGGTTTGAAATAGCGGTTCATGAGGACGTCGCCGCAGCCGTTCATGATGGACAGCTGGATGATTTCTGCATCGGCTGTGAGGCCCGTCGTTTCCAGATCCAGCGTCAGGATGCGCGACGGGTCGAGGCGGCGGATGGCCTGTTTGATCTTCGGCGACCGGCGGATGGTCTGGCGCCGGGCTTTTTCTTTTTTCGACAGTACCTTTTTCATGGAAAAACCTCCTTTCTTCTCTGCAATGGATTTATTATAGGAAGAAAGGAGGTTCTTGTCAATTACTATTTCTTAGTGCTGGCACTCGTCGTGGCCTGTGGCTGGCTCTGGCCCGGCCGGTCGACGGAGGTGAAGCCGTAGACGGCCGTACAGGCCAGGAGCAGCATGAGGAGGAGAGAAATGATTTTTTTAGCTGTCATAAAGGAAGTGTCCTTTCACGATGATTTATTCGTATAAGCCGCTCGGTTTTTCCGAGAGGTTGATGAAGATGTTCTTGGTCTGCATGTAATGGCGCATGGTCGTCTTATCTGTTTCGCGGCCGATGCCGGAGAGCTTGTAGCCGCCGAAAGGTGCGCCGGCCGGCAGGGCGTTGTAGGTATTGACCCACATGCGGCCCGTTTCGACGCCTTTGGCTACGCGCAGGGCCCGGTTGATGTCGCGCGTCCAGACGGCGCCGCCTAAGCCGTATTCGCTGTCATTGGCCATGGCGATGACTTCGTCTTCCGTTTCAAAGGGCAGGATGCAGACGACAGGGCCGAAGATTTCTTCCTGGGCAATGCGCATGTCGTTGGTGACGTCGGCGAAGATCGTCGGCTTGATGAAATTGCCCTTTTCCAGTCCGTCTGTCGTGACTTTTTCGCCGCCGCAGACCAGGCGTGCTCCTTCTTGTTTGCCGATTTCGATGTAGCTGAGGATCTTTTCGACCTGACGGCCGTCGATCTGGGCGCCCATCTGCGTATCTTCCAGCCAGGGCAGGCCGACTTTGACGCGGTTGAAGCGTTCTGCCAGTTCAGCGACGAATTTGTCGTAGATCCCTTTCTGGACGAAGATGCGGGAACCGGCGCAGCAGACCTGGCCCTGGTTGAAGAGGATGCCCAGCTGGGCTCCGTCCATGGCCATGTCCCAATCGCAGTCGTCGAAGAAGATGTTTGCCGATTTGCCGCCTAATTCCAAGGTGGCCGGGATGAGTTTTTCCTGAGCTGCCTTATAGACGTCGCGGCCGATTTCCGTAGAGCCTGTGAAGGCCAGTTTCTGGATGTCCGGATGGTCGAGGATATACTGGCCCGACCGGGAACCCTTCCCGGTGATGACGTTGACGACTCCGTCCGGCAGGACGCCTTCCAGGAGGTGCATCAGTTCCAGGACGCTGAGGGACGTCGTGCTCGACGGCTTGAGGATGATCGTACAGCCGGCAGCCAGGGCCGGTGCCAGTTTCCAGGCGGCCATGAGGAAGGGGAAGTTCCAGGGGATGATCTGGCCGACGACGCCAATCGGTTCGTGGATGACCAGGCTCAGCGTGTGGTCGTCCAGCGTGGATGCCCGGCCGTCTTCACTGCGGAGGACACCGGCGAAATAGCGGAAATGGTCGGCCGCTGCCGGGATGTCGATGGCTTTTGTTTCCCGGATGGGCTTGCCGTTATCCAGGGTTTCGATGAGGGCCAGCGTATCAGCATTCTTTTCGATGATGTCGGCGATTTTCAGGAGGATTGCCTGTCGTTTGACGGGGGATACTTTTTTCCAGGCCGGGAAAGCGGCCTGGGCTGCGCGGACGGCGGCATTGACATCGTCCTGCGTCGCTTCGGCACAGACGGAGAGGACGTCGCCGTTGGCCGGATTGATGGCTTTAAAAGTAGAACCGTCGCTGGACGGGACCCAGCGGCCGTTAATATATAAATCGTAAGAAGGGCGGATGACGTGTTTCATGAGAGCACTTCCTTTCTGAGAGTCTGCGGAACAGATATAGTTAAAAATAATTATTTGTTAATTGTAAATTTATTATACCATAAGTGTACCAAAATGGTCAACAATGGGAAATTTTTCACGGTCTCTGTGCCGGCCAAATGATTGCAAATATTGGCAAAGCAAGCTAAAATAGATAGGGTACACATTAAGTATAGTTTTAACAGGAGAAGATTATGTATAAATACGTTTTATTCGATCTGGACGGTACGCTGACCGATTCTAAAGACGGCATCATCAATTCCGTCGCCTATGCCCTGGAAAAAATGGGCGAATCGACAGAAGGCCGGCTGGACCAGCACACCGTCGTCGGGCCGCCGCTCTTGACGACTTTTGAAGAAGTCTATGGCTTTTCGCCGGAAAAGGCGCGCCGGACTTATGCCTATTTCCAGGAACGCTACAGCACGATCGGCAAGTTCGAGAACCGGGCTTTCGACGGCATCGTTCCCATGCTGAAGACCATGAAAGAAGCGGGCATCCGCTCGTTTGTCGCTACATCCAAACCCCAGGTCCATGCCGAAGCGATTTGCCAGAAATTCGGCATCGCGCCTTACGTGGAAGCCATTGCCGGGCCTGCCGTCGGCGGTACCGATACGAAAGCCGATGTCATGCGCCGTATCCTGGATGGCCTGGGCCCGCTGCAGCCAGGCGATGCCGTCATGGTCGGCGACCGCTGCTTCGATGTCATCGGAGCCCACGAACTGGGCCTGCCCGTCATCTATGTCACCTACGGGTATGGCAATGAAGCGGAACGGAAGGCCTTCCAGCCAGAGTATACGGCCGATACCGTAGCGGCTCTGGGCCAGCTGCTTTTGCAGGCTTAGCAAGCCCATCATATACATTATATATACGATAAGGAGCATTTTTTTATGAAATTACAAGAAAAACAGACTATCCATGGCTTTGCCGTCGACCGGTCCCGTTACGTACCGGAACTGCACAGCCAGGCTTATGAGTTGCACCACATCCAGTCCGGTGCCCGCTTGTTATATATCCAGAATGATGACGACAATAAAGTCTTTTCCATTTCTTTCCGGACGACGCCGTCTGACAGCACGGGCGTACCCCATATCTGCGAACATTCTACCCTTTGCGGCTCCCGGAAGTTCCCCCTCAAGGAACCCTTCGTCGAACTGGTAAAGGGTTCGCTCAACACCTTCCTCAATGCCATGACGTTCCCGGACAAGACCATGTATCCCGTAGCCAGCCGCAACGCTGCCGATTTCAAGAACCTCATGGATGTCTATCTGGATGCCGTCTTTTTCCCGAACATGATCAAAGATAAACAGGTCCTCATGCAGGAAGGCTGGCACTATCATCTCGATTCGGCCGATAGTGAGCTGACTTATCGCGGTGTCGTTTATAACGAAATGAAAGGCGTCTTTTCTTCGCCGGATTCGCAGATGGAACGGCACGTCATGGATGCCCTCTTCCCGGATACGACGTATGGCGTCGAATCGGGCGGCAATCCCGATGATATCCCCAGCTTGACACAGGAAGCCTTTGCTGCCTTTCACGCCAAATATTATCATCCGTCGAACAGTTACCTCTTCCTCTACGGCGATATGGATATCGACCAGACCCTGGCCTTTATCGATGGGGAATACCTGAGCCAGTTCCATGTCCAGTCTGTCGATTCGGCCATCGTCCGCCAGACTTGCCCGGGCAGCCAGGTCAAGACCTATCCCTATGGCATTGCGACGGGAGAAAAGACGGATCACAAGACCCTGCACAGCCTGACCTATGTCATCGACGATGCCCTGGACCCGACCGTAGCCATGGCTTTCAAAGTCCTGACTTATGTCCTCTTGCAGTCGCCGGCAGCTCCGCTGAAAAAGGCCCTGGTCGATGCCGGACTGGGCAAGGATATTTCCGGTGATTTCCAGGATGGCATCTTGCAGCCTTTGTGGGGCATTTCTGTCAATGGCTCGGATCCGGACAAACAGGATAAGATTTTGCCGATTGTCCGCAAGGTCCTCGGCGATATGGTCCGCGACGGCCTGGACAAGACACTGCTCACAGGCGCTCTCAACCGGACGGAATTTACCCTGCGCGAAGCCGATTTCGTCGGCCGTCCGAAGGGGCTCATCTACGGCATCCGCTGCATGGATACGTGGCTCTACGATATGGATCCCCTGGCAGCCCTGTCCTATGAAGGGGCACTGGAAACGTTGCGCCGCGGCATCGACAACGGTTATTTCGAAGGGCTGATCCAGAAATATATCCTGGATAATCCTTATTATGCTCTCGTGTCCTTAGTCCCTGAACCGGGCCTGACGGAACGGCACGACAAGGCTCTGGCCGATAAGCTGGCGGCCTACAAGGCTTCGCTTTCGAAAGAAGAAATCGACGCCATCGTGGCTGATTCCCGGGCCCTGCAGAAACGGCAGGCTACGCCCGATTCGCCGGAAGCCCTGGAAACGATCCCGACCCTGACCCGGGACGACCTGGAAAAGAAGGTCGATTCGATTGCCATGGAACAACAGACGATGGATGGCGTCACGGTCTGCTATGTCCCGGATGAAACGAACGGCATTACCTATGTCAATGCCTACTTCGACCTCCACGGCCTGACGCGGGAAGAAATTTCCTATGTCTATCTGCTCAGCGACCTCATCGGCGACATGGACACGACAGACCACACGTATGGGGACATCGCCTCGCTCATCGACCTGTATACCGGCGGCATCGACTACAGTGTCTCGGCTTTCTCAAACCGGACAGACAATAAGGATTACATGCCTGTTTTCCGCTTCAAGGCCAAGGGCTTGACACAGAACCTGGACAAACTCGTCGATTTGTTGAAGGAAATATCCCTGCACACGGTTTTCACCAATAAGGACCGCCTGGCTGAGCTCGTCGAAGAAACGAAGGCCGGCTGGGATATGGATGCGTTCCGCCGGGGTCATACGATCGTCATGCACCGCGTCTTGTCTTATGTTTCGCCTGTCGAAGCTTTCTGCGACGCCGGGGAATTGTCCTATTACCAATTCATTACGGACATCGCCGGACGCATCCGCAGCGATGCCGATGAAATCGGCGCCAAACTGTCTGCCGTCATGAAAAAAATCTTTACCCGTTCGGCACTGACTTTGGAAGTGACGGCCAGCCAGGAAGACTGGAAGACGGCCAAAGTCGTCGTATCGGCGTGGATCCAAGCCTTGCCGCAGGGCGAAAAGCCCCAGGGCTTGTGCGATTTCGGCCTGTCCCGGAAGAATGAAGGCATCATGACCAGCGGGACGGTCCAGTACGTAGCCAAAGGCGGCAACTTCCGCAGCCATGGCTATGACTACGACGGCTCCCTCATGGTCCTCGACACGATTCTCCAATACGGTTATTTGTGGACGAAAATCCGCGTCCAGGGCGGGGCTTACGGCGCCTTTACCCGCTTCTATGACAATGGCGACATGGTCTTCTGCTCGTACCGTGACCCCAATCTCCGCTCCAGCGTCGAAGCCTATGACGCCTTGGCCGATTATCTGGAATCCTTTGATGTATCGGATCGGGAAATGACGAAATACGTCATCGGGACGCTGAGCCGCATTGACGTACCCCTGACGCCGTCCCTGCGCGGAGCCAAGGCCATGAGCCGGTACTTTACGGGCACGACGGAAGCCATTGCCCAGCAGCGCCGGGATCAGCTCCTGGCGACGACGGCTGCTGATATCCGGGCCCTGGCACCGCGTATCCGTGCCGTCATGGAAGACGACAACGTCTGCGTCATGGGCAGTGAAGCCAAGATCCGCGAAGCGAAGGATTTGTTTGCCAACCTCGTTTCGCTGCCTGATTAGGATGTGAGTGCTATGCGCGGACGTTTTGCGCCGAGCCCGACGGGTTATATCCACTTAGGCAATGTCTGGTCGGCCCTCCTGGCCTGGCTGCAGGTACGCCAGGCCGGCGGGACGCTGGTCCTGCGGATTGAAGATATCGACGAACAGCGGTCGAAGCCTATCTATACCCAGGCCCTGATGGAAGATTTGCACTGGTTGGGCCTTAACTGGGATGAAGGCCCGGATGTAGGCGGTCCTTATGGCCCGTACATCCAGCAGGAACGGTATGACCGCTATGATGCGGCCCTGGAGAAGCTCCATAAGGCCGGCCTCCTGTATCCCTGCTATTGCAGCCGGGCCCGCCTGCAGGCTGTCGGCGCTCCCCATGCCGGCGAGCACACCGTTTATGACGGCCATTGCTACGGTATGAGCGAAGCCCAGCGGCAGCAGATGACCAAGAAGCCGTCGTGGCGGGTCCATGTACCGGCGCGGATCATTTCCTTTACGGACGGCGTCTACGGGACCTTCCATGAAGACCTGGCGCGCTGCTGCGGCGACTTCGTCGTCCGCCGGGCCGATGACATGTATGCCTACCAGCTGGCCGTTTCCGTCGATGACGGAGCCATGGCCGTGACCCATGTCCTGCGCGGGGAAGACCTCCTGTCATCGACGGCCCAGCAGATTTGGCTCATGGAAACTTTGGGATATACACCGCCTGTATATACCCACGTCCCCATGCTCGTCGATGAATACGGCAACCGTTTATCCAAGCGCCAGCACGGCATCACCATCCGCTCACTGCGGGAACGGGGCATGACGGCTGAGGCTATCTTGTCGCACCTGGCCTATGCCGGCGGCCTGGTGCCGGAACGGCGCAGCTACAGCAGGGACGAACTTATCCGCTGCTGCGATTTCCGTAAATTGCGGAAAGAGCCCATTGTCGTAAAAATGCTGTAGGGGCGCTCTTTCAACTCGAACTATGAACCACGAGCCACGAATCACTAAGAAGTTTTGTCTGAAAGAAGAAACTTTCAGGCAAAGCTTCTTTTTTTCTCCATTGTGTTGTCACGACGTGTGTAAATGTGGTAAAATGTGGTGAAAAGTGAAAGGAGTTGCGGCCTTATGTTTATGGGTGAATATGAACATTCCATTGACGCAAAAGGTCGCGTTATTTTGCCTGTCAAATTTCGGGATGAACTAGGGCCAAAGTTCGTCGTTACCCGCGGTTTGGAAGGCTGTCTTTCTGTCTATACGATGGAGGCGTGGATGCGTTTGGCCGGCAGTTTGAAGAAACTCCGGGCGTCTAAAGAAAACGTCCGCGCCTTCAAGCGGTTTGTCTTCGGCAGTGCTGCTGAAGTAGAATTTGATAAACAAGGTCGCATCCTGATTCCGGCGACATTGAGGGCCTATGCCAAGCTGGTCAAGGATGTGACTGTCCTGGGGACAGGGGATAAGGTCGAAATCTGGAGCAAAGACGTTTACGAAGCCTATGCCGCCAAGACCATACCGGTCATGGAAGAAATCGCAGAAAGTCTCGACGATTCCCTGGACTTGGACTTTTAGGAGGAATTATGAATTTTCATCACGTCAGTGTGCTTCGCCAAGAAACCATAGATAACTTGATCACCGACCCTGACGGGATTTATGTCGATTGCACACTTGGCGGCGGCGGTCATTCCCGGACACTGGCCGGGCGCTTGTCGGCCAAGGCGACGCTTATCGGCCTTGACCAGGATAAGGATGCCATTTCAGCCGCGACGGAACGCTTGAAGGATACTGCCTGCCGGCGCATATTGGTACAGCGGAATTTCCGTTATCTGCCAGACGTACTCGATGAATTGGGGATTGAAAAAGTAGACGGCGTCATGTTCGATTTGGGCGTATCCAGTTATCAGCTCGATACACCGGAACGGGGATTTTCCTATATGCAGGACGGGCCCCTGGATATGAGGATGGACCGGGACCAGAAGCGCAGTGCCTACGATATCGTCAATGGCTACAGCCAGGCTGATTTATACCGCATCATCAAGACCTACGGCGAAGAACGGTGGGCCAAGCGCATTGCGGCGTTTATCGTCGAAGCGCGGCGGGAAAAGCCTTTGGAACGGACGGAGGAATTGGTCCAGGTCATCAAGAAGGCCATCCCGGCCGGCGCCCGTAAGGACGGCCCCCATCCGGCCAAGCGGACTTTCCAGGCCATCCGTATTGAAGTCAACGATGAGCTGGGAATCCTTCACGATTCCCTGGAACACGCTGCCCAGCGCCTGAAGCCAGGCGGCCGGCTGTGCGTTATCACCTTCCATTCCCTGGAAGACCGCATTGCCAAACAGACATTGAGGCTCTTGGCGACAGACTGTATCTGTCCGCCGGACATGCCGGTTTGTACGTGCCATCATCATGCCATCCTGAAAGTGAAGCGCCAGCCTATCCTGCCGTCACAGGAAGAACTGGATACGAATCCGCGGGCCCGCAGTGCGAAGCTTCGCGTCGGTGTCCGCAAATAACGGGGCCGGGCTATGATCATGGAAATGGATGTGTTGCGTATGTTGGTGAGGAAAGCCGGGAACATACATGGTGACAAGAGCATACCCTTATGGCGGACGGCTGCTGTAGACGCAATCCGGCGAGGGGCGACATTCGTCCTTATACCGATTGGAATGATTGCGGCCATCGTAATTGTATCCAATCTCCTGACCTCCTGGGCATACCAGCAGAGCGGAGAGCTCATGGAGGTGAAGCGCGAGACGCAGCAGTTACAGCGCGAAAACGATGAATTGCGCGTCGAGATTTCCAAATTGGAAACACCGGAACGAATTTACACGACCGCGACGAAGCGACTCGGCATGGTAGCGCCGTCACGGATCCTTTACGGGAACCAGACGGATCAAGCCGCAAGGGGAAAACGTCGATAATTGCTTAAAACCGAGAGGTCGACGCACTTCGTGCGACGACCTCATTGTTATTTAGTTCATAGAGAATACAGAAAAAGAATCATCAAGGAGGACCTATGATTATGACCAAAACGGTAGGAGAACTTTGCAAACAGATCAAAGGCATTTATAATCTCAACGGCAGTGCCGATACAGTGATTACCGGTATTTCGTCGGATTCACGCCAGATTGAAGCCGGCTATCTCTTCGTCTGCATTTCCGGTGTCCACGTCGATGGCGCCGCTTTTGCAGCCCAGGCTGTCGAAAAAGGGGCCGTCGCCGTCTTGACGACGAAACACCTGGATTTGCCCAAGAGCACGGTCCAGATCCAGGTACCGGATATTCATCATGCCCTGGAAGACATGGTTCCTTTCTTTTATGATTATCCCGGCAAGAAGATGCGCATGATCGGTGTCACCGGCACCAACGGCAAGACAACGACGACCCACATCATCGCCCATATCCTGCGGGCTGCCGGCTACCATGTCGGCGTCATCGGCACGATCCATGCCCTCATCGACGATGAAGAGCTGCCGATCCACAACACGACGCCGGATGTCGTCGAACTCCAGCATTTCCTGGCCCTCATGCAGGAAAAAGGCATGACCCATGTCGTCATGGAAGTATCGAGCCATGCCCTGGCTCTGAACCGCGTCGCCGGCATCGAATACGATACGGCTGTCTTCACCAACCTGACCCAGGACCATCTCGACTTCCACAAGACCATGGAAAACTACGTCGCTGCCAAGGCTAAACTCTTCCAGAGCCTGACCGCTGCCGACCACGTCAAGGAAAACAAGACGGCTGTCGTCAACATCGACGACCCCTGGTCCAAGGATATCCTCAATGCCTGCCACTGCAAGGTCTTGACGTATGGCGTCGAAAAGGATGCCGACCTCAAAGGGTCCAACTTGAAAGTCGAATTGAAGAAATCCTCTTTCGACGTCGTCGGCCCCTTCGTCAATGTCCATCTCAACATGAACATTACGGGCTTGTTCAACGTCTATAATACGCTGGCTGCCATCGGCGCGGCTCATGCCGAAGGTGTCGATGAAGCGACCATCGACAAGGCCATCCAGACCTTCCATTCCGTACCGGGCCGTTTTGAACTCGTCGAAGCCGGTCAGGATTTCGCCATCGTCGTCGACTATTCCCATACGCCGGACAGCCTGCAGAAAGCCCTGGAAACGGCGCGGGCTATGAAACCGAACCGCATCCTTGCCGTCTTTGGCTGCGGCGGCGACCGCGATAAGACCAAGCGTCCCATCATGGGCCGCATCGGGGCCGAACTGGCCGATATCCCTATCGTCACGTCCGATAATCCCCGTTCGGAAAATCCGGAAACCATCGTAGAAGAAGTTGAAGCCGGCGTCAAAGAAGGTCTGAAGCCGGGCCAGCACCATGAAGTCATCGTCAACCGCCGCGACGCCATTTACCGCGCTGTCGAACTGGCCCAGACCAATGACATCATCGTCATTGCCGGTAAAGGCCATGAAACGTATCAGATCCTCAATGACGGGACCATTCATTTCGACGACCGCGAAGAAGCGCGCAACGCCGTCCATGCATTGCACAGAGGAGATAAATAATGGCTGTCTTTACGAGTGAAGAAATCATTCAAGCGACAGGCGCCCGGCTCCTGAAGCCGGCGGCTCCTGTTTCTTTCAGCGAGGTCTGCACGGATACGCGGGCCATTGCCAAAGGTTCGCTGTTCGTTGCCTTCAAAGGGACGTCTTTTAACGGCCACGACTTCGTAGGCAAAGCCTTGGAAGCCGGCGCTGCCGGTGCTGTCGTATCGGAAGTACGCCCGGAATATGAAGGCCTGACGGCGCCGCTCTTCGTCGTCGCCGATACGCTCAAGGCCTATCAGGACCTGGCCCGGTTCCACCGCCGCCGCTTTTCCATCCCCGTCGTGGCTGTCACCGGCTCTGTCGGCAAGACGTCGACGCGCAATATGATTGCCACGGTCCTCGGTGAAAAATACAAGGTCCTGCAGACGGAAAAGAATTTCAACAATGAAATCGGCCTGCCTAAGACGCTCTTACAGCTGACGCCGGACCATGAAGCGTGTGTCGTAGAAATGGGCATGCGCGGTCTTGGACAGATTGCTGAACTGGCGGCTATCGGCGAACCGACCATCGGTGTCGTCACCAACGTCGGCAAGAGCCATATCGAACTGCTCGGATCGCAGGAAAACATTGCCAAGGCCAAGGGCGAACTCATCCAGGCCCTGGATGAAAAGGGAACGGCTGTCCTCAATGGTGACGATCCCTTTGTCCGCCAGATGACGGCCCTGTGCCAGGGGACCAGCGTCCTCTACGGAACGGGGATGGACGATGCCGTCCGGGCAGATGCCATCGTCTGCGATGAACAGGGCGTCCGTTTCCACTGCCACTGCTTTGGCAGCGGCTTCGAGGCAGCCATGCCCGTCATCGGCCGTCACAATGTCTATAATGCCCTGGTTGCCATCGCCGTCGGCCATTTGACCGGACTGAGTATAGAAGAGATACAGCGCGGCCTGGCCTCATACCGCGGAATGGCTATGCGTCAGGAACTGCTGCATATCGGGCCTTATACTTTCATCAACGATACATATAACGCCAATCCTGCGTCCATGGCAGAGGCCATCCGCACGCTGGACCTGCTGACCAAGGGACGCAAGATTGCCGTCCTCGGCGGCATGGGTGAATTGGGGGACTGGGCGAAACGGGAACATGAAGCCATTGGCCGCCTCGTCGCCCAGACCGGCCTCGATGCCCTCATTACGATGGGCGATCTGGCGAAAGATATCGCCGCTACGGCCCAAGTGGAAGGGATGACGGCTGTCTATACGACGGATACGCATGAACAGGCGGCCCGTCAGCTGCAAGCCCTGCTCCAGGATGGCGACACGGTCCTCCTCAAGGGATCGCGCAGCTTTGCCATGGAAAAAATACTGCCCTATTTTGAAAGGAAGTAATGTGAATGTTTAAAATGCTGGTTTTCAGCTTTATTGTCAGCTTGGTCATCGGCCTGGCCTTAGGACCTTTTGTCATCAAGGAATTGAAGAAATTCCACGCCCGCCAGTCCGAACGAGAAGAAGGGCCGCAGAGCCATAAGTATAAAGCCGGTACGCCGACTATGGGGGGCATCCTCATCCTGACGGCGCTGACCGTATCGTGCCTCATTTTCGACCCCATGGACCTGCGCAAAGGGCTGGCTTTGTTCTTGGCCCTGGGCCATGGCGTCATCGGCTTCCTCGACGACAGCATCAAGGCCATCAAGCACCGCAACCTGGGCCTTACGGCAAAACAGAAACTGGCCGGCCAGTTCGTCATGGCAGCTGTCTTCTGCTATATCCTCGATGCCTTTCTTCATTTCCCGACGACTTTGTGGATTCCCTTTACTTCCATCACCGTCGATCTGGGGATGTTCTACTATCTCTTCGTCTTCGTCATGATCGTCGGCACGAGCAATGCCGTCAATCTGACCGATGGCCTCGACGGCCTGGCTGCCGGGTCCTGCGCTATTACGTCCGTGGCCTACGTCGTCATCGCCGTCGCTTTGGGCTATTCCCATTTTGCCATCTTTGGGACGGCACTGACCGGGGCCTGCCTGGGCTTTCTCTTCTATAACCAGCATCCGGCCAAGATGTTCATGGGCGATACGGGTTCCCTGGCACTGGGTGGGGCCTTGGCTGCCATGGCCATCCTGACCAAGACGGAACTGCTCCTCATCCTGGCTGGCGGCCTGTACGTCATTGAAGCCCTGTCGGTCATCATCCAGGTCATCTCCTTCAAGACCCGCGGGGTCCGCGTCTTCAAGATGAGCCCCATTCACCACCATTTTGAATTGTCTGGCTGGAGTGAAGTCAAGGTCGTCACCGTATTCTGGAGCTTTTCGGCTCTCATGGCAATTCTGTCCATCATCGTCGTATTGGCCTGCAAATAAGGGCTTGCGGCTTTTCTGATTGAACTACGATATTTTACATAAAGCAGGTGTTGGTAATGAGCATCATGGATTTTTCTGGAAAAAATTTCTTAGTCATCGGCGCAGGCATCAGCGGCCGCGCTGCCTCTGTGGTCCTGGCCGGCCATGGCGGGACTGTTACGCTGAATGATATGAAGGCTATCGACACGGCCGAACAGCCGTGGCCGGATATCGAGGCGGCCGGCGTCAAGCTGGTCTTCGGCAGCCAGGAAACGAATCTTCTCGACGGCATGGATGTCGTCGTCCCGTCGCCGGTCATTTCTCCGGAAATCCCAATCATGAAAGAAGCCATCCGCCGCGGCCTGCCGATTTGGAGTGAAGTCGAAGTGGCCTGCCGGGTCACCGATGCCGACGTGATCGGTATTACCGGGACGAACGGCAAGACGACGACGACGACCCTGGTCGGCGAAATCATGAAGGCCACGGGACGGCAGACTGTCGTCGGCGGCAATATCGGGTATGGCCTTTCGGCTCAGGCCGACAATCTGCCTGAGGAGGCCGTCGTCGTCGCCGAACTTTCCAGTTTCCAGCTCGAATTTACGCACAGCATCAAGGCCAAAGCGGCGACGATCCTCAACATCACACCGGACCACCTGGACCGCCATCATACGATGGAAGGCTATGCCGCTGCCAAGGAACGCATCTTCCTCAATCAGGACAAGGGCGATTATGCCGTCCTCAATTACGACGATGAACGGGTCCGGGCCATGGCGGGAGACATGACGGGGACTGTCGTCTATTTCTCGACGTGCGGCGAAGTCCCGGAAGGGGCATTCTATCAGGATGGCCAGCTCATCCTGCGCCTCCAGGGCCGGGATACCGTCGTCTGTGCCGAAACGGACCTGCACCTCTTTGGCAAGCATAATATCCAGAATTGCCTGGCTGCGATCCTCTTGACCTATGCTGCCGGGGCGCCCCTCGATGTCATCCGTCAGGTCCTCAAGGATTTCAAGGGCGTCGAACACCGCCTGGAAAAAGTACGGACCCTTCACGGCGTTACCTATTACAACGACTCGAAGGGGACCAACGTCGATGCGTCCATGAAAGCTTTGGAAGCCTTCCCCCAGGGACACCTCATCCTCATCGCCGGCGGCTATGACAAGATGACGCCGCTCGATGACTTCATGGCTCTGGCGGCGAAACGCGTCGATACGCTGATTCTCATCGGCGATGCAGCGGAACGGTTCGAAGCCGCTGCCAAGAAAGCGGGCATCCAGGATATCCGCCGTACTGGCTACAGTATGGAAGGGGCGATCATGCTGGCCCGCAAGATTGCCAAAGCACCGCAGGCCGTCCTGTTGTCGCCGGCTTGCTCCAGCTTTGATATGTATGACAATTTTGAACAGCGCGGACGTGTCTTCAAGGGCATTGTCAACGCCATTTAATGATATTTGAAATCAACAGGAGGCAGGAACATGCGTCGAGTCATTATTTCCGGAGGCGGCACTGGCGGCCATATCTACCCGGCGATTACTATTGCCCGGGCGATTGCCGACATCGAGCCTACCGAATTTCTCTACGTCGGCTCCAAAATCGGCCTGGAAAATACATTGATTCCTAAAGAAGGCTTGCCTTTCGTTACCCTCGATGTGCGGGGCCTGGAACGGAAGATTTCCGTCCGCAACCTCGTCACCCTGGGCAAGACGGCAGGCAGCCTGATCAAGGCAGAAGGAATCATCCGCAAATTCAAACCGGACGTCGTCATCGGGACGGGCGGTTTCGTCTGCGGCCCGGTCCTTTTGGCAGCCAGCCTGAGCGGTGTGCCTACACTGATTCAGGAACAGAACGTCATCCCTGGCGTCACCAATACGATTTTGAGCCGCTTCGTCAATCGCGTAGCCCTGGGCTATGAAGAAGCAGCTGCCCGTTTCAAGCGCAAAGATATCCTGGTCTATACGGGGAATCCTGTCCGCAAGGATATCCTTACGGTGACCCGGGAGGAAGGCCGTAAGACCCTGGGCCTGGACCCGGATAAATTTACGCTCCTCGTCGCCGGCGGCAGCCGCGGTGCCCGCAGCATCAATACGGCGATGATCGAAGTCCACAAGTACTTCCGCAACGACGAACATATCCAGATCCTCCACGTCACGGGGGACCATGAATACGACCGCGTCGTCAAACAGCTGCCGGGTATCGAATGTCGCGGCCGTTATGGCAAGGGAAGCCGCATCATCCCTTATCTGCACCACATGCCGGAAGCCTTGGCCGCTTGTGACCTGGCCGTGTACCGGGCCGGGGCTGTCGGGCTGGCTGAACTGACTGTCCGCGGCGTGCCGTCGATCCTCATTCCCTATCCGTACGCAGCCGAAGACCACCAGCGCTACAATGCCCAGGCCCTGGTCATGTGCGGTGCGGCCAAGATGATCCTCGACAAGATGCTGACTGGCCGGGAATTGTTGGAAGAAATCATTCATTTAAAAGACGATCCGAAGGCGCTGGCAGCGATGGCACAGGCCAGCCGCTCCATGGGCAAGCCACAGGCGGCACATGATATTGCTGAACTGGCCCTGTCCATTGCCCGTAAACGTCGTCGGTAACAGGTAAAGAAGGGTGTGGAATAAACCTATGGTTAATCTGAACGAGGTTACAAACGTTCATTTTATCGGCATTGCCGGCGCCGGAATGCGGGCAATTGCCAATGTTTTCATTGAAAAAGGATATCATGTATCCGGTTCGGATCTCAAAGTGTCGCCGGTGACGGAACAGTTCGCGAAAAAAGGGGCCCGTATCTGCATCGGCCAGCGTCCGGAAAATCTGAAGGATGCCCAGGTCGTCGTCATTTCGTCGGCCATCCGCGATACTAACGTAGAACTGGCCGAAGCGCGCCGCCGCGGGATTCCGGTCATCCATCGGTCCGATGCCCTGGTCCACATCATGAGCTGGGGGAAGGGGATTTCTGTAGCCGGTGCCCATGGCAAGACGACGACGTCGTCCATGCTGGGCCAGGTCTTCGAAGAATGTCATCAGGACCCGACCATCGTCATCGGCGGCGAAGTCGATTACCTGCATAGCAATTCCATCCTGGGGAAAGGCCCTTATGTTATTGCCGAAGCCGATGAAAGCGATGGGACTTTCCTCAAGCAGAACCCTTATATTGCCGTCGTCACCAATATCGACGCCGACCATATGGACCATTATGGCTCGCTGGACAACGTCATCGACGCCTTCAAGCAGTTCATCCAGAAGCTCGATCCCCAGGATGGCCTGGCTGTCCTGTGCTTTGAAAACGATAAGATCCGGGCCCTAGCTCCGAAGACGGAACGGCGTTATGTATCATATGGCCTTGAACAGCCGGCGGACTATCAGGCCAAAGACCTTCATTACATCAAGGGCAAGCTCCATTTCTCCGTCTATAAGCATGGCGAAAAAATGGGGGACATGGTCCTCAACGTACCGGGGCGCCATAACGTCCTCAACGCACTGGCGACAACAGCCGTCGCCGATGCCTGCGGCCTTCCCTTTGAAGGCATCGCTTCGGCTATGAGTCATTTCCACGGTGCCAAACGGCGTTTCCAGACCAAGGGCTTTGTCGGCGACGTCTGGGTCGTCGATGATTACGCCCATCATCCGACGGAAATCAATGCGACCCTGACAGCAGCCCGCGATATGGGGACGCACCGCGTGGTCTGCCTCTTCCAGCCGCATCGCTATACGCGGACGAAACTGCTCCTCGACCAGTATGGCAGCGCCTTTGCCAAGGCTGATAAGCTCATCATCACCGACGTCTACAGTGCCGGTGAAGACCCCATTCCCGGCGTGTCGGGAGAACTCATTGCCCGGAAGGTCAAGGAAACGACAGGGCAGGATGTCACCTATATCCCGCATAAGGAAGATTTAGTGGCTTATTTGAAGGAAAATTCCCGTCCCCTCGACCTGGTCATCACCATGGGGGCCGGAGATATTTATAAAGTCGGCGAAGCCTATCTCGCTGAAGCTAAAGAAATGGAGAAATAAGGAAATGGAAGACATGAAAGATAAAAAAATTGCCGTCGTCGTCGGCGGTCCTTCGACAGAAGCAGAAGTATCGCGCCGCACTGGGGCTGCCATTGCTGACGCTCTGACGAAAAAGGGATACCACATCGAAATGATGGAACTCGTACCGAAAGAATTTGCCAAGACCTTGACGGAAAAGGGCATCGACATCGTTTTCAACGCCCTTCATGGCCGCTACGGCGAAGACGGCGTCATCCAGGGCTTATGCGAAATGATGGGGATCCCCTATACCGGCCCGGGCGTCATGGCCAGTGCCGTCGGTATGAACAAGGTCATGAGCAAGGCCGCTTTCCAGGGCGCCGGCATCGCCACGGCTCCTTTCGCTTATTACTTCGCGACGCAGGACCGCGATGCCATCGTCTCCGATATTGAACAGCGCTTCGACCTGCCTGTCGTCATCAAGTCGTCCGGCCAGGGTTCGAGCATCGGCACGGTCATCGTCCAGACGAAAGATGAACTCCGTCCGGCTTTGGAAGAAGCCTTCAAGTACAGTGCGTCCCTGGTAGCTGAAGCTTTCATCGACGGTGATGAATTTACCGTAGCCGTCATGGACGACGTAGCTTTCCCGGTCATCCAGATCGTGTCCAGCACAGGCAAGTACGACTTCTATTCCAAATATGCACCGGGCGTAGCAAAGCATCTCTGCCCGGCTCCGATTTCGCCGGAACTGACCAAGGAAATGCAGGACCTGGCTTTGAATGTCTTCCACCTGTGCCACTGCAGTGGCGTATCCCGCGTCGATATCATGACCGACAAGGAAGGCCACCCCTTCGTCCTGGAAATCAATACCGTACCGGGGATGACGGCGACCAGCCTGGTCCCCGATGCCGCCCGGGCCATGGGCCTGTCCTTTGAAGATTTGTGTGAAAAGATTTTGCTGGAAGCATCGGTAGGTAAGTTTTAATGAGAAAGAAATCATATCATACGGGGCAGCGACGGGTCGTGCTGCCTAACGATCCTCATGATGTGTTTATTCCTCCTCATCTTGAGAACGACCCGCTGAACGAACCGGACCGGGAAGCGCTGGCTGCCAAGAAAGAAGCCAAGCGCCGCCGCAAGGCCCGTCAGGCTGCGCGGCTGAAGAAGAAACGGGCTCATCAGAAAAAAGTCTGGGCCCGGCGCCGCCGGATCGGCTGCATCTTTACGATCCTCGGCGTCTTCGTCCTTTGGCTGTTCCTGCGCCTGGCTCCCGTTTCTTTCGGGACGATCATCGTCGATGGCAATGAAAACATGTCCTTTGAAGACGTCTACCGGGCCTGCGGGGCCTATTCCTATGTCAATGTCGTCCAGCTGTCGACAGACGAGGTGGAAGACCGGCTGAAGAAGGACCTGCGCATTGCCGATGCGACGGTTACGCGGGAGTTCCCGGCGACGATCCATGTCACCTTGACGGAACGCAAGCCGGCAGCTGTCATTACGACGCTCTACGGCTTTGCCTATGTCGACAAGACGGGGCGGGTCATCGAACTGGGGCCGCAGATCAAAGGCGTATCCCTGCCGATCATGACGGGCAAGAAAGTCGATAACCTGCTCTTAGGGGATACGGTGACCGACCCGACGCTCCATTCGGCCATGGTCTATCTCCAAAGCCTGCCGCCGGATATCCTCAAGGATATTGCAGAAATCAACGTGGGCAATCCCGAAAGTCTCGTCGCCTATACGACCGATTCCGTCCCCATTCACCTCGGCAGCGGCGATGAACCGGCAGAACGGGCGAAACTGACAGAAACGCTGCTGGCTGAAGTTCAGGAAAATCATCTGGCCGTCCAATACATCGACACGGATGTGCGCTCGCCCCTTGTCAAGACGAAATAAGACGCATAGGGCCTTGATTTTCAAAAACAGGTAGATAAATTTTCTAAGATAGTGTAAAATAATAAGGAATCCTACTGCACAGGGTGTGCGTTATAGAGTCTGAAGGAGGAAAATGCGATATGGCAGAGTTTGCAAATATAAAAGTAATAGGTGTCGGTGGCGGCGGTAACAACGCTGTCAACCGTATGATAGAAAGCGGCTTGCAGGGCGTCCAGTTCATTTCGGTCAATACGGAAGACCAGGTCCTGGAAGTATCGAAAGCTGATGTCAAAATCCAGATCGGTGAAAAATTGACGCGCGGCCTCGGTGCCGGCGCCAATCCCCAGGTCGGTGAACAGGCTGCCCTGGAAAGCAAAGAAGAAATCGTCAAGGCCCTGCAGGGTGCGGACATGGTCTTCGTCACGGCCGGCATGGGCGGCGGTACCGGTACCGGTGCAGCTCCTATCGTTGCCGAATGTGCCAAGGAAATGGGCGCCCTCACGGTAGCTGTCGTTACCAAACCGTTCTCCTTTGAAGGGAAACGCCGTAAGGAAGTCGCTGATAAAGGCGCAGACTACTTGAAAGAAAAAGTCGATACGATCATCACCATCCCGAACGATAAATTGCTCCAGATCATCGACAAGAAGACGCCCCTCAAGGATGCCTTCCTCGTCGCTGACGATGTCCTCCGCCAGGGCGTACAGGGCATTTCCGACTTGATTACGACGACGGGTCTCATCAACCTCGACTTCGCCGATGTCAAGACGATCATGTCCGACCAGGGCGAAGCTATCATGGGTATCGGCGTCGGCTCCGGCGAAAACCGTGCTGTCGAAGCTGTCGATGGGGCTATCCACAGCGCCCTCCTGGAAACGAGCATCGACGGTGCCCAGAGCATCTTGCTCAACGTTACCGGCGGCCCGGACATCAGCTTGTACGAAATCAACGAAGCAGCTGAAAAAGTGGCTGAAGCTGTCGATCCGGAAGCCAATATCATCTTTGGTTCCGTCATTGATCCGGATATGGAAGATTCCATCCGCATCACTGTCGTAGCTACTGGTTTTGGCAAAGAACCGTCTTCGATTCCCGCATTTGGCCAGGGCAATGGTACGGCTGCGAAAACCGGCGATACGAAAGACAATGCCGGCGGCGTAGAAATTCCTACGTGGATGAGATAATCAGCATGAAAAAAGCGGATCCCGGCGGACCCGCTTTTTTTTAAAAATATCGTCGAGAACAAGGTTGGAGGAAGAAACATGAGATGCCCCTTTTGCCAATGTGCAGATACAAAAGTAACGGATTCGCGGGCTACCGATGACGGCAAGGCCATCCGCCGCCGCCGCGAATGTCAGAAGTGCGGCCGCCGTTTCACGACGTATGAAATGGTCGAAGAAGTGCCGCTCATCGTCGTCAAGAAGGATGGCCGCCATGAATTGTTCGACCGCAACAAACTGCTGAACGGCCTGCTCAGGGCCTGCAACAAGCGGGAAGTCAAGCGGCAGCAGCTGGAAGACATCGTCACCAAGGTCGAACGCAATATCCGCAATACCCTGGCCCAGGAAGTGTCCAGCGAGAAAATAGGGGAGATGGTCCTCGGTGAACTGCGCTCTGTCGACGAAGTGGCTTATATCCGCTTTGCCTCTGTCTACCGCGAATTTGCCGATTTGGAAAGTTTCATGGCCGAACTGCAGCACCTCATGGGAACGAAAGAAAAGAAATAAGAGACTGGAATCGAGGAACACTATGACAGAAAATTATATCGATCATTTTTTGAACCATGTCCTGCCGGAATTGCGCATTGCCGTCATCGGCGACATCATGGTCGACCGCTATGTGTTCGGCAAGGTCGAACGCATTTCGCCGGAAGCGCCGGTGCCTGTCAATAAAGTCGATCACATGACGTCCGTCCTGGGCGGGGCTGCCAACGTAGCCTCGAATCTGGCTAATCTCGACTGCCACGTCTTCTTGGCCGGCCTCATCGGCGACGATGAAAATGCAGTCCTCCTGCACCAGCTGCTGGAAGATGCCCATATCGACGGCTCGGGCCTGGTCGTGCGCCAGGACCATGCGACGACGACCAAGATGCGTATCCTCGGCGCCCGTCAGCAGATGGTACGCCTGGATTTTGAAGAAGTGACGCCCTTGGCCGTTACGGAAGAAGAACAGCTCATGAAATGGCTGTACAACTGTGTGGCTGCCGGTCTGGACGGCATCATCTTATCGGACTACAAGAAAGGTGTCCTCACCGATTCCCTGGCCCAGAGCATCATCAGAGAAGCCAACCGGGCCGGGATCCCTGTCCTGGTCGACCCTAAGGGCAGTGATTGGACGAAATACAACGGGGCCGACTTCGTGACGCCGAACATGAAAGAACTCAGCGACTGCCTGGGCCGGTCCGTAGCCAATGAAGGCCAGGCCGTCGTGGCAGCAGCAGAACTCCTGCATGAGCAGTATGACTTTGCCCACCTCATGGTGACCCGGTCGGAAAAGGGCATCACCGTCATCGGCAAAGACGGCAAGGTGTGGAACAATCCGGCGACGGCCCGGGAAGTCTTTGACGTATCCGGTGCCGGCGATACCGTCGCCGCCGCCTTTTTGTCGGCCATTGCCGGTCACTTATCGATCCGCACGAGCCTGCAGATTGCCAATGCCGCAGCCGGTATCGTCGTCACCAAGGTCGGGACTTATCCCATCCATCGCCACGAATTGCTCAAGCTGTGGCAGGAATGGCAGCCGACCCACTGGCATCCGTACCAGGCACTGAGCCGGGAAGAAGCGGCTGCAAAGATACGCCAGTGGCAGAAGAAAGGCGATACCGTCGTCTTTACCAATGGCTGCTTCGATATCCTGCACCGCGGCCATGTCCTCTATTTGCAGCAGGCCGCCATGTTGGGCCAGCACCTCGTCGTCGGCCTCAATTCCGATGCCTCTGTGAAACGGCTGAAAGGGGAGACGCGGCCGCTGGTCAAACAGGAAGACCGGGCGATCCTGCTCAGCGCCCTGGCCTGTGTCGATGAAGTCGTCATCTTCGAGGAAGATACGCCGAAAGAATTATTACAGGTCCTGCGGCCGGATATCCTGGTCAAGGGCGGAGATTATAAAGCCGATGAAGTCATCGGCCGGGAATCAGTCAAGCGCGTAGAAATCATTTCTTTTGAAGATGGTTATTCTACGACGGGACTGATTGAAAAAATAGCTGATTTAGTAAAGAAGGGGAAACTATGAAAATTGTAACAGGTGGTGCCGGTTTTATCGGCAGCAATATCGTAAAACAATTGAACAACCGGGGCATCAACGATATCCTCATCGTCGACGACCTGACGGACGGCCGCAAATGCCGCAACCTCCAGGGCCTCGATTTCTTTGATTATATGGACTATGCCGACTTCGATGAACAGATGGCCGACGATACCTTCGACTGCGGCTACATCGACGTCGTTTTCCATGAAGGGGCCTGCTCGGATACGATGAACTACGACGGACGCTATATGATGAAGAACAACTACGAAGGCAGCAAGAATCTCCTGCGTTACTGCATGCAGCGCAAGATTCCCTTCCTCTATGCGTCGTCGGCTTCGACCTATGGCAGCGGCAAGAATGGCTTCCGCGAAGACCCGTCGTGTGAACAGGCTTTGAATCCCTATGCCTATTCCAAGCTCCAGTTCGACCGCTTCGTCCGCCGCGTCCTGCCCCTGGCCAAGAGCCAGATCGTCGGCTTCCGCTATTTCAATGTCTTCGGTCCCCAGGAAAACCATAAGGACCGCATGGCTTCGCTCATTTTCCAGAAATATCATGAATTACAGGAAAAAGGGAAGATCACTCTCTTCGAAGGGACGGCAGGATATGAAAACGGCGGCCAAATCCGCGATTTCATCTATGTCAACGACGTCGTCAATGTCATCTTCTATTTCTGGGAACATCCGGAGCTGTCGGGCATCTATAACTGCGGTACCGGCATCGGTCATACGTTCAATGAATTCGTCCAGGGCGTCATCGACTATTGCGGCAAAGGCCATATCGAATACGTGCCTTTCCCGGACATCCTCAAGGGCAAGTACCAGAGCTATACCCAGGCCGATACGACGAAGCTCATGGAAGCCGGCTATGACCGCGGCTTTACGCTGCTTCCGGAAGCCGTCAAGGAATATTGCAGCATCCTGGAAAAGAGCGACGGGTATTACGAATGAGGAAGGCCGTCTTTTTCGACCGCGACGGCGTCCTCAATGTCGATAAATCCTACTTGGGCTTCATCAAGGACTTTGAATGGATGGACGGGGCCAAGGAGGCCCTGGCTTATTTGACCCGCCAGGGGTATGCCATCATCGTCGTCACCAACCAGAGCGGTGTCGCCCGCGGCTACTATACGGAAGACGATGTCAAGGTCCTCCACGACTGGATGTGTCAGGAAGCGGCCAAGGCCGGCGGCATCATTACGGCCGTCTATTACTGCCCGTATCTCGAAGGGGCGCCGGTCAAAGCGTATGATAAGAAGAGCGACTGGCGCAAGCCGGCACCGGGCATGGTCATGCAGGCGGCAAAAGATTACGATATCGATTTGAAGCAGTCCTTTATGATCGGCGATATGCCCCGCGACGTGGAATGTGGGCAGCGGGCCGGCATGGATGGCTATTTGTTCACCGGCGGCAGGCTGGACGATTTCGTCCGGGCCATTGTCGCAGAAAGGAAGGGCCGTGAAAGCATATAAGAATATACTGGTCATCAAGATGAGCTCTCTCGGCGACGTCCTCCATGCCCTGCCGACGCTCTATGCATTGCGGCAGAATTGTCCCGATGCCCGCATCGTCTGGGCTGTCCATGAACAGTTTGCGCCGGTCCTGCCGGGCAGGCCCTATATTGACGAGGTTATCTATGTCGACAAGAAACGCCTGAAATCCCTGTCGTACTGGAAAGAACTGCGCCGGACGCTCCACGCCTTTCATTTCGACGTGTCCTTCGATCTCCAGGGACTGGCCAAGAGCGCCGTCGTCGCCTTTTTGAGCGGTGCCAGGGAACGCTATGGCTATTGGGAAATGCGCGAAGGCAGTTTCCTGGTCAGCAAGGGCCTTACAGGTCCCCATAAGTACGACCACGTCATCGAACGCTATCTCGATACGGTCCGCGTCCTCGGCGGCCGCGTCGATGCCGTCGAATTTCCATTGCCCGATATTTGCGGCGAAAAACAGGCCTGGCGCCAGCGCCTGGCAGCTGACGGCCTGACAGGTCCTTATGTGGCCATCGTGCCCGGGGCCCGCTGGAATGTCAAGGAATGGCCTCTGTCCCATTGGCAGGCCTTCCTGCAGCGCCTGACGGCGTCCGGTATGGCTGCCGTCCTTCTGGGCAGCGGCGACGACGTCCCTAAAGGGAAGGCCCTGAAGGACCACGATTCGTCGGGCCGTGTCTTCGATTATACAGGCCGCACTGATTTACGGCAGCTCATGGCGGCCATTGCCGAGAGCACCCTCTATATCAGTGCCGATACGGGGCCTTTGCATATTGCCAATGCCCTGAAAAAAGAACTCATCGCCCTCTTTGGGCCGACGTGTCCCCAGCGGACCGGCCCTTACGGCGGAAACGACGACGCCTATATCCATATGGTCCTGTCGCCGACGTCCCAGGCGACGCCGGAACGGCCCCTGGTCGATGATCCGGACTGCATGGCCCAGATTACGCCGGACATGCTGTGGCAGGTCTATGAAGGCGTCCTGAAGAAGGTGAAACTATGATTAATCTGCGCAACAAAAAAATAATCGTCACCTTTCTCATGCATTTAGGCGACCTCATCCTCATCACCCCATTCCTGCAGGTCCTGCGCCGTCATGCCCAGGGCTCGGACATCACCCTCGTCGTCGATGAGAAAGTGGCCGACGTCGTCCGCTATAATCCCAATATCGATCACTTAGTCACAGTCGATAAGAAGGGCAAGGACAACTCCGTCCGGGCCTTATGGCGCATCGGGCGGCATTTACATCAGCATCACTACGACATCCTCATCAATCTGCATCCTAATGAACGGACGTCTTTCCTGGCGGCGGTCATCCATGCCAAACAGTTCGTCGGCATGAGCCACTTCCTGGTGCGTCCCTTGATGGACCGCTACACCCGCCTGGACCGTATCCATCTCCATGCAGCCGATATGTACATTAATGTCCTGGCCCAGCTGGGCATCGACGACTATCGCAGCGACGGCCTGCAGTTCTTCACCTGCAAGGCCTGGGATGATACAGCGACGAAATTTTACCGGTCCCAGGGGGTCCATAACAGCGACGCCCTCATCGGCTTCAATATCGGCAGTGCCGTCCCGCAGAAACGCTGGCCGGCCAAACGATTTGCCGCTGTTGCCGATTATTTTGCCCATCGCGGCTTCAAATGCGTCTTCTTTGGCGGTCCCATGGATGAAGATATGGTCAAAGAAGCGACATCCCAGATGGAATCGGATCCTATCATCGCCACGGGGAAATTCACCATTGGCGAACTGGCTTCGGCTATCCGCTGCTGCTCCCTGTTCATCACCAACGACAGCGGCCCTATGCACGTCGCCGTCAGCCAGGGCGTCCCGCTGGTCGCCCTGTATGGTCCCAGCAATCCCAAGCTCTACGGTCCCTATACGGACCGGGCCATCGTCCTGGAATCGACGAACCATTACGAAGTGGGCAAGAGCATGAAACAGATCATCCGTGAAGGTAATTATAAAGGTATTTCGGTTATTCCCATGAGCCAGGTCATCGCCGCTGGCGAAGAACTCCTGAGCCGTTATTATGGAAAAAGATAACCTATAATTCTATGGAGGTGGAAGGTTATGAAAAAACTTATTATTGCAGCGACCCTGGCCGCCTTGACCGTGACTTCGGCGGCTATGGCAGCCCCGCTCCGGGATCCCCAGCCGGGCGACTTGAAGGCTAACGCCAACTATGGCTTTGACCAGAAAGAAGGCGGCCGCAGTGCCAAGAGCCGTCTGACCGGTGGCGACGTCACGTATGTACTGAACAATCATTGGGATATCCAGTACGTCAACAACTATACCAAAGGGGACAATGACAACAAGATCAACGAAAACTACCTCGTCGGCAATTACCGCTTTACGCCGTATCTGTCGGCCTATGCCGGCGGGTCCTATGTCAAGACCGAAACGTATAACACGACCAAGTCCTATGGCTACCAGGTAGGCCTCAAAGGCCAGCTTCCTTTGGCAGAACGCTGGCAGGGCTTTGCCTCTGTCGGCGTCGGCGATGACGTCAACACCTATGAAGTCGGCGTCGGCTACGATATCACGCCGAACTGGGATGCCCATATCAAATACCGCAGCAGCAGCGTCGACGTCGATAACTACGACGACGATGTCAAAGGCTGGCAAGTCGGCATGGGCTATAAGTTCTGATATTGACAATGGACGGTTCCGTCCCGTATAATGTACCAATGACATGTGCTGTGGTTGAAAGTCGATGTCAGTCGCAGACCAAGCGATCCACGTAAGGCATCCAAAGCGATGCTGATCATAGTGCGGCCTAGAAGTAAGACCTGCCGCGTAAAAAACGCGAGAGGGCCAGTAGTGGGGGACAAGACGTCTATGAGCGAACGTCCCAGCAGGCGAGTGTGGGGGTAAAGACCAGGTCAGGCATGTCGGATAAAGGGTTGTCCTATGGAGGTTTCGGCCTTCATGCGGCAGCCCTTTTTGCATATCGTTTGTCGTGGTTCGTTCATCGTTTGTAGTGGGGGTTCAATTTTTTTAGCCATCTTCGATGAACGGCAAACGAACCACGAAATTGTTTGACGGATGATTGTTCGTATAGTAAAATGTAAGGGTATTTATGTTATTGGCCAAGGAGTGGAGTTATCGATGGATAATAAACAATGGGAAGAAGAAATCCATAAAAATCCATTTGACTTGTTCATGGATTTCCATGTGGAAAAGGCTAAAACAGAGAGTACGGTCCTTACATTTGAGAATAAAGGCTCGAAATGGGACAATCCCAATGGCACCATGTACGGCGGCGTCCTCTATTCCATGGCCGATTCGGCGATGGAAGCTGCCTGTGCAGTCTGTGGCAAAGCCGTCCTCACGCTGGACTTGGGCATGAACTACCTGCGCCCGGCTTTTGCTAACACGACAATCCGGGCTGAAGCCAAGGTCATCCACAACGGCCGCACGACCATGGTGGCTCTCTGTGATTTTTATGATAATGATGACCGCTATTTGGCTCATGGCAAGGGGACGTTCTTTGTAACCGGCCCTTATGTGTTTGGCGATGAAGGAGGGCAGGGCGATGAATGAACCGGAAAAAATGGTCAGTCCTGAAGCAGCTGCCCGGCTGCAGCGGATGTTTGAGAATATTTATTCCCAGACCCCTTATTTCCAGAGTATGCCCTGTACGGTAGAAAAACTCGACGTCGGCCGCGTCCGAGTCGGCTTTGATATCAGCCGTCACTCCTGCAATTACCGGGGCATTGCCTCCGGCGGCGTCCTGGCGGCGTTCTGCGATACCCTCATGGGCATGGCCAGCCGGACCCTGGGCTTCCAGGTGACGACGCTGGAAATCAATATGAACTATATCCGCAGCGTCAAAGGCGGTGAGCACATTACCGGCATCGGCCAGGTCATCCACCACGGCCGGAAGACGATTGTCGTCGAATGTGAGTGCTACGATGCCAGCGGGAATATTATTGTAAAAGGGCGGTCGTCTTTTTATATTTTGAAGAAACTCGATTAATAAAATAGTCATGTAATTATAGGGAAGGTTGGTTAGTACAAGATGGATTTTGCTTATAACGACGAACAGAAAGAAATCATCAAAGTCGTCCGCGACCTGGTGGAAAAAGAAATCGTCCCCTACGCTGCAGAAATGGATGAAACGGGGAAACTCCATGAAGGGCTCCTCGAAAAATTGGCTGCTCAGGGCCTGCTGGGCGTCGCTATTCCCGAAGAATTTGGCGGAGCTGGCCTTGACGCCATCACCATTGCCGCTATTTATGAAGAATTAGGCAAAGGCTGTGCCGGTGTCGCTACGACGGTGGCTGCCAATGCCCTGGCTTCGTATCCGGTCATCATTGCCGGCAACGATGACCAGAAGAAACGCTACTTCGACATCATCAACGATGACAACCTGGCTGCTTTCGCCCTGACCGAACCGGGGACTGGTTCCGATGCCGGTTCCGTTTCGACGCGTGCCATGAAGACCGAAGATGGCAAGGGCTATATCCTCAACGGTACGAAATGCTTCATTACCAACGGGGCCCTGGCCGAAGTCTTCGTCGTCTTCGCCAACACCCGCAAGAGCGGCGGCATCCGCGGATTGACAGCCTTCATCGTCCGCAAGGGGACGCCAGGCTTCACCGTCGGCAAAGCTGAAAACAAAATGGGCATCCGCGCTTCCAATACGACAGAACTCATCTTCCAGGACTGCTTCGTGCCGGTCGAAGACCGTCTCGGCCGCGAAGGCCATGGCTTCCGTATCGCCATGGATACCCTGGACGCTGCCCGTCCTTTCGTCGGCGCCGTTTCCGTCGGCATTGCCGAAGCGGCTTTCCGCGCCTGCTGTGAATACGCCAAAGTCCGCGTCCAGTTCGGCAAACCCATCGCTTCCTTTGAAATGGTCCAGGCTATGATCGCCGATATGGCTATGAAAGTCGAAGGCGCCCGCCTCCTCGTCCATCGCGCCTGCTGGATGAAGGACCAGGGCATGGACTTCAGCCGTGAAGCGGCTATTGCTAAATGCAATGCGTCCGACGTGGCTATGCAGGTCACGACCGATGCAGTCCAGGTCATGGGCGGCTATGGCTATATCAAGGAATATCCTGTCGAAAAATATATGCGCGACGCCAAAATCATGCAGATTTATGAAGGCACCAACCAAATTCAGCGTTTGGTTATTGCAAATAAGACACTTTACTGATACAATAGATAACAAACCCATAGAGGTATATTATGGCAATGATAAAGAGGGGATGGAACTGACTCCGCCTACAGGAAATCCGGGCCATGGATTGAGAGCCCGGTGCCGGAAGTTCCATGCGTTCACTTTAGAGCCTCCTGTTGAACGGAGTAGGCAGGACGGGGGTTCCCGTTACAGGACAATCGAGAATCAAGTAGGGTGGTACCGCGAATCAGACTTTCGCCCCTTTAGGGGCGGGAGTCTATTTTTTTTGTACTCGCCAGTAGGAGGAAGAAAAATATGATCAGTGATAAGATCGAGGCCATTAAAGCGGCCGTCAATGAACAGCTCGCCAAGAGCGAACATCTTCAGGACGTACAAGATATCCGCGTCAAGTTCTTGGGCAAAAAAGGGGAACTGACAGCGATCATGAAGGAAATGAAGAATTTTTCCAAAGAAGAACGACCGAAAATCGGGCAGCTCGTCAATACGGCCCGCAATGCCATTGAAGAACAGTTAAAGGCCAAGATGGAAGAAGTCAAGGCCCAGGAACTGGCTGCCAAGATCGAATCGGAAAAAATCGACATTACCCTGCCGGGCCGCAAACCGGTCATGGGCCATGAACATCCGCTCCATCAGACGCTGCGCCTCATGGAAGATTCCTTCCTGCGCATGGGCTTTTCCATCGTCGAAGGGAACGATATCGAATCGGACTATTACAACTTCCAGTGCCTGAACCTGCCGGAAGATCATCCGGCCCGGGATATGCAGGACTCCATGTATATTACGGATAATATCCTCTTGCGGACCCACACGTCGGGCATGCAGGCCCGGACGCTGCAGGCCCATAAGCCCAATGAACCGTTCAAGATCATCGCGCCGGGCAAGGTATACCGCTGTGACTATGATGCGACCCATTCGCCGGTCTTCCATCAGATGGAAGGCATGATCATCGACAAGGACATCCGCTTCTCTGACCTCAAAGGGATGCTGGAAGACTTCCTCCGCGATATTTTCGGCGCCCAGACGAAAGTCCGTTTCCGCGCCAGCTACTTCCCCTTTACGGAACCGAGTGCTGAAGTCGATATTTCCTGTGTCATGTGCGGCGGCAAAGGCTGCCGGGTCTGCTCCCACACGGGCTGGCTGGAAATCCTCGGCTGCGGCATGGTCAACCCCAGCGTCCTGCGCATGAACGGCTATGACCCGGATGTCGTCACGGGCTTTGCTTTTGGCATGGGCGTCGAACGCATTGCCATGCTGAAATACGGCATCGATGATTTGCGCTTGTTCTATGAAAACGATATGCGGTTCTTGAACCAGTTCTAGGAGGGTATGAATAATGAAAAGTTCTTTAACATGGATGCAGGATTATGTCGACGTCGACATGAACCAGGACATGCAGGCATTTGCCGATAAACTGACCATTGCCGGTATCCCTGTCGAACAGGTGGAATACTGGGGTACAGAAGTCAAGAAAGTAAAGACCGGGAAGATCCTTCAGATCGATAAACATCCCGATGCCGATAAACTCGTCGTCTGCCAGGTAGACATGGGCGACGAACAACTCCAGATCGTCACGGCTGCGACCAACGTCCGCGTCGGCCAGGTCGTCCCCGTCGCTGTCCACGGCGCTCATCTGCCGGGCGGCACGAAGATCAAGCGCTCGAAGCTGCGCGGTGTCTTGTCCAACGGCATGTTCTGCTCGGCTCACGAATTTGGCTTCGATGACAGCCTGCTCCTGCCGGAAGAACGAGAAGGCATCTGGATCCTGCCGCCGGATACGCCGCTCGGCGTCGACGCTGCCGACTATCTCCAGGTCCGCGACGTCGTCTATGAATATGAATTGACAGCGAACCGGGCAGACTGCTTCTCCATGGTCGGCTTGTCCCGTGAATTTGCCGTCCTCAGCGGTAAAGAAGCCCGCTATCCGGAAATTTCCGTCAAGGAATGTGATACGCCTATCGACGGAAAAGTCAAAGTTTCCATCGACGATGACGAACTGTGCAGCCGCTATACGGCCCGCCTGCTCCTGAATGTCAAGATCGGCAAGTCGCCTATGTGGATGCAGCAGCGCCTGCGCAAGTCCGGCGTCCGTCCCATCAACAACGTCGTCGATGCCACGAACTACACGATGATCGAATTGGGCATCCCTCTCCATGCTTATGACTACGATAAAGTCGCCGGCCATCATCTCATTGCCCGCCGGGCCCAGGCTGACGAAGCCATGAAGACGCTGGACGATGTAGACCGCAAATTGACGGACAACATGCTGGTCATTGCCGATGAAGAAAAAGCCTGCTGCATCGCCGGCATCATGGGCGGCATGGATTCGGAAGTCACGGACCAGACGACGACGGTCATCCTCGAATGTGCATCCTTCAAGGGCTCCAATATCCGTCATACCGGCCGTATGCTCGGCCTGCGCTCGGAAGCTTCGGGCCGTTTTGAACGAGGCCTCGATTCGGACAGCTGCATCAACTCCATCGACCGCTGTGCCCAGCTCCTTCAGGAAATGGGGGCCTGCGACGTAGCCAAAGGCGTCGTCGATGTCTATCCGAAACCGCAAGCTACGACGCGCATTGCCTTTACGGCAGCTCAGGTCAACAAGTTCCTGGGCACAGAAATCACGGAAGCCGACATGGTCCACATCCTGGAAACCTTGCAGTTCGGCATCGAAAAAGACGGCAATACGTTAACTGCTGTCGTCCCCAGCTATCGCGGCGACTGCACGGAAATGCCGGATATCGCCGAAGAAGTAGCCCGCGTCTACGGCTACGAAAATATCCCGTCTACGCGCCCGGCAGCGCCTATCTCCAAAGGGGAAGCCGGCTTCCATCACGATGTAGGCGAAAAGATTTCGTCCATCCTCAGCAGCAGCGGCCTCAACGAAACGGTCACCTTCAGCTTCATGCATCCGGACCAGCTGAAGAAGCTCCTCTTCAAAGACGGTGACGCCGTATACAATGCCGTACCGATCCTCAACCCGATTACGGAAGACTTCCCGCTCATGCGGACGACGCTCATCCCGACGCTGATGGATGTCCTGGTCCGCAACCAGGCCGTCAAGAATCCGTCTGTCGGCATCTATGAAATCGCCCCGGTCTATCGCCCGAAACAGCTGCCCCTGACGGAACTGCCGGAACAGGAATTCTATGTCACTGGCCTCCTCTATGGCCAGCGCACGGCAGCCGAATGGCCGGAAAAAGCGGAAAATTACGACTTCTATGACGTCAAGGGCCTCGTCGAAGCCGTCCTCCAGGGACTGGGCATCCAGGCCGACTTGGAAGTCTCCGACTGGGCACCGCTTCATCCGGGCAAAGCGGCCCGCTACGTCAAAGACGGCAAAGTCCTCTGCGACTTCGGCGAACTCCATCCCAAAGCCGTCGACAATTACGACGTCGCCGGCCCGGTCTACGTCTTTGAAATGCACATGGACGCCATCCTGCCTTTGGTCAACCTCCTGCCGGATTATCACAAAGTCGCCAAGTTCCCGGCATCGAGCCGCGATCTGGCCTTCCTGGCACCGCTGGCTACGACCAATGCCGACATCGTCGATGTCATCAAAGAAGACGGCGGCGAAAATCTGGAAGCAGTCCATCTCTTCGACATGTATACGGGCAAACAGGTACCGCAGGGCTACAAGAGCCTGGCTTATTCCTTAGTCTTCCGTTCCGAAGAAGGGACCCTGACCGATGCCGACATCCAGGCCCCGGTCGACGCCATCGTCAAAGACCTGAAAGAAAAATTCGGCTGCGAATTGCGGTAGAATTTTGTGTTTGAAGTTTGGGGTTTGAAGTGATAGTTTTTAAATTTAACCTCTTCTGCATCAAATATCAAACTTTTAACATCAAACAGATAAAGAGGCTGTCTCCATGGACAGCCTCTTTATCGCGTATTGTAAAAAAAGTAAAGTTGTGGTATGATGTAGAGCGTAATATGGTATTTTAGAGATATTCAGGGCTCTACCGGCCCATAAGGAGGACATACTTAGAATGAACGTAACAGTAAATGAAGTAGACCAGCACAAAGTAACCCTGCACATTGAAGTGCCTGCTAAAGATGCTTCCAAACAGGCTGCAGCCGCTTGCAAGAACTTGGCAAGCCGTGTCAATATCCCGGGCTTCCGTAAAGGGAAAGCACCGCGCATGGTACTGGAAAGCTTCTTGGGCAAAGATGCTGTCAAACAGGAAGTTTTTGAAGCTATTGCCAATAAAGCCTACAGCGACGCCCTCGATCAGGAAGGCATCGTTCCTGTAACTGAACCGGAATTGAACGTCATTACTGACGAAAAAGGCAAAGATGTCGTATTCGAAGCTACGGTCACGAAAAAACCGGAAGTCAAACTCGGCGAATACAAAGGCATTACCGTTGCCAAAGATAAAGTCGACGTAACCGACGAAGACGTTTCCAAAGAATTGGTTAACCTCCAGAAACAGCATGCAAAACTCGTCGTAGCTCCGGAAGGCACGGAAATCGCAAAAGATGACTTCGCTGTCATCGATTTCAAAGGCACTGTCGACGGCGTCGCATTCGAAGGCGGCGAAGGCAAATCCTATCCGCTCCAGATTGGCTCCGGCAGCTTCATCCCTGGCTTTGAAGATCAGCTCATCGGCTGCAAAGCTGGCGACGAAAAAGACGTCAAAGTCACCTTCCCGGAAGATTACTTTGAAAAATCCCTGGCTGGCAAAGAAGCTGTCTTCGCCGTTAAAGTCAACGACGTAAAACGCAGCGAACTCCCGGCCATCGACGATGAATTTGCTAAAGAAGCCGGCAAATTCGACAGCGTCGACGACCTCAAAGCCGATATCCGCAAACGCCTCGAATCGAAAGCTTCCTTCCAGGCTTTGGAAAAATTCAACTCTGAAGTCTTGAAGACAGCCGTCAACAACGCAGAAGTCGATATCCCGCAGGTCATGATCGACGACAAGATCGACCAGATGATCGAAGAACTGGCTATGAAACTGGAAACACAGCGCATGAGCCTCGACGATTATCTCAAATACATGGGCCAGGATATGGACAAACTCAAGGAACATTACGCTGAACCGGCTAAAGAAAACGTAAAAATGGACCTCGTTCTCGAAGCTATCGCTAAAGCTGAAAACATCGAAGTCAAAGACATCGATCTCCAGGCTGAAATCATTACGATGGCCCAGAACTTCGGCGCAGACCCGAAAGAAGTCTACAAGATTATTTTGAAAGAACATCGCGTTCCCATGCTTGTACAGTCTGTCGGCCGTAAAAAAGCAGCAAGCTTCATCCTCAAAAATGCCGTCGACCCGAACGAAGACAAGAAAGAAGAAGCTAAAGCTGAAGAAGTTAAGGCTGAAGACTAATCCGGGAAACGCATTCTCCGGAGGTGTTAGTTTTGACAAATATGTATGTACCGATTGTCGTCGAACAGACGGCGCAAGGTGAACGGAGCTATGATATTTATTCCCGCCTCTTGAAAGACCGCATCGTCTTCCTCGGCGGCCCCATCGATGATGCCGTTGCCAACAGCATCATTGCCCAGCTCCTTTTCCTGGAAGCAGAAAATCCTGACAAGGATATCCATTTATACATCAACAGCCCTGGCGGCGTCGTCACGGCAGGCATGGCCATTTACGATACCATGCAGTACATCAAGCCGGACGTCTCGACGATTTGTGTCGGCTCCGCTGCCAGCATGGCGTCGGTACTCCTGACAGCCGGTGCCAAGGGCAAACGCTTTGCCCTGCCGCACTCCCAGGTCATGATCCACCAGCCTCTCGGCGGTGTACAGGGCCAGGCTACGGAAATCGAAATCCATGCCCGCGAAATCCTGCGCATGCGCAAGGAATTGAACGGCATCTTGTCTAAACATACAGGACAGCCCATTGACGTCATCCAGAAGGATACGGAACGGGATAATTTCATGACCGCTGAAGAAGCCAAGGCCTACGGCCTTATCGATGAAATCCTGACCCGTCCGCTGCCGGATGAAACGAAATAGGACAGGAGGAAGACAAGATGAACGATAGGAATGATGAACCGCGTTGCAGTTTCTGCGGCCGGCCCCAGAGTGAAGTACAGAAGCTCATTGCCGGCCCGGGCGTCTACATTTGCGACGAATGTGTTGCCGTAGCGCAGCACATCATGGAAGAGGAAAAGGCGGAAGAAACGCCGGACTTTCAGCTGAAAGACCTGCCGACACCGCATGAAATCAAGGCCACCCTTGATGAATACGTCATCGGTCAGGAAGCAGCCAAGAAGACTCTTTCCGTCGCTGTGTACAACCATTACAAGCGGCTCCAGACCAATTTCAGCGCCTCTGATGACGATGTAGAGCTCCAGAAATCGAATATCGTCATGGTCGGCCCGACCGGGAGCGGCAAGACCCTCCTGGCCCAGACCATGGCCCGTCTCCTCGATGTGCCCTTTGCCATCGCCGATGCGACGAGCCTGACCGAAGCCGGCTATGTCGGCGAAGACGTCGAAAACTGCCTGCTCAAGCTCATCCAGGCTGCTGATTACGATATTGCCAAAGCTGAACGGGGCATCATCTATATCGACGAAATCGATAAGATTGCCCGTAAATCGGAAAACCCGTCCATTACTCGCGACGTTTCCGGTGAAGGCGTTCAGCAGGCCCTTTTGAAGATCCTCGAAGGGACCGTTGCCGGTGTTCCGCCTCAGGGCGGCCGCAAGCATCCTCATCAGGAAATGCTTCAGATTGACACTACGAACATCCTGTTCATCTGCGGCGGCGCTTTCGATGGTATCGACAAGACCATCCTCAACCGTACGACCGATAAGAACATGGGCTTTGGTGCGGACATCCACTCCAAGTCCGAACACTCCATGGAATCGCTCCTCAAGGAAATCATCCCGACGGACCTCCAGAAGTTCGGCCTCATCCCGGAATTGATTGGCCGCCTGCCCGTATTGGTTACCCTCAATCCTCTCGATGAAGATGCGATGGTACATATCTTGACAGAACCGAAGAACGCCCTGGTTAAGCAGTATCAGAAGATGCTGTCCATGGATGACGTAGATCTCGAATTTACGCCAGAAGCTCTTCAGGCCATTGCCAAGGAAGCGCTGCGGCGCAATACCGGTGCCCGTGGGCTTCGCTCCATCATCGAACGGATCATGCTCGACGTCATGTTTGATGTACCGAGCCGCGACGATGTCAGCAAGTGCGTCGTGACGGAAAAATGCGTCAAAGAAGGCGCTGAGCCCGACCTCGTACTGAAAGAGGCAAAATGATATAATGTACAATAAAACTCATTTCTTGAACCGGAAATGAGTTTTATTTTTCCATAGAAGAAGGTGAAACGTATGAGCGAAAACGTTGTGCTCAATGAACAAGATATCCTGGCTTTGCCCTTTGTCCCGCTCCGGGGCATCGTGGTCTATCCGAAGCTGGTCAGCCACATCGACATCGGCCGCGATAAATCCCTGGCAGCCGTCGATTATGCCATGGAACACGACCGGCAGCTCCTGGTAGCTACCCAGGTCGATGAAAACGAAGACAATCCAGGTTTCGACGATGTCTATACCATCGGCTGCCTGGTCAAGATAGAACAGCTCCTGCGCATGCCTGGTGGCCTGGTCCGCATCCTGGTCAACGGGATTTCCCGCGTCCGCATGCAGGGCTTTTCCCAGAAGGCCGATTACCTCGAAGGGGCGGCTGTCAAAGTGGCCGAAATCAGCCGCAATGAAGTGGAAGAAGAAGCCCTGCGCCGGGTTGTCCTCAAGCGCCTCCTCGATTGGCTGGGCAATCTCCGCGATGGAGAAGAAGCCAGTGAAAATGCCAAGAACATCGACGAACCGGGTGTCCTGGCTGACTTTGCCGCTTCCCAGCTGCCCCTGCGGATCGTCATCCGCCAGCAGCTCCTGGAAACGGCCGATGTCGAAGCGCGCCTGCGCCGTATTGCGTCCCTCTTGGATACGGAAGTCGATATTGCCAACCTGGAATCGAAGCTGAACATGGAAGTCCGCGGCAAGATGGACCAGCAGCAGAAAGAATATTACCTGCGTGAAAAGATCAAGGCCATTCATGAAGAATTGGGCGATAAAGTCGATAAGGATACGGAAGTCCAGGAACTTCGCGATAAGATCAAGAAGATGAAACTCGATGAAAACATCGAAAAAGCCCTGCTCAAAGAAGTAGACCGCCTCGATTCCATGCCGCCCATGATGGCAGAATCGGCAATCATCCGTACTTACCTCGACTGGGCCATGGCCCTGCCTTGGAAGAAGGAAACCAAGGACCGCCTGGATCTCAATGAAGCGCAGAAAGTCCTCGACGAAGATCATTACGGACTGAAGAAGGTCAAAGACCGCATCATCGAATATTTAGCAGTCAAACAGCTGACGAACAGCCTGAAAGGGCCGATCCTCTGCTTCGTCGGCCCTCCGGGAACGGGTAAGACGAGCATTGCCAAATCCATTGCCCGCGCCATGAACCGCAAGTACGTCCGCGTATCCCTGGGCGGCGTCCGCGACGAAGCCGAAATCCGCGGCCATCGCCGCACCTACATCGGAGCCCTGCCGGGCCGCATCCTGGCCGGCATGAAGCAGGCCGGTGTCAAGAACCCGGTCTTCCTCCTCGATGAAATCGACAAGATGACCTCCGATATGCGCGGCGACCCGTCGTCGGCCATGCTGGAAGTCCTCGATCCGGAACAGAACAATACTTTCAGCGATCATTTCCTGGAACTGCCTTTCGACTTGTCGAAAGTATTCTGGATCACGACGGCCAACGTCCTCGGTGATATTCCCCGGCCCCTCATGGACCGCATGGAAATCATCGACTTCACGAGTTATACAGAAGAGGAAAAGGTCCAGATCGCCAAGCGCTATCTGGTACCGAAGCAGGTGAAAGAAAACGGTCTCCGGCCGAGTCAGGCCAAGTTCTCCGACGCCGTCCTGCGCCGTATCATCGAAGGATATACGAGGGAATCCGGCGTCCGTAACCTGGAAAAGACGATCGGTACGGTCTGCCGCCGTATCGGCAAGTCCCTGCTCATGAATGATGAAGTGCCGCTCAGCGTTTCTGTCAAGAACCTGGAAAAACTGCTCGGCCCGGTCAAATTCCTGCCGGAAACGGTCCATAAGGACGATGAAGTCGGTATCGTCACCGGCATGGCCTGGACCCAGGTCGGCGGGGAAGTCCTGGAAACAGAAGCCGTTGCCGTCAAAGGGAAGGGCCGCCTGCTGCTCACAGGCCAGCTCGGCGATGTCATGAAAGAATCGGCTGAAGCCGGTGTGACCTACGTCCGCAGCCGGGCCGATGTCCTGGGCATCGATGCCGATTTCTACGCCAACATGGACTTGCACATCCATCTGCCTGAAGGAGCTATCCCCAAGGATGGCCCGTCAGCAGGTATCACCATGGCGACGGCCATCACATCGGCCCTGACGGGCAAAGCCGTCCGCCACGATGTCGCCATGACCGGCGAAATTACCCTGCGCGGCACGGTCCTGCCCGTAGGCGGCATCAAAGAAAAAGTCATCGCTGCTCATCGGGCGGGCATTAAGAAAATCCTCCTGCCGGAAGAAAACAAGCGAGACATGGACGAAGTGCCGCAGTCGGTCAAAAAGGATGTCAAATTCGTCTTTGTTCATCATATGGATGAAGTGCTGGCTCAGGCACTGGTGAAGTCCTGATGGCTTCGTACGATATTATCAAGGCCGCTTATGCCACGACGGCTGTCCGCCGCGACCAGTACCCTGAAGGGGCTGTACCGGAAGTGGCCTTCCTCGGCCGTTCCAACGTAGGTAAATCGAGCCTGATCAATTCCCTGTGCAACCACCGCGGCCTGGCCCGCGTCAGCGGTGCACCGGGAAAGACCCAGACCATCAACTATTTCAGTGCCGCCCTGCGGCGGCGCGATGAAGCAGAAGGGGAGCAGCGGCTGCCTTTCTATTTAGTCGACCTGCCGGGCTATGGCTTTGCCAAGACCGGCGGCAAGAACCGCGACATGTGGAGTGCTTTCATCGGCGAATACGTCACGCAGTCGCCGAACCTCTGCGTCCTCTGTCTGCTCGTCGACCTGCGCCACCCGGGCCTGGCCATCGACCAGCAGGCCTATGACTGGCTGTCCAGTGCCGGCGTACCCCTGCAGATCGTCGGGACCAAGGCCGATAAGCTCAAGGCCAACGAAAAGAACCGCAACCTGGCCCAGTTAAATAAACTCTTCCCGTCGGACCGGCCGGCCCTGGCCTATTCGTCGCTCAAACGCGACGGCTTCGGCCCTTTGGCCAAGAACCTCTTCGAACGGGTGCTTCGGTTTAATGTTTGAGGTTTGAGGCGATGGCTTTTAAATTTTACCCCATCCACATCAAACATCAAACTTTCAACTTCAAACCCAAAAAGGAGCTGTCTTCAAAGGACAGCTCCTTTTTTGCTCCCTTTACAAAGAACAATCTTTCTAGTTGGCTTCATTAAGCGAAAGTGGTATAATTAATTTGATTTATTGTCGGCCAGATGGGAGGTTGCATAATCATGGCGGTAGTTTCGATTGACAGTGATGCTGATTTTTCCGTGAAGGTCCTTCGCCAGCCGGGCATTGTCATCGCAGACTTCTGGGCTCCCTGGTGCGAGCCGTGCAAGATGGTTCATTCAGAAATCAGCCAGGCAGCCGCGAATTTTGGCGATGCTGTGAAAGTGGTACGCATCAATGTCGATACCATGCGGAATGTTGCCGAAAAATATGAAATCATGGCGGTTCCGACGTTATTATTCTTTAAGGACGGGAAACCGCTGAAACGCATTATCGGCTATGCCTCGCAGGCAGAAATCAGCAAGTTCCTGGCATCTGTCGTGGCAGAAAACAAGGCGGCCGGTTTTGACAACAAAAATATTGGGATGATATAATTGAATTTAGAAACGAGAGGGACGGGACGACAGGTATTGTCTATTGTCGTTCCAGTATATAACGAACAGCCGAACATTGAGAAGTTCTATGAAGAGGCGACGAAAGCTGCAGTGACACTCGATATGGACTATGAAATTATCTTTGTCGACGATGGTTCCAAAGATGCGACGCCCCTCATCCTCAGCCGCCTGACCCAGCAGGATGGACACGTACGGGCTTTTATCCTGGCTCGTAATTTCGGTCATCAGCTGGCCATTACCTGCGGCATGGATCATGCAATTGGCGACGCCGTGATCACCATGGATGGTGATTTGCAGCATCCGCCATCGATGATTCCTGAACTGGTCCGGAAATGGCGCGAAGGCAACGATGTCGTCCAGACGATACGTGAATCGACAGACGATGCGGGTTTCCTCAAACGGATGACGTCGAAATGGTATTACCGTATATTGAATACTGTATCTCCGGTCCACATCACACCGGGCGGATCCGATTTCCGCCTCATCGACAAAAGGGTACTGGAAACATTCAAGCAGTTCCGCGAACACGACCGCTTCATCCGCGGCATGATCGGCGATATCGGCTATACCCAGACCTTCATTCATTTCGTAGCGCCGAGGCGCTATGCCGGGAAATCCAAGTTTTCCGTGCGCAAGATGCTGCATTTTGCCCTCGACGGGATCATGGCTTATTCTAAGATTCCCCTGCGGGTTTCCTTTTACGTCGGCATGCTGAGCGGCTTATTGAGCCTGCTACTGATCCTGCATGTCATTTACTGTAATATCGTGGGCGAAGCCGTACAGGGCTGGACGACGACGATGATCGTCGACTGCCTGTTCAGCGGCTTTCAGCTCATTTTTATCGGTGTCATCGGAGAGTATATAGGACGTATATTTGAAGAGGTAAAGCATAGACCTCTGTATTGGCTGCGGGCTGAACTCGGCCAGCATAAAGACAGGTAAGCCCTTGCGTTGTATGGCCTTCGAGACAGAGAGGAGTATTTATGTGGAAAAAAATCAGTAAAGTTTGGATATTGGCCGCACTTTTCGTTTTCGCCGCCCTGCCGGTGCTGGCAGCTTCACCGCTGACCATTGGCAGCCGGGGCGATGAAGTCCGTTCCATTCAGCAGATCCTTCGCAGCAAAGGCTATCGGGTCAATGTCAACGGCGTTTATACGAAAGATACGGCACAGGCTGTAGCGCAGTATCAGAAAGATAAGAAGATCCAGGTCAGCGGCAAGGTCGGCGGCTGGACGTATTATCTCCTGACAGGCAATCGTTCCAAACTGCCGCCGAAGCCGGTCATGAAGAAAGGGCAGAGTACGCGCTTCAACAATGGTGCTATCAGCAAATACCGCCATTTCAGCGGCGGCGATGCCTTCGGCAACCAGCTGGTCCATTCCGCTTATCAGTATTTAGGGATTCCTTACGTATTCGGCGGGAATACGCCGGCTGAAGGCTTCGACTGCTCAGGCTTTACGAAATATGTCTTTTCCCATAATGGCATCAACCTGCCGCGCCTGGCCGATGAACAATATGAAGTGGGCCAGCGGGTCCGCCGGAGCGAACTCATGCCGGGCGACCTGGTTTTCTTTACGACGTATGAACCAGGCGTATCCCATACGGGCATCTATGTCGGCAACAACAATTTCATCAGTGCCACCAGCAGTGGCGGTATCCGCGTAGACAGCCTCGACAGCGGTTATTGGTCGCCGCGCTATGTCGGTGCTACACGGGTCCGGAGATAGGCAAACTGGCTAGGGAACAGTCGTCCTCTAGCCTTTCCTTATACAACCGGCCTGTGGGATAAAAAATAACAAGAAAAGGTTGCCGAACAGGGGGAAATGAGCGTATAATTTTCCCATGTAGAAAGATATTTAGAGGGAGTGTTTACGATATGAAGTACATGACGGGTAATGAAATCCGCAAAGCTTATTTACAATTCTTTAAGAGCAAGGAGCATTTGATCCTGCACAGCTTTCCGCTCATTCCGGAAAACGACCCGAGCCTGCTCCTCATCGGCGCCGGCATGGCACCGCTCAAACCGTATTTCACGGGGAAGCTCGTACCGCCGTCGTACCGCGTCACGACCAGCCAGAAGTGCATCCGCACCGACGATATCGACAACGTAGGCCGTACAGCCCGTCACCATACGTTCTTTGAAATGCTGGGCAACTTCTCGTTCGGCAATTATTTCAAGAAAGAAGCCATTTCCTGGGCCTGGGAATTTCTGACCAAGGTCTTGGAACTGGATACGGACAAATTGTATGTCACCATTTATCCTGATGATAAAGAAGCCTATGATTACTGGCATAATATGATCGGCCTGGCTGATGAACGGATTTTCAAATTCGACGATAACTTCTGGGAAATCGGCGAAGGCCCGTGCGGTCCGGACAGCGAAATCTTCTATGACCTCGGCCCGGAACGGGGCTGTGGCAAACCGACATGCACTGTCGGCTGCGACTGCGACCGCTATCTGGAAATCTGGAATCTCGTCTTTACCCAGTACAACCGCACCAAAGACGGCAAGTACGAACCGCTGGCCAAGAAGAACATCGATACGGGCTGCGGCCTGGAACGACTGGCTTCGGTCATCCAGCAGAAAGAATCGAACTTTGAAACGGATCTCATCTTCCCGATCATTGAAAAAGTCATCGCCATTTCCGGCGGCGATTACAGTGATCCCCGGCAGAAGATGGCCATGAAGGTCATTGCCGACCATATCCGTGCCATTACCTTCATGATTTCCGATGGCATCCTGCCGTCCAATGAAGGCCGCGGCTACGTCCTGCGCCGTATCCTGCGCCGTGCTGTCCGCTTCGGCCGTCTCCTGGGTATTCAGGACCTCTTCTTGGCAGGCCTCGTCGATACGGTCCTGGACATCCTCGGCGACGAATATCCGGAAACGCGGGAACACGAAGCCCTCATCAAACAGATCATCAATACCGAAGAAAAACAGTTCAGTGCTACCCTGGCACAGGGCATGGAACTGCTCAATGATATGATGGCCCATGTCGGTGACGACAAAGTCCTCACGGGGGCAGAAGTCTTCAAGCTCTATGATACGTATGGCTTCCCGATGGAACTGACTGAAGAAATCGCTGGCGAACAAGGCTTCAAAGTCGATAAAGACGGCTTCCAGGCAGCTATGAAGGAACAGCAGGACCGGGCCCGCGCTGCGCATACCAAGGTTTCGGCCAAAGTCGCTACGCCGGATACGACGAAACTGGACCAGTCCAAACTGGTCAACGACGAAAGTGCTGTCAAAGCGACGATTGCCATGATTGGCAAGGACGGTGTCGAAATCAGCGAAGCCCGCGATGGCCAGGAAGTGACGATCATCCTCGATGACAACCCCTTCCATGCCGAAGGCGGCGGCCAGCTCAGCGATACCGGCGTCCTCTGTGCGGCTGAAGGCAAGGCCAAGGTTACCGATGCCCAGGCACTCCCGAATGGCTTGGTATACCTCATCGCTGAAATCACAGAAGGCGTCCTCCGGACAGGCGACGCCGTCGATATTGCCGTCGACAAGCAGCGTCATCTGAACCTGGCCCGCAACCACACGGCAACGCACCTCTTGCAGGCTGCCCTCCGCAAGGTACTGGGAAACCACGTCAATCAGGCCGGCTCCCTGGTCACGCCGGATCACCTGCGCTTCGACTTCACCCATTTCTCGCCGGTCACGCAGGCCGAATTGGATAAGATCGAAGCCCTGGTCAACGAAGAAATCCTCAAGAACGTCCCTGTTACCATCGAAGAAATGGCTCTGGATGCCGCTAAGGAAAAAGGCGCCATGGCCTTGTTTGGTGAAAAATATGGTGATGTCGTCCGCGTCGTCTCCGTCGACGACTTCAGCTGCGAACTCTGCGGCGGTTCTCATGTCGCCAATACGTCGGTCATCGGCTCCTTCCGCATTACCAGCGAAACCGGTACGGGTTCCGGCGTACGCCGCATCGAAGCCGTCACCGGTCCGGCAGCCCTCAAGCTGGCCAAGGACGAATCGCAGGAACTGCAGCAGCTGGCAGGCCTCTTGAAAGCCAAAGTCAGCGACGCACCGGCTAAACTGGAAGCTCTCCTGGCCCAGTTGAAGGATACGGAAAAAGAATTGGCACAGCTCAAGAAAGACGCAGCCTTGTCCGATATGGACAGCATCTTGGCAGCGAAGGAAGACATCGGCGGCGTCCCCGTCGTCGCAGCTTCGGCTCAGGCCGATTCCATGGACAACCTGCGCGATTTGGCCGATACCGTCCTGGATAAACTCGGCAGCGGCGTCGTCCTCCTGGGCATGACCCATGGTGACAAAGTCAACTTCGTCTGCAAAGTCGCCAAGGGCGATACGAAAAAAGGACTCCATGCCGGCAAGATCATCAAAGCAGCGGCTCAGGCTGCTGGTGGCAACGGCGGCGGCCGTCCCGACATGGCTCAGGCTGGCGGTAAAGAACCGGAAAAATTGGCAGAAGCCCTGAAAGCCGGCGTCCAGGCCGTAAGCGATATTTTAGCATAGATTTTTGGCAGTCATGCCAATCGAATAAAAAAGGATGTGAGTGAACATGGCAGTAAGCGACGAAACGATGATTATGCAAAACCGAAGTGAAGAAAAGACCGTTGCATCCATGATTCTGGAAGATGTGTACCATGCATTGGAAGAAAAAGGATACAACCCGATTAATCAGATCGTAGGCTATCTCCTGTCCGGTGACCCGACGTACATCACGAGCCACAACAATGCTCGCAGCAATATCCGGCGCATCGAACGGGATGAGCTCATCGAAGAATTAGTCCGTTCGTACGTCAAACAGCACAATTTATAGGAGACATATGAGAATTTTAGGACTCGATGTCGGTTCCAAGACCATCGGCGTTGCCTGCAGCGATGCCTTGCTGATTACGGCACAGGGCGTAGAAACGATCCGCCGTCAATCCGATGAAGCAGACTTTGCTCGTCTGCGCGAACTGATCAAAGAAAAAGAAGTACATCGCATCGTCGTAGGCAAACCGCGTCATATGAACGGTGACTACAGCGAGAATATGAAGAAAATCGAAGAATTCGTCGAACGATTCCAGCAAACCGTCCCGGATATAGACATTGTCTATTGGGATGAACGCCTGACGACCGTCATGGCCCAGAATGTATTGAAGGAAGGCAATGTGCGCCGCGAAAAGCGCAAGAAGTTTGTCGATAAAATGGCAGCCATCCTCATTTTACAGAATTATTTAGACGCTCAATCTCATTAAGGAGGACTATTATGTCGGAAGAAATGAACAACGAATTAGAAGAAGTCATCATCGTAACCGCAACTGATGACGAAGGCAACGAAGTGGAATATCAGGAAGTGCAGCGCATCTCCCTCGATGGCAACGTATTCGCCCTGCTCGTCGAAGTCACAGAAGACGAAGAAGGCGGTGATGCTATCATAGCCCGCGTCGACCAGGAAGATGGTGAAGACGTCTACGTCGCACCGACGGACGAAGAATTTGAAGCAGCCAATGCAAAATTCGATGAACTCTTAGATGAATAAGTGACTGGAGAGAGCGTCACAGGAAGGCTTCTGTCGTCATGTGATGCTCCTTTCTTTATTGTTTGTAGTACGGAGTTTGTAGTTTGTAGAAGAGGGCTTAAATTTAGAGCCATCTACTAGCCACTAACTGCTAACAACTAACTACTTAAAAGGCGCTGTCTTCGTAGACGGCGCCTTTTATCATAAGGAGGCCCCATGGATTTACCGTCGATACAGCAGCTGCGGAATTTCGTCATTTATGGGAAGTATGGGAACTTCACGACGGCTGCCAATGCTGCCAACATCACCCAGTCGGCTTTTAGTGCGCAGATGAAGAAATTGGAAGACCTCGTCGGCGTCCGCCTCATTGAACGCTCGAACAGGGGGAGTCATCTGACACCGGCCGGGAAGCTGTTCTATACGAAAATAGCCCGTATTTTGGGCGAATTGGAGGAGGCTATGAGCGAACTGCCAGGACGGATGGGGAAGACCCAGCCCCTGTCTGTAGGCATCATGCTATCCTTAGGGGATGTCCACATGAACCGGCACCTGGCTTATTTCCAGGAACATCACAGCGGCGCTTCGTTCCGGGTCTATAACCTGGAAGTCCGGGAGATGATCCAATGGCTGAAAGAAGATCGCCTGGATATTGTATCGCTCTTTTACTTGCCGGCGCTGCATCTGGAAGAGTATGAGAAGGTCTTCTTCGGCATCGAGAACCTCGTCTATTACGGGCCGAACCTCAAGTTGCCGGAACATGCCGTGACGCCGCAATATGTGGCGTCCCAGCCGTTGGCCCAGTATTCGCCCCAGTATGAGATGAATCGCTACATCAACCATTATTTCACGTCCCACGCCTGTCCGCCTCAGGAGACGCAGGCCTGGTTCTCGACGCCTTATGCCATGATGAACTACTGTCAGCAGAACCGCATCGGGGCTATCCTGCCGGAACGCTTCCTCCAGGCTATGGGCATTGCCGAAGGTTACTGTGAATTGGAACCGCCCCTGCGCCTTCCGTGTTATCTCGTGTATAAGAAAGACAACCCGAAATACGCGACGATCCAGGTTTTCGTCGATTATATCCGCCGCGTCTATCATATTAAAAAATAATGATAAAGGTATCTGCCATCATATAAAACGATGGCAGGCATCTTTTTTTTGCGTTATACAAGACGGGAGAGAAGGTGTAGAATCTAGCTTGCAAATACGAAAGGAGCAGTGAATACACAATGTCGAATCAATCACTTTGGAACAAAGATTTCCTTCTCGACACAGGTATCAATTTTGTAGTCTATCTTATTTATTACTTATTAATGGTCATCATCGCCGTCGTCGCCAAAGACCAATTGCACGCTTCCCTCGGTGAAGCCGGACTGGCTTCGGGCATCTTCATTGTCGGCACCCTGCTGGCACGCTTGCAATTCGGCAAGGCTATTGAATTATACGGCCGCCGCAAGTCCTTATATGGCGGGATCCTCTTTTATTTCGTAACGACCTTATTATACTTTTATATCCCGAATCTCGCTATTCTCTATGGCATCCGCTTCCTCAACGGCATGGCCTATGGTATCGTCTCGACGGCGACCAATACGATCGTCGCTTCTTGCATTCCGGCAGAAAAACGGGGCGAAGGCATCAACTACTACGGCTTGAGCACCAGCCTGGCTGCCGCTGTCGGCCCCTTCCTGGGTATGTTCCTCATCGTCGTCACGAACTTCACCTTCATCATCACCCTCTGTGCCGTTCTCGTCGGCTTGTGCATGATTGGCTGCATCGCCCTCCATATCGACGAAATCACTCTTACGTCGGAACAGGTTGCCCGCATGAAAGCCATGACCCTCGACAATTACGTCGAATATCGCGTACTGATCATCTCCATCATCGGCTTCTTCATGGGCTTCGCTTATTCCAGCGTCCTGACATTCTTGGCCGCTTATGCTCGTGAAATCAACCTGGTCCAGGCCGGTACGTTCTTCTTCGTCGTCTATGCCGTTGTCATCACTATCACTCGTCCGATGACGGGTGTCATCTTCGACCACAAAGGCGAAAACTACGTCCTCTATCCCTGCTACATCTGCCTGGCTATCGGCTTGTTCCTCCTCAGCATTACCGGTGCTTCTTGGCAGCTGCTCTTATCGGGCGTCTTCGTTGGCCTTGGCTATGGTACGTTCATGTCCAACGGTCAGGCTGTCTGCATCAAATTGACCCCGTCGTACCGCATCAGCGTTGCCTTATCGACGTACTTCGTCGCTTTGGACCTCGGCATCGGCGTAGGGCCCTATGTCCTCGGCAGCCTCCACGGCCTGCTCACCTTCCCGCAGCTCTATGCTGTAGCAGCCATCGTCGCTGTTGCCTGCTTCATCATGTACCATGCCTTCTACGGCCGCAAGATTGAACTCATCAACCGTGCCGTCCGCATCTACATCCACGCATAACACGCAATTACAATAGATCCTATCCCCAGATTCGAGGGCTTGTCGTATGGCGACAAGCCCTCTTTTAGGTTCATCGTAGGTCGTTCATCGTAGATCGAAGGGACAAAAAATCCATCGCGACGAACCACGAACCACGAACCACTAGCCACGAACCACTTTTTTCAGTTATAATGGATATAAGGAAAAAGGGGAGAGAGACATGACCATCAAAACGAGAATCCTGGCAGGGCTTGCCTGTATTTGCTTGATATTGACGATTTTTTTCTGGCCTGTCAAGGAAGAAGAGGCTTATAGTTCGGATGTCATCAAGGAAGCGGAAGACGTGACGACGGCTGAAACGGAAATGATGGCCCCTGATGAATCTCTGGAATCACCTAATGGTACGGTGTGGCTTCAGGCCTTGTATAATGAGAAACCGGTTTGCCTCTTCTTCTGGTCTTCCTGGAGCCAGGACAGTTTGCGCCAGCTCGCAGCACTGGAAGAAGTGTATCCAACGTATGGGCAAGACATTCATTTCGTGACGGTCCCTGTCGGACCGGACCAGGAGGACAGCTTATCTTATATGAAGCAGAGCGGGGCAGGCCTGCCTGTCTATTGTGTCCGGGAACCGATGCTGAAGGAATATGGCGTCCATGACATACCGAAACTCATCTTCATCGCCCGCGGTGGCCAGATGACGCGCCCCTTCGACAGCGTTTTGACGCCGCGACAGTTGTCCTATGAAATGGAAAAGTTATTAAAATAATTTTTCTATTTCCCTTGCCAAAAAGAGAAAAGTAGGTTATAATAAATGAGTCGCACAGAGAAGTATAAAATATGGGCGGTTAGCTCAGTTGGTTAGAGTATCTCGTTGACATCGAGGGGGTCGATGGTTCGAATCCATTATCGCCCACCATATTGTGTGAAAAAAGAGGCTGTCGCATTAAGACAGCCTCTTTTTGCGTTTTAAGTTTGTAGTTTTTAGTTTGCAGCAAATGGTAAAAAATTAAAGCCAGCTTCTACAAAATATAAAGCAACCTCTCAGACCGCCTGAGGCGGCCAGCTCCCCTAAAAAGGGAGCCTTTGCGAACTGCTGCCTGCTATTAGAACTTCCCTTCATCGTACATCTTGATTTTCCAATTCAGGTGCTGCAGGGCCTCTTGAATATCTTTCATGCGGCTTTCTAAACGGTCCCGTTCTTCTGTGAGGATTTGACGCCGTTCTTTGCGCGTCGCCTCGCCTTGCTGAAAGAGTTCCATATACCGCGACAGGCCGTCGATGGAGACGCTGGCTGCGCGCATGCATTTGATGAAGGCAATGGTATTGCAGTTTTCCTGGCTGTAATTGCGGATACCGTTCTTATCACGGCTTACGTTGTGGATGAGGCCGATTTTTTCGTAATAGCGCAGCGTATCCGGCGAAATCTGGAATTTTTCACTGACATCTTTTATCTTCAAAACAATCCCTCCTTGCCTTTATTATACTGGTTAGAGTGGAGTTCAAGTCAAGCTGCGAAAAATGTTGAAAAAAGCCCTTGCCAAAATGTGAGAAGTAGGTTATAATAAATAAGTCGCACAGAGAAGTACGAAATATGGGCGGTTAGCTCAGTTGGTTAGAGTATCTCGTTGACATCGAGGGGGTCGATGGTTCGAATCCATTACCGCCCACCATATTGTGTGCGAAAAAGGACTTGTCGCTATGCGGCAGGTCCTTTTTTAGTGGCTCGTGGCTAGCAGTAGGGGCTCGCACGTGGCGAGCCCGTTATTAGAATTGGCGTATCTCGTTTTCGTGAATATTTTCAGGACGGGCGCCTCACGTGGTCGGCCCTATAGGGCACGAACCACTATCATACTCACCTATTCCTAAAAGTTATTGGTAAAAGTTTCACAAATGTAGTATCCTGTACATGTGATTCGGGTTGGACGGAATCTTTTGGATCCGTACCGTATAAAATCCGGGTCATCAATCTATCATAATTTTATAGCATATCGCTTGGATCGAAAGACCGGGACGAATTCTTGTAAACGTAGGCTTTTTACGCGCATTCCCGGGTGGAGTGCGCTTTTTTTGAGGGAGTTATCATGCGTTTAGGTATTATCGGCGCCGGCAGAGTCGGCGCTTCTTTTGTTTTAGCTTTTCCTTCTGCTGTGGAAGGCATCCTTTGTTCTACAGCGGAACATACACAGGAGCAGGCTGCCCGGCTCCATGCCACGGCCTATACTGATGGCGCTGACCTCATCCGGCACTGCGATGTCCTGCTGCTGACAGTGCGCGACGATGTCCTGGCTCCCGTGAGCCGTGAGCTGGCGGCTTCTTTGAAAGGGGAGCGCCAGTTGTCTGACCGCTGCGTATTCCATTGCAGCGGTGCTATGGATTTATCACCCCTCGAAGCGCTGGCTTCTTTGGGCATCCATACAGGGAGCATCCATCCGCTGCAAAGTTTTGCCGAACCGTCCGCGGAACGGCTGAAGGGGATTTACATGGCTGTTGACGGGGACGAACAGGCCCGGGGAGTTGCAGAAAGCATCGTCCGTACCTTGGGAAGTACGCCTTTTTTCGTGCCGCCTGAAGAACGGATGCTCTACCATGCAGCAGCCTGTTTCTGTTCCAATTACGTCGTGACGGCCCTGGCCCTGGCTCAGCAGCTCATGCGACGCTGGACAGAGAGTGACGGTGATGCGGCAAAGGCACTCATGCCGCTCGTCGATGGGACTTTGCAGAATGTCCGGGAACGAAAGGTCTGGCGGACGGCCTTGACGGGACCTGTGTCCCGCGGTGATGCCGGGACTGTCGTCAAGCATTTGGCGGTCATGCCGGCTGAACTGATACATCCGTACTGCGCTTTTGGCCGTGCCGCCGCCGACTTAGCCTTAAAGAACGAAACGATTACAGCACAACAGCACGACGAGCTGACAAGAATCCTTGCGATGGCAGAAGGAGTCCATCATGAACAAAAAAGTAACCAATCTGACCATTAAGAAAATGAAACAAGAAGGCACGCCGATTTCCATGATTACCGCTTATGACTACATCATGGCTCAGAATGTCGATGAAGCCGGTATCGATATGATCCTCGTCGGCGATTCCCTGGGCAATGTCGTCATGGGCCATACATCGACGCTGCCGGTCACCATGGAAGATATGATCCATCACACGGCGGCTGTCGTCCGTGGTGTCAAACGGGCTCTGGTCGTCGGTGACATGCCTTTCATGAGTTATCAGGAAAGCACCCAGCAGGCCCTGCATAACGCCGGCCGCCTCATGAAAGAAACGGGCTGCGATGCCGTCAAGCTCGAAGGCGGCGCCAGTGTCTGCGAAGCTGTCAAAGCCATGACGACAGCCGGCATCCCCGTCGTCGGCCACATCGGCCTGACACCGCAGTCCGTCCATCAGCTTGGCGGCTTCCGCGTCCAAGGCAAGAACAGCGAAACGGCAAAGCAACTGATTGCCGATGCGTTGAAACTGGAAGCAGCCGGTGCCTTTGCTATCACCTTGGAATGTGTCCCGACGGATATCGCTACGGAAATCACCAAAGCCCTCCACACGGCAGCTACCATCGGCATCGGCGCCGGTAACGGCACGGATGGCCAGGTCCTGGTATGCACGGACCTCTTGGGCATGAGCAGCGGCTTCCGTCCGAAATTCGTCAAGACCTATGCCGACCTCCATCAGACCATCGTCGATGCCGTAGGCCAGTACATCCACGACGTCAAAGACCGCAGCTTCCCTGACGAAGCCCACGGCTTCGCCGTAGACCCGGAAGTCGTCAAAGCCATGAAAGAATAGGAAAGTATGCTATTCATTCATATAATGAAAACGACCTTTGCTATACAGTTATGAAACATAGCTAAATGGTATATTCCGTTTGACTTGTGTATATAATCATTGTACAATAAACTCAAGAAATGGAAACGAACAAAAGAGGTCGTATGTCCGAACGCACGCGTATCGCCGCCAGACATAGGGGGTACGCGGCGTTTTTTTCTTGACGGCCTGACATAGGAGGCTATGCTTCATGAAGCATGATCTACATGACGTGTGTACGCAGATACGGCGGGATACGGTGCGGTCTATTTACCGTGCCGGCTCTGGCCATCCCGGCAGCTCGCTGTCGGCTGTCGAAATTATGGCAACACTTTATTTTACCGATGTCTTTACGTGTTTTCCCGACAGGCCCCATGCGCCGGAACGGGATCGTTTTGTCTTATCGAAAGGCCATGCTGCGCCGGCTTATTACAGTATTTTAGCGCATAAAGGCTATTTTTCCCTGGCATTGCTCGATACGCTGCGGACTGTCGGCAGCGCGCTCCAGGGGCATCCCAACCTGGAAAAACTGCCTTGTCTCGACTGCGCTGTCGGCTCTCTGGGGCAGGGCCTGTCCATTGCCAACGGTATCGCCCTGGCCTTGAAGATACGCCACGAAATGCCGCAGGTCTTCTGTCTCATCGGCGATGGGGAACAGCAGGAAGGCCAGATTTGGGAAGCCGCGGCCTTTGCGTCCCAGCACCATTTGGACAATGTTTGTCTGATTGTGGACTGCAACGGCTTACAGCTCGTCGATTCCCTGGTATCGATTAAAAATATGGAACCCATGGACGCCAAGTGGGAAAGCTTTGGCTGGCATGTCCTCCGCGTCGACGGTCACGATACGGATGCCTTGTATGAGGCCTACAGTGCGGCAAAAACTTATGAAGGCAAGCCGACGGTCATCCTGGCCCATACCGTGAAGGGCAAAGGCGTATCGTATATGGAAAATCAGGCTCAATGGCATGGTGCGGCACCGGATGAAGCCCAGTACCGCCTGGCTATGGATGAATTGACAACGGAGGTGCCGTAATGGAACGAGTACCGATGCGCGACGGCTATGGGAAGGCCCTGTTGGAATTATGTCGTCTTCATGACGATGTCCTGGTCCTCGATGCGGACGTCGCTAAATCGACGCGGACCGAATGGATCCGCCATGAATATCCTGAAAAATATATCAATGTTGGTATTTCGGAACAAGACCTGGTTGGCACAGCGGCCGGTTTGTCTCTGACCGGTTTCGTACCTTTTGTTTCGACGTATGGCGCCTTTTTGACAGGCCGAGCCTGGGGGCAGATCCGCAATACCGTCTGCTATAATAACCTCAACGTCAAACTCGGCGGGGCCCATGCCGGCATTTCCGTCGGCCCTGACGGCGCTACGCATCAAGCTTTGGAAGATATCGCCCTCATGCGGGTCATCCCGCATATGATGGTCATTACGCCGTGTGACTGGTGGGAAACGTATAAGGCTACCCTGGCTGTCTACGACATCAAGGGACCGTCCTATGTCCGCTTCGGCCGCAATCCGGCGCCCGTCGTTACCGATAAGGATACGCCTTTTGACCTCTACAAGGCAGCCATCTTCCGGGATGGCCGCGACGTGACGCTCTTCGCCAACGGCCTCATGGTCCATGAAGCCTTGACGGCGGCTGATGAACTGGATCGCCAAGGCATTTCGGCCCGCGTCGTCAATATCCATACGGTGAAACCGCTGGATCTGGATACGGTCTGTACCTGTGCGGCCGAAACGGGGGCCGTCGTCGTCTGTGAAGAACACCAGATCATGGGCGGCCTGGGCGGCGCTATCTGCGAAGCCCTGGCTCAGCACTGCTGCGTCCCCGTAGAACTCGTCGGCATCCAGGACCGCTTCGGTGAATCAGGAAAACCGGACGATCTCCTGAAAGCCTATAATTTGTCGTCCAGTGACGTCATCCAGGCTGTCCACAAAGTGTTGAAGAGGAAGTGAAGTGGTTCGTGGTTCGTGGCTCGTGATTCGCTAGCCACTAGCCACTAACTGCTAACCACTAAAAAAAGGCGCTGTCTTCATGCGACAGCGCCTTTTATCATGCCAAGTCCGTATAGGATTTTTCAATGTATGCAAAATCGGTAATTCGTTGTTCCTTTATCGTTAACTGATGTATAATAGGAATAACTACTTTTTGGAGGCGAGTTATCTTGTATACGAAAGCATTATTGACAGACCTGTACCAGTTGACGATGATGCAGGGCTTATTTTTTGAAGGCAAGCACGAACAACAATGCGTGTTTGACCGTTACTACCGGACCAATCCCTTCCAAGGGGGGTATACGGTCGTCGCCGGGCTGGAACATCTCATCGATTATGTACACAATATACATTTCAGTGAGGACGACCTGGCCTATTTGAAGAGTACTGGCTTCTTCCAGGACGAATTTCTCGAATACTTGAAGGACCTGCGCTTTACAGGTGACATTTATGCTATGCCTGAAGGAACAGTCGCTTTTCCGCAGGAAGTGCTCCTGCGCGTCCAGACGAAGAAAGACGAAGCGTTATTGTTAGAAACATGCATGTCCATGATCATGAACCATGAAAGCCTTATTGCCACCAAGGCTCGCCGCGTCCGGACGGTGGCTGGCAAGGATAATCTCATGGAATTTGGTCTGCGCCGGGCTCAGGGGAAATCGGCCGGCGTCTACGGTGCCCGGTCGGCTATGATCGGCGGATTTAACGGGACCAGCAACGTCCTGGCTGGGGCTAAGTTCGGCATGCCCGTTTTAGGGACGATGGCCCACAGCTGGATCATGAGCTTCTCGTCAGAACTGGAAGCTTTCCGCGCTTATGCCCGCCAGTATCCGAACAACCTCATTCTCCTGGCCGACACGTATAATACCCTGAAACAGGGGGTGCCAGATGCTATCACGATTTTCAAGAAAATGAAAGCGGCCGGCACCCTGCCTAAGGCTTATGGCATCCGCCTGGACAGCGGCGACCTGGCTTATTTGTCGAAAGAAGCCCATAAGATGTTTGTCGAAGCCGGCTTCCCCGATGCCATCATTGCTGCCTCCAATGACCTCGATGAAAACCTCATTTCCGAATTGAAAGCCCAGGGCTGTGTCATCAATTCCTGGGGCGTCGGCACGAATTTGATTACCGCTAAGGACAGCCCCTCCCTGGGAGGCGTCTTTAAACTCGTCGGCCAGTATGACGACGGGAAGTTCGTACCTAAAATCAAGATGAGCGATAATGTGGAAAAGATTTCCAATCCGGGCCTGAAGAACGTCCTGCGTATTTACGATAAAGAGACGGGCAAGATGAAGGCCGACATCATTATCCTCGAAGGCGAAAGCATCGACGAATCGAAGGACCTCCTCCTTCAGAGCGACAAAGCCCCGTGGCGTTCGCGGACCATTCCCGGCGGGACCTACCGCGTCCAGAAGATGCTCATCCCGATTTTCCAGAAAGGTGAACTGGTCTATCAGAAACCGGACCTCAAGGAAATCATGGCCTATGCCGACCAGCAGATCCAGACTTTATGGCCGGAATACCTGCGCCTGGTCAACCCGGAAGAAATGTGGGTCCAGCGCAGTACGAAGCTGTCGGCTTTGCGCGATAAAGTATTGAAAGAAGAATCAGCCCATTTCTTTTAGGAGATGATTGCATGAAAGGTGCCATCATTGGCGATATCGCCGGTTCTGTTTATGAATTTGATAAAACAGCAGATTCCTTAGATTTCCCTTTATTTACCAGGGCCAGCCGCTTTACCGACGATACGGTGACGACTGTAGCCGTAGCGGCGGCTTTGATGGAGGGGAAGGCTTCTCACTGTGGCTATGTCGGGCCGCTGCGGAGACAGCTCCGCTACTGGTGCCGGAAATATCCCAATGCCGGTTTCGGCGGCATGTTCCGCCGCTGGTTCCTGGCCGACGAAGCGCCGGCTTATGGCAGTTATGGCAATGGGGCAGCAATGCGCGTCAGCCCGGCCGGTTGGGTAGCCGCTTCCCTTGATGAAGCGCAGGAACTGGCTGAACTGACGGCCGTCGTCAGCCATGACCATCCGCAGGCCATCAAGGGGGCCGTCGCCGTCGCCTCGGCCATTTTCCTGGCCCGGCAGGGGAAGGGGAAAGCGGAGATTGCCGCGTATCTCCGAAAGTATTTCTATGATTTGTCCCAAACCCTGGCTCAAATCCGTCCGTCTTATGGCTTTACCTGTACGACGGACGACAGTGTGCCTGAAGCTATCGAATGTTTCCTGGAAGGGATGGATTATGAAGATACGATTCGCAAGGCCATCTGGCTCAATGGCGATACGGATACGCAGGCAGCCATTGCCGGCAGTATCGCCGAAGCCTATTATGGCGTGCCTCAGGCGTTATGGCAGCAGGCGCTGCCTTATGTCGATGACGAAGAAATGAAGGGCGTCATCCGGCAATTCTATCAAGATTATATTGGTTCGAGGGGGAACTCTTTTTGATTTCAACAGAGACAGGCAAGAAATATGAAAAACTCCAGCAGATTTTAAAGGATATGGGCAGCGTCGTCATCGGTTTTTCCGGCGGCGTCGACAGCACGTTCCTGACCTATGCAGCGCACCAGGCCCTGGGAGACCGCGTCCTGGCCGTGACGGCTGTTTCGGCAACCCTGCCGGGCAGTGAAGCGGCTGACGCCAAAGCCATGGCTAAGGTCATCGGCGTCAAGCACCGTCTGGTCCATTCGACGGAATTCGAAGATACGGAATTCATCAAGAATCCGCCAGACCGCTGCTATATCTGCAAAAAGATACGCTTTACCTCACTGGTGGAGCTGGCCAAGGCCGAAGGCTATCAGTGGGTTGTCGATGGGGGGAATGTCGACGACCTCGGCGATTATCGTCCCGGCATGAAGGCATTGCAAGAATTGTCTGACTTCGTCCGCAGCCCGATGATCGAAGCGGGTTTGGCTAAAGCCGATATCCGGGCCTTATCAAAGGAATTCGGCCTCCAGACCTGGAATAAACAGAGTGCGGCCTGCCTGGCCAGCCGTATTCCCTACGGTGTGGAACTGACGCCGCACCGCCTGGCCCAGATCGATGCAGCCGAAGCGGCGGTAGCTCCTTATATCCAGGGGTCTCTGCGCGTCCGGTATCACGGGGATGTAGCCCGCATCGAAGTGGCTGTCGATGAAATCCCGTCAATCCTGGCTCATTGCCAGGAAATCGTCCGGGCCATCAAAGATACGGGCTTTACCTACGTCACCCTCGATTTGGGCGGCTATGAAATGGGGAGCTTGAACGACGTGATCAATACGGATGAGGAAGTAAAATAATATGGCTATTTCTAAGAAAGTAAAAGATGAAATGTTACAGCGTTTTCAGGACCAGTACGGTATCATGAAGCCGGCCCTGCATTATAACTCGCCCTTTGAACTGATGATTGCCGTCATCTTGTCGGCCCAGTGTACGGATGAGCGGGTCAATATCGTGACGGCTGGCATGTTCCCGGAATATAATACGCCGGAAAAGATGCTGACTTTAGGGTTGGAAGGCCTGGAAGAAAAGATACGGACTTGCGGCCTCTATCACAGCAAGGCCAAGAATATCCTGGCTAATTGTGCTATCCTCTGTGAGAAATACCACGGCGAAGTGCCTCAGACCTTCGATGAACTGGTGAAGCTGCCTGGCGTCGGCCGCAAGACGGCCAATGTCCTGGTCAGTATCTTGTTCGATACGCCGGCCATTGCCGTCGATACCCACGTGTTCCGCGTATCCAACCGCCTGCAGCTGGCGGAAGGCAAGACGCCGCTGGAAGTCGAAAAGGGACTGCAGAAGGCTATTCCCAAGGAATGGTGGAGCCGGGCCCATCATTGGCTCATTTGGCATGGCCGCCGGGTCTGCAAAGCCCGTAAGCCCTTGTGTGACAACTGCTTTTTAGCCGATCTTTGTCCGAGTTGTCAGAAATAAAATAAAATCATTGACAAGTAATTAAAAATTTAACCTGATTCTGCAAGAAGTCTCCCGCCTCTTTAGGCGGTGAGATGA